>Ga0209640_10001834_pt1 | contig 18341 bp, 16 predicted proteins | sample RifCSP10_1_FD_184018 | JGI IMG/M metagenome (GOLD analysis project Ga0209640, IMG submission 184018) | Soil microbial communities from Rifle, Colorado - Rifle CSP2_sed 10_1 (SPAdes) (version 2) | ecosystem: Environmental > Terrestrial > Deep subsurface > Rock core/Sediment | place: Rifle... | reverse complement strand
CCCGTTACTGCGGCCGGGACAGGTGTTGTTTACCTTTTTGCATCTGGCGCCGGCGCCGGCGTTGACCCGGGCCCTGCTGACGTCGGGCATTATCGCTATCGCTTATGAAACTGTCACCGGCCCCGATGACACCCTGCCATTACTGGCGCCAATGAGCGAGGTCGCCGGCCGTTTGTCGATCCAGGCCGGCGCGCATTGCCTGGAACGCAATCAGGGCGGCAAAGGCATATTAATCAGCGGTGTCCCCGGCATTCCCCCGGCCAAAGTGTTAATCATCGGCGGGGGGATCGTCGGCGAGAACGCGGCCGCCATCGCGGTCGGGATGAAAGCCGACGTGACTCTGCTGGACGTTTCCCTGCCACGTTTGCGCCGATTGGATGCGGAATTCGGCGGCCGGGTCAAATGCATCTATTCGACCAAGAAAGCACTACGCAAATATGCCCTGGCCGCGGACCTGATCATCGGCGCGGTCCTGGTACCGGGGGCGGCTGCACCCAGGTTATTGACACGGGATATCATCCACGCCATGGAACCCGGTTCCGCTTTTGTCGATGTGGCCATCGATCAGGGCGGCTGTTCCGAAACCTCCCGGCCGACGACCCACCAGGATCCTATCTATGTCGAAGGCAATGTCGTGCATTATTGCGTCACGAACATGCCCGGGGTGGTACCCAGGACATCCGCCTTCGCCCTGAATAACGCGACTTTGCCCTTTACCCTGGCGCTGGCCAATCAGGGCTGCCAACAGGCCCTTCTAAATGACCAGAACTTGTGTAACGGCCTCAACATTTATAAAGGTAAAATTACCCATGCGGCGGTGGCCAGAGACCTGGGTTATGAATATTTCTCTGCGCGGGAAGCACTCACGACAAAATAGGGTTGCCGGTGAGACCGGTATCGGTATCCACACACACTACCGGCACTGGACCAAACACTGACAACCGCCGGTACAGCGGCATTAAATCGGCCAGAGAAAAGGTCTATAATCTCCGATTAAGGAACGATCAGAGAAATTTACTATCCAATATTAGTCTGAATAAACAATCGATTAGACATGCGTAACGCATCAGCACCACCAACCGGTATTTTGTGGCCCCTGCTGGTCATGGTCATGGGTGCCGGCGCCCATGCGGCTGAAACGCTGATGATCACGGATATCCCTGCCGAGGCCGTCGCCACGGATTCAAAATTACTGGAACCACTACAGCAAGTCGGCGACGTCACCGATACTGCACCCGATCCCGAGACTTTAAAGAAAACCGTGGACCAGTACGAGCACAGTATCAGCGAATTACAGCAAGCCCATGGGGTCTTTTACGACCGCATCGGCGAAGAACTGACAGGGCTTGGAATTGCCTACAGGAATCTGGGGCAATATCCGGAGGCTCTTGCGGCCTTCAACCGTGCCTTGCATATCAGCCGCGTCAATAACGGCCTGCAAAACCTCCAGCAGCTACCCATAATTGAGCAAATCATCGCCACCAATACAGCCACCGGCGACTGGGCGGCGCTGGATCAGAATTATCAATACTTATACTGGATCAATCGTCGCAGTCTCGGCGCGACCGATCTTCGGTTATTACCGGTGATTGACCGGCTGGCGGGCTGGCATCTGAACGCCTATACGCTGGCAGCAGACCCATTATCGTTCAATCACCTGTTATCAGCGAATACCCTATTTCTCGATGCAGCCGCCATCATAGAAACCAATTACGGGCCCTACGATCAGCGCCTGATTAACCCGCTTTATGGGATCGCCATGGCGAATTACCAGATGGCCTTCCACGCCTACAACTCCGGTGACTATGTGGATTTCCGAAGCAGCACTACGAATCCCAATCGCCTGGAACTCATGCTCGAGGAAGAAGGGGCGATACAGGAATTGATCAGTCATACCTACCGTACCGGGAAAATGGCAATGCTCAGGGTCATCGACATAAATGCCCATAACCCGGACATGCCAGCGACCGCCCGGGGAACCGCCTTGATCTATCTGGGGGACTGGTATTTACTGTTCAACCGGCGCAGCACCGCGAATGAAACCTATGCCCTGGCCTATGCCAGGCTGACGGAAAGCGGCATGCACAAGGATGAAATCGACAAGTTATTCGAACATCCGCGATCCCTGCCCGCGCTGCAGATGCCGGTTGTAAATCAGCTGGATGACGCAAAGGAGGATAACGACAATAACTATGTCCTCGCGAAGTTTGATGTATCCAAAACCGGTAAGGCAACAAATATCGAGATTATCGAAGCCAAACCCGCGGATGACGAATTGATACAGCGCCGCGCAAAGGATGCCATACGCGCCACGCGCTTCCGGCCCAGATTGGAGGATGGTCAACCCGTCGAAACGACGGACGTTAACATCAGATATGTATTTCATGAATAATACTTTGAGGGTATGACTGCGATGAAACCAACCAGTTATGTAATCAATACGATCGTCAGCGCCGGCATCCTGTTGCTGGCCGGGTGTGAAACGATGCAAACGCAGCAGAGTTCCATGCCGATACCATCCATGCCGTCGAGCTCATCCTCATCGAGTTCATCCCCAACGTCTTCGTCATCATCGTCCAGCAGCAGTTCGTCATCTTCTTCATCGTCCTCTTCTTCATCGAGCAGCAGTTCTTCTTCGTCATCACCCAGTCAGTCGAGCAGCCAATCCAGCGGCTCCTCATCCAACCAGGGATCGAGTTCGCCATCCGCCTCAGCACCGGGTGCATCGGGCAGCCAGCAAAGCGGGCTGCCGCAATCCGAAGCTGACATACTGAACGAGGCCCTGATTACTTTTGACCTGGAGAAACAAAAATCCTCGTCCCAGGATGCCGCCGAGCAATCGGATTCGGCCAGCGGTAACAATGGCAGTGACGGCAGCGAGAGCAGCAGCTCCGCGGAAAACACTGCAGACTCCCAGGATGCAGCGGCACAATCCGGTGCGACAGGCGCCATGGGTGCCGATGCCACTGCCGAAGGTTCTGAATCAGAAGCTGACGCGAGTGGCGACCAAACAGCTACCGGCGAAGGATCCGAAGCAGGAGGCATTGAGGGATCGGATGCAGCGGCAGCCGCAGAACAAACCGGCGCGACCAGTACTGAAGGTACACCCGCTTCCGGGACTATGGATGGTGAGGATACGGCGGCGGCAGGGGGCATGGGAGGAGAAAATGGTGAGACGTCCGCTGCCAGTGCGTCAACCGGCGACAGCACGGGGATCGGCACTGAATACGAAAATACCGAATACGGCGCAGGCCAGGATTACGGGGCGGCCGGGCAGGCGCCGGGAACAAATAATGACGGCAGTGCCATGCCGGCCGGCGCTGGTACTCAGGGAACCGGCGCCCGGATAGTGATTATCGGCGCTGGAGCTGGCACTGGTACCGAAGGTGAAAGCGGTGGCAACGCCACCACTGACGGTGGCGGCCATGATGGCGGAACCAGGATCATCGTTATCGGTACAGGTCAGGGAGACGGGGGGACTGAGGCAGGAACCGCAGACGGTGGATACGGCGACGGATCGACAACAGCAGGCGGAGCGCGCACCAATGCCGAAAGGATCATCATCCTGGAGGGTAAACTCAATGAGAAACTGGGGCAATTCGACGGCATGATACTGGCCGAACGTGATGCCGTGATCCAGCAGGGCAATATCGAAGGCAGTACCCCGGGCGGTTCAGAAACCGGTACTGGCGAGGGGGGAGGTGGCCAGGGACAGTCAGAAACCGCACCGTTATTAACCGCCATGGTCAAAGGCTCCGGTTCTAACAGCAACTCAGGTGGCGGGTCCATGCCGGCTTTGCCCGGTGCCAACCGCCAGGGTGACTTCGGCAATACCCAGACAACAGCCGAAATACCGGCGGACATCCCGGACGGCAGCGATGACGACGTCGTTGCCAGGCAGTTACGGGAAGCGGCCATGAAGGAACCGGATCCGAAATTGCGGGAGAAACTCTGGGATGAATATCGAAAATACAAGCAAGGGATGATTGGTAAAAGATAATGCGCGCATTGACCAGATACAGCTTGCTTGCCGCCCTGTTGCTGGCGCTGGCGGCATGCAACACCACCAGCGTCAGGACGACGGAATATACCCCGATCGCACGCGAACTGGAACCGGTCCCCGAAGCCGAATTACTGGATGTGGGGATCGGGATCTTTAATTCAGGTGTCGATGCATTGAGCAAGGAACAGGAAGGAGTGTTTCCCGAAGTCCGCAATGCGGAAGCGCGGTTCATGCCCTACAAGCTGATGGAAACCCTGCAGATGACCGGTAACTGGGGCATCGTCCGGGTCATACCCGACCGGCAGAGCGAGATGGATCTGTGGGTCGATGCCAAGATACTGCAATCCGACGGCGAAACCCTGCGTCTGGATGTCACGGTCAGCGACGCCACGGGTCGGACCTGGTATACACGGAAGTACGAGGAAATAGCCACCAAGTATGCCTATGACATCCGCCGGGGTAGCAGGCAGGAACCGTTTCAGGGCATCTATAACCGGATAGCCAACGATATGATGGCCTATCGGCACCTGTTAAGCTCCGCTGATGTGACTACTATCCGCACTGTCACGGAATTGAAATTCGCCCGGCGATTTTCGCCCGAGGTCTTTGCCGATCACCTGCAGGACGATGGCAAGGGACATTACAGCATCAGCCGCTTGCCTGCCGCTAACGACCCGCTGCTGCAACGCATTAATCGCATCCGGGAACGCGATTACCTGTTCGTCGATACCTTGCAGGATTATTACGCTTCATTCGTCCAGAAAATGGAGGACCCCTATCGCTCCTGGCGCAGTGAAAGTTATTTTGAAACCATGGCCCTGCGGGAAACCAGGCGCAGCGCCAACACCAAACTGATCGGCGGCGCCGCCGCAATCCTGGCAGGCATACTCGGTGCGGCAAGTAATTCCCAACTGGGACAGGCCGCCGGCTATGCCGGCATCATAGGCGGGGCCTATGCGGTCAAGGAAGGTCTCGGTGAAAGAGAGGAGGCAAAAATGCACGTTGAGGCGTTGAAGGAATTGGGGGCATCCTTAGACGCAGAGGTCCAGCCAGCCACCGTTACCCTGGAAGATCGGACTGTCACCTTGTCCGGATCCGTGTCGGAACAATATGGCCAGTGGCGCGCAATCCTGCACGACATCTATCAGACTGAAACCGGACAGCAGGCGCCTGTCTCGGACTAGTGTCCGGAACAGGCCCGGCCCACAATTGAACAGGATCATGGCGACGCCGTAAGTTGCGCTGGACTTCCATTCGCTAAAACCACTATGGCCAGTCGATTTTTTCAGGTCTAATATTAAAAAACCCAAGTCTGATGAAATGACCGGCACAGCAGATCAAAATCAATCCAGGATAAAACCCGCTGCCATCGCGCTGACCCAGTTGTCAGACAAGCCAGAAGAATCTGGCAGGCGCCAGCGCTGGCGCACGCTCCTGCTCTGGACCGGATTGACGGGACTCGCCCTCCTGGTATATGCCGTTGTTTTCATCCTGCCCGACCAGGTGGTAAACGACCCGGCAAAATCCGCTGACAGCGCCGCAACAACCCCCGCCGCAACCAAAAGTGCTGACACCGCACCAGCCACCGCGATTAGTAAAGGGAGTTCGCCCTGGACTGAAGCGCAACTGGCCAAACAACGCCAGGAGACTCAGGAGATTTTGTCGGAAATGCTCAAACAGCAGGATTTGCTGGAACAGATCGGTGTCAAGGAATGGGCGGCTGCGGAATATACCAGAGCCCTGCAACTGGCCGAAGCAGGCGACGCCCTGTACCGGCAACGTGAATTCGCGCCGGCACGGGAAAGTTATCAAGCCGGGTTGGCCGAGTTCAAGCGGTTGCAGCAACAGTCTGAAATCATCTTCGCCGATGCCATCAGCAACGGTAACCAGGCGCTTACCGATGGCGACACAACAGCCGCGCAATCAGCCTTTCAACTCGCCTTATTAATCAACCCGGATGCTACAGAAGCCGGCAAAGGCAAGAGCAGGGCGGATACACTGGACCAGGTGTTGGGTTTATTGGTACAAGGCGATGCACTGGCACAAGCCGAACAACTGGCCGAAGCCGCAGTGGTGTATAAACAGGCTCTAGCTCTGGATCCAGACCATAGCGGCGCCAGCGATCGACTGAGCCGGACCAGACAACGCCTTACCGACCGGGAATTTACTGCAGCGATGTCGAACGGCTACGCGGCCCTGGCAAACGACAAACTGCAGCAGGCGCGCGCGTCATTTCAGCAGGCTATGCAAATCAAACCCGCCGCCCAGGAGGCCCGTGATGCTCTGCGCCAGACGGATAATAAAATCACCGTAATCGATATCAACAAACTGCTGGCCGAGGCGACGCAACATGAGCAAGCCGAGCGCTGGCCGGGGGCCGTTACTGCTTATGATCAGGCCCTGCAACTCGACACCAATCTGGCTATCGCGCAGACCGGTAAGCAAAATGCGGAGTTACGGGCAGACCTGGATCAACGCCTGGCATTTGCCATAGCTAATCCCCTGCGGCTGACCGATCATTCCGTCTACACAGAGGTCAGTGCCCTGCAGAAACGGGCCATGTCCGTCGCAGCACCGGGCCCGAAATTACAAAACCAAATCGCTGCCTTACAAACGCACCTGCAACGGGCACGGCAACCGCTGTTGATAACCCTGCAGTCCGACAATCTTACCGACATTACCTTGTACAGGACCGGCAAGCTCGGGCAGTTCCAGAGCCGGCAGGTGGAGTTGATCCCCGGACACTATGTTGTCGTCGGCAAACGAACGGGTTACCAGGACGTCAGGGTTGAATTTACCGTAGACCCTGATAAACCAATCCAGCCGGTGCTGGTCCAATGCGAAAATAAAATCACCTATCAAAATTGATCCCTTGCAGATTGCATCAATCGATTTGAACAACTCCCATTACACATATTGCGATGCCTGCTGCTGACTCCATCGAGCCGGCCCGGTACACCCAGACGGAATTCATCAAACCGGCGCCATTCATACCCTTGCCGCCGGGCGGAATGAAGACCAGCCGGCGTCGTACGGGCTACACTCTGGCAGGGTTGGTGATCACCGCATTTGCGGGGGTTTTGTGGTTCCTGTTTACCGCAAAATCAGTGGCTATCGCCGTAGACCCGGCCACGGCCGCGGTGGATATCGATGGTGGCATCCATATGCGACTGGCAGACCGGTACCTGCTGCGGAGCGGTAACTACCGGCTGTCGATAGAGTCACCACGTTATTATCCGTTGCAGCAGGATTTGCAAATTGGAACGGAGCAGAATCAGCACTATACCTTTCAGTTGCAACGCCTGCCCGGCCACTTGCAGTTAGCAACAGTACCGGCCAGCGGTGTCGAGGTGTGGGTCAATAATGAATTACGGGGCACCGCGCCTTTGCTGGTCCGTAATTTGAGTCATGGCAAACATGTCCTGGAGCTGGTCGCGGATCGTTACCTGCCGTATGCTGAAACCATCGAAATTGCGGGTCTCGATCAGGAGCAGAAATTGGCCGTCGAACTGACACCGGCCTGGGCTGACATTACATTCACGACCCAACCGGCCGGGGCTGATATCTATGTCGATGATGTGAATATCGGAACAACTCCACGCACCACCGAAATTCTGCAGGGTGATCATCGTGTCAGGATCAAACTGTCCGGTTACAAGGCCTGGACACAGACCATCAGCGTGACCGCGAATGAAGCCATGACCGTGCCTCCGATCACGCTGGAAACTGCGGCTGCCGTCGTTTATCTGGAAACAACACCAACCAGAGCTAATGTCACGGTGGCGGGCGTCTACGCAGGACAAACGCCGGTCGAAGTCGCGTTAAATCCCGGCGAGACCGTTGAAATCCGTTTTTTCAAGGAAGGCTTTCAGAGTGCCGCCCGCAAACTCACGGTAGCACCCGCTGCCAACCAGCGGCTGCAGGTCGGCCTGCAACCCGAGCTGACGGCCGTGCAATTCAACGGCACGCCGGCGGACGCCGAGCTCTATATCGACGGCATATTCAGAGGCCGCGCCGCGCAAACGCTGGAGTTGACCACGCAACCGCATACCATTGCCATTAAAAAAGCCGGGTTTGTAGATTACCAGACAACAATCAACCCGCGCGTGGGTGTCGCACAGCAGGTGACGGCCAGCTTGAAAACACAACAACAGGCGCGCCAGGAAGCGATCAAACAGCTACTCAGCACCGCCGCCGGCCAGACATTGAAACTCTATTATCCAGCCGGATTTACCATGGGGGCCTCACGCCGGGAACCGGGACGCCGCGCCAACGAGACTTTGCGCAACGTTGTCATGAACCGGCCGTTTTACCTGGCACTCAAGGAGATTAGTAATGCGGAATATCACACCTTTGACGGTAACCATAACGCCGGCGAGGTGCAGGGGAACTCCCTGAATGGCGACAACCAGCCGGCCGTGAATATCAGCTGGGAGCAGGCGGCCAGGTACTGCAACTGGTTGAGCCGCCAGGATGCCCTCCCCGCCTTTTATATTGAGGATAATGGTCGCATTACCGGCAACAACCCGCAGGCCACCGGCTACCGCCTGCCGACCGAGGCGGAATGGGAGTGGGCCGCCAGGGTTGTCGGCCGGCAACAGGTCCTGCGCTTTCCCTGGGGTGACGAACTGCCGCCAGCACGAGGCGATGGCAATTATGGCGATGACAGTGCTGCGTACTTACTCGGCAGGATAGTATCCGGTTATAATGATGGTCATATCGTGAGCGCGCCGGTGGGTAGTTTCAAAGCCAACAGCAAGGGGATTTACGACCTCGGCGGCAACGTCGCTGAATGGGTGCATGATTTTTATGATACTTCGATCACGATTGATAACAGTAACGTTCCAAACCCGCTGGGGCCGGAGCGCGGCGACTATCATGTAATCCGGGGTTCGAGCTGGCGGCATGGGTCCATTACGGAACTGCGCTTGTCCTACCGGGACTATAGTGACAAGGCCCGCGATGATGTCGGTTTCCGTATTGCGCGGTTTCTCGACCATGAGTAGATAGATTGATGAACAGATTGCTGTATACCTTGCTGCTGCTGCTCGCCTGTTCCGTGTACGTACGGGCGGAGGACGGCAGCACCGGCAAACAACGCGACGTACCGGCGGACACTGACACGACCGGGAAGGACAAGCCGGAAGCCGCGGCAGTCACTTCGGCAACCAATGTGCAGACACCGGATTCCTTTACCCCCAGTGAGGAAATCTCGGAGGATCTGTCGGTCTCCTTTCCCGTGGATATCTAGGTTCATGAAACATAATCCGGTTAACGATTTTATCTATCAACTATGCGCGCTGTTTCTGGCCATCATCATCGTGCATACGCCTTATGTCACCATCGTCCAGCCGAAGGCCGACGTAATTCTCAAGGAGCAGCAAGCCCGGCAGGATGCCGGCGAACCCTACATTGCGGAGCGCTCGATTTATATCGTGCTCAAGGACTATGAACAGGAATCCTGTTTCATCCTGGCACTATGGGCAATCGCGATCATGGGTCTGAAAGTCAGAATCGCCCTGCATGAGCGGCGTCTGCTGAACCAGTCGCTGCTTGAGGTTGCGCCCGGGACCAGCATACTGCCCGAGGATACCCGGGAATACGCCCGGCCGTTGCAGGCACTCCCGGAACAGGAACGGGAATACCTGTTACCGCGCGCCCTGCTCGCCGCTCTGCAGCGTTTCGGTTCCACCCGCGATATCCAGAATGTGTCCACGGCGGTCCGGGAAGTCTGCGAGACGGAAGCGAACCGGCTGGACTCGGAACTGTCGATGATCCGTTACATTATCTGGGCCATACCGTCCATCGGTTTTATCGGTACGGTCCGGGGTATCGGCGAGGCGCTGGGCTATGCCCCGCGCGCCGTGGAAGGCGACATCATCGGCGTCACCGTGAGCCTGGGGGTGGCATTTAATTCAACCCTCATCGCCCTGATCATCAGCCTGTTCATCATGTTTCTGATGCATCAGTTACAGTTGCTACAGGAGCGGCTGGTACTGGATACCCAGAATTACTGTGATGTAAACCTGATCCGGCATCTGCAGGACCGCTCATGAATCAGACTATGACTACCTGTATCGTTGAACTCAATGACTGTGAGATCCGGGTCGCCAATAACGACCAGATCATCCTGCGCAGCCCCGGTGTTGCCGTACTCGACAAAGAGGATCTGCATATCGGCGAGGCAGCCGTGAAAAAGGCATTTCTGAATCCGCGCGCGACCTACAACCGCTACTGGCATAAGTTGAACCAGGATGCGTTACCTGTTACAACCCGGCGATTCCGCCATCACGCCGACCTGGTCTACACTCACCTGTTGAAGATCCATCAGCAGGCGGGGGCTCCGCAAGAACTGCTGTTCGCCGTTCCCGGCAGTTATTCGGGGGAACAATTATCGATGCTGCTCGGGATTGCCGCCGCCTGTCCCTTCAGCGCCGTTGGCCTGGTTGATGTCGCGGTAGCCGGCACCGCGACCGTGGCCACCACCGGGGAATACCAGCACCTTGATATCCACCTGCACCAGACGGTGATCACCCGCGTGCAAGTAGCGGACAGCGTCACCCGTACCGCCGTCGCAACCATAGCCGAAATCGGCCTGCACAAAATCTACGCGTCCGTCGCCGGATTGATCGCCGACCTGTTTATCCAGCAATCACGTTTCGACCCCCTGCATCATGCGGAAACCGAACAGTGCTTATACGATCAACTGCCGGATTGCCTGCAAACCTTGTGCAACGACCGGGAAATGCTGCTTGAAATCCGCTACCGGGACACGACCCACCATGCCATGCTGACCAGGGATGCCTTGTTACACAAGCTGCGGCCGTTGTATGAAAAAATTAACGCCCAACTCGCGCCTGCACAGGTCTGCCTGGTCGGTGATCGTCTGGCTGGCCTGCCCGGTTTTACAGATACTCTGCCTGATTATGCGGTGATCGATCCGGAGGCTGTGTTCATGAGTTGCCGTAAGTTCGCGGCCCAGATCCGCTCACCAGGACCGGACCTGAGTTTCATCACTTCCCTGCCGGTGCAGAAAACCATTACCGCGTCCACACCGGCACCCATGACAACACGTCCAATCCGGCCGGCAACCGGAACTGTCACCCATGTCCTGTACCAGCATCAGGCCTATCCCATCGGTGACGGGACCATCTATCTGACCGGAGATGGCCGGGTAGCGGGTAACAAAGCCGGGAATGCGCACTGTTCGGTAGCCTTGAACGGCAATCGCGTGGCAGTATTAACGGTAACGGCTACGACTCCGGTATACGTCAATGGCAAGCCGGTTGACAACACTGAGCTGTTATATCCGGGCGACCGGGTGCAATGCGGCAAGGGCGGCGTCGATTATCAATTTATCCGCGTCTTGAGCGGCCATGGCCAAGCTTAGACGTAATTTTTCCCCGTTCAACCTGTCCTTTCTGGATATCATGTCCTGCGGTTTTGGCGCCGTCGTTTTGCTGTTCCTGATCATGAAACACAGCGCCGATGCCAATCGATCCGATACCAGGGACCGGACGGATTTAAGTTCGGAAGTGAGTTTGCTGGAGGAAGAAATCCTGGAAGGCGAGCAGGGGCTGGCGAAACTCCGCAATTCCCTGACCGAACTGGACGAACGGCTGGCTATCGCCCAGGGACTGGCCAGCCGGGTCAGCGAAACCATAAAAGACACCACCGGCGCGATTGAGGAAGTCAGCGAAGGCGAAGCATCAAGCAAAGTCGAACAACTCAAAGATGCTCTGAAACAACTGGATCAGGAACGGCAAAAGCTGGAGGCCGACAGCAAAGCGACTGGTAAGGACACCCGGAGTTTTACCGGCGAAGGCAACCGGGAATACCTGACGGGACTGAAACTCGGCGGACAGCGGATACTGGTGTTGCTGGATGCCTCCGCCAGTATGCTGGACAAGACCATCGTCAATATCATCCGTCGCCGCAATATGTCGGACGAGCACAAACGCAGTGCCGGGAAATGGCAACAGGCCGTGAAAACGGTCGACTGGCTGAGCGCCAAACTTCCACTCGGCAGCCAGTACCAGATCTATACTTTCAATACGACAACTCAGGCGCTGCTGGACAATACCAAGGGGCAATGGCTGAATGTCAGCGACCGGGAGCAGTTAAACCAGGGGATTAAGCAACTTCAGGAACTGTTGCCCGACGGCGGCACCAATATGGAACAATTGTTCGCGGAGGTCGGCCGGCTGCGGCCATTACCGGATAATATCTATCTGATCACCGATGGCCTGCCGACTCAGGGGGCGAGGCCGCCGCGCGCCACTACCATATCCGGACGGGATCGCGTCGAATTATTTGAAGATGCATTGAAAAAACTGCCGGCGGGCATTCCTATCAACGTTATCCTGTCGCCGATGGAAGGTGACCCCATGGCCGCCTCCGCGTTCTGGAAGCTGGCGATTGTTACCGAGGGTTCGTTCATGAGCCCGACCGAGGACTGGCCATGAAACAAAAGCGGCGGGATGCCGAGGTCTTCAGCATCGCATTTCTCGATGTCATCACCTGCGGGTTTGGCGCCATTATCCTGATCCTGATGATAGCCAAGACCGGCACACCGGTGATCCTCGAGGCTGCCGATCAACACCTGGGGGGTACGATCCGGGACTTGCAGGAAAAATTATTCCAGATCCGGGGCGAATCCACGATCTTGAACCGCGACCTGACTTCCAGACAGGAACAACTTTCCAACTGGGATGAGCGGATTGCCAGATTAAACAGCGATCTGGCCGGTTTGTACGAACAACTGGCCAGGTTGCAGGAGGAAAAATCGGTCACGTCCGCCGTTGCGGGTGAACTGGAAGTCGCATTACAGCAGATGACCGCGGAGATGCAACGCTTGCTGGGCCAGCGTAGCGAGCAAAAAACTGACTTCGTCGGCGGTATACCGGTCGACAGCGAATACATTATCTTTATTATCGATACATCCGGCAGCATGTTCCAGTACGCCTGGGAGAAAATGATCGATCAGCTGATCACGACACTGGATGTCTACCCCACGGTCAAGGGCATCCAGATCATGAGTGATGAAGGCGAGTATATGTTCCCGCAGTACCGCGGCAAATGGATGCCGGACACGCCGGGCCGGCGGCAGGTGATCATCAACCGCATCCGAACCTGGAATCCATTCAGCAACAGCAGTCCGGTGGAAGGTATTACCCAGGCCATCAAAACCTATTACAACCCCGGTATCAAGATCAGTCTCTATGTCTATGGCGATGACTTTATGGCCGGTCGCTCCATCAAGGAAGTGCTGGACACGGTCGATCGACTCAATCCGAAGGATGCCGAAGGCAATCCAGGGGTACGCATCCATGCGGTGGGCTTCCCACAACTGTTTGAAAGCCCTATACAATACCAGGGCACAGTCATAAGATTTTCACATTTAATGCGGGAACTCGCGCAAAGAAACGGCGGGACCTTCGTAGGTCTGAACGAGTTCCGTTACTGATGATGAGTAGAGGTGCAACCATGAAACACGCAATATTAATCACAGCTAACAGAACGTCCCGGTGGCTTCTCGCCGGTCTGTTATTGACCTTCACCTGCGGCTGCAGCCAGTCACTGGCGCTCAAGGTGGAAAGTGAAGTGCCCATGCCGCTGATCAGCAAGATCCCGATCAACATGGGCGTTTATTACGACGAAAATTTCCGTAACTATACTTATCGGGAAAACACCCCTGACCGGGAAAACTGGTCTATAGAAAGCGGCTCGTCGCAGATAGCATTATTTAACCAGATCCTGCCGTCGATGTTCAGGGAAGTCATCGAAATCGATTCCATGCCGGCGGCGGGTACGGTTACCGGCGTCAAGGCGGTGCTGGTGCCGTCGATAGAAGAAATGCAATTCTCGCTGCCGCAGGAAACCCGTCTCGATATGTATGAGGCCTGGATCAAGTATAAGATCCGTTTGCTGGATACGAATGGTAACCTGATTTCTGAGTGGCCACTTACCGCCTATGGCAAAACTGAAACGGCATTCATGAAAAACCGGGAACAGGGCCTGAACGGCGCCATGGAACTGGCCCTGCGCGATGCCGGGGCGAAACTGGCGCTAGGTTTTCCGGAGATCGTGGAAGTTAAGGACTGGCTGGCTACTCATACCGATGAATAATGCACTGGCGAACCGTTAAAAACCTGTTAATCTTAGAAAGAGAGGATTGCCGTTCCGAGCGCATGCATGAAAACTTCCCAGCTATCATTATTGTTTGCTGCCTTGCTCATGGCCGGTTGCAAAAGTACCACGATAATCGATGAATATCGCGATGCCGCAACCAGTCTGAGTAGTGGCGACGCCGTCGTCGTGCTGGGCCGGCGCCATAGCAGCGAACATGAAACGGAAAAGGATTTCATCCGTTGCGTCGGTAAATCGCTGGCAGGCGGTGACGAGCCCATCATCGTGATCCCGGAAGACCAGTTCGTTAACAGCATGTACCCCTACTTCGAGGTAAGTACGGCGCCTATGGACGTCAAAAATCTCGACAACCTGGTACAGAAACCAGAAATCGCCCATAAGTTTTCGGAATTCAATATCCGATATTTCATCTGGATCGACGGTTTCACCGAAAAAACCGATAGCAGCGGCGCGATCTCCTGCTCCATTGGTCCGGGCGGCGGCGGTTGTTTCGGCTTTGCCACCTGGGATGATGAGGCCAATTATGAGGCCAGCGTCTGGGATTTCCAGAATCAGAATCTGGCCGGCCGTATCAGTACTGAAACGCAAGGAACTTCCTATCTGCCGGCGGTAATTATTCCAATCCCGCTGTTGGCGCGGGTACAGGCCAATGCCTGCGCCAGCATGGCGAGCCAGATCAAAAGCTTTTTACATTAATCTCGATAGCCCGCATATCTCACCACCAACCTGCCGCGGGTTAATTGTTCAGCGGGATCTGCAGGGGCACTTTCACCCAGCCGTCCTGCTGTTCGAGGCAGACGAGCCCGGACTCCCGGGTCTGTTCGCCATCAGTCACCGTATAGCGGCCGCAGAACTTGCCGCTGGCTGAGGTATACACATCGCCGATAGTGACGGTATATTCCGCGTCTGATTTCGAATTACGGATCACAAGCTGTTCACCTTTTTCAGGTATGCCAACCGGAACGATTTCAATCCGTGTTTTTATTTCCTATCCGGCGACAGCGGATTTCCCTGGCTGAAAAAAAGCAGCAATATTCTTGAAAATCGGCATGGTCAAACAGCCGGACAAGAGCCCGGCTGCGAGCATGCTCAATAGCGTTTTCCAGTACCAAGACTTATGCATAAATCCCATGACGCAATCCCGACAGAGTAGATACAAAGGGGGGCAAATAGTATATTATTTTACCCACTCATGTAATAAATAAGGTATCAATAAGTTTAAATTAACACTATCTGATGATTAGCATGAGACTGACGGGGAAGTTCAACTTGACCAAACCCAAACGTGGTTAAGCTTGATATTGCTCAATCAATCCCGGACCAGTCTCCGTTAAGCTGCCACCAGTTAAGGAAGCTCTGAAGAAATCCATCCTGGATATTTCAGTGCCCGGCGCATCCATGTGCCGGATGAGGACCTCCGAGTTAACCAGGAGTTCCTGAACAACAGTAAACATAAACTACTAAAGTATCGCTTATGAAAATCATTGTCCCTGTAAAACGTGTCATAGACGCCAATGTCCGGGTGCGGGTCAAATCCGATCAGACGGGCGTGGAAACGGCCAATGTCAAGATGGCTATCAATCCATTCTGCGAAATTGCGGTGGAACAAGCCGTCCGCTTCAAGGAAGCCGGTCAGGCCAGGGAAATCGTGGTCGTGACTATCGGCGCCAGCCAATCCCAGGACATCCTGCGCACTGCTCTGGCCATGGGCGCCGATCGCGCCATCCTGATCGAAGCAGAGTCGACACTGCAACCGCTGGCCATCGCCAAACTGCTCAAAGCACTGGCGGAAAAGGAAGCGCCGCAAATGTTCATCCTCGGCAAACAGGCCATAGACGATGACAACAATCAGACCGGCCAGATGTTGTCAGCCCTGCTGGGCTGGCCGCAGGCCACGTTTGCTTCCAGAGTGGAGCTGAGTGCTGATCGCGTCGCGGTAACCCGAGAGATAGACGGCGGCCTGGAGACATTGTCACTGCGGCTGCCGGCCGTCATTACCACGGACCTGCGCTTGAACGAACCCCGTTATGTCAAACTGCCGAATATCATGCAGGCGAAGAAGAAACCCCTCACTATCATGAAGCCCGCGGATCTGGGCGTGACCCTGCCGTCAGGAGTAAAAGTCCTGAAGGTAGTAGAACCACCAAAACGCTCCGCCGGCGTTAAGGTGGCGGACGTCGCCGAACTGGTGAACAAACTGAAAAACGAAGCAAAGGTGATTTGATATGACTATCCTGGTAATCGCCGAACACGACAATCATGCCCTCAAGGCCGCCACACTGAATACCATTAGCGCAGCCGCTCAGCTTGGCAGCGCGATCAACCTGCTGGTGGCCGGGAAAAACTGCCAGGCAGTTGCCGCCGGCGCCAGTAGCATCAGCGGTATCGCCAAAGTCCTCCATGCCGAGGCGGATCATTTCGAACATCATCTGGCGGAAGAGTTGACCCCGCTGGTCATGTCGCTGACTGCCGGTGTCAGTCATATCCTGGCGCCTGCCTCCACCTTCGGCAAAAACCTGTTACCCAGGATCGCGGCGCTGCTCAATGTCAATGCCATCTCCGATATCACCAAAGTCGAATCAGCCGATACCTTTGTCAGGCCCATTTATGCCGGCAATGCCCTCGCCACGGTCCAGAGCAACGACCCGGTAAAAGTCATTACGGTCCGCGCCACTGCCTTCGCGGCCTGTCCGACGACGGGGGGAACGGCAGCCGTTGAAACGATCCAGGCGACCGCTCCCGTCGGCGTCTCTACCTACGTCAGTTCGGAATTGTCCAAAACGGAACGGCCGGAACTGACCACCGCGAGAATCGTTATTTCCGGCGGCCGCGGATTCGGCAGCGCCGAGAATTTCAAACTGCTGGAACCACTCGCCGACAAATTGCATGCCGCGATAGGCGCGTCCCGGGCGGCGGTCGATGCGGGCTACATGCCCAATGATTTCCAGGTCGGCCAGACCGGCAAAATTGTCGCGCCGGAGCTCTATATCGCCATCGGCATCTCCGGTGCCATTCAGCACCTGGCTGGTATGAAGGAAAGCAAGGTCATCGTCGCCGTTAACAAGGACGCGGAAGCACCGATCTTCGAAGTCGCCGATTATGGCCTGGTGGCCGATTTGTTCAAATTCATACCTGAGTTCAGCGCAGCGCTCGATCAGAAGTGAGCGCGCCCGCCGCCACCCGCGATAACCTCGGCAAGGGCATCCTGTACATGGTGCTGGCCACCATGTCATTTGCCGTGGCTGACGCCACCGGCAAGTTACTGACCGAACAATATCCCTTCATGCAAATTGTCTGGCTGCGTAGCGTGCTGGGTATGGCGCTAATCGGCGTGGTGATCGTCGGCACCGGGAAATTACAGTTATTCAAAACCAGGCGATTAGGCTGGCACCTGAGCCGGACCCTGGTGGGTATTATGTTGATAACCGGCATCTTCACCGGCCTGAAATACATCCCGCTGGCGGAAGTCACCTCGATCATATTCGCCAACCCGTTTATTGTCGCGATCTTCACGCCCATCTTCCTGAAGGAAAAAGTCTCCAAACACACCTACTTCGCCATTGTCATCGGCTTCATCGGTATCTTAATCGTAGCCCGGCCCACGCCCGATCACTTTCATTACGCCCATCTGTTTATGCTGGGATTCGCGACGTCCACTGCCTACCTGATTATTACCGCCCGCAAACTGGTAGATACGGAACATGTGCTGACTTTGAATTTTTATCTCTACCCCGGCATTATCATCTTCAGTACCTATCAGGCCCTGACCGGATGGCAGACACCGGACCTGCTGGCCTGGTTTTTATTCCTGTGTGTTGCCGCCTCCGCCACCCTCGCCCTGTTCTTCGTCACCCAGGCCATGCACAGCGCCCGGCCGGCCGTGGTGGCACCCATCGATTACTGCCGCATCATCTGGACGGTATCGATAGGCTACTTTTTCTGGGATGAATTTCCGGACCCGGTAACCTGGATCGGTATCATCACTATCATCGTCAGCGGCATTTACGTGGTCACCCACGGCCGGTCGGTGCCGGAAGCGGTGGTCGAGCAGGTCCCGGTTGAAAAACTCTGATAGGGGAAAAACACAAAGTAAAAAGGGATACCAACCTGAGGTATCCCCATGAATCCTGACAAAAACCCGATCAAAAACAATAAGATAAAAAAATTATACTACGCAGGGAACCTGTGC
>Ga0209640_10001833_pt1 | contig 18342 bp, 19 predicted proteins | sample RifCSP10_1_FD_184018 | JGI IMG/M metagenome (GOLD analysis project Ga0209640, IMG submission 184018) | Soil microbial communities from Rifle, Colorado - Rifle CSP2_sed 10_1 (SPAdes) (version 2) | ecosystem: Environmental > Terrestrial > Deep subsurface > Rock core/Sediment | place: Rifle... | reverse complement strand
CGCACGCGCGCACGCCAGCAGCGGAACCGGGTTGTTGTCGGGACAGACCGAGTCTTTCGTCGGTGCAATCGAGGGGATTTCCTGCGCGGCCTGCGCAGGCATTACGAGGAGGATGCCCACGGAGGCGGCCGCGAGGGCGCCAACGCCATGAATGCGCATGGTGGTCTACTCCGGGAAGAAAATCCTGATCCGGCGGCAAACATACCATGCAGGCCGGGAAACCGGTTCCGGAGCACGGGAAGTCTGTTCCATTCTTCGTTAACCGTGTGTTGCAACGGCACAAAACCGGTTTCTCAGAAATGCAATGCCCTAACTCCATACGAGCCCGATGGTTACGTGTAGTTCGATAACAATACTGTGATTCAGACCGCAACCTGATGTTCCGGATCGGGGCAACGACCCATAATGCCGTAATTGCAGCCATGCCGTAAATCGTTCAATTCAAGGCACTTACGAGAACAGTCCGCCTCGGCCGTATTGGCGGCCAAATTGCCATGCTTGGGCCGAATGTTTCAGTGCGTCTTCAAACGGCTCCCGCTGTTCGCGGTGTGCCTTTTTGTGCTGTTCGGCGCAACCTGGCGTCCACAGGGTCCCGCGGATCTCTCGAAGCTCGACGTGGTGCTTCGGGAGGCCGTTGCGCGGGGTACCGACGAACAGCTGCCCGTCATTATCAGCGCCGCTCCTGGCCAGTTCTCCGGGTTGCGCGCCCAGCTCGCGCGCCGCGGCGCCGCGATTTCCGCCGACCATCCCCTGATCGACGCGTTCTCGGCGCGCATCGATCGCCGGGATCTCGCCATCCTGTCGCTCGACTCCCGCGTGCAGTCGATCTCCACCGATGCCGTGGTGGGCGCAGGCCAGCTGCTCGAAAGCCTCTGGTCGCCGGTCACGAACGTCGTCTCGGACACCTCGTCTGATGTGTCGGACACCACGTTCTCTTTGTTGTCGCAATCGCCGTCGGTGCCGACGATTGGCTTGCTCCGCGGCACGCTCGGCCTCACGAGCTCGGTCCCCTGCGGCAGCGGCGTCGGCGTGGCGGTCGTCGACAGCGGGATCACGCTCTCCAGCGATCTCGCCACGGGGTCGGTCTCGCGGATCACGGCGTTCTACGACTACACGAAGGGCAAGGGCCGCGCGGTCAAGCCGTACGACGACTCGGGCCACGGATCGCACGTGGCCGGCCTGATTGGCGGCAACGGCGCGCAGTCGAACGGCGAGTTCGCGGGCGTGGCGCCCTGCGCGCGTCTCGTTGGTTTCAAGGTGCTCGACAAGTACGGCCAGGGCAACACGAGCAACGTCATCTCGGCGATCGAGTACGCCACCAGCAACCGCGTGCGTCTCGGCATCGACGTCATCAACCTGTCGCTCGGCCATCCGCCATATGAACGCGCGGCCACCGACCCGCTTGTCCGGGTCGTCGAGCGCGCCTCGCAGTTAGGCGTCGTCGTCGTTGCATCGGCCGGCAACTGGGGCAAGAACCGCGAGACCGGCGTCATCGGCTACGGCGGCGTCCTCGTGCCCGGCAATGCGCCATCGGCAATCACCGTGGGCGACTTCCGCACCGAGGGGACGGCGAAGCGCAGCGACGACCGGGTCGCCACCTACAGCTCGCGCGGACCGACGTGGAGAGACGGCCTGGCGAAGCCTGACGTGGTTGCACCTGGCAACCGGATGGTGTCGCTGTCGTCGCGCGGCAGCTACCTCTATACGAAAGCCGAGACGCAGCAGTCGCCGAAAACGAGCTACCTGACGCTGAGCGGCACGAGCATGTCGGCCGGCACCACGAGCGGCACCGTCGCGCTGTTGATCGAAGCGAGCCGCGCGGCCAACAGCCCGAGGCCCTCGCCGCTGACACCCAACGTCGTCAAGGCGATCCTTCAGTACAGTGCGATCCGCCTGCACGACGAGACGGGCGCTGAATACGACGCGCTCACACAGGGCGCGGGCGGCTTGAACGCGGCCGGCGCGATCGATCTCGCCGCACACATCACGACCGCCAACCCGGCGAACGCCTTCTGGATGAGCGGCGGCGTCGCGCCCGTCACCACGGTCGCCGGCGAGGCGATGCCCTGGGCGGCCAACATCATCTGGGGCGACAACATCGTGTGGGGCGAAACCGTCAGCTACAACCTGCCGGCCTGGGCGCTCAACATCGTCTGGGGCGAGAACATCGTCTGGGGCGAGAACGTGATCTGGGGCGACAACGTCATCTGGGGTGACAACGTCATCTGGGGCGACAACATCGTCTGGGGCGAGAACGTCGTGTGGGGCGAGAACATCGTGTGGGGCGAGAACATCGTGTGGGGCGAGAACGTGGTCTGGGGCGAGAACCTGTCCGGCTTGTCGGGCAGCTCGAGCTCCGTGAACTACCTGATTACCGACGACTGGAAGAGCCGGTAGAGGCCTGACTATGGAAGTGATGCCATATCAGCACGGAGTTGACGTCGTGGGTCCCACGACGTGGACAGCGGCCCCGCCCACGGGTTGGCGGGCCAGGCTGCCGGTTCTCAAGGGGACTGGCGTGACGCTGCGGGAGCTTCGAGCGGGCGACGCCGCGTCGCTCTACGCGTGTCTCACGACCGAGCAGGTGGCCCGCTTCATCTCCCCGCCGCCCACGTCGGCTGAAGCGTTCGAAGACTTCATCCGCTGGAGCCACGTCCGGCGCGCTGAAGGCAAGTACGTGTGCTTCGGCATCGTGCCCGAGGGGTCTGACGTCGCTGTCGGGATTTTTCAAATCCAGCTCTCGACGAATGAGCCGCCGGAGTGGGGCTTCGTGCTCGGGTCGGAATTCTGGGGCACGGGCGTGTTCGTCGAAGGGGCCGTTGCCCTCATGGACTTCGCGTTCAACGTCATGGGCCTCGAACGGCTGGCGGCGCGTGCAGCGGTCGACAATACCCGCGGCAATGGTGCGCTGCGGAAGATCGGCGCCGTCCGCGAGTCGCTGATCCGAAATGGACTCGTCCGCAAGGGCCGGCTCCACGACCAGTATTACTGGACATCAAGTCCCGAAGACCGGCCCCGGCGAAAGATTACGTGGGACCTCGCCGCACATTAGGATATGAATCGTGACGCCGGGCAGCTCCTCCGCAGCACGCTTCCGTAGCCTGCCACGCCCCGCGCGCGTCTTCGTCGCGGGAACGATTGCGCTCGCCGCTGTCGTTCTCGTCGCGCGCTTTCCGACGGCGCTGCCCAATCCGGCTCTCTTCGCGGCGTTCGCGATCGCGTCATGCCTGGCGTCGGCCATGAAGGTCCGGCTGCCGCTCGGCGCCGGCTCGTCCAACCTTTCGGTCTCCTACACAGTTGATTTCGCAGGCCTGCTGATCCTGGGCGCCAGCCAGACGATGCTGATCGCGGGCTTCAGCGCGCTCACCCAGTCCACCTTCAATACGGCCCGCCGCAATCCGCTGTACCGGAAGGTGTTCAGCACCGCGGCCCTCATGCTCACCGTCCAGGGCGCGGGGTGGATGTTCACGTCGCTCGGCGGAGCAATGGGCGTGTTCGACGCCGGCCTCGTCAAGCCGCTGGTGGGCGCCGCGCTCGGTTATTACGTGCTCAACACGTTCACGATGGCCGGCGCCGTGGGGCTGTCCACCGGCCAGGGGGTGTGGAAGGTCTGGCAGAGCAACTTCCTGTGGACGGCGCCGAGCTACTTCGTCGGCGCCGGCGCCGCCGCCGGAGCGGCTGCCGCGTGGGCCGCGGGGTGGGGCTGGCTGCTGCCGCTCGCCGTCGCGCCCGTGTATCTCACGTTCCGATCGTACCGGATTTACCTCGATCGCATCGCCGCGGAGCAGCGCCATCACGAGGAAATGATGCGCCTCCACGGCCAGACCGTCGACGCGCTCAAGACCGCGAAGGAGTCGGAACAGCGCTACGCGCTGGCCGCCGCGGGATCGAACGACGGCCTCTGGGACTGGGACCTGGTCTCCGACGTCTTCTACGCCTCGGATCGGTGGAAGCTGATGCTCGGGCTTCCGGCCGAGGCGCCGCTGGCGCGCGCCCGCGACTGGTTCGGACATGTCCACGCCGAGGACATGTCCGAACTCCGCACGATCCTCGATCGACACCTCGCTGGAGATTCGCCGCACTTCGAGCACGAATACCGGATGACGCACCGCGACGGGTCGGACCGCTGGATCCTGTGCCGTGGCGTGGCGGTGCGCAACGACGCCGGCAAGCCGATCCGCATGGCCGGGTCGCATACGGATATCACGGAGCGCCGCCGGATCCAGGACGACCTTGCGCATGCGGCCCTGCACGACGATCTGACCGGGCTGGCGAACCGGACGCTCTTCACGGCGCTGCTCGAGCGATCGCTCGCGCGCGCGCGCCGGTCGCAGACCTACGTCTGCGCCGTGCTTTTCGTGGACATCGATCACTTCAAGCTGGTGAACGACAGCCTCGGCCACCTGGTGGGCGACAAGTTCCTGGTGTCGATGAGCATGCGGTTCCTCGAGCATCTCCGGCCCGGCGACGTCCTGGCGCGCCTCGGCGGCGACGAGTTCGCCGTGCTGCTCGACGACATTCCGGATGCCGCCACCGCCACGACGATCGCCGACCGGCTGCACGCCGCGTTGCTCGAGCCGTTCGATCTCGAGGGACGCGAGGTCTATACGTCGGCGAGCATGGGAATCGCGTTCGGCAACAGCCGGTACCTGCGGTCTGAAGATCTGCTCCGCGACGCGGATACGGCGATGTATCGCGCCAAGGCCCTGGGCCGATCGCAGTGCCAGATCTTCGACCCGTCGATGCATGCATCCGCCATCCAGCGCCTCACGCTGGAGACGCAGCTGCGGCGCGCCCTGGAGCGGCACGAGTTCAGCCTCGCCTACCAGCCGATCATCCAGCTCGATTCGAACGACGTCTGCGGGTTCGAGGCGCTGGTCCGCTGGGAGCGACCGGACGGGACGACGACGCAGCCTTCCGAATTCATTCCGGTCGCCGAAGAGACCGGCCTCATCGTGCCACTGACGAACTGGGTGCTGAAGGAAGCCTGCCGGCAGGTCGCGGAATGGCAGCAGGCCTTCAGCCGTCCGCTGACGCTGACCGTCAACATCTCGGCGAAGCTGTTCGATCGCCCGTCGCTGGTCGACGAGGTGCGGTCGGCCATCACCCACAGCGGCCTGCTCCCGCGCACGCTGCGGCTCGAGATTACCGAGAGCTTCCTCGCCAACGGGTCCGACGCGGTCGTGCAGCGTCTCGACGAGCTGCGGTCCATCCCCGTTGAGCTCTATCTCGACGACTTCGGCACCGGCTTCTCGTCACTGAGCTACCTGCACCGGTACCGCCTCGACGCGCTGAAGATCGACCAGTCGTTCATCAGCCGCATGGGCGGCATGTTCAACGACTCGCCCATCGTCAGCAGCATCGTGAACCTGGCCCGGGAGTTGGGGATGGGGGTCATTGCGGAGGGCGTCGAGACCGCCCAGCAGGCCAGCCAGTTGCTGGCGCTCGACTGCCCGCAGGCGCAGGGCTTCCTGTTCTCGCGGCCGCTGCCCGCGGCCGACGCCTACACGTTCCTCTCGTCGAGGCCGCTTCTCAAGTCAGACGTGCCGCCCGCCCGCGTAGAGGCGCCCGTCCGAATGGAATCGCAGGGCGGCGCCATCCACTAAGCCTCGCCGCGGTCTTCTGGATTACGCATGGCGCCTGCGCTAAGCTGGAGGCCAGCCTAGGGATCTCCAACCAGGAGGCGCTTCGTGAGACGCACACTGCTGACCCTGGCGATCGCGGTCATCCTCTCGGGCATCACCGCCAGTGCCCATCATTCCTTCGCGGCCTATTACTTCGAAAACCAGTCGACGACGATCGAAGGCGAGGTGCAGGAATTCCAGCTTCGCAGCCCCCACGCGCTCCTGTTGTTCAGGGGCAGGACCCCCGAGGGGACCATCGAAACCTACACGGCGGAATGGGCCAACCCCCGCCGCCTCGGCGAGGCAGGGATTACCAGAGACACGCTCAAGCCGGGCGATCTTGTGGTGGTGACAGGCAGTCCTGGACGCACTCCCGCCGAGCGCAAGGTGCATCTCAAAGGGATTCGCCGGCCCGTCGACGGCTGGGCGTACGGGACCGCCCGGCGCGGGACGCGCTAACCGATCGAGCGGACGCGCGCGGCGCGGGGCGCGCGGGTCGCGGCAGGTCGGGAAAAACCTCAAATAAGTCCTGCAGATTACCGCCGTGGGCATCGCGGGCGGGCTTCAGCCGACGGGGATGAGGAGGCTTGCCCGCCGGATGCTCGACGGGCGGCCGCGCCACGTGCGTACTCGGGGCATGCTCCATCGGCGTCTTGCCAATCGGGCGCGGGGGCGGTACCTTCGTCGCCGGGCGCAGCGGCGGAACAGCGCCGAAAGGTTTGCGCACGTAGGGCCGGCTCATCGGGAAGCAGAATCATATATCGGGCAGTGAATTTGCTTTCCGGGGCGCCGGCTGCGAGCAGTGGCTCGCGGAAGGAGCGACACGCGACATGGCAAAACGTGGAGCAAGGAAGGGCGGAGCGCGCAAGGCACGCTCGCGCAAGGGCGCGCGGAAGAAGGCAGCGGCGCGCAAGATGAGCGCGCGGAAAACCGGCCGCAAGACGGCCGCACGCAAGACGGCCGCACGCAAGACGGGCGCACGCAAGACGGGCGCGCGCAAGACGGCCGCGCGCAAGACGGCCGCGCGCAGGGCGAGCACGCGGAAAGCCGCGCCGCGCAGGGCGGCGACGCGAACGGTGCCACTCGCGGCCGAGCCGATGCGCGAGGAAATGACCGGCGCGAGCGAGGACCTGTTCGCCGGCGCGGAAGAGCGCGACACGGTCGGCATGCCCGGCGACGACGATCTGGAACAATAGGAGCCGTGCGATGATGGGGCCGTGCGAGGCACGGCCGCCATCGCTTTCACCCTCCTCCTGCTCCTGCTGGCGTCGCTGCCGCAGGCGCAGGGCACCGCGCCCGCGACACCGCTCACCCTGCTCTCTCGCGATGGCCGGCGCCAGGTGCCGACGATTGTCCTCAGCGGCCAGGAACTGATCGCCCTGGACGAGGTGGCATCGCTGTTCCAGGTGGCCGTTCGCGAAGACACGCTCGCGGGCGGGTTGACGATCACCTACCGCGGCCGGACGATCGTCGTCTCGAGCGACCAGCCGATGGCTTCGGTGAGCGGCCGCGTGGTCGCGCTGCCCTCTCCCGCCGTCCGGTCGGGCAACCGCTGGTTCGTTCCGCTGGACTTCCTGCCGCGGGCGCTCGCTCCAATCTACGACACGCGGATCGACCTCAGGCGGGCGTCGCGGCTGCTCGTGGTTGGCGATCTGCGCGTGCCTCGCGTCACGGCCCGCGTCGAGGTGCCAGGCCCGCCGACGCGAGCCACGCTCGAGATTGCACCGGCCGCGCCGGTCTCGGTGACGACCGAGCCCGGCCGGCTTGTCATTCGCGTCGACGCGGATGCGCTCGACGCCGCGCTCCCGGGCGACGGGGCCGGGCTCATAGACCTGATTCGCTTCGGCGACCAGCCGACCACCATTGTCGTGCTGCTGGACGACCGGGCCGGGCCGGCGCGTGCCGTTCCAGCCGAAGCGAATGGCATCACCCGGGTCACGATTGACGTGACCGGCGTGGCCGCACCCGGCGACGCCGCGGCGGCTCCGCCACCCGCGGCACCGCCCACCGCAGCCGCTCCCGCCCTTGCCCCGCCCCTGTTCGCGACGCCTCGCACGCCTCTCCAGACCATCGTGATTGACCCGGGGCACGGCGGCGACGACAGAGGCGCGCGGGGAGCGCGCGGCACCGAAGAGAAGGCAGTGACGCTCGAGGTGGCGCGGCGCCTGCGAACACTCATCGAGATGCGGCTCGGCATCCGGGTGATCCTCACTCGCGACGACGACCGGACGATCAGCCTCGACGAGCGGGCCGCCGTCGCGAACAACAGCAAGGCCGACCTTTTTCTCAGCCTGCACATGAACGCCGCCTCGGTGGCCGCGGTCGCGGGCGCCGAGGTGTTCTATGTGCGGCTCGATCGGGAAGGCGAGGATGCGCGGCGCGCGGCCGAAAGTGGCGTTCCGCTGCAGGTCCTCGGAGGGGCGATGCGCGCGATTGACGTGATCCAATGGGACCTCGCGCAGGCGCGGCACGTCGATGCATCCGCCGTGCTGGCCGGGATTCTCGAACAGGACCTGCGCGCGCAGGTCCCCATGGGCGGGCGTCCGCGGCAGGACGCGCCGCTGCGCGTGTTGACCGGCGTCAACATGCCGGCCGCGCTCATCGAGATGGCGTACCTCACCAACGGCGAACAGGAGCGTCTTGCGCAGTCCGAGGCGTACCAGTCGTCGCTTGCGCAGGCGATGTATAACGCCGTCGTCGGCTTCCGCTCCTACCTGGACAGTCAGCGCACCCCATGAAACGGCGCACGTATCTCCAGATCGGTGCAGGCATCGTCGTCATAGGACTGCTGGCGTGGGCGGTCAGCCGCGGCCTGGAACGGCTCGCGGGCCTGCAACCCGAGTCGGGCGCGGCGGAGACCGGCACCACGGCGGCGGCCGCCAGCGTGCCCCGGATCACGGCCACGCTCTATTACGGATCGGCGGACGGACAGTCGCTTGTCCCGGTCCGGCGCGAAGTCCCCCTCGCGGAGGGGCTGGTGCCGCAGGGGCGCGAAATCGTGGGGGCGCAGCTCCAGGAGGCGCCGTCACCATTCGTCTCGGTCATTCCCGAAGGCACGACGCTCCGCGCGTTTTACGTGACGGATCGCGGCGACGCCTTTGTCGATCTCAGCCCCGAGGCGTCCTCACGGCATCCTGGCGGTTCTTCCACCGAGCTCCTGACGGTCTATGCGATCGTCAACGCCGTTACGGCGAACCTGCCCACGATTCAACGTGTGCAGATTCTCATCGACGGCCGCGAGGCCGATACGCTGGCCGGCCATGTCGATCTGCGGCGGCCGCTTCAGCAGGATCTGTCGCTCGTCCGCGAGCCCTAAGGTAAAGTGAGGAAATGCGCGCCGACGGTCGTCTCTCCGAACAACTCCGCCCTACTCGCCTCACGCCGAACTACCTGATACACGCGGAAGGGTCGGTACTCGTCGAAGCCGGTAAGACCAAAGTCATCTGCACGGCCAGCGTCGAGGACCGCGTCCCGCCGTTCCGGCGCAACACGGGCAAAGGCTGGGTGACGGCCGAGTACGGCATGCTGCCCCGCGCGACGAACACGCGGTCGCAGCGCGAGTCCACAGCGGGCAAGGTTGGCGGCCGCACGCAGGAAATCCAGCGGCTGATCGGTCGATCCCTGCGGGCCGTCACGCGCCTCGAGGAACTCGGCGAGCGGACCATTACGCTCGACTGCGACGTCATCCAGGCCGACGGCGGCACGCGCACGGCGTCGATCACCGGCGCATTCGTAGCTCTGGTGTTCGCCGTCCAGAAGATGCGGGAACAGGATCTGATCCGCACGATGCCCGTGCAGGATTACGTCGCCGCGACCAGCGTCGGCATCGTGGAAGGCGAACCGATGCTCGACCTGGCCTATGTCGAGGACTCCAAGGCCGACGTCGACATGAACATCATCAAGACCGGCTCCGGCCTTTATATCGAGCTCCAAGGGACGGCGGAAGCGCTCCCGTTCGGAAGAGAGGCGCTCAACCGCCTGCTCGATCTCGGCGATACCGGCATTCGCCAGCTGATCGCGCTCCAACGGGGTTTCGTGGGCCAGATACTCGGCAAGTGATCGGCCAGATTCTCGGGAAGTGACCCGCCTGCTCGTCGCCACGACGAACCCGGACAAGCTCCGCGAAATCCGCGCGATCCTCGGCAGGTTGCCCGTGAAGATTCTGACGCTGGAGGACGTGGACCCCGTTCCCGAACCCGAAGAAACCGGCAAAACGTTCGTCGACAACGCGCGGCTCAAAGCGCGCTATTACGACCGGTGGCTGGACCGCCTCGACGGAGAGCGGCCCTGCACCGTCGCCGAAGATTCAGGCCTGGTGATTGACGCGCTCGAGGGTGCGCCAGGCGTGCATTCGGCGCGCTTCCTGCGGCAGGACGCATCCTACCCAGAGCGGTTTGCGGAAATCGACCGGCGCCTCGCGGCAGTGCCTGAGGCAAAGCGGCGCGCGCGGTTCATTTGCGCGCTGACCGTGGTGTGCAGCGGTGAGATCGTCTTTGAAACCACCGGCACCATCGAAGGCGAGGTTGCGGAGGGCCCGAAGGGGACCGGTGGATTCGGGTACGACCCGATTTTCTATTACCCACCCTACGGACGAACGCTGGGCGAGGTCACAGACGACGAGAAGCGCCGCGTCGCGCATCGCGGCGAAGCGTTCCGTCGATTGGCGATCTGGCTGGAACACAGAACCTAGAACCTGGAACCTGGAACCGAACCCGGAACGTGGAATGGTAGAACGGAGAACGATGTGTTGTTCTCCGTTCCATCACCCAGAGTCTGGCCGCGGGCGGGACCTCGGTGGTGCCGCCCGGGTGTGCAGCAGGCAGGGCGTTTCGGCCCGTTGGTCTTACGGCTCGTGAGGAAGGACTGTCACCAACAGGCCAGGCAGGTTAAGTTGTCAAATGCGCGCTGCGGCCTGGTCGGACCGCACGAACGCGCCGTCTCGGGTTCGAAAGAGGAACTTCGCATCGACAAGCGCGCCAAGCAACGTGTCGCACGCCGAACGATCCAGGCCCCACAACCGCTGGGCCTGTGCGCTCGTCAGTCGCAAGCCGGGCATTTCGATGTATTCCCCTTGAACGCGTCGAATCACCTCGTCGAGCGGCTGCGGCTGTGCTGCCATGTGGTCCCCCGCGTTCTAGATTGACCTTGTAGCGCCTGATTAAGAGCAACGCGCATGCCACGATAGGCGGTGACCTCATCACGGACGTCGCACCTCTCCAAATCGCGCCTCCAAAACAAGTTGGCCCGCTCCCCCTAAGCCGGGGAATTATTGCCATCCCTTGGTCCAGCTGGAAAGCTGTAGCGTGGCTGACGGCCAGCTGTAGGGAAAACAATCACCCGGGCGAGGCGAGGCATACCGGTTGCAGCTTCGCGAGCGGAGGAAAGCAATGCCGTTGAACCTTGTCCAGCACCGCAGCGGTCCGAGCGTGTGGGATCGCTCCAGGGCGCGCGACCAATGGGATGTTGAACGATGGCTGGCCGCCATGCTGGCGGGGGCCTTTGTGCTTGCGGGTCTGCGCCGCCGTTCGATGGCCGGCTGGCTGCTGGCCGCAGGCGGCGGCGGGCTGGCGTGGTGGGCTGCGTCGGCAATCGACACGCGTAATCTCCGTCGGGGCCGGCTCTTTGCGGTGCTGCCGCGGCGCGACGATGGCGACGTGATTGGGGAAGCATCGGAGGAATCGTTCCCCGCCAGCGATGCGCCCGCCTTTACCTCGACGACGGGCAATGCGGCCGGGCCCTGCGACGAGAACGGCGGACGAGCCCGCCGCTGCTGAGGATGAGCCATGCCGTTCACGCTGGCGTACTTGAAGGTGCCGCTGTCGTGGGCGCAGATGCTGCGCCGCACGGTGAAGGAGGCGTTCAACGACAACTGCCTCGGCATGGCCGCCCAGCTCGCGTACTACTTACCGCCTACGACATCGAGGAAGGGCGGCCCTGGTGGCGAGTGCGGCTGACGGCGATTGGCCTCACGGTCGGCGTGGCGCTCTTCATCCTTATCTCGTTCGCGCTGATCCTCGCAGGACCGACCGTCGCGATGGATTGCCGATACCACGCCGCTCGGCAGTGTGTTCGTCCGGACGTGGGCGATTCTCCAGTGGCCGCTCATCTTCCTGCTCGTGAGCGTCGCCATCGGCATCGTCTATTACTTCGCTCCTGACGCCGAGCAGGACTGGGTGTGGCTGACACCCGGGTCAATTCTTGCGACGGCCCTCTGGCTGGCCGCCTCGCTCGGGTTCAAGTTCTACAAAGGCGTTGAGAAATAAGAAAATCGGCGCGTAGTATACTGCCCGCTATCATTTGCGATTGATGATTTGTGATTGGTGATTGGTGGTGAATATCCGCCAATCATCAATCGCCAATCGCAAATCACAGATCGCAACTCACAAATCGAAAGAGGAGCTGTATGCGTAGAACACTTCTGCTCGCTTTCACGTGCGCGCTGGCGCTTGCAATGACGGCCGCGGCGCAGCAAGGCGCGCTGCAGAGCGCCGCCACCACGCTTGGCGTCGCCACCATCAAGTCCCTCGAGTTCACCGGCACCGGGCAGGCCTTCTCGGTCGGCCAGAACTATGTGGCCTCCGACCCCTGGCCCGCCGTGCCGCTCAAGACCTACACCGCCACGATCAACTACGACACCGGCGCCATGCGTGTCGACCTGGTGCGCACGATGGGACCGCTGATGCCGCGCGGCGGCGGCGCGCCCTTCACAGGCGACCAGCGGCAGATCCAGCTGGTGAACGGCAATTACGCGTGGAACATGCCGGCACCGGCCGCCAACGCGGCCGCGGGCGGTCCCGCGCCGCAGGCCGCGCCACAGGCGGCGGCGCAGCCGGACCGGATGCTGGCGCTCTGGGCGACGCCGCAGGGGTTCGTGAAGGCCGCGATGGCCAATAACGCGACGACCCGCCAGGTGCGCGGCGGCACCGAGGTGTCGTTCACGGTCGGCGGCAAGTACAAAATGGTCGGCACGATCAACGGACAGGGACAGGTCGAGAAAGTCCAGACCTGGATCGATCAGTCGATCGTCGGCGACATGCTGGTCGAGACCACGTACTCGGGCTATCGCAACTACGGCGGCGTGACGTTCCCGTCGCGGATCGTCCAGACGCAGGACGGCTATCCGTCGCTTGACCTGATGATCTCGGCGGTCACGGCGAACCCCACCTTCGACGCCCCGGTGCCGGACAACGTCCGCAACGCGCCGCCACCGCCCCCTGTCACGGTCGCCGTGGAGAAGCTCGCGGAAGGCGTCTTCTATCTCACGGGCGCCACGCACCATAGCCTGGCCATCGAGATGCGGGATCACATCGTGGTCGTCGACACCCCCAACAACGAGGCGCGTGCGGCCGCCGTGCTGGCAAAGGCGAAGGAAATCATCCCCAACAAGCCGATCCGCTACGTCGTCACTTCGCACCATCACTGGGACCACCTGGGCGGCATCCGGACTGCGATTGACGAGGGCGCCACGATCGTGACGCACCAGTCGAACAAGTCGTTCCTCGAACGCGTCGCGAAAACGCCGCACACCCTCGGCCCTGATCGGCTCGCCGCGTCGCGGAAAGCCGTGCGGATCATGACGATCGGCGACCGCGGACAGCTGACCGACGGCACGCGGACGATCGAGCTGCACCGGCTCCAGAACTACGAGCACACCGGCGACATGCTGGTCGTGTACCTGCCGAAGGAGAAGATCCTCGCCGAGCCGGACGCGTTCACGCCTCCGGCACCGAACGCGGCGCTGATCTCCCCGGCGGTGGCGTACGCGAAGGCGCTCCACGCCAACATTCAGCGGCTGAAGCTCGATGTGCAGGTGATCGCGCCCTTCCACGGGAACCGGAAGAGCGACGTCGCGGAGCTCGCCCGGCTGGCCGGCGTCAACGCGACGAATTGATCGAACGGGCCGACCAAGGTCGGCCCCTACAGCTTTCTTAATCGGACCCTTCGGACCGCGTGATCGCGCCCTTTCTCGAGGATGAGATGGGCGCGGTCGCGCGTCGGCAGCACGTTCTTCCGCAGGTTCACCAGGTTAATCGTCTGCCACAGGCGGCGCGCGGTGGCGTGCGCGTCATCCGGCGTCAGATCCGCGTACTTGTGGAAGTACGACGAGGGGTTGCGGAAGACCGTCTCCCGCAGCGCCATGAACCGCTCGACGTACCACTGTTCGATGTCGGCCTCGTTCGCATCCACGTAGATCGAGAAATCAAAAAAGTCCGAGACGAACATCGGCGCGCGTCCGCTGCCCGTCTGCAGCACGTTCAGTCCCTCGACGATGACGATGTCGGGCTGGCGGATCGAGATGTGCTCTCCCTCGACGACGTCGTAGGCGAGGTGTGAATAGACGGGCGCGAATACCTCCGGCGCGCCCGATTTGAGATCGGCCATGAAGCGAATCAGCCGCCGGACGTCATAGCTCTCGGGAAAGCCCTTCCGGTCCAGCAGGCCGCGCGCCTCGAGCACGCGGCGCGGCAGCAGGAACCCGTCGGTGGTGATCAGGTCCACCTGGGGGTGCGTCGGCCAGCGGGACAACAGCGCCTGCAGCACCCGCGACGCCGTGCTCTTCCCCACGGCGACGCTGCCGGCCAGGCCGATGACATATGGCACGCGCGGCGCCGCCGAGCCGAGAAACGTCGCGGTCGCGCCGTGCAGCGTCTGCGTGGCCCCGACGTAGAGATTCAGCAGTCGGGAAAGCGGCAGGTAGACGTCGGCCACTTCGTCGAGCGACATCGGCTCGTTGAGCCCGACGAGCCCCCGGAGCTGCGCCTCGGACAGCGGCAGCGGCGTAGACGCCCGCAGGCGGGCCCACTGCGCGCGGCTGAACTCGATGAACCGCGAGACCTGGACGTCGGAGCTCGACTCGGGCACCGCTACATCCTAGCTGTTCTGTGTTCCGGGTTCTGGGTTCCGGGTTCGTGTTCACGGTTCGCGTTCTTGGTTCGAGGTTCGGGGGTTCGGGGTTCGCGTTCGGGCCGTCCGCACCGTAAAGTGTCGGGCCCGGATCGCTCTCTACAGGCCTATCGACGATGTGATGTGACAGCCGCGCGCCTCGAACACAGAACCAGGAACCCCGAACCAAGAACCGAGAACCGGAACTCCGAACACGAACCCTGAACTCAGAACCGAGAACGCAGAACGGTTCGACGTCTTCACAATCGCAGCATCAGCGACAGGGCCATCGCGAAGCCGACGATGACGACGATCCGGCGGACGGCGTCGCGGCCGATGCGGCGCGCGACGTGTGCGCCGGTCACGCCCCCTGACACGGCCCCCGCCGCCATGACGAGCGCATCCGGCCAGAACACCAGGCCCGCGAAGATGAAGTACACGGCCGCCACCACGTTGATGCAGGTCGCCAGCAGGTTCTTGAGCCCGTTCATCTGATGGATGTCCGTATGGCCCATCACGCTCAGCGCCGCCAGCATCAGGATGCCGATCCCCGCGCCGAAGTATCCGCCGTACAGCGCCACGCCGAGTTGAAAGAACATCGTCCACGAGAGCCAGTGCGACCGCGCGGCGTGCGCGGCGGAGAGGTTGAACCAGCGCTGCAGCCGCTCCTGCAGCATGAACAGGCAGGTCGCGAAGAGGATCAGGAACGGAACCAGCCAGTCGAACACGTCCGTCGGCGTGTACGACAGCAGGATCGCGCCGGCGATGCCGCCGACGATGCTCGGCACTAACAGCGCGTAGACGCGCGGGTCGACGCCGCGCAGCTCGCGCCGGTAGCCCCAGGCGCTTCCCAGCGTCCCCGGCCAAATCGCCACGGTGTTCGTCGCGTTCGCCGTGATCGATGGCAGGCCGAGCCAGATGAGCGTCGGAAACGACACGAGCATGCCGCCGCCTGCCACCGAATTGATGCCGCCGGCAATCAGGGCGGCGCCGAACACGAGCGCCTCGTGCATGCCTCCGCAGAATATCCGACCCGGGCGCGGTTCAGCGATCGTTAACGGTCGCCGGCGGCCACGCGACCATGTCCTGGCGCTTCGCGAAGTGCAGGAGCGGCGCCATGGACGGCAGCCTGATGCCCGCGGCGTCCGCCATCGAGTTCACCTCGATCGCCGCCTCCGCCGCCTGGAGTGGCCAGGGTGGGTGATGGATCTCGAGACGATGCAGGTGAAACGACTCGTCAACCGTGTACAGGCAGTAACGCTCGGTCAGGAAATATTCCAGTGTGCCTGGCCGCGCGGCAAAGACCGGGCCCATCGGGCGGTACCGCGCCGTCAGGTCTGCGTGCACGCCGTCCGTCGGCGTTCGCCGGCTTGTGTATATCACCCACCCCGCGTCACTCGCCACGTCCATGGACGCGGAGTAGTACGGCAGGTGGAACAGCGTCCGGGCGACGGTGACGGCGATCGGGTTCGCCGCGTCGAGACTGAAGAAATACACGCCCGGCTTCGCGCCGACCCGCACGTAGGTCCGGACGTTCACCTCGGGGAATGCGGACACCCACGGCAGCGCAGGCACGCCGCGCGGAGACACGTTGGTCATGTGAAAAGGCACGATGCCAACCCATGCCTGCCCATCGAACAGGTCGAGGTCGAGGCCCGGCGGGAGGCACCTGCGCAGCGCGTCCGCGCCAACGGGCCAGTGCGCGAACAGGAGGTCGTGCCAGCTCTGGGTCATGATCCACGGACCGTCCGGCAGCGGCCACGGGCGGTGGGCTACCTCTTCCGTGATGTGCGAAGGAAAGTCGCTCAGCACGAGGTCAGGTCAGCAAGAACCAAACCCGGTTTCTTTTCTGATATGCTCCGGCGAATCTCCTGGAGGCATGCGCATGAGTCAAGTAAACCCGAAAGAACTCCATCCCGAAGTCTGGAAGTTGTTCGATCGCTATGTCCATGGCCTGATCGATCGGCGTGGCTTCCTCGACGGAACCGCGAAATATGCTGTGGGCGGCATGACCGCCGTCGGCATCCTCGAGACGCTGGCGCCGAACTACGCGGAAGCCCAGATCCAGGTGCAGCCGAACGATTCGCGCATCAAGACCGAGCGGATCGAGGTGAAGTCGCCTGAAGGGCACGGCATGATCAAGGCGCTGCTCGCGCGGCCGGCCAACGCCACGGGCCGCATCCCGTCCGTCGTCGTCATTCACGAAAACCGCGGCCTGAATCCGCACATCGAAGACGTCGTCCGCCGGGCGGCGGTCGCCGGCTTCATGGCGATTGGGCCCGATGCGCTCACGCCGGTAGGTGGTTATCCCGGTACCGACGAGGCGGGCGCCGAGCTGCAGCGCAAAGTGGATGCGCAGAAGATGATGGCGGACTTCGTCGCGACGGCGCGTTACGTGAAAGGGCGTCCCGACAGCACCGGCCGGCTGGGCGTGACCGGTTTCTGCTTCGGCGGCGGCGTCGCCAACAACCTGGCCGTGCAGCTGGGCGCGGATCTGGCGGCGAGCGTGCCGTACTACGGCGGGCAGCCGCGGGCCGAAGATGTGCCGAAGATCAAGGCGGCCATGCTCATTCACTATGCGGCGGACGACGAGCGCATCAACGCCGGATGGCCGGCGTATGAAGCGGCGCTGAAGGCGAACCGGATCAGCTATCAGCAGTTCACCTACCCGGGCACGCAGCACGGGTTTCACAACGACACGACGCCGCGCTTCAACAAGGAAGCGGCGGCGCTGTCGTGGCAGCGAACGATCGATCACTTCAACAAGTACCTGAAGACCACGTAAAAGAACCAGCCGAGGGGCTCTGCCCTTTGATATCCCCGGCAGAGCCCCTCGGCTGGTTGGCCGGTGTCTATTGGCGCGCTGCGCGCGCCCACGGTCCGTCCCTTGCACCACGGCCGGTGGAGGTCACCGCATGGTCCCCCCACCCGCTCTCGCCGCCCACTCCGCCCACCTGTCGCTGGTTCGTGCGGCGACCACGCTGCGCCGCGACGATATTGAAGAGCTGGCAAGTACCCTGCTTGAACTCGGGAGTGGGTACGAAGCTGCCCTTCGCGCGGTCATCTCCATGCAGCGCCTGCTCGAGCGCGTCAGGCGATCCGAGGACATCTCGCCTGAGTCGGCGCTGCTTCTTCAGGAAATGTCCCGGCAGGTGGCAGGGCTCGTCGAGTGCAGCGCGGGCATGGCGCGATGCCTGGACGCCGCCGGCGGCCGACTGTCGGCCATGAAGGGTGACCGGGGCGAATAGCTCGGCTAGACTGGCACGGCCGCAGGGCACAGGTGCCACTCCTCTCTGACTCGGTTCCATCCAGCGAAGCCTCCCTCGTACGGGCGCTTGGCGTCCGCCAGCTGACAGCCGCCATCGTAAACACGACAGTGGGCGCAGGAATCTTTGTCATTCCCGCGTTCGTCTCACGGGACCTGGGCGCCGCCGCTCCCGTCGCCTTTCTGATCTGCGCCGTCATCATGGCGTTCGTCACCGCGAGCCTGGCGATAACCGGCAGCCGCGTCGCGCTCACGGGCGGCATCTATGCGTATGTCGAGGTGGCGTTCGGCCCGTTCGTGGCGTTTCTCGCGGGCGTGCTCCAGTGGCTGACGGGACTGCTCGCGGTGTCCGGCGTCGCCAGCGCGCTGCTCGATCAGATCGCGGTCCTCGCCCCAGGCGCGGGAACGAGGGTCGCGCACGTGGCCGGGCTCGCGATCATCCTGGCGGCGCTGGCGGCCGTGAACGTGCGCGGCGTCAAGCCTGGCGCGCGCCTCGTCGAAGGCATCACGGTCGCAAAGCTGCTGCCGCTCCTCGTCTTCGTCTGTGCGGGCATCTTCTTCGTCGATCCC
>Ga0209640_10001832_pt1 | contig 18344 bp, 14 predicted proteins | sample RifCSP10_1_FD_184018 | JGI IMG/M metagenome (GOLD analysis project Ga0209640, IMG submission 184018) | Soil microbial communities from Rifle, Colorado - Rifle CSP2_sed 10_1 (SPAdes) (version 2) | ecosystem: Environmental > Terrestrial > Deep subsurface > Rock core/Sediment | place: Rifle... | reverse complement strand
CACGGCGTATGACACTGTGGTCCAGGTGATGGACGCGGTGCGCGCATTCACAGTCAAACAGGGAACGAAGTCGGCGCAGGCGGAACTCTTTCCCGACATTTCGATCGGAGACGCGCCGGTATGAGCACGGCCTCCGCCCGATCCAAGCGCATGCAGCGCCATCACAAGCGTGCCCGGCCCGCTTCGCTGCATCTCGTGTCGTTGATGGACATTTTCACGATCCTGGTGTTCTTCCTGCTGGTGAACCAGACAGAGGTGCAGTCGCTCGACATCCCGGACACCGTCAAGTTGCCGGAGTCGATGGCCACTGAGCGGCCGAGCGAAACGGTCGTCGTCATGGTCACGCCCGGCGAAATCCTCGTCCAGGGCACGCCGGTCGCGCGCACGTCGGAGGTCGATGCGCAGGACGCGCTGATCATTGGGACCTTGCGCACCGCCCTCAAGCAACAGACCGACCGGATTCTGCGCACGCAGGCGGCCGCGGACATCGTCAATCGCGAGATCACGATTCTCGGCGACAAGAGCGTGCCATACCGGGTGCTGAAGAAAGTCATGGCGACCTGCACCGACGCCGATTACGGCAAGCTCTCGCTGGCCGTGATCCAGAAGGACGAGGCGCTGAAAATGGCCTCGACGAGCTGAGCGTGCTGCGGCCGTATTTCCGCACGTTCGATCTGCCCTGGAGCCCCGATCCGGAGCAGGAGGCAGCTTACCGCAAGTTGTGGCGGACGCTGCTGATCGCCTTCCTGCTCCTCGGCCTGCTCATCTGGATCCTCGAGCCCGCGGAACAGCTCAAGACGGCCAAACCGTCGGTGCCGCAGCGCCTGGCGAAAATCATCATCGAGCGCGAGCCCCCGCCGCCACCACCGCCACCACCAAAGAAAGAAGAGCCCAAGCCCGAGGCCAAGAAGGAGCCGAAACCGGAACCAAAGCCCGTGGACCGGCAGCAGGAGGCGCGCAAGAAGGCCCAGGTGGCGCTGATGCCATTCAAGGATGAGCTCGCGGACTTGCGCGATAACCGCATGGTGGACGTCGCCACTTCCAACCGCCCGCTGACCGACGCGGCCCGCGCAGGCGATGTCACCCAGCGTTCCCTCATCACGTCCAAGGTGGGGCAGGGTAGCGGTGGCATCAACACCGCGCAGCTGAGCAGAGGATTTGGCGGCGGTGGCGGTGGACTGGCGGGACGTTCGACGACGCAGGTCGCCGGCAGTATCGGCGGCGGCGAGGGCAAGGCCGTTCGCAGCGGCAGTGGGCAGAAGGCCTCGCGCAGCCGCGAGGAGATCGAACTGGTATTCGATCGCAACAAGGGTGCCATCTATGCACTCTACAATCGCGCGCTCCGTGATAACCCTGCGTTGCAGGGCAAGGTGGTGTTGGAGCTCACCATCGCGCCGTGGGGCGAGGTCACCAACTGCCGTGTGCTTTCGAGCGAGCTCTTGGATCCGGAGCTCGAGCGCAAGCTGATCGCGCGGGTAAAGCTGTTCCGCTTCGAGGACCGTGACGTCGAGGCGGTCACGACCACCAAACCGATTGATTTCTTCCCCGCCTGAAGCAATGTTCATGCGCGCCACGCGGTTGTCGCTGCTGCTCATCGCCAGCCTGTTCGCCTCGACCGGCGAGTCAGCAGACCTGCTATCCGCGATGTGGCTCACCGATACGATCGTGACCGGTGAGCGGCGCGTCGCAATCATCGAAACGGGTCACGGGGGCCAACGACTGATCACCGAGGGCGAAACCGTGGCAGGCTGCACCGTAAAGCGCATCCGCGCCGACGGTATCGACCTGAACTGTCGCGGCAGAATGAAGTGGCTCGGATTCGACGGTCGGGCACGCAATGCGGCCCTGCAACGCGCTCCGAGATACCGCCTGCCGGTGTTGGCCTGAGCCGTCCGTCAGCCGACGAGCGTGCGTTGCAGCGGGGCAACGCAAACAATGATAATGGGGGCCGATGAATATCCAGTCCGAAATCGAGTACTTCGCCGAGCTGACGACCATCGACAAGGGCCGGTTCCTGACCTTGCTGATGCACGAGCTCGCCGAGGAAGCCAAGGGGACCTATGGCCCGGATAGCGAACAGGTCACCGACGCGGCCCACCTGCGCTTCATCAACGAGCTGCAGCATCGTCTGAGTCGGGTGATCTATCAGCTCCTCGGTGAGGACGCTTCACGGCCCGGCGACGACGTCCTGGTTCGAATGCTGCTTTCCCCGCGTGCCGACAAGACGGCGGAAAAGTTCGTCATGGCGGCATATCGGCGCGCGCTGCAGGGTTTCGACCGTCACGACACGACGGTGCTGCTCAACCAATAGCTAGACGCGGGCTCGCTTCCGGGCATCCATACCGAGCAGCGCGACCACCGCAGCGCAGGCCAGTGTCGGCGCTATGGCCAGCGCAAACACCTTCTCTGTCGCGATCCCGGCCGCGAGCAGTGCGCCACCCACCAATGGTGCCAGGATTGCGCCAAATCGTCCGATGCCTAGCGCCCACCCGATTCCGGTGGAGCGTGCGGTCGTCGGGTACATCGTGGCTCCGAGCGCATTCAGCGCGGTTTGGCCGCCGACGATTCCACTCCCCGTCAGCAGGACCAGTGCGAACAACCCCGCGACCTCGGTGACGTTGGTGCCCAGCATCGTGAGCATGGCGGCAGTGACGAGATAGCTCACCGCGAGCACTCTGAAGACTCCCCAACGCTTCATTGCCAGTGCGAAGACGATCGCGCCCACGATTCCGCCGATCTGGAACATCGCGGAACCATGCAGTGCCTGCTGCAGGGGTAGACGCTGGCTGAGCAACGTCGGTAGCCAGTTCGCCAACAGATGCAGCAAGCCGAGGTTCAGAAAGAAAACCGCCCACAGCAATAACGTGGCCCAGGCCCGGCCGCCCGTGAAGAGCTGTGCGACCGAAAGCGAATTCGATTCGGGTTCCGCGATCGTGTAGGTGTAGCCATCCGCGTGGCGGAAACCGGTGTCGAGGCGCTCGACCAGCCGGCCGATCAGGCGGGGATCGCGGGCGCGTGCGACCAGGAATCGCGGTGATTCGGGAAGCGCGAGCAGCGGCAGCCACAGGACGATCATGATCGCTCCGCCGCAGGCGAATACCGCCTGCCACCCGCCGAGTTCGATCAGGTGGGGCGCCAACCCGCCAGACAATGCCGCGCCAAGTGCGATGCCGCAGGCCATCAGCGTCACCGTGGCGGCACGCTGGCGCGCCGGGACGTATTCGGCCGTGATGGCGAATGCATTGGGAATGCTCGCGCCAAGACCCAGTCCCACAAGGAACCGCCAGATGAAGAGTTCCGTCGCGCTGCTGGCGGTCGCCGTCAGCAGCATGGAAACGGCAACCAGCGCGAAGGAGACGATCAGCATCATTCGCCGCCCGACATAGTCGCCGATGGGGCTCACAAAGAGAGCGGCCGCCGCGACGCCGATCAATGCCGCGGTGACGATCCAGCGGAGGTTTCCAGGCGCAGTGCCCCAGTCGGCGGCGAGGGTCGGGATGACGGAGGCCATTGCCTGCAGGTCGAAGCCGTCGAGCAGCGTTACCAGGGCGCACAGGATGAGGACGCGCCACTGCAGCGGGCAGAGCCGGGAGCGCTCGATGATCTGTTCGACATCAACCTGCATGCGCCATTCCCATCATGCCTCCTTAGATCTTCTCGAGCACGAACGACCGCCGTGCCAGAGAGGAGCTGAGCGTCTCCGGCGCATAGTAGCGGCCCAACAGTCCCGAATCGAAAAGCTCGGGATTGAGCGCCGCAAACTCGCCCCAGTTGCCATAGCCGCCCGCCTGGCGGTGCGCATTCACCAGGCTCATGAATGCGACCGTGACGGTCTCGTGATAGCGCGAGGCGCGACCCTGGGCCGCCGTGTAGCACTGCAAGGTGGCTCGCATCCGGTCGATGGCGGCACCGAACGGCAGTCGCTCGAGGTAAAGGAAGGCTGCCCGCACGTGATCGCGGTGGCCGAACTGCCCGGGAGGGAGTCGGCACGCCTCGAGTGCCGCCAGGAACGCATCGTCGTTCATCTCGGGCTCCTGCGCTTCTCGCTGAGACGATGGCTGTCGCCGGCGCGCAATGCCAGGCCGTAGATGCGCCTTAGATCGCGCACGTGTGCGAGTGTGGACTCGGAGAAGGGGCTCTTGCCTTCGAGAGCGTGCAGCGCGATGCCCTCGATCAGGTCGCCCAGGCTCATGTCCTTGTACTCGGCCAGCGCCTTCAGCACCTTGAGCAGGCGTTTCTCCAGCCGGATCCCTGTCTGGACGCGCTCGACGGTGACTGCCATGACGTACTCCAGCGTGCATCCAAAATCTATGTACCAATATACCAACGTACCGAGTGATGGTAAAGTCGGGCATGTTGTCGTGGGGAGACCGCGACCCCGGTGCCAGGCGGCTGAATTGTCCAGATTTGGACGCAGGTGTTAGAGTGCGCCGCCGCAAATCCGCATCGCCATGCATCGCCACGACATCCAGTTTCCGCCCAAGGACGCCGCGTTGCGCGAGGACGTGCATGCGCTCGGAGCGATGGTTGGCGAGATCCTGCGCGAGCAAGGAGGTACGGAGCTCTTCGAACTGGTCGAGGGCGATCGGGTTGCCGCCATCCGGCGGCGCGAGGGTGAGCCCGAGGGCGCGATCGAGCTGACCATCCGCGCGCAGGATCGGCCGCCGGTGGTGGCCCGGGACCTGGCGCGGGCTTTTTCCGCGTGGTTCCAGGTGGTGAATCTTGCGGAGAAAGTGCACCGGATCCGGCGACGGCGCCAATACCTGGTCAGCGAGAGTGCGCCGCAGCCACAAGGCGTCGGCGATTGCCTGGTCAAGCTGAAGCAGCAGGGCTTCACGCTCGAGCAGACCATCGAGCTGCTGGGCAGGCTGCGCATCGAGCCGGTCTTCACTGCGCATCCCATGGAGTCGACCCGCCGTACGCTGTTGCGCAAGCAGCAACACATCGCGCAGCTGCTGTTCGAGCGTATGAACCCGGCTCTCAGCGCTCAGGAACAGGCCGGCATCTGGAGTCGTATCCGCACCGAAATCACCACCAGCTGGCAGACCGAGGAACACCCACGTCAGCAGCTGACAGTCGCCGATGAGCGCGAGCACGTGCTGTTCTACATCACCGACATCATCTATCGGATCGTACCGGCGTTCTATGAGGAGATAGAGGCTTCGTTGCAGAAGGTATTCAATGCACCGGCGGATTTCATCCGGTTGCCGATGCTGTTGGAAATCGGCTCCTGGGTGGGCGGTGACATGGACGGCAATCCGGATGTCCACGCCAAGTCGATCCGCGAAACGCTGGCGCGACACCAGCAGCTGATCGTGTCCACATACTTCAACGAGGCACAGAGTCTGGCGGCGAAGCTGAGCCAGAGTGCGAGTCGTGCGCAGATTTCGCGGGCGTTGCAACAGCGCATCGATGAATACGCGGCGCTGCTTCCGGCTGCGCAACAGATGACGCCGATTCGGCACGACCGCATGCCCTACCGCACTTTCTTCGGCCAGGTCGCGCGGAGATTGCGCAATACGTACGACGGACGGCCCAATCACTACGACAACGCGGCGCAGCTGTGCGCGGACATTGAACTGGCGGAGGAGAGCCTGCTGGCCAATCGTGGCCGGTACGCCGGCCTGCATGCGGTACGGCGCTTCCTGCGTCGCATTCGCACTTTTGGCTTCCACATTGCGACGCTCGACGTACGCCAGCACAGCGACGTGCACAGGGAAGTGATCGGTCAGGGCCTTGCGGACGAGTCGTGGGAGAAGTGCTCGCCGGCCGAACGACTGGCACGTTTGAGCGACGCACTGGAGCGCGATCAGGGACCGCTCACGGCGCTCGATGCCGTGGGTCGGCGCACGCTATGGGTGTTCGAGGCCATGGCACAGTGCCGTCACAAGTACGGTTCCGAGGCCGTCGGTGACTACATCGTCAGCGGCACGCAGGGCGCGGACGACGTCCTGGCGGTTCTGCTGCTGGCTCGCTGGGCCGGGGTCACCGATCGCAAGAGCGATGAAGTGCCCTTCGATATAGTGCCGCTATTCGAGTCGATGAACGCCCTCGAGAACTGCGGTGAGGTCGTGCGGACGTTGCTGAGCGTGCCGGTCTATCAGCGTCATCTGCGGGCGCGTGGCGACCAACAGGTGGCATTGATCGGTTATTCGGATTCCAACAAGGAGGCCGGAATCGCCGCGTCACGCTGGGCCACACACGGCGCCCAGGCGGAACTGCTGCGCGCGGTGCGCGAGTTCGACGTACGGCTGACGGTGTTTCACGGCCGCGGGGCCTCGATCAGTCGTGGCGCGAGCCGCATCGACGCGCTGGTGCGCAGTGCGCCACCCGGCGCCGTCAACGGCCGCCTGGCCGTCACCGAACAGGGCGAAGGCGTCAGCCAGAACTACGGTCTGCGGCCGGTCGCGATGCGCAGCCTCGAACGCGCCTTCAATGCGCTTGCGCTCACAACTGCCACCGCTGGCACGACCTCGCCGGAGAATCCGCAAGATCTCGAAGTGATGCAGGCGATCGCTGCGGCAAGTCGTGCGGCTTACGATCAGCTGGTGGCACGCGAGCCGGCGTTCTACGAGTACTTCCGCCAGGTGACGCCGATCGACGTGATCGAACGGATGCAGATCGGCAGCCGCCTGGCCTCGCACGGCGAGCGCGAGGGTATTCAGCACCTGCGCGCCATCCCGTGGGTTTACGCCTGGACGCAATCGCGGCACATGCTGCCGGGCTGGTTCGGCATTGGCTCCGGGCTGCAGGCTGCCATTGCGCATCATGGGACGCAGCGCCTGCGCGATCTGCGCGCCAGCTGGTTCTTCTTCGGGGCGTTGCTCGACGACGCCGAAGCGATGCTCGCCCGCACGGATCTCGAGATCGCGAATTACTACAACGGTCTCGCCGAAGAGGGACTCCGGCGTTTCTTCACGCCGATCCGCAACGAGTTCGAGTTGACCCGACGCCTCGTTCTCGAGCTCAAGAATGCGCGCACGCTGCTCGATGGCGATCCGACGCTGCAGCGTTCGATCCTGCTCCGCAACCCTTACGTCGACCCGATGCACCTGATGCAGGTCGATCTGCTCAAGCGCTGGCGTGCATCGGAACGCCGGGACCCCGAGCTCTACGAGGCACTGCTTGCCTCAATCAGTGGAATCGCGCAAGGGCTGCAGAGCACAGGCTGAAGCTGGCGGAAGCTACCGGGCCCGAACAGGCCGGACGAACAGTCCCCCTTATGTCACATACAAGAGTCTTGTGTCTTTGAGCAACCCGTCACCGGCAGATTCTGGCCCGTGGTTCAAGATGCGGGCAACCGACTTCCCTCGCGGAGGCGCGGATGGCTAAGAACAAGGGTGGGTCACGGGTGCGCCCGAACGCGGGCGGAAATGTGCTGTTCGACTCGGATAAGCGCGCTGACCGGTGGCACGCCTGGGCGGAAGGCCATAACCGCAGCGCGGAGTTCGACGGCAATTCGACGGCCATCCGGCGCTCGTGGTTCGGCCGGCTGCTCAGCAAGATCCCGAAGCCGAAATAGCGGTGCCCGGCCTGGCACCCTTCCTATCCTTCGATCACCGCCACGCTCTGTCCGGGTTGCAGGCGCTCACCGCCGCGCACGATGACGCGATCTCCCGCGGTGACCTTGCCCTTCACTTCGATCAAGCCGCCACTGCCAATCCCGGTGCTCACGGGCACGCGCTCAACCGTGCTGCCCGGCGTCACGCGCAAGATGTAGGTTTCGTCCTGCCTCAGGATCACCGCATCGCGCGGCACCGCGACGACGCTCAGCGGCGCGCTGGTCGGCAACTCAACGCTGACGGGTGACCCGATCGGCCAGATGCCGTCGGGCAGCGAAACACGCACTTCCATCTGCCGCGAACGTTCATCGCCGACCGGAATCACCGCGCGCACCGCGCTGCGCACTTCATGGTTGGTTCGATCCACCACTCGAACCTCGCGTCCGCTGCGCAGATAAGACGCCACCTGCATCGGCGCCTGCGCGCGGACCTCGATGTGCCGCGTATCGACGAGCCGTACCAGCTCGCCACCTGTGCTCACGAATTCACCCGGCTGGTGCAGACGCTCGACGACCTGTCCTGAGAACGGCGCCACGACGCGTGCACGTTCGAGATCGTGCAGCGTCTGGTCGCGTGCGACTCGTGCCTGGTTGATCTCCTGTGCCGTCATGTCGCGTTGCGCGATGGCCTCGTCGAGTTGTGCCTGCGAGCCGATCTTCTGCGACAACAGGCGCTCGAAGCGCGCCACCTGGGAATCGAGGTACTTTACGTTGGCTTCGAGGCGCGCGACGGTGGCATCGTTGTCCCGCAGTCGCAGCTTCAGCGCCGCGTCATCGACGCGTGCCAGCACACCGCCACGCTCGACGACGATGCCCGGCTCGGCAACCCATATGAGCCGTCCAGGGGTTTCCGCCGCGATCCGTGCATCGTTGCGGCTCACGATGGTGCCGGTGGCCGTCATCATGGTCGCGATCGACTGGCGGCTCGCCTTGCCGATCTTCACGGGTGCGGGTGGGGCTTCGCCCTGCTGCGCCAGTGCGGACATTGCTCCGCCAACGAGCAATAGGCCGCTGATACTTAGCGTGGTCACAAATTTCATCTGTCCCATCCTTAGTCTCGCGACGCGTTGCTCCACTCCCTCTCCCGCTTGCGGGAGAGGGAGTGGAGTGAGGGTCTGCTCATGCCACGCGCTCCAGGACGGGGACCGCGCGCTTGTGTGCCGGAACCCGGTCGAATTCGCCTGCTTCGCGCTCACCGAGTCGCAGCAGTGCTGGCAATAGCAGAAGCGTGAAAACCGTGCTGACCGTCATTCCACCGACGATCACGGCGCCCAGACCGCGATACAGGACGCTGCCCGGACCCGGCACGACCGCAAGTGGCAGCATACCCACCAGCGACGTGACGGTGGTGCAGAAAATCGGCCGGATGCGCAACTGGATCGCCTGGATGACCGCCTCGCGCCGCGTCAGGCCCTCGCGTTCTCCACTGCGTGTCTGGTCGACGAGCAGGATGGCGTTGTTGATGACCAGGCCCATCATGATCACGAAACCGATCATCGTCAGCAGGTCGAGCGGCTGAAAACTGAAGAGGTTGAGCAGCCTGAGCGCCAGCACGCCGCCGACCGTCGCCAGCGGAATCGTGAGCACCACCAACACGCTGTCCCTCACCGAACGGAACATCGCTGCCATGATCAGGAACAGTACGAGCACTGCGAGCACGAAGTTCTCGCCCATGTTGGCGATGGCGTTCTGCAGGTTGTCCGCGCTGCCGCCATAACGAATGCTGCCGTCCGCGGGCAGCATCTTCTTGAGCACGGGCTCGACGTCGTTCTTCAGGATTTCGACCGCTTCCTCGAGCGACATCTTGCGCGGCGGCGAAATGCCGAGCGAAACGGTGCGCTTGCGGTCGACGCGCCTCAAGCCCCCGGGTCCGACCTTGGTCTCGATCTGCATCAGATCACCGAGCGGCATGACCGCGCCGGAGGGCGTCGCGAGCGGCACGCTTTCCAGCTCCTCGGGCGTCATCCAGTCCTGTGCACGCAGGATGACGTCGAGACGCTTGTTGCCGTCGAAGTACTCGCCAATCCACAGACCGTCGCCCATCGCGCGGATGACGTTGCCCGCGGTGGCGCGATTCCACCCGGCCTCGGTCAGGCGTCGCTCGTCCGGCGTTACGCGCAACTCGGGCTCCGCCGCTTCGAGTCCCTGCCAGGGCTGAACCTGCGCGCCCGGCATGCGCTTCTCGATTTCCTGCATCGCCGCGCGCGCCACGGGAAACAGCGCCTGGAGGTCGGCAGACTGGAGCATGAGGTCGATGTTGCGTCCGTCGCCAAAGCCGCCGAAGAGATTGCCCTCGGCCACGAAAGCCTGGACGTCGGGGAAGCCGACCAGGATTTCCTCGCTGATCAGCCGTTGCAGCTCGGGCAATTGCGCTTGATCCTTCACCCGCGCACCGATCGTGCCGCCGCCCGGCCATACCAGCACGTAGTAGTTGAGCAGCGCGGGCTCCTTGGTGCCTGCCATGTAGGGCTTCATTCGCTCGGCAATGGGCTTCACGATCTCTCGATCGATGGTGTCGACGCTCGCGCCGGGCGGGAATTGGATAAAGCCATCGATCGCCGCGCGCTTCACCGGCGGCAGGTAATCGAGCCGCGGCAACAGGAACCAGCTGAGCGCGATCGGCAACGCAATCAGTCCGGCAATGAGTAAGCGCCGGCGTTGACGGCCGTCGGTCAATGCGACGATTCGCCGCGCGAGCTTCTCAGCCGCCACCGCGTTCTCTGGCTTGAGCTTTGGCGCTTTCACCCACTTCGCGACCGCCACCGGGACCACCGTCACGGCCACGAACATGGAGATCACGTTGGCGATGGAAATGGTGAGCGCAAGGTCGGCGAAGAGTTGCCCTTCGGCATCCTTGAGCCACAACACCGGCAGGAAGATCGCGACCGTCGTGACCGTCGAGGCCACCAGCGCGGGCCAGACCTGCTGCGTGCCCTTGCTCGCGGCCTCGGCGGGCAGTTCGCCACGTTCCTGCAATCGCAGGACGTTCTCGAGCACGATGATGGCGGCATCGAGCACCATGCCGACGCCAAACGCAAGACCGGCGAGCGAGATGACGTTGAGCGTCCGCCCGGTGAGCTCGAGCGTGATGAAGGTCGACAGCAGGCAGATCGGAATCGTCAGCCCGATGAGCAACACCGCACGCGTATGACGCAGGAACAACCACAGCGCGCCGAGCGCCAGCAGCACGCCGGCGAACAGGTTGCTCGAAACGAGATTGATCGCCTGGTTGATGAACAGCGCCGGATCGAAGGACTGCTGGATCGTCAGGCCCATCTCCTTGAGCGGTCCGTCGCGCAACGCGCCGATCTCTTCCTTGACTGCGGTGAGCGTCGCCAGCACGTTGGCGCCGCTCTCTTTGATGATCTGCAGTCCCATCGCCGGATTGCCATTCTGCATCGCGAGGTTTTCGCGATCGCCCCGGCGGACTTCGATCTCGGCGATGTCGCTGAGGCGTACCGGGCTGCCGTCGCGCCAGGCCAGGATCTGTTCACCGAGTTGCTCGGGTGTGTAGCGACCGGCGAAGCGCAGCGAATATTGTCGCCGGCCCACCTCGACGAAGCCGCCCGACGTGTCATTGGCGCTGCCGGCGACATTGGCCACCGCCGGAATCTCGATGCCGAGCTGCGCCGCACGATACGGGTCGAAACGGATCTGGAGTTCCTCCGGAGCGCCGGCGTTGATGTTGACGACGCCGACGCCTGGCACGGATTCGATGCGTGGCTTGACGACGTCTTCCAGGAATTTCTGGTAGCTCTCGATCGGACCGGGTGTGCCGGGGAGCAGCTGCACGAAAAACCAGCTCAGTGTCTGGTTGGCACCGCCACCGCCGTCCTCACCGAGCGAAATCACCGGCGGGTTGGCATCGCGAGGCAACGACGGGAGCTGGTTCATGCGGCTGATGACGTCGATCAGCGCCTGCTGCATGTCGGTGCCGACGTTGAAGCGCAGATTGAGCCAGCTGCCGCCGGCATTGGCAAAGGCGTTGAGCTGCTTGAGTCCGGAGAGCCCCTGTAACGCGGCTTCCTGCGGCTCGATGAGCTCGGATTCGACTTCGGCGGGAGCGGCCGCGCGCCACCCGGTGAAGATCGTCATCTGTGGCTCTTCGATGTCGGGGAAGAGCTGGAACGGCAGCTTGACGAGGCTGAAGATGCCGAGCGCGATGACGAGCGCGACGACGACGACGACTGCGGCGGGGTTGCGCAGCGAACCATCGGTGAGTTTCACGTGAGCACTCCTCCCGAACTGCTCATGAATGGCGCATCCAGACTCGCGATCGGAATCAAAAGTTCCGATGGTCGATAGCATTACGAAGGGCGAAAACTCTACGCGCGCTTGCAGTCAGTGTCGCCCGATGCGCATTGGATAAGCATTCGCAGCGGTTGGTTTGAACAGTGCAGCGGTTCGTACCAATGCGAGTGAGCTACTGCGCCCGGAACCCGACAACGCGCCGGATCCCCTCTCCCGCTCGCGGGAGAGGGTTAGGGTGAGGGTTCCGCGTCGCCCAATCGAACCACCTCGTTCGCCAATGCATCGAAGTCCGCGCGCGTGCTGCGATGGTTCACGATGGCGCAGCGGATCGTGAAGCGGCCGCCGAGGACGGTGGAGGAGGGCACGGCGAAGCCCGACTCCTGCAGCGTGACGAGAATTCGCTGGTTCAACGCGTCGAGAGCCGCTTCGTCGAGTTCCGAGCGCCGGTAGCGGAAATTGACCACATTGAGCGACGTCGGTGCCATGAGCTCGAGCCGCGGATGCGCATCCACCAGTCGGGTCAGGTAGCGCGCCTGCTCTACGTTCTGCTCGATCAGCCGCGCGTACTTATCGAAGCCGTCCGCCTTGAGCGCCATCCAGATCTTGAGCGCGCGGAAGCTGCGCGACAATTGCACGCCGTACTCCGAGAAACGGACGGGCGGGGTCGATATGCCACCCTTGAGCTCAGCGAGGTAGGGCGGAATCACCGAGAACGAGCGGCGATGCGCCTCGCGCGAGCGCACCAGCACGCAGGCAGCCTCGTACGGCGCGTACAGCCACTTGTGGAAATCGAAGATCACCGAGTCGGCTCGTTCGAGCCCGCTGAGATCCGAGCGAATCGAGGGCGCCATCATCGCGAGCGCACCAAATGCGCCGTCGACGTGAAACCACAGGTGTTCCTTCGCGCACAGATCAGCCAGCGCTACGAGCGGATCGATTGCGCCCGTGTTGACAGTGCCTGCCGTTGCGATCACGCAGAGGGGCCGCAGGCCCGCAACCCGATCCTGTACGACCGCGCGCTTCAGCGCCTCGACATCGATGGTGTAGTCGGGACGTGTGTCGATCAGGCGCAGGCTCTGCTCGCCGAGGCCCAGCAGCTCAACGGCTTTGCGGACGGAGCTGTGCACTTCGCGCGACGCGTACATCGTGAGCCGGCCGCTGCTCTGATCCACGCCCCATTCGCGCAAATTCGCGACCCGCGTGTTGCGGGCCACGGTCAGCGCGGTGAGATTGGCCGCCGAGCCGCCGCTGACCAGCAAGCCACTGGAACCCGGCGGGAAACCCATGATCTCGCGGAACCAGTCGATCACCTGTAATTCGACCAGCGCGGGTGAGTGATCGAAGTCGCCGGCGTTGGAATTCATCACCGCGGAGAGAAAATCGGCCAGTACTCCGACCGGCGCTCCGGAGCCCTGTACCCAGCCCCAGAAACGCGGACTGGTGTTGCCGGTCGCATAGGGGCGCACGAGTTTCAGGAAGTCCTGGTAGGCCGCCTGCGCCCCCTGGCCTTGCCACGGCGCCGGGCGATTGAGCGCGGCGCGCACGTCTTCCGGTGCCCGCTGCCACGCTGGACGTTCGCGCAGCGTGGAAAGGTAATCGACGGAGTCATCCACCATGCGATGCGCGAGCGCGCGGAACTGCTCCCAGTCCGCCGGGTCGAGCGTCGCATCGAGCCGGGGTGATGCGGGCGTGGCGCGCAGGTCGAGTTCCATGTGAATGTCGCAACGCGCATATTCCGGGTCGCGACCCAAGTGCGTCACGGCGAAGCCGAACCTGCGATAGAGACTGATCGCAGTTTTCAAGCTGGTGTGCGAGCGGATCAGGATTCGCTCCGCTTTGCGCTGGCGCGCGAAGCCGATAGCGGCTTCCATCAGCCGCTGGCCATAGCCGCGTCCCTGTGCCGCAGGATCGACCCCCATCTTGGTGAGCTCGAAGGCCTGCGCGTCGATCTTGAGCATCGCGCACGCGCCTTTGGGCACGTCGTCTTCGAACAGCACGAAGACTTCACCGCCCGTGTCGATGATGTGGTGGCGCGGGTTGTCGAGCAGCGTGCGATCCAGTGGCTCGACGGCGAAGTATTTTTCGATCCAGGCGTAGTTGAGCGCCGCGAACGCGGGCTGGTACTCATCTTTATAGGTGGCGATGACGACCGAGGGCACGGGCTTGGGTTGCGACATGGGTGTGAAGATTGAAGGGGAGGTGGGCGCTTAGGCAATCCGGATCTTGAGGTTGTGGATTGAAGAGAACTGTATATAATCACAGCTACTGTAACTATATACAGATAAGCCTTCCCAGACAAATCAGCTCATTACGACCACTCGGTAATGCTGCGCTCCATGTCCGTCTCGCTCGAAAACCTGATGCAACACCCCGCGCTTTGGCGTGCAGGCGGGACAGCGAGCACGCGGCGATCCGTCGTTCCGAGCGGCTTTGCGGCACTCGATACGCAATTGCCCGGCGGCGGCTGGCCCCATCCGGCGCTCATCGAGGTGATGAACGAGCGACCGGGAATCGGCGAGCTGAGTCTCTTCCTGCCGGCACTCCGGTACCTGACCGAATTCGACGAGCGACAGGACACTTCTTCCCCCCTCTCCCGCTTGCGGGAGAGGGTCGGGGTGAGGGCTCCCGTCATCGCCTGGCTCAACCCACCGCATCTGCCATACCCGCCTGCGCTCGCCGAACGCGGACTCGCACACGCACGTCTGCTGGTGAGCAAGCCGTTCACGAGCGCACATACGCTCTGGGCGATGGAACAGTCACTGCGTTCGGGTGCCTGCGTCGCGGTTCTCGCGTGGACAGAAGTGGCGAACATGCACGCCCTGCGTCGTCTCAAGCTCGCCGCGAATGCCGGCCTGTGCTTCGGCTTGCTGTTCCGCTCGCTGCGCGATCGTGCGCATCCTTCACCCGCGACGGTGCGTCTCGCACTGTCGGTGGATGAGGCGATGCTCGTCGTCGAGCTGGTGAAGGTGCAAGGCGGCAGGGCGGCGACAGTGAGGCTCGGCGTGAAGTGACCCCCCGTGCGCCCGGTGCTCAACCTGCCCCTGTTTCCGTTGCAGCCTGCGGATCGCGAGCCGGAGAAGCGCAGAAAGGCGATACCCCGACCGGCGGGAGTGCTCGAGCCGCCGAAACCCGCACTGCTCTCGCGAGCGCGGCCGCGTCAGTTGTGGCTCGCGATTCATTTGTCGCGGTTGGCGCTGGAAGCACTACAGAACCCCTCACCCCAGCCCTCTCCCACAAGTGGGAGAGGGAGTGGACCCTCACCCCCACCCTCTCCCGCGTCCTCGCGGGAGAGGGTCCGAGGACGATGCTCTCCCGCAGGCGGGAGAGGGAGTGGATCTCTCGCGGTCATCGATCCTGACAGTCGCCAGCAGATCGTGCTGGCATGCAATGAAGCGGCGCGCGCAGCGGGCGTACGCCCCGGGCAGTCGCTCAACGCGGCTATTGCGCTCGCGCCGGATCTCAGGGCGTTGCCACGCGAGGCCAGGAAGGAGCGCGAGCGCCTCGCGCAGCTTGCCGCCTGGTGTCAGCAGCAGTTCACTCCTCTCGTCAGCGTCGAGTCCGAGGATGAGCTGCTGCTCGAGGTGAAAGGGAGCCTCAGGCTTTTTGGTGGTGCGCGTGTGCTGATGGAGCGCATTGCGACTGGATTGAGCGAGCAGAGTGTTACGGCACAGCTCGCGCTCACGCCGACGCCGCGGAGCGCGTTGTGGCTGGCGCGGGCGGGACCCTCACCCCCACCCTCTCCCGCGTCCTCGCGGGAGAGGGTCCGAGGACGATGCTCTCCCACAAGTGGGAGAGGGAGTGGAACGCTGATCGACAGACCCGAGGCACTCGCCCGGCGCCTCGCCCCGGTTTCACTTCGCCACCTGCGGTGGCCCGAGGAATTACTCGCGCAGCTCCTCAGCATGGGATTGCGCACCGTCGGGGATCTGATCCGGCTGCCGCGGGGTGGTGTGGTACGGCGGCTGGGCCAGGTGTGGCTCGATGAGCTTGATCGCGCGCTCGGCCGGCGCGCGGACGTACGGCGTGGGTTTCGCAGCCCTGAGCGTTTCGATGAACGACGCATGCTCGAGTATGAGATCGAGACGACGGCAGGGCTCGAGATCGCGTGCGAGCCGTTGTTGACGCGATTGCGGGAGTTCCTGCGTCGACGGCAGGCTGCCATCGCGGTGCTCGCCGTGGACTTCAAGCATCGCGCGCATCCTCCGACACGCCTGCGCATCGGGCTCGCGGCACCGAGCGGCGACGTCGGGCATCTGCGCGGTCTGCTCGCTGAACGGCTGGCTGCACTGACATTGCCGGCACCGGTGGTCGCGATTCGAATGCGTTCCGGCGCGTTGCTGGAACAGACGCAGACGACGGGCAGCTTCCGCGATTTCACTCCCTCTCCCCGAGACGGGGAGAAGGTTGGGGTGAGGGGTTCCTGCGATGCCGATGCATTGCCGCGATTGATCGAACGCCTGCGCGCACGGCTCGGCCATGAAGCGGTGTTCGGCGTGAGCGGGGTCGAGGATCACAGACCCGAGCGGGCGTGGAGAGTGATCGAAATGCCCTCACCCCAGCCCTCTCCCACAAGTGGGAGAGGGGGTGGAGCCTCACCCCAACCCTCTCCCGCAAGCGGGAGAGGGAATGGAAGGGAGAAGAGGCCGTTGTGGTTGCTCGCGGAGCCGCTTGCCCTCACCCCCACCCTCTCCCGCGTCCTCGCGGGAGAGGGTCTGAGGACGATGCTCTCCCGCAAGCGGGAGAGGGAGTGGAAGTTCGAGTTGCTGTGCGGGCCGGAGCGCATCGAGACGGGCTGGTGGGATGGACGCGAGGTGACGCGCGATTATTTCGTGGCCCGCGATGCCCATGGGGTGCGGCTGTGGGTTTATCGCGATCGGTGCGCGCCGCAGAACTGGTACGTGCACGGGTTATTTGGATGAGGCGATCGGCCTCTCTCCATGTATTGCGAACTTCACGCGCTCAGCAATTTCACTTTCCTGCGTGGCGCTTCGCACCCCGAGGAGCTCGTCGCGCGCGCGGCCGAGCTCGGCTATTCGGCGCTTGCTCTCACCGATGAATGTTCCGTCGCGGGCGTCGTCCGCGCGCACCAGGCCGCGAAGAAAGCCGCTATCCAGCTCATCGTCGGCAGCGAGTTCACACTGGCCGATGGATTGCGGCTCATCCTGCTCGCGACCGATCGCGAGAGTTATGGGCAGCTGTGCCGCTTGATCACCCGCGGCCGGCGGGCTGCGGAGAAGGGCAGTTATTGCCTGACGCGCGAGGATCTCGTCGCCAGCGATCTGGCGGGATGTCTCGCTCTGTGGTTGCCGGGCGCGCAACCCGAAGCATCTGACGGCGAGTGGTTTACAGGGCTATTTCCCGATCGCGCCTGGCTCGCGGTGGAGCTGTTGCGTGCAGGTGATGATCGCGCACGACTCAGACAGTTGACCGAAGTTGGCGCGCAGCTGCATCTGCCCCTCGTCGCCAGCGGTGACGTTCACCTGCACGTGCGCGAACGCCGCGCGCTGCAGGATCTGCTCACGGCCATTCGTCTCAACACACCGATCACCGAAGCCGGTTACGCGCTCCAGGCAAGTGGCGAGCGGCACCTGCGCAATCTTCGCGAACTCGAGCGGCTGTACCCCAGGGCATTGCTCGATGAAACCGCGAAGATCGCCGTGCGCTGCCGGTTTTCGCTCGACGAACTGCGCTACGAATACCCGGAGGAGCTGGTACCTCCAGGCGAAACGCCGGCGAGCCAGCTGCGAAGACTCACCGAACACGGCGCCCGTATTCGCTGGCCGCAGGGTGTTCCGGAGCGGGTCCGCGATCTCATCGAGTACGAACTCGCGCTGATCGCGGAGCTGCGCTACGAGTCCTATTTCCTCACCGTGCATGATCTGGTCCGCTTCGCCTCGAGCCGCGGCATCCTCTGCCAGGGACGCGGCTCGGCGGCCAATTCGGTGGTGTGCTTCTGCCTCAACGTGACCTCGGTCGACCCGGCGCACCAGGACGTGCTGTTCGAGCGCTTCATCTCGAAAGAACGCAACGAGCCACCCGACATCGACATCGACTTCGAGCACGAGCGGCGCGAGGAAGTCATCCAGTACGTGTACGAGAAGTACGGCCGGCACCGGGCTGCGCTCTCCGCCACGCTCATCACCTATCAACCGCGCAGCGCGCTGCGAGATGCCGGCAAGGCGCTCGGGCTCGATGCCTTGCAGATCGAACGGCTGGCGCGCGCGATGCACTGGTGGGACGGCAACCGGGTGGCGGATGAGCGCATTCGCAGCGCGGGTTTCGACCCCGCCAACCCGCTGCTTGCGCGCCTGCTCGAACGCGTGCGCGAGCTGTTGGGATTCCCACGGCATCTCTCGCAGCACGTCGGCGGGTTCGTGATTTCGCGCGGACCTCTGGAAGAGCTGGTGCCGATCGAGAACGCCGCGATGCCCGATCGCACCGTGATCCAGTGGGACAAGGACGATCTCGACGCGCTGGGGTTGCTCAAGGTCGACGTGCTGGGACTCGGCATGCTCACGGCGCTGCGCCGCTC
>Ga0209640_10001831_pt1 | contig 18350 bp, 22 predicted proteins | sample RifCSP10_1_FD_184018 | JGI IMG/M metagenome (GOLD analysis project Ga0209640, IMG submission 184018) | Soil microbial communities from Rifle, Colorado - Rifle CSP2_sed 10_1 (SPAdes) (version 2) | ecosystem: Environmental > Terrestrial > Deep subsurface > Rock core/Sediment | place: Rifle... | reverse complement strand
AACGGGCGAATCGCCGAACGGCTTGCCCGCCTCAACCTGGACGCACCAGGAGGCCGCCCGTGAACGTGCCGATGCTCGATCTGGCGGCTGAGTACCGTGATCTCGAGGCGGAGCTCGCGGACGCGGTGGGCAAGGTAATCGCCTCTGGCCGCTTCATTCTCGGCCCCGAAGGTGAGGCACTGGAGCACGAGGTGGCGGCCTACCTCGGCGTTGGACATGCGGTGGCGGTTGCCTCGGGGACCGATGCCTTGCATCTCGCGTTGCGCGCGGCAGGTATCGGTCCCCGCGACGAGGTGGTAATGCCGTCGTTCACTTTCGTCGCGGCCGCCGAGGCGGTCTGCCATGTGGGCGCGCGCGTGGTGTTCGCAGACATCGATCCGGCGACTTACAACCTTGATCCTGCAGCCTGTGAAGCGGCGATCGGTCCGGCGACCCGGGCGGTCATCGCCGTTCACCTGTTCGGTCAGACCGCCGACCTCGCCGCGATCAGCGCGATTTGCCAGCGGCGCGGGCTGACCTTGATCGAGGACTGCGCGCAGGCGATCGGCGCCGACTTCGATGGACGCCGAGCCGGCGCGTGGGGCGCGCTTGGCTGCTTCTCGTTCTATCCCACCAAGAACCTGGGTGCCTATGGGGACGCCGGCATGGTGGTGACGAACGATCCGAAGCTGGCGGAGGTCGTGCGCATGCTGCGCCATCACGGCAGCCGCACGGCGTACCGTCACGAGATGATCGGCTACAACAGCCGGCTCGATGAACTCCAGGCGGCGATTCTGCGCGTCAAGCTGAAACGTCTCGACCGCTGGAATGCCCAAAGGCGCGAACGTGCGGGCCTCTACCGGCGTTTGCTCTCTGGGGGTCCGGTGGGCCTGCCGGTCGAACACGGGCGCGGCGCTCACGTCTATCATCAATTCACCGTTCGCGCCCCCAGGCGCGATGCGTTGCGCGAGGAGCTTGCGGCGCGAGGTGTGGCGAGCGCAGTCTACTATCCCGTTCCCGTGCACCGGCAGCCGGCTTATGCGCTGGACCATGGGGGGCTCTCGCTGCGGGAATCCGAGCGCGCCGCGCAGGAGGCATTGTCGCTGCCGATGTATCCCCAGCTCGCGGAAAGCGCCGTGAGGGGCGTGTGCGATGCGCTGCGCGAGGCAGCCGCATCGAGAGAACTCTTGCGGCGGAAGTCCTGATTGAGAATGGCGCCGGAAGACCGGGTTCGTATCGAGCCGCTGGGCGCCGACGACGTGGAGCGGCTCGCGGCGCTTGCGCGCGAGATCTGGTATGCGCACTACCCGGCCATCATCAGCGTTGCGCAGATAGAATACATGCTCGCGGAGCGCTACCGCTCCGGGTTCGTGCTCGCCGAGCTGCAGCGCGACGGGTTGTGGTGGGACAAGCTGACCGTCGCGGGTGCGATGGAAGGGTTTGCGTCCTACTTTCTCACCGGCGTTCCGGGGGAGATGAAGCTCGACAAACTCTACGTGCATCCCCGGCTCCAGCGCCGCGGCTACGGCGGCATGATGATCGCCCGTGCCGGCGCGATCGCCCGCTCCCGCGGCTGCAGCCGCCTGGTGCTGGCGGTAAACAAGAACAACCGCAGCGCGATCGACGCCTACCTGAAGCACGGTTTTCACGTCGCCGACGCCGCGGTTAAGGATATCGGCGGCGGCTTCGTGATGGACGACTACATCATGGTGAAACCCCTGACGGGTGACGAGTGACGAGTGACGAAGCCCATCCGGGCGGGTTCGAGAATCCGGGTGTCGAGGCGCGCTGCGCGTTGCTGAGACGAGTCAGGACGATCGCCGTGGTCGGCCTCTCGCCCAACCCCGCCCGCCCCAGCTACGGGGTGTCGCAGGCGATGCAGGGGTTCGGTTACGCCATCATTCCGGTGCATCCAGCGGCGCGGGAGGTCCTGGGAGCCAGGGCCTATCCCCGGCTCGGGGCGATCCCCGTTCCCATAGATCTGGTCAACGTATTCCGCCGGCGCGAGTTCATCGACGAGGTCGTGAACGAGTGCTTGGAGATTGGCGTTAAAAACCTTTGGATTCAAGAGGGTATCGTAAACATACCGGCTGCCGTGAGGGCGGCGCGGGCCGGCATGCTTGTGGTCATGGACCGCTGTATCTACCGTGATTATAGGCAATATTGCAGCTAAATGCGTCTAAAATTCACTAAAATGCATGGACTGGGTAATGACTTCGTCGTCCTGGACGCAGTTGCCCATCCTCTGGCACTGACCCGCGAGCAGCTGACGCGGATCGCGGACCGTCATTTCGGCGTCGGCTGCGACCAGATCCTCCAGGTCGAGCCGCCCCGAGAGCCCGGTACCGATTTCTACTACCGGGTCTTCAACGCCGACGGGGGGGAGGTGGAGCAATGCGGCAACGGCGCGCGCTGCTTCGTGCGCTACGTGCGGGATCACGGCCTGACCGGGAAGCGCGAGCTGCGCCTCGGCACGCGCGCAGGAGTGATCGTGCCGCGGCTCGAGGACGACGGTCAGGTCACGGTCGATATGGGCGTGCCCGAGTTCGAGCCCTCCCGCATCCCGTTCGAGGCGCCGGCGCGGGCCGTGGGCTACGGGCTCGACGTGGATGGGCGGCGGCTCGAGATCTGCGCCCTGTCCATGGGCAATCCCCATGCGGTGCAAGTCGTTGCGGACATCGGGCGGGCACCCGTGGCCTCCGAGGGCCCGCTGATCGAGCGCCATTCACGCTTTCCGCAGCGGGTCAATGCCGGTTATATGCAGATCGCCAGCCGCCGCCACATTCTGCTGCGCGTCCACGAGCGCGGGGCGGGGGAAACGCTCGCGTGCGGCACCGGCGCGTGCGCGGCGATGGTTGCCGGCGTCATGCGCGGACTGCTCGACGACAAGGTCGTCGTGACGACGCGGGGCGGCGACCTCGGTATATCATGGGCGGGAGAGGGCAAGCCGGTGATGATGACGGGACCGGCCGTGACGGTATTCGAAGGCGAGATGGAGTTTTAGCGGTCAGCCGTCAGTCTGAAAACAGGGAGAACGATGAAACCAGAGGTGGTCGCTGAATTCCTGAAGGAGCATCCCGAGTTTTTCGAGCACTACGCCGGGCTGCTGGCTGAAATCTATATCCCGCATCCGCACGGCGGGCGTGCGATCCCGATCAGCGAGCGCCAGATCCTGACCTTGCGCGAGAGAAACAAGCAGATCGAGGGCAAGCTGCGCGAGGTGATCCACTACGGCGAGGAGAACGACGCGATCAGCGAAAAGGTGCACCGCATCTCTGTCGCGCTGCTCGCGGCCTCCGAGCTGCGCGCGGTGCTGAATGCGGTCTATCTCAACCTGCGCGAGGACTTCGCCGTGCCCCACGTGGCGCTGCGGTTGTGGCGCGGGGCTAACCGCGCCGATCTGCCCGAGTTGAAGCCGGTGAGCGACGGCGCGCGCGAGTTCGCGGCCAGCCTGGCGAACCCTAATTGTGGCAGCCACGCCCTGGTTGATACCGGCGGGTGGTTCGGGGACGCGGCCTCCCACTTGCGCTCCTTCTCCTATCTGCCGCTGCGGGACGGCGAGACCTTCGGCCTGCTGGCGCTCGCCAGCGAAGATCCGCAGCGCTTCTACCCCGAAATGGGCACGCTCTACTTGAAGCGCCTGGGCGAGCTCGTCAGCGCTGCGGTGGTGCGGCACCTCAGGTAGCCGAGGCGAGTGATAAGAATGAGTGACAAGTGATCGGTGATGAGCGCGCAATCCCGTTCCGTGAAGTTATTGCTTATTGATTCAACGTGTTATCTACTGTAAGTGGGCGCTAACTCCGACGCTCAAGAACCCGCAAAGCGCGCTGCGCATCCGCTTCTGCGGGGCTACCTGGAGCATCTTGCCAACGAGCGCCGCCTGAGCCGGCACACCATTGTCAATTACACCCGCGACATCGCGGCCCTGCTCTCGCTCGCGGGCGGCGCCCAGCTCCAGCGCCTGGACACGCATCAAGTACGCCGCTACGTGGCGCAGTTGCACGCGCGGGGGCTCGACGGCCGCACGCTTGCGCGCATGCTCTCGGCGTGGCGCGGGTTCTTCAATTACCTCGCGCGCGACCATGGCTACTCGCACAATCCGTGCGTCGGCATCCGGGCGCCGAGGACCGCGAAGCGGCTGCCGCACGCATTGTCGGCGGACGAGGCGGGGCGGCTCATGGGAATCGTCGCGGCGGATCCCCTCGCGCTGCGCGACAAGGCGATCCTGGAGCTCCTCTACTCTTCGGGGCTGCGGCTGTCGGAGCTGACCGGCCTCGAGCCGGACGACGTCAACGTTCGCGACGCGACCGTGCGCGTGACCGGCAAGGGCGCGAAGACCCGGGTGGTGCCGGTAGGCCGCTTCGCGCTCGCCGCGCTCCAGGCGTGGGTCCCGGTGCGCAACGAGATAGCGCGCCCGGACGAGAAAGCGCTGTTCGTCGGCCGGGATGGTACCGCGCTGGGAGCGCGCGCGGTGCAGATTCGACTCAAGCAATGGGCGCTCAAGCTGGGACTGGCCGACAAGGTGCACCCGCATACGCTGCGCCATTCGTTTGCCTCGCACCTGCTGCAGTCGAGCGGCGACCTGCGCGCGGTGCAGGAGATGCTCGGGCACGCGAGCATATCCACCACGCAGGTCTACACGCATCTCGACTTCCAGCACCTGGCCAAGGCCTACGACGCCGCGCATCCCCGCGCAAAAAAGAAATCTTGAATAAGCTGGTCCTCAAGCCCGGGCGGGAGAAGTCGCTCAAGCGCCGCCACCCCTGGGTATTCTCCGGGGCGGTGGCGAAGGTGCAGGGGAAGCCCGAAACAGGCGAAACCGTCGAGCTCTGGTCTGCCACCGGTGAATTCCTGGCGGTCGCCGCCTATAGCCCGAAGTCCCAGATCGTCGCGCGCATCTGGGACTGGGGTGAGCGCGCAATCGACCGGGCTTTCTTCGCCGAGCGCATCGCGCGGGCGGTTGCGCAGCGCCGGGCGTTTCTCGACGGGGCGGCCACCGACGCTTACCGGTTGCTCCACGGCGAATCGGACGGGCTCCCGGGCGTGGTGGCCGATCGTTACGGGGATACGCTGGTCCTGCAGCTGACGAGCGCCGGAGCGGAGCGGTGGCGGGAGGTGATTGCGGACGCGCTGCTCGACGCGACGGGCGCTTCGCGGATCTGGGAGCGCTCGGATGCCGAGGTGAGGGCGCTGGAGGGGCTCACGCCCGCGGCCGGGCCCTTGCGCGGCCCGCGCGAGCCGGCCCGCATCGTGATGCGCGAGCACGGCGTCAGGTTCGAAGTCGATCTCGAGCGCGGCCACAAGACCGGCTTCTATCTCGACCAACGGGAAAACCGGCTGCTGCTGCGTGATCTCGTCCGGGGACGCGACGTGCTCGACGGCTTCTGCTACACGGGGGGCTTCGCGCTCAACGCGGCGAGGGGCGGGGCGCGCTCGGTATTCGCTCTCGACAGCTCCGCCGAAGCGCTCGCCCTGGCGCGGGCCAATGCGCAATTGAACGATCTCAGCGGGATCGACTGGGTGGGGGGCGACGTGTTCCAGATGCTGCGGCACCTGCGCGACGGGCGCCGCCAGTTCGATCTCGTCGTGCTCGACCCGCCGAAATTCGCGCCCACGGCAGCGCACGCCGCGAGGGCCGCGCGCGCCTACAAGGACATCAACCTGCTCGCCTTCAAGCTGCTGCGCGCCGGGGGGCTGCTGATGACGTTTTCCTGCTCGGGGGGCGTTTCAGCCGATCTCTTCCAGAAGATCATCGCCGGCGCGGCGCTCGACGCCGGGGTGGATGCGCAGTTCATCGATCGCCTCGGCGCGGGCCCCGACCACCCCGTCGCCCTTAGCTTCCCCGAAGGAGAGTACCTGAAAGGGCTCCTCTGCCGCGTGCCCGGCTAGCGGGATTCGCCTTTAGGAGGCACGGGATCCGTGCCTCCCGGATGCCATGGGCCACAGCGCACGATGCGGCAAATGGCGAGCCAGGAACCTTTGAAGGAGCCGTGCATCTCGATCGCCTCGCGCGCATACGCCGAGCACGTCGGATAGAACCGGCAGTGCTGGCCGAAGAACGGCGACAACAGCAGGCGATACGCGCCAATCAGCGCCAACAACACGGTCTTCATCGGCGAGAAGTATAAACAGCCGCAGCCCTAATGCAACAGGGTTGCGAAACTTCTCCGCGCATGTTCCAATGTCGCCCGTGGAGCCGACGTTGCACCATCGTGCCGAAACCCTGGTTGAGCGCACGGGCGCGCGGGTGACGCGCCAGCGCATCGAAGTGCTGGCCGTCCTGCTGGCGGCCCCCCGGGCCCTGACCCACCATGAAATCGAGAGACGCGCCAATCGCAGCCGGGAGATCGACCGCGTGACCGTCTACCGGGTGCTGGAGTGGCTGACCTGCCGTAACCTGGCGCATAAAATCGCCGGTGACGACCGCGTATGGCGTTTCAACGCGGCAGGCGATGAGGGCGAGCGCAGTCATTCCCACGCGCATTTCAAATGCAACGGCTGCGGAGAAGTGATCTGCCTGGATGAAGTGAGGGCGGCTCGCCGGATCCGGCTGCCGCGTGGATACCACTCGCAGGAAGTGGACTTGACGGTCAAAGGCCTGTGCGTGGATTGCGTTCCGGTGCGTAAGCGTGCATGACCGCTTGTTTTTCAGGAGTAATTGCAACTGTGTTGCATGCGATGCCCTGCAGTCCTCAAGGTGATGTGTGATGGAAACGCTGGTCTGGATTATCGGCGCCAGCCTTGCCGGCGGCGCTGTGAGCCTCCTGCTCGCGGCGGCGGTCGCGTATGCGCTGCTCCTGGCATGGGTGCCGCGCATGGTGAGCTACTCGGTGGGTGTTCTGCTGGGGGTGGCGTTTCTCAGCCTGCTGCCGGAGGCCTTCGAGAAACCCGCGGATGCGGAGAAGCTGTTCGGCGTAGTGCTCGCCGGCCTGCTGGCATTTTTCCTGCTGGAAAAGGCGGCGCTGTGGCGGCACGGCCACGAACGCGGCGACCACGGTACGCGGCAGCCAACGGGAATGCTCATCCTGGTGGGCGACGCGTTTCACAATTTCGTGGACGGGGTGTTGATTGCGGCGGCCTTCCTCACCGATTTGCGGCTGGGCGTCATTACGACGCTCGCGGTCATGGCGCACGAGATTCCGCAGGAGGTGGGGGACTTCATGGTGCTGCTCAAGGCGGGCTACGGCAGGGGGCAGGCTCTGCTGCTCAATCTCGCCGTGAGCCTGACGTCCGTGGCGGGCGGCATCGTTGGTTATTTGATGCTCGAAGGCGCGCGCGCCATGGTGCAGTACGCGCTGCTGCTCGCCGCGTCCTGTTTCATTTACATCGCGGTTGCGGACCTTATTCCCGACATGCACCGGCAGAACAGCGCCGGCGACATCGGATGGCAGCTCTTCCTGATGACGGTCGGCATCGCTACGATCTGGGCAATGGAGTCGCTATTGCATTAGGCTGCACAAGCAAAGTCCGAGTGGCAATGCGCATCCAGTGGCGGTTACCGGTAGAATTCTTTGGCCTGCTGGCGGGAAACGTGGCGGGAGATCATCCGTGTTCGATCTGCGAAATTTGAGCCACGCGTACGACGGCGCCCAGGTGCTGCAGGTTGCGGCGTGGCAAGTCGAGCAAGGGTCGCAGTGGCTCGTGCTGGGCCCTTCCGGAAGCGGCAAGACGACGCTTCTGCACATACTCGCCGGCATACTCCGGCCGACTGCGGGCAGCGTGAGCATTGCCGGCCAGAACCTCACGGCGCTCAAGCCCGCCGACCTCGATCGCTTTCGCGGACAGCGCATCGGCATCGTGTTGCAGCGCCTGCACCTTGTGCCAAGTCTGACAGTCGTGAGCAACCTGTTGTTGGCCCAGTATCTTGCTGGCCTGACCCAGGACAGCGCGCGAGTGCGCGAGGTGCTGGCGAGCCTCGACATTGCCGACAAGGCGGATGCCTATCCGCATGAGCTTTCCTTTGGCCAGGCGCAGCGGGTGGCAGTGGCGCGGGCGGTCGTGAACCGGCCGAAACTGCTGCTCGCCGACGAGCCGACCTCCAATCTCGACGATGCGCGCTGCGCGCAAGCCTACGGGCTGCTGGAGTCGCAGGCCCGTGCCTGTGGCGCGACCCTGGTGATCGCTACTCATGACCAGCGCATCAAGTCGCGCATGTCCAACCACTACGAGTTGAAGGAGCGGGCGTGAACCTGGCGACCATAAGTCTTGCCTATCTGCGCGCGCGGGCGCTCAACACGACGCTCAACGTGCTGCTCCTCGCGCTGGGGATCGCGACGATCACATTGCTGCTGCTCGCCACGTCCCAGCTCGAGGAGCGCATGCAGCGCGACGCGCGCGGCATAGACCTCGTGGTCGGCGCCAAGGGCAGCCCGATGCAGATCATCCTCTCCAGCATCTACCAGCTCGACGTGCCCACCGGCAACGTGTCGTGGAAGCAGGCACAGGAGCTGGCGCGCCACCGCGCGGTGAAGAAAATGATTCCGCTCGCCCTAGCCGACAACTACAAGGGTTTTCGGATCGTCGGCACCAATCACGACTATGTCCAGCATTACGGCGGGCGTCTCGCCGCGGGCCGCTTGTGGCAGAAGCCGCTGGAGGCGGTGCTCGGCGCCGAGCTCGCTGTGCGCACCGGACTTGGGCTTGGCACCGCTTTCATCGGCGCGCACGGCATGGGATCAGGAGAAGGCGAGCACATGCATGAGACATACACCTACCAGGTCGTGGGCGTGCTGGCGCCCACCGGCACTGTGATGGATCGCGTGGTGCTCACCGACGTTACCAGCGTGTGGGCGGTGCACGCGGACCAGTACGACATCAAGGACGTTGCGCGCATCGCGGAGCTGATGCCCGAAGAGGGTAAGGAGTTGACCGCGTTGCTCATCCAGTACTCCTCGCCACTCGCCGCTGCGATACTCCCGCGCTATGTTAACCAGAACAGCGAGATGCAGGCTGCCTCGCCGGCCTACGAAACGGCGCGGCTGTTCAGCATTATCGGGGTGGGCGTGGATGTGTTGCGGGGCTTCGCGCTGGTGCTGATCCTTGCCGCGGGCCTCTCCGTCTTCATCGCGCTCTACAACGCGCTGCTGGAGCGCCGTTACGATCTTGCCGTGATGCGGACACTGGGCGCCGGCCCCGGAAAGCTTATGGCGCTGATGCTGTTCGAGGGCGCGCTGCTGGCGGGCATCGGCGTGGCGCTGGGACTCGCCCTAGGGCATGTGCTCACTGAGTTGCTGGGCGTCGCGTTCAAGGCGGCGAAACAGGTCGCCGTGACGGGCTGGGCGTGGGTGCCCGAAGAGTTGTGGTTGATCGGGCTTGCGCTCGCGGTGGGGATCTTTGCAGCGCTGCTGCCGGCGTGGCGCGCGTATCGCACCGACATCGCCGGCACGCTCGCACGGGGGTAGAGCGCCACAGGATTCGGGGCTCTGGTTTCAATCGGAATCGATACGCACGTTGGGATTTCGGCACAAACATCACCTATGGAGCAATCCATGAAGAACCTGATCCTTGCCATCCTCGTAGCGGGATTCACGATGCTGCCCGGGGCCGCCTTCGCCGCCGAGAAGGGGAAGAAGGACGACCCTGCTCATGTGAAAAAGGACATTGCCGATCACCGCGCGATGGCGGAAGCTCATCTCAACGCCGCCAAGTGCCTGGAAACGGGAAAGCCGGAAAAGGAATGTCAGGCGCAATTGGCTAAGGATTGCAAGGGGTTGGCTATTGGCAAGTATTGCGGCATGAGACACCGCGATTGATCTTGACGGTTGTGCCTGATTCAGGAACCTGGGGTAGAATCAGCTCCCTGACAGGTGACCGGCCTGCCCTGGCGGCGGGTGTTGCACGGAGGAAATATGCGGTTCGTTATCGGTGTTACGGCGCTGCTGCTTGCTCTCCAGGCTACGGTGTGGGCGCAGCAGAAAGGCGTCCCCGGAAAGGAACTCTACGCCAAGGATCCGGCGACGATGGACGCGCCGCCGCCCCCTGCTTCTTACCTGGACAAGCCGCTGCCCGAGTTGAAGGGGGTCGTGTCCTGGAAGACGCTCGGCCAGGTCGTGGCGGTCAGGCAACAGGACCGCTTCGTGCCGCAGTTCTCCAGGGACATCGCCGCCCTCGACAAGAAGGAAGTCAAGCTGCAGGGCTTCATGATGCCGCTCGACATGGGCGAGAAGCAGAAGCGTTTCCTGCTGGTCGCGATGCCGCCGACGTGCGCGTTCTGCCTCCCCGGCGGGCCCGACCAGCTGGTCGAAGTGCAGGCGAAAACTCCGGTCAAGTACGGGTTTGAGCCCATCGTCGTCAGCGGCAAGTTCGTCGTGCTGAAGGACGATCCGATGGGGCTCTACTACCGTCTGACGGAAGCCGTCGCGCAGTAATCCGCCGTTTCAGGATTGTTCGCGGTCGCCGGGCACGCCATCGAATCCGGCCGCCGTCGCGGGGGCAGCGCGTTCGCAGTCTTCCTCCTGGGCAGCGTCGCCGCGCACGCCGTGGTGCTGGTGGCGTTTCCGGGGTTCGACCGCGAGGGCGAACCGCAGAGCTTGCCCGTCCTTGAGGTCGTGCTGCAAAGCGCGCGCCCCCTCGCCGTCGAGCCTCGCGAACCCGCCGGGCGGCCGTTCTCCGATCACCCGCAGAGAGCGAAGGTTCCGGCCAGGGCCATACCGGAAACGCAGGACGCGCGGGGCGCGCCAGTCTTGATGCTGTCGGAGCCGCGCGAGCCGGAAAGCGCCTCATTTGCCGTCGAGCCCTCCAGGGTTCCCGAGCCGGCGGTTACCGCGCTTGCGCGCGAGACCGTGGATGAAAGCGTCGCGCAACCGGCAGGCTCCAATGCCGCTTACCTGCGCAACCCCGCGCCGCTCTACCCGGAGGCCGCGCGGCGGGCAGGTCAGGAGGGCAGGGTGACGCTACGCGTGCGGGTGGCGCGCGATGGGACCGCTTCGCGCGTGGCGGTCGAAAAATCGAGCGGCTCGCCCCACCTCGACGCCGCGGCGCTGGAAGCGGTCAAGGCCTGGCGCTTCGCGCCGGCGCGCCGGGGCGCGGACGCCGTCGAGTCCTGGATGCTGGTCCCGATTGTATTTCGTCTCGACGGCGCGTCATAGATTTCCCGGCCGCGGAATAATCCAATGGTTCGCGCAAGGAGCCGATGTTGAATCCTGCTTCGAATGCGCGGGCGATCGTTGCCTGCGGAGTGCTGTGGTGCACCCTGGCGGCGGCCAATGCGCATGCGCAGTCCGTGGAGATCAAGGACGCCTGGATACGCGGGACCGTCGGTGGGCAACAGGCGACCGGCGCGTTCATGAGTCTCACCAGCCGCTCACCGGCGCGCCTGGTCGCCGCCGCGACTCCGGTGGCACGCATCGCGGAGATTCACCACTCGCGAATGGAAGGCGGCGTGATGAGGATGCTTGCGGTGGGGGGCATCGATCTGCCCGCGAACCGGACCGTGAAGCTCGCGCCGGGCGGCTATCACATCATGCTGTTGGATCTCAAGCGGACGCTCAACGCCGGGGACCGCGTGCCGTTGCGGCTCACGTTCGAGCTGGCGGGGAAGAAGCGCGAGACGATCGAGCTCGACGTGGAGGTTCGCCAGGTCACCGGCGAGCCGAAGCAATCCCACTGATCGGGGTCTCGGGTCTCGTCATCGCTGAAGCACGAAGGGCCGGAAGCCGAGCGCCTGGCCGATCCTGTCCGCATCCCGTCGCGCTTCCGCGTCCCGCGGATAGGGCCCGGCGTGAACCCGGAATAGTCCGTCCCGGCTGAAGACGTGCAGCGCGGCTGCGAGCCAATCGATCTGGACTTTCATCCGTGCGAGGAAGTTCTCCGCGTTGTCTCGTGATCCGAACGCCCCGAGCTGCAGGTAGATGCCTCCCGCATCGGCGTTGGCCGGCGCCGGCGGGACGCCGACCGCCACCCTTGCCGGCGGCTCCGCGGCGGGAAGCTGGCTGGCGGGCGGCTCGGGTTCCACCGCGGCGGCAAGCGGCGCGCTCTCGGGCCTTGCGGCCGGCGCCGCGGCAACCGTCGCTCCGGCGCCGTCGGGGAGGATGGACTCGACCTCGACCAGCGCGTTGCCGCCGGCGAGCACACCGATGCGGTGGGCGGCGGTGTACGAGAGGTCGATGATGCGGCCGTCGACGAATGGCCCGCGGTCGTTGACACGGACCACCACCGATTTGCCGTTCTTCAGGTTCGTCACCCGCGCATAGCTCGGGATCGGGAGCGTCGTGTGCGCCGCGGTCATGGCGTACATATCGTAGATCTCGCCCGAGGCGGTCTGCCTGCCGTGGTAGCGCCGGCCGTACCAGGTGGCGATGCCGCGGGCCTTGTACGGCGCGTGCGATGTCATCGGCGTATAGCGCTTGCCCATGACGACGTACGGCCGGGCCGTGCCGCGATTGACCGGCTCGGCGCGCGGCACCGCGTCGGGGATGCTCTCGAGGTTGGCCGGCGGATTCGCGCCCGGCCCGTCGTCGAGGTAGTAGCCGCCGGGGCGCTTGGCCGGCGTGCCGCAGCCGCCCAGCGCGGCCGTCAGCAGCACCGCCGCGACCAGGTAACGGGTAATGGGTAATGGGTAATGAGCAAAGCCCCACAGCGGGTTTACCGGCTTTTTCCCATTACTCATTACTCATCACCCATCACGTTTGTACGAGCTTCTTGTGGCTGTTGATGCTCATCAGGATACCGAAGCCGAGGCAGATCGACACGAGCGCGGTGCCGCCATAGCTGAGGAACGGCAGCGGGACGCCCACTACCGGCAGGATGCCGCTCACCATCCCCATATTGACGAAGGCGTAGGTGAAGAAGGTGAGCGTGATCGCGCCGCAGAGCAGGCGCGCGAACATCGTGGGCGCGTTGGCGGTGATCAGCATGCCGCGCGAGATCGCGGCGAGGTACAAGCCGAGCAGCGCCACGCAGCCCAGCAGCCCGAACTCTTCGGCATAGACCGCGAACACGAAATCGGTGGTGCGCTCCGGAATGAAGTCGAGGTGGGTCTGCGAGCCGTTCAGCCAGCCCTTGCCGAACCAGCCCCCGGAGCCCACCGCGATCATGGACTGGATCGTGTGGTAGCCGGTGCCGAGCGGGTCCTGGCTGGGGTCGAAAAGGGTCAGGATGCGCTGCCGCTGGTAATCGCGCAGCGCCGACCACACGAACGGCATGGCGGCGGCGCCGGCAAGCGCGACCCCCGCGATGACGCGCCACGACAGCCCCGCGAGAAACAGCACGAAGAATCCCGCCGCGGTGATGAGCACCGCGGTGCCGAGGTCGGGCTGCCGGGCGATCAGCGCGACCGGGATCACCAGCATCAACGTGGCGATCGCGTAGTTTGCGAGCCGCAGCGACTTCTCGTGGCGGTCGAAATACCATGCGAGCGCGAGCGGCACCGCGATCTTCATGAATTCGGAGGGCTGGATGCGGGTGATGCCGAAGTCGAGCCAGCGCCGCGCGCCGTGCACGACGTCGCCAAACAGCGCGACCGCGACGAGCAGCAGGAGGCCGAGCACGTAGAGCGGCACCGCAAGCCGCATCAGGTAATGAGGGGGGATATTGGCGAACAGCCACAGCACGACCAGGGCGATCAGCATGTTCGCGATCTGCCCGGTGACGCGCGCCGCATTCATGCTGGACGCGCTCACCAGCACCACCACCCCGACCGCCAGCAGCGCCAGCACGATGCCGAGCAGGGTGGCGTCGATGTTGCGCGTGAGAGTGTGCCCGAGCTGTCTAACCGCGGGATGCATCGTCGCTCCTGCCGCGCCGTTGCCGCGCGGGCACCTTGCCGAGGAGGTAGTAATCCAGCACCTTGCGCGCGAGCGGCGCGGCGGTGCGCGCGCCGAAGCCGGCGTTCTCCACGATCACCGCGAGCGCGATGCGCGGATTCTCCGCCGGCGCATAGGCGATGAACAGCGAATGGTCCCGCAGCTCTTCCTGCACCTTGCTCTCCACGTACTTTTCGCCTTGCTTGATGCCGATGACCTGGGCGGTACCGGTCTTGCCCGCGCTTACGTACGGGGCCCCCGCAAAGGAGCGCGCCGCCGTGCCTTCCTTGTTGACGTCGACGAGCGCGTCCCGCACCACCGCGAGATGCTCGCGCTTGAGCTCCAGCGCCCGCAGGCGCCGCATCTCGACGGCGGTACGCTCCCGCGTGCGGAAATCCTCGACGGCGCTCACGATCTGCGGCGCGTAGGCGACGCCGCCGTTGGCGAGCATCGCCACCGCCTGCGCGAGCTGCAGCGGCGTGTAGGCGTTGTAGCCCTGGCCGATGCCGATGCTGATGGTCTCCCCCGCGTACCACTTCTGGTTGAACCGCCGCATCTTCCATTCCTGCGAGGGCAGGACGCCGGCGGCCTCACCTGCGAGGTCGATGCCGGTCGGCTTGCCGAAGCCGAATTGCGCCATGAACCGTGCGATCGCGTCTATGCCCAGGTCGTTCGCGAGCATGTAGTAGTAGGTGTCGCTCGATTTCACGATCGATTTGTGCATGTCGACGATGCCGTGTCCGCCGGCGTGACTGTCGCGGAACTGGTGGCCGCCGAACATGAAATAGCCGGGATCGCGGATCGTCTGCTGCGGGGTGCGCTTGCCGTAGGCCAGTCCGGCGAGCGCCATGTACGGCTTGAACGTCGAGCCGGGGGGGTAGGTGCCGGAGAGCGCGCGGTTGACGAGCGGCTTGTCCGGCGAGGTGTTGAGCTCGTTCCAGTTCAGGGAATCGATCCCGTCGACGAACAGATTGGGGTCGAACCCCGGCTTGCTCACGAACGCGAGCACGCCGCCCGTAGACGGATCGATCGCGACCAGCGCGCCGCGGTTGTCTCCGAACGCGTGGTAGGCGACCTCCTGCAGGCGCGCGTCGAGGTTGAGCACGAGGTTATTGCCGGACACGGACGGGGTGCGCGAGAGCGTGCGCACCGGGCGTCCGCCCGAATCGACCTCGACCTCCTCGACCCCGGTCGTGCCGTGCAGGATGCGCTCGTAGTTCTGCTCGAGCCCGGTCTTGCCGATGTAGTCGGTCCCGCGGTAGTTGGCGGAGAGTCCCTCGGCCTGAAGCTGCTCGACCTCGCGCTGGTTGATGCGGCCGATGTGGCCCACGACGTGGGAGAACACCTCGCCCTGCGGGTACTGGCGGAACAAGCGCGCGTTGATCTCCACGCCCGGGAAGCGGTAGCGCACCGCGGCGAAGCGCGCGATCTCCTCGTCACTCAAGCGGGTGCGGACCGGCAGGCTGCCGATGCTCTTGCTCTCCTCGAGCAGCCGCCTGAAGCGCCGCCGGTCGCGCGGCGTGATCTCGACCACGGTGGCGAGCTCGTCGATCAGGCCTTCCAGGTTCGCGATGCGGTCGGGCTGGACCTCGAGCGTATACGCCGAGTAGTTGTGCGCGAGCAGCACGCCGTTGCGGTCAACGATGACGCCGCGATTGGGCACGACCGGCACGATGGCGATGCGGTTCGCTTCCGCCAGCGTGTAGAGCTCGCCGTGCCGGACGACCTGCAGGTAGAAAAATCGGCCGGCGAGGAGCAGAAAGGCCAGGAACACGAAGCCGGCCGCGATCGCGAGCCGCACCTGGAAGTGATGCAGCTCGAGCTGGGCGTTGCGCAGCTCGATGCCGGGATTGATCGACAGCTCGGAGCGCATGGCCATGCCCTAGAAAAGATCGGGATCGACCCGCGGGCGCAGCGGGAGCTTGAGCAGCGCGCCCAGCGGCAGCCAGAGCGCCGCCGCGACGAAGCTGCCGAGGAAGTACTGCAGCCCGGGGAAATCCGCCCCGGCCACGAGACGGATCGCAAGGACGATAAGATCGTTCATCAGCAGCAGCACCAGCACGTGGACCATCTGCGGCGTCCCCGAGAACATGCGCACGCGGCGGTGCAGCACGATGCCGGCATAGGCGAGTATGGAGTAGGCGAGCGCGTGCTGGCCGAGCAGCGTGCCGTCCGCGATGTCCATCAACAATCCCATCATCCATGCCGAGATGAAGCCCACCTTCCGCGGCTGCTCGATGCACCAGTAGAGCACCACCAGCGCGACAAAATCGGGCTTGACCCACAGCCACGCGCCGGCCCATGGCAGGAGGTTCAGCATCAGCGCCCCGATGAGCGTCAAGGCGATGAAACCCGCGCGAACCGGCAGCAGGATCTCCTGGGTTTCAATGCGCGTGTCGGCCATCAGCTCTTTCTCGGTTTCTTGCCGCGAAGCTGTTTTTTCCTGTCGACCGGCCGCGGCGGGAGTTCGCGGCTGCCGCTGACGACGAGTACGTGCACGTGACGCGCCACGCCGCCCAGGGGCGCGCAGGTGATACGGGCAAAAATCTGGCCGACGCTGCGCTCGACGCTGGTTACCCGCGCCACCGGCAGTCCGGGCGGGTAGACCCCGTCGATGCCGGAGGTGACGAGCTCGTCGCCGTCCTGGAAGTCGGCGGTGAGCGGGATGAAGCGCAGTTCCAGCGCGCCGTCGCTGCCGGTGCCCGAGAGCACCGTGCGCAGGCCATTGCGCACGTTCTGGACCGGCACGAACTGCCCCTTGTCGGTGACGAGGGTCACTTCCGCGAGCCAGGGATAGGCGCGCGTTACCTGGCCCACCAGTCCGCGGTCGTCCACCACCGGCTGGCCGGGCCGCACGCCCTGCATCGAGCCGCGGTCTATCACCACCTTGCGGGAGAACGGGTCGCGCGCGGCGTAGAGCACCTCGGCGGCGGCGAGCTCGAGCTTCAACCGCTCGCGCGCAGCGAGCAGCGCCCGCAACTGCTCGTTTTCCGCCTGCAGCGCCTTCAGCTGCAGGAGCAGCGCGCCGTTCTCGAAATTCTCCAGCTTGAGGCGCGCGTTGTCCGCGCGCAGCGAGCCGTGAGTGGTGAAGAAATCGCCGATGCGCCGGGCGATGCTTGCGGGCGCGGCCGCGATCCGTTGCAGGGGATAGACGATCACTGCTGCGACTTGGCGCAGCGAGTCGAGGTAGTTGAGGCGGACGTCGGCGACGAGAAACGCGAGGGACAACGCGGAGAAGATCAGCAGTCTGGCGAGCGGCGTCGGGCCGGTCTTGAAAAACGGCGGCGGCGAATATTCCATCAGTCAGCCATCAGCCCTCGGCAGTCAGCGGTCAGCATGGTTCGTGCACGGCACGCCCGCAGTGCGTTGAGCTGGCAGCTGGTAGCTGAACGCCGATCGCTTTAGTCGTTGGTGAAGATGCTGGCCAGCCGTTCGACTTTTTCCAGCGCCTTGCCGGACCCGCGCACGACGCAGGTGAGCGGGTCTTCGGCGACAATCACCGGCAGGCCGGTCTCTTCCATCAGCAGGCGGTCGATGTCGCGCAACAGCGCGCCGCCGCCGGTGATCACCATGCCCTTCTCGGCGATATCCGCGGCCAGCTCGGGTGGCGTCTGCTCGAGCGCGGACTTGACCGCGGAGACGATGGCATTGAGCGGCTCGGTCAGCGCCTCGAGAATTTCGTTCGAGGAGATGGTGAAGCTCCGCGGGATGCCCTCGGCGAGATTGCGCCCCTTCACTTCCTTCTCGCGCACTTCCGAGCCCGGGAAGGCGGAGCCGATTTCCTTCTTGATCTGCTCGGCGGTGGTCTCGCCGATCAACATGCCGTAGTTGCGGCGGATGTAGTTGATGATCGCTTCGTCCATCTTGTCACCGCCGACGCGCACCGAGCCTTTGTAGACCAGGCCGCCGAGCGAGATCACGCCCACCTCCGTGGTGCCGCCGCCAATGTCCACCACCATCGAGCCGGTCGGTTCGCCCACCGGCAGATCGGCGCCGATCGCCGCCGCCATCGGCTCCTCGATCAGATAGACGCTGGAGGCGCCGGCGCCGATCGCGGATTCGCGGATCGCGCGGCGCTCGACCTGGGTGGAGCCGCACGGCACGCAAATGATCATGCGCGGGCTCGGCTTGAAAAACCGCGTGTTGTGCACCTTCCGGATGAAGTGCTTGAGCATCTGCTCGGTGACGGTGAAGTCGGCGATCACTCCATCCTTCATCGGGCGGATGGCGGAGATGTTGCCGGGCGTGCGGCCCAGCATTTGCTTCGCCGCGAGCCCGACCTCCTGGATCACCTTCTTGCCGTTGGGCCCGCCTTCCTGGCGGATCGCCACCACCGACGGCTCGTCGAGCACGACGCCCTTGCCGCGCACGTAAATCAGCGTGTTCGCGGTGCCGAGATCGATCGCCAGGTCGTCGTTAAAGTAGCGGCTCAAGAAACCCAACATAACGCGTTCCACCCAAAGGGATTTGGTCCAGTTGCTTGGACGGTTATGATACCCTATGCAGCCTCGATTTTTAAGGCTTCCATCCGCGGGGTGACATGGCATTGACGCTGGAGGACGTGCGGCGCGTTGCCGACCTGGCGCGGCTCGCGATCGACGAGACCGAGGCGCGGGCCGTGCTGTCGCA
>Ga0209640_10001830_pt1 | contig 18352 bp, 17 predicted proteins | sample RifCSP10_1_FD_184018 | JGI IMG/M metagenome (GOLD analysis project Ga0209640, IMG submission 184018) | Soil microbial communities from Rifle, Colorado - Rifle CSP2_sed 10_1 (SPAdes) (version 2) | ecosystem: Environmental > Terrestrial > Deep subsurface > Rock core/Sediment | place: Rifle... | reverse complement strand
AGCGCCTCCGCGTCCGAGTGGTCAGCAGCAGCCGCAGCCTCCGCCGCCGCAGCAGCCACCGGTGTCGTCTATGCGAAGTGTCACGAGCTCTCCTTTCAGATCGATGACCTTCGATGTATTGATGATTGTCGATACATCGACTAATGTCAATGTCTATGGAGTGCTGCACACCGGTGTTCGAAGGTGTCCTCAACGCCGATGAGGCGGTTCACACCGCCGACTTGCTGACGGCTTTGGGTGATCCGGCCCGGCTCAGGATCGTGTCGATGATGGCGGCCGCCCCAGGCGGGTCAGTGTGCGGGTGCGAGTTGGAGGGCCCGCTCGGGTTGGCGCAACCGACCGTGTCCCATCATCTCAGAATCCTGCGTGAGGCCGGTCTGATTGCCGGGGATCGCCGGGGGCGTTGGGTCCACTACCGGGTGGTGCCCGAGCGGTTGGCAGAGATCACCGACGCCCTGAGACCCCGGGTTCCCACCGGTTGAGCATCTCCGACAACCTGGTCACGGTGTTCCAGTTGCGCGCGGTACCGATCACGTCAAGTGTGCGCTCGAAATAGTCGAGGTTGAGCTTGGATCGTCCCGACCCCCGGGGATAGTGCACGTAGATCTCCTTGCCGGAGACCACGAACCGATCCGGAGGTGAGCGGTCGGGGTCCAGGTCTGCCACCTGTCTCTCATCGGGAGTCTCGGCGAGGAATATCCCATGCAGTTGCGTTCCTGTCACTCCTGGCTCGAGCAGAGGGTTGCTGGCGACCACGTCTTCGAGCTCTTCCCGGGTCCGGATGATGACACCGATCTGGAGGTCGAAGTGGTCCCGGATCACCTGTTGGATCAGCCGTGCGAGCTCCTTCGGGTCGGTCGAACCGGGGAGAAGCAAGAGATTGCCCGAGTTGAGATGAGTACGCACGTCCGGGAGCCCGGAAGCATCGAGTTGTGACTTCAGCTCGGCCATGGACAGCATCGATCGGCCCGCGACGTTGACCCCGCGGAGCAGGGCGAGCACCCGGCTCGCGGTCTCAGGCATCGAGTTCCGACCGGTAGTGCTCGGCACCGGGGCCGCGTGGGGGGCGGATCCCGCGCAGTTCCCAATCGCCCCCGAGCGCGGTCGAGACCACCTCCTCTGAATCACTTGGCTGGGCGCCCACATCGGTGCGCACAGGAGGGCCCGCGACGATCGTATTGGTCAGCCTCCCGAGACCCTCCACCTCGACGGTGACGATGTCACCCGGTTCGACCGGCCTCGACCCGGCAGGGGTTCCACTCAGGATGAGATCTCCGGGCAGCAGAGTGATGGTCCTCGCCAGGTCGGCGACCAGGTAGGCCATATCCCACTCCATCTCGCCGGTGTTCCCTTCCTGACGGGTGACATCATTCACCGAGGTCCTGATCCACTTGTCGCGATAGTCCCATTCGGTGACCAGACCCGGCCCGGCCGGGCACAGGGTGTCCGAGCCTTTCACCCTGAGCATCGAGCCGGCATCGGTGTCGCGGAAGTCGTGGAGCCCGAAATCGTTGGCGATGGTGTATCCGGCGATGTAGGTCTCTGCCTCGCTTGGCGCGATGTCGTGACAGGTTTCTCCGATCACGATGGCTATCTCACCTTCGAAGTTGAGGAATCTGCACCCTTGCGGTCGAACGACGTCCCCGGTGTGGGAGTTGAGGGACGTGGTCGGCTTGTGGAAGTAGGTAGGAGCGGGCGGGAGCCGGGTCATGAACTCCTCCACCCGGCTCCGGTAGTTGAGGTGAACCGCGATTATCTTCGAAGGGTTGACGGGGGGGAGATGGACTGCCTCGGCAACCGGCACACGGCGTCCGTCGGAGGCGACCAGCGTCTCGCCCTCCCGCGTCACCTCGGTGGCGACCCCGTCGAGGAGGATTGTCCGGTGCTCGATCATCGTGCTCCCAAGCTACCCAGGCGCATGATTCGATTATGTTCGCTTCCAAACGATCTCATGGCCGTGACCACACTCCACACCGATCTCGGGGAAGAGAACGCCGACCTCACCTCTCATGACGCCTTCGTGAGGGCGGTGCCGCACGCCACGTTTGCCCGGATGCGACGGGAGCAACCCGTTGCCTGGGTCGAGGAGGGGGACGGCGAGGGGTTCTGGGCCTTGACCAGGCACGCTGACGTCTCGATGGTCAGCCGCGACTTTGGCCGGTTCACTGCTTCCCGGGGGATTCGCATCGAGCAGATGGCTCCCGACGAATTGGAAGCGCGTCGGACCATGATGGAGTTCGACCCGCCCGAACATGCCCGGCTTCGACGCCTGGTGCAGCCCGGTTTCACCCCCAAGGTCGTGGCAACCTACGAAGCGGCGTTCCGGATCCTGGCCGGGCAGGTCCTCGACCAGGTGCTACCGCTCGGGAACTTCGACTTCGTCACCGAGATCTCGCGTGAGTTGCCGATCCGGTTGCTGTGCCGTCTGCTCGGGGTTCCTGAGACCGATGCCGGGAAGCTGGTGTCCTGGGGTGACCAAATGATCTCCAACGCCGATCCTGAGTACACCCCGGTTGTGATCGACAAGGTCGACACCGAGGAGTACCGGCTGCTGCCATTCAGGGCTCCTGCCGCCTTGGAGGTGTTCCGGTACGCCGAAGACGTCGCAATCGAGCGGCGAAACCACCCCGAGGACGACATCATCACGGTTCTCCTCACCGCCGAGCCTGACGGCCAGCCCCTCACCGACCTGGAGTTCAAGAACTTCTTCACCCTGCTGATGGTCGCCGGCAATGAGACGACAAGGCACACGATCAGCCATGGGCTCACCTATTTGGTCGATCACCCGGATCAGATGGAGCAATTGCGGGACAACCCGGACGGGCTCTCTGTGTCGGCAACTGAGGAGATCCTCCGCGCCTCGGCGGTGACCATGCACTTTCGAAGGACGGCGACCGAAGAAGTGGAGATCCGCGGCACCCGGATCAGCGCCGGCGACCGGGTCGTGATGTGGTATCCGTCGGCCAATTACGACGAGGAGGTATTCGATGGGCCGCTCCGCTTTGACATTCGTCGACAACCCAACGACCACCTCACTTTCGGCACCGGTCGTCATGTGTGTCTTGGGGCGTCGTTGGCCCGGCTCGAGGTGAGGGTCGTGTTCGAAGAGCTGTTGAAGCGAGTGGCGGCCGTGGAGATCGTGGGTGCTCCCGACCGGCTTCGCTCCAATTTCATCAACGGGATCAAGCATCTTCCGGTGCATGTGGCGCTTGCTTAGTCGCCCGGCGCTAGAGGTGGGTCGATAGAAGTCCGACGGCCAGCGCGACAATGGTCCAAGTCAGGAGTCGCAACGGCTTCTCCCAGGTGGCCAGTAGCTCCACCCGATCCCATTGCCGATTCCCGTCGAAATCGACCACCGACTCGTCGGTGCGTCGTCTGACAAAGCGGGCTGGTGTGCTCAGTGCCCGTTGCACCAGACTGAGCAAGGCCGCGGCTCCGGCCACGATCACCAAGGCGAGCGAGATGTCCTCGGTTTGCGCCCAGTAGCCCACCACCACCGGGAACGTGCCCCAGGCCAGGCCAAAACCGGTGTCGGTGTGGACGATGGGCCACTCCAGGGCGTAGCCAACCGCGAGCAGCACGTCGGTCGCCGCCCAAACGATCACCCAGGGCGACACCTCGAAGGCGCCAATGCCTGCAATGACCACCGACACGATCATGGCGCCGACGCCCAGGGCCCAGAGGGCGCGATCTGAGAGCCCGGTGCCCAGGGGGCGGCTCTTGACCTCGTCGAGAGCGTGGGCTCCGACACCGAGCCCGATGGCGAAGGCGATCAGGGTCCCGGTCAGGATCCGCCAATCGAGCTCTGGCGCGAGTGCCGCCCCGATGACCACGTAGGACAGATGCCAGAGGGTGTAGGGGGCATGGAGGAGCGAGATGAGATCGCTGGACGGCGACCCGGTGCGGGCATAGAACGCCGGCCTGTTGCTCATGGCTTGGTACCCCACGCCACCAGCCCGCCACCGAGGGAGAGAGACATCACTTTCACGTCGGAGAAACCGGCAGCCCTCCAGATCTCGGCGAGTCGCAATGGTGGGTAGCGCGATGCGAAATGGTCGATGCTCGGCCCGAGAAAGCGTCCCACCCGGTACCAGCCGCGCCCGGCCAACAGCCCGCCCGCCGGCAAGACGGTTCTTGTGTATATCCACCACAGTGGCCTCCACACGCCGCGCGGCCGCCCGAACTCGACCATGCCCGCCCGAGCCCCAGGTCGGAGGACGCGTGCAATCTCGGTCAAGCAAGCTTCGACGTCACTGACATACCGGAGCAGGTACCCGAAGGTGACTGCATCGAACGTGGCGTCAGGGAAGGGGAGGGCTTCCGCCGTGGCCAGCACTCCGGTTGCGCCACGCTCCACGGCCGAGCTCAACATGTGGGCGCTTTGGTCGAGTGAGATCACTGTCGCCCCGCCGTCTCTCAGCATTCGGGTGATCAAGCCGGTGCCGGCTGCGATGTCGAGGATCTCGGCTCCCGGCTCCACGCCGAGCCCGATGATCATCCTCCGCCGCCATCGGGCATCCTGCCCCAGGCTGAGCAGGTTGGCCCAACGCTCATAGCCGGGGGCAAGCGGGGCGAAGAGGCCCTGCGCCATCCGGGTCATCGGTTTCGCCCCCACCAACGAGAAGTCCCTCTGCTCTCTAATAGCTCTGAGGGACGAAGGTCTGCTCGGACATCGGTGGCCGAACGTACCCGTGGTCCTCGCCATCCGGGAGCTGCACCGGGTCGGGTGTGACATCGTCGTATTCGAATTGCGAGAGGATGTGGCTGATGCAGTTGAGTCGGGCGCTGCGTTTGTCGTCCGAAGGGACCACGTACCAGGGCGATTGCTTGATGTCGGTGAACTGGAAGGTCATGTCCTTGGCCTGCGAGTAGCGCGAATAGAGACGATGCTCCTCGAGGTCCATCTCGGACAGTTTCCACCGCTTCAGCGGCTCTTGATTCCTCGACTCGAACCGACGTCGCTGCTCGCCACGACTCACCGAGAACCAGTACTTGAGGACCTTGATCCCCGAGCGAACCAGCATCCGCTCGAACTCGGGGCAACTTCGAAGAAACTCCTCGTGCTCGGCCTCGGTGCAGAACCCCATGACCCATTCCACATTCGAGCGGTTGTACCAGCTCCGGTCGAAAAGGACGATCTCGCCGGCGGCGGGCAAGTGGGCCACGTATCGCTGAAAATACCATTGAGTTCGTTCCCTTTCCGTGGGTTTGGGAAGGGCCACCAGCTTCACGTGACGGGGGCTGGTCTGCTCGGTGATCCGTTTGATGACGCCGCCTTTGCCGGCGGAGCCGCGGCCCTCGAAGATGATGAGGACTCGCAGGCCCACCTCGGCCACCCAATACTGGAGCTTGACCAACTCCTCTTGCAGACGCATCAGCTCCGCCTCATAGAACCTCTTCTTGAGCCGGCCTTCCTCGTTGTAGTTGTCGGGACCGGCCGGTGTGCCAAGCCGTACCGGGTCGTCGATTCCGCCGGCCACCTGACCTGGGGCCGGATCCTCGGATTTAGCCATGAGTTCTCCTCGTTCGAGGCAAACCTAGAAGATCCGTTCGGCCGGCCGGGGCCTTGGCGGTGACATATGTGACAGCTCGTCGTGACGGCTCGAGGCCCGTTGACAAGGTCGCCGCATCTCAAGCATCGATGACGGAATCCCGATACTCACAGTATGACTCTCCGCGGCTCCCTCGACACACCGGGACCTGCGGTTGAAGAGCGTCGCGGATCGCCCGCCCTCCGTTTGCCGATCGCTGTCGGGCTGGCCGGTCTGCTGCTCACTGCTGCGGTCTTCTACACCCTCTGGAACGATGCCGGCCATGAGGCCGAGCAGCGTCTCGCCACCCAAGTGGAGGCCGTGTCTCATTCGATGTCTGTGGCACTCGATACGGTCCACGCCAAGCTGATATCGCTGAGTGGTCTGTTCCGGGCCAGCGAGATCGTCACCCCTGCCGAGTTCAGGCTGTTCACCAACGACGTGGGCCTGGAATCAGGGATGGCCGGCATCGGGTATGTGATCGAGGTCGATGCCGCTGACTTTGCCGCCATGGAAGCGGTTCTCCAGACTCAAACCGGTTCCCCGGTCAGGGTATTTGAGATGGACGGTGCCGGGGCGCCGGTTGAGCTCGGATCGCGGCCCCAGTACTACCTGGTCCAGCATGTCTCCCCGCAGGCGGAGTGGGGGCCACTCATGGGCTTCGACCTCGGCTCGTTCCCGGTGATCGCATCGGAGCTCTCGTCTGCGATGGCCACCGGGCAGGTTGCGATGACTTCGTTCCTGCAGCTTCCCGGACAGGACGACAGTGACACTCTCGTCATGCTCCGTGCAGTGACCGAGCCATCGACGGATGAACCGGTCGCTCTGGTCGTCGCCCTGTTGGACTTCAGCCAGCTTCTCGAGGCTCGCATCCCGGCAGGCGTCAGACCTTATGTGGATTGGGATGTCGCTGAGCTCACCTCCGAAGCCATGGACATCCCCGGAAACGCGGCGCAGCTCGGCTTTGGCGATCGAACGTGGGTGATAACCGTCACCGCCACCCCTGATTCTCCATTTGGTGCGGCGCGAGGCGGAGCTTACATCGTCCTCGCGCTCGGGCTCCTCACGACTGTCCTTGCGGCCCTGTTGGTGTTTCTCGTGCGACAACGGATCGAGTCGGCGGCGACCCTGGCCGCGGCACACCAGACCACCGACGCCAAGGTGCGTTTCATCGCCGCGGTGAGCCACGAGCTGCGAACGCCACTCACTGCCGTGCTCGGGTTCGCCGAGATCCTCAGGGACGGCGAAGAGCTCTCCGACCTCGAGCGGGTCGCGATGATGAAGGCGATCACGGAAGAGGCGACCGACCTCGCCCACATCATCGACGATCTCCTGGTGGCCGCCCGGGGTGAGATCGGCCAGGTGGTGGTGACCCGTGCCAGCATCTCCATGCGGGACGCGGTTCACGCTGTGGTGCAAGGCTCAGGGCTGGCGGATCGGATCACTGTCGTCCCGGGCGATGGCGGTCCTGATATCGCGGTGGGCGATCCGAACCGGGCCCGTCAGATCCTGCGCAACCTCGTAGAGAACGCGAGGAGGTACGGCGGTACCCACATCGAGATCGAGATCCTCGATCAGGGGGAGTGGCTATACCTCGAGGTCCGGGACGACGGGTCCGGGGTTCCCGCGTCGATCCTGGATCGGCTGTTCGAGCCGTACCAGCACTCGGGCTCGGATGTTGGCCTGACCGAGTCGCTCGGTCTCGGGTTGAGTGTCTCCAGCCAGTTGGCGGACCTGATGGGCGGCGAGCTGACCCATCAACAGCGTGACGGTTGGACCGTGTTCACTCTCACCCTTCCCACTGCCAGGATCGAGGGCGCCGATCTTGACAAAGTGCCATTCGGCGTCGGCCCAGGGTCTTCTCGATGATGTAGATCGCGTGATCGGCCTCAGCCGATCAGGGTCTTCTCGATGATGTCGATGGCATGATCGATGTGATCCTGTGTCGTCCTTCGATTGAGGATGGCGAAGCGGAGCACGAACCGGTCTTCGATCGTGGTCGGTGAGACGTGAACCACTCGATTTTGGTTCACCGCCTCCAGGGCACGATGGCCGAGTTCGTCGTCGTCGAAGCGGAAGGCGACGATGGACAGGTCGGGTTGCCACGGGGTCTGCAACCCGTCGATGCCCGACAGACGTCGGTATGCATACGCGGCTAGGTCGAGACTCGAATCCAGCGCTTCTCGAAACGGGGCCACACCGTGGAGGTGCAGGGGAAGCCACATCTGGAGGGCGCGGAACGGGCGGCTCAACTCCGGCCCGAGGGATGCGATGTCGCGGATCCCTGAATAGTGGTCATCCTCGAGCAGATAGGCGCCTCTTCCTTGATTGGCGTCGATGAGATGTCCCTCGTCGCGGACCAGCAAGGCCCCGACGCCGAAGGGGATGGACAACCCTTTGTGCGGGTCGATGGCGATCGAGTCGGCCAGCTCGATGCCGGCGATGGCCGCCCGGCCCCGCTCGGTGAGTTGGAAAAAGCCACCGTACGCGGCGTCGACATGGAGCCAGAGGCCCTCATCGGCCACGATCCTTGCCAGCGACTGCAGCGGGTCCACCGTCCCGGTGTCGGTGGTCCCGGCCGAGCCGACCACCAGAAATGGGTTGAGGCCGGCAGCACGATCCGCCGCGATGGCGGCACGGAGGGAGTCGGGCTCCATCCTCAGATCGGCGTCCACGGTCACGATTCGGACTTGGTCCTTGCGGAAGCCGGCGATTCGGGCCGCTTTCTCAACCGAGTGATGGGTGTGGGGGGTCACATATATGACACCATTGCCGAATTCGTCCCCGAGTCGAGCGGTGCGGGCAGCCACAACGCCGGTGAAGTTGGCCATCGAGCCACCGGAGAGGAGCACCCCCGACGCCGACCCCCCTAGCCCGAAGAGGGTGGTCATCCATCGCACCATCCCATGCTCGATGACGCTCATCCCGGGCGCCGCGTGCGAGACCCCGGTGTACCGGTTGAGGCCGGCGGCGAGGAAATCGGCCAGGGCCGCGGTGTAGAGACCGGCGTTGGGGATGTAGGAGAGATGACCGCCCGACGGGTGATAGACACCGGAGCGACCGGCTTCTTCGAGATCGGAGAGGATGGCGTCGAGGTCACGGCCATCGTCCGACGGCGGGTTCATCAGCCGTGCGGCCAGCGCCTCGTCGAGAGCGATGCCGGAGGCCGGCATGGTGTCTGCCCTATCGAACCAATCCTGGAGAACCGCCAGGACGGTCTCGGCCAGTTCGGCGCGTTCCTGGTGGCCCGGTTCGAGCGATGGCGACATCAGGTTCAAGGTAGCCCGCTCGGGTGGCTTCGCCCACCTCGGATCGGGGGCATCTACGATCATGCGATCTACACCATGCAGACCATTTGATGTCAGGATTCCTATTCCCCCGCACCCCGAGTGGACGATCCTCATTGCTGCCGCCGCCTCCGTGGCACTACTCGGGGGAGATGCTCACGGTCGAGTACCGAACCGACCCGGCCCGAGTCGAGGAGCTGCTTCCCGATGGTGTCGATCTCGCCCCTGAGGACCCCGGTGCTGTTGCCCTGATCTGGGCCGACTGGCAGAGCTGCGGTGATGACTTCGAGGAGATCCTCGACCCGGTGCGGGCTCAGTACAAGGAGTGTTTCGCAGTGGTCCGTTGCCAGTGGGAGGGGGAGACGTGGAGCCGTTGCGTCTACATCTGGGTCGACAAGGACTTTGCCCTGGTTCGCGGTTACCACCAGGGATACCCCAAGAAGCTCGGCAGCATCTGGATGACCCGGCCGATCACCGTCGGTCGGGCAGGGCCGAGACTAGAGACCGGTGCCAGATTCGGCGCCACCCTGGTCGCCGCCGACCGGCGGGTGGCACAGGCGCTGTTCAGCCTGACCGGCCCGGTAGACACGCCGGGTTTCGTCAACAGTCAACCGATGTTGCACAACCGGGTGTGGCCGTCCATCGAATCCGACGGCACGCAAGCCCTCGACGAGTTGGTGACCATGCGTGGCTACGACGGCGAGATCGGTGATGTGTGGGCCGGTGAGGCGGAGTTGGAGCTCTTCGATTCGCCCAATGAGGAGTTGTCGCTACTGGCGCCGCAGGAGATCATCGGGGGCTACTACCACCGTGTTGGTGTTTCATGGAACGGCGGCACCACACTGCGACGAACGATGCCAAGGGAGGTTGAGAGCAGATGACAGCGATCCTCGACGAGCTCAAGGAGAGGGGGAAGACCGGTCCCTACATCGGTGGGTCCTGGTCGCACGGGGCGGGTGAGCTGGCGGTGGTCGACCCTGCCACCGAGGATGTGCTGGTCGACATCGGTCTGGCCGAGGCGAGCGATGCCGACGACGCGGTGGCCGCGGCCTACGAGGCATTGACTCCGTGGGGTGCTACCCCGCCCCGAGAGCGCGGCGAGATCCTGCGACGGACCTTCGAGGCGATGCGTGCCCGGGAAGAGGACCTGGCCGAGCTGATCGTGCTCGAGAACGGCAAGGCCTATCCCGACGCGCTGGGCGAGGTCCGCTACGCCGCCGAGTTCTTCAGATGGTTCTCCGAGGAGGCGTCGCGGATCGGGGGTGAGGTCCGCTTGGCCCCTGGTGGCGACAAACGGATAATCACGGTGCGTCAGCCGGTCGGGGTGAGCGTGATGATCACGCCCTGGAACTTCCCGGCGGCGATGGCCACCCGAAAGATCGGGCCCGCCCTCGCCGCAGGCTGCACCGCGATCGTCAAGCCGGCGTCAGACACGCCTCTCACCACCCTGGCCGTGGTCCATCTCATGGAAGAGGCGGGGCTGCCGGCGGGTGTGGTCAATGTGGTCGTGGCTAAAGGCTCGTCGGGTGTGGTCGAGCGGATGCTCCACGACCCCCGGGTTCGCAAGCTGTCATTCACCGGTTCCACCGAAGTGGGCCAGACCCTGCTCAAGGTGGCCGCCGACCAGGTGCTCAACGTCTCGATGGAATTGGGCGGCAACGCGCCGTTCATCGTCTTCGAGGATGCCAATCTCGATGCCGCCTTGGAAGGGGCGATGGTGGCCAAGATGCGCAACGCGGGAGAGGCCTGCACCGCGGCCAATCGGTTCCTGGTGCACGCCTCGGTGGTCGAGGAGTTCACCTCGATGCTCGCCGGTGCCATGGGAGCGATGAAAGTGGGCCCGGGGATCGACCGGACCACCCAGGTAGGCCCGATGATCAATGAGAAGTCACGTGATGACATCGCGCAACTGGTGCAGGCTGCCGTCGATTCGGGAGCAGGTGTGGCAATAGGGGCGTCGGTCCCTGATCGGCGTGGCTTCTTCTATGAGCCGACCGTCCTCTCCGGAGTCTCGCCTGATGCGACCATCCTCGATCAGGAGATCTTCGGCCCGGTGGCCCCGGTGGTCAGCTTCGACAGCGACGACGAGGCCATCGCCATGGCCAACGACACGGTGCATGGTCTGATCAGCTACGTCTACACCGACGATCTGGCTCGTGGTCTGCGCACCGCCGAGGCCATCGAGTCGGGAATGGTCGGTTTGAACCGCGGGCTGGTGTCCGATCCGGCTGCTCCCTTTGGTGGGGTCAAGCAGTCAGGCATCGGTCGTGAGGGAAGTCACGAGGGGATAGAAGAGTTCCTGGAGCTCAAGTACATCGCCACAACTTGGTAGAAGAGTGGGGCCCGTCGCAGGGAAGAACCCAAAGGGCTCGTCTTACGGTGGCTGCGCCTCCACGAAATAGGTGAGGCCGAGCGGGCTGGTCCAGAGGTATTCACCGACTACCAGTTTCTCCAACCTCCAGGCGCGGTGCTTCAGCCGGTGGTGGTGTCGGCATAGCGGTACGAGGTTGTGTTCTTGGGTAGGGCCGCCGTCGGTCCAGGCCTTGCGGTGATCGATGTCACAGTCTCGGGCGGGCATCCGGCAGCCGGGAAAGACACACGTGAGCGCGGCGGCCTCGACTTTGCGTCTCTGAATGGTGGTGGGCCGTCTCCGGGTGGTACCGACGTGGATGGGCCGGCCGGTGTCGCCATCGGTGACCGTTATCCTCCACTCTGCCTTGTCCTGCTCTTCCACGACCTGACGGGCGACGTCGGCGATCACCGGTCCCCAACCAGGTATCTCGGCCGGGTTGTCGTCAGGCCCGGCCAGGGTGGTGAGGTCGACTCTGATGTCGACCACGGCACCAGCACCATGCTTCTGGCTCGGCTCGCGTCCGTTGAGGAGGTCGAGCAGGATGTCGGCCCTGATTTGGTCGAGGGTGCGATGGTCGTCGGCCGTCTTCGCGGATCGGGCGAGCCGGTTGATCCTTCGCATCGCCGCATTGGTGTCGGCGGTGGGGAGATCCATGCCAAACAGATTGGCGGTGCCGGCCTCGGTGGCCTCGATCACCACCCGCCGGTCTAGCAATCTGACCTCGTAGCGTTCCCGGGCCGAATCCGGGGCGACGGCTATCACCAGCCTCTGAATCCGCGCCCGGAGCTGGCCAGTGGTCTGAGTGCCCGCTCGCTCCAGGGCGATGTCGGCGACCTGCCGGGCCGTCTCCTGGTCGAGATGAGAGGTCTGGTCGATGATGACCCGTGCCTGGGCAGGTCGATCAGACCCCGGTGCAAGGCGGCCCAAACCCGGGGATAGCGGGCAACCAAGTCTTGGGCGAACCCGAGTTGAAACTCGGCGGCACGCCTGGTCCAAGAGAGCGCCGCCTGGATCTCCGAAGCGGCGAGATCGTGGATGTCGGCCAGGTCGTCGTCGGGGCCGGCCACCTCGGCTTCTGCCTCAGCGACCGCGACCATGGAGGCGTAGAGCTCGGCCTGGGCATGGGCCACCTGCCGGCTCCAGGCTTGCATCACGATCACCTGATCTGGCCCGCTGACGCGGCGCCGGTTGATCCGGGCCAGAGCCGATCCCAGATCGACACCGGGTTCCATCTCTGTCAGACCCGACGGAAGACGGTGGGGTTTGCCCAACTCCGGAATCGTGGCGACGGTCCCGGTTCCCGAGCTCTCTTCGTAGTCTCTCCAGCTATCGAACATATGTTCGCTACGCTACAGGCCCCCACCGACAGATTCCATACCCTTGATCGAAGTCGACGTACTTCCTTCTTCTTTGTCCACCCAGCGCCAGGAGTTCCCCCTCCCCGGCTCCGCCGGTACTCCCCCCATGACCCCCCACCCCCCTTCGGGGTTCTCTCCCCAACGCTCACTTCGTTCGCTGGGGGGAGAAACGGCGCAGGTACCTCAGGTAGGCCGGTCCTAACCCACCGTTCCCTGGCTGATTTGGAGTGTTTTCAGGTCGCTGTGGAAGTCGAGGGCGTAGTCACCGCCCTCGCGCCCGATGCCGGAGATCCCGCAGCCGCCGAAGGGTGCGGTGAGATCGCGGACCAGGAAGGTGTTGACCCAGATCGTCCCCGCCCGGATCCGACGGCCCACCCGTTCCGCCCGCTCCTGACTACCGGTGTAGACGATCCCGGACAGACCGTATTGAGTGGAGTTGGCCAGGTCGATCGCCTCTTGCTCGTCGGCGAAGGTCTGATAGGTGAGGACGGGGCCGAACACCTCGCGCTGGACGATCTCAGAGGAGTTGTCCAGCGGCTCGATCAGGGTCGGCAGGTACCACAGGCCGTCTTGTTTCCATCGCTCACCGCCCCGCATCACGCGGTCACCGTGATCCCGGGCCCGCTCGACGAAGCCCTCGACCCGGGCCAGATGATCGGGATGGATCATCGGGCTGATCGTGGTGCGCGGGTCACGGCTGTCGCCGAGCACGTGGGCGTCGGTACGGGTGTTGAACAACTCGAGGAAGTCAGCCGAGACACTTTCCTCGACTATGAGACGGGTTCCGGCAAGGCACACCTGGCCCGAGTCGTCGTACTGACCGGCGGCTTTATGGGCGGCGGCTTCGAGATCGGAGTCGGCGAACACCACCAGCGGGCCCTTGCCACCCAGCTCGGCGGTGAAGGGGACGATGTTGCGGGCAGCGGTGACCCCGATGTGGCGCGCCGTCTCCGGCGAGCCGGTGAATGAGATTCGACGCACCCGTCGATCCGAGACCAGAGCGGCACCGACTTCGTCGCCGAACCCCTGCACGATGTTGAGCACGCCGGGGGGGATACCGGCTTCCAGAGCGAGGTCGGCGAGGATGGAAGCCGAGAGCGGTGCCCATTCGGCCGGTTTGAGGATCACGGTATTGCCTGCGGCGAGAGCCGGGGCCACCTTCCAGGTGGACAGCAGCCAGGGGGCGTTCCACGGTGTGATGATCACCGCAGGCCCCGCCGCCATGCGCTGGACTTGGTTGTCGGTCCCTCTAGAGGACCATCTGCGCCCGTCGTAGCCGGCGGCCAGGTCGGCGTAGTTCCTGAAGTTCTCGGCTCCGCGGTGGATGACCCGCGCTTCCAAGCTCTCCAGGAGCATCGCCATGTCGACGCATTCGATGCCGGCGATCATCGCGATGTTCTCGTCGATCAGGTCGGCGAGACGATTGAGCGGCTCTTCCCGCTGTCTGGGGCTCAGGGCCGCCCACGCCGGGAAGGCGTCCGCCGCCGCGGTGACGGCTTGGTCGGCGGTGAGGGCGTCACCCCGGGCAACGTGGGCCAGGAGCCAATCCCATTCGAGGGGTGAGCGAACCTCGAAGGTGGTGTCAGAGGGGACGCGTTTGCCTCCGATGAAATGGTCTGGCGACACGGCGGCGTCGAGGATCTCGACTCGGGTTGAGGGCATGGTGGGGATCGTTAGCAAGCGAAAGGATAAACTGGACGACGTCCCGACATGCCACGACCCCTATACGACCACGACGACGACGTGATCCTCGAAGCGGAGCGCGATATCCAGAATCGCCTCGGGGACAGACCTTTCGACTTCGAAGCCCTGCTCGCGGTGTCGAACATCTATCGGGCTGCCAACGCGGTCCGCAACCGCATGGAGCGAGAGGTCTTGACCCCCTTTGGCTTGAGCTGGGGTGGCTTCACCATCCTGTTCGTGCTCTGGGTATGGGGTGATCGGGAGACGGGTCAACTCGCCGAAGACTGCGGTCTGGCCAAGGGCACGTTGTCCGGGATGCTCACCACATTGGAGAAGACCGGTCTCGTCGAGAGATCACGGCACCTCGAGGATGGGAGAAGGGTCTGGGTGACCTTGCTCGACGAGGGTCGGCAGACGATCGAGGCCGTGTTCCCGGAGTTCAACAGGTACGAAGCGAAGTTCACCGCCGACCTCGACCACGACGAACGACGCGAGCTGGCACGTCTCTTACGCCGGGTGACGGCCACTGCCGACGGCGTGCCACTGATCGCGGAGTGAGAGGGGAGGCCCGCCGCCATGGGAAAGTCACTCGTCGCAGAGTGGGCCTATTCGGGATAGGCTGTCGTTCGGTGGCTAACGAGCTCTGAGAGGAGGGCACGATGGGTGAGATCGTCGGCGCAGGACTGATCAGTCACGCTCCCACCATCATGTTCGACGCGGCCTCTCGGCGCGAGATCAACGACGGCAAGGAAATTAGCCTCGTCCCCGGCTTGGTCCGCTTGCGCAAGGAGGTATTCGATCGTCTCGAGCCGGACACGATCGTCATCATCGACTCGCATTGGTTCTCGACCGTCGAGCATCTACTCGCCGCACAGACACGTCGTCAGGGGGTCTTCACTTCTTCGGAGTTGCCACGTGGCATGGCGCAGATCCCATACGACTATCCGGGAGACCCCGAACTGGCCAAGTTGGCCGCCACCCTTGGAACCGAGTTGGGCACGCCGACCCACGCTTCCGAGGATGACTTTCTCCCTGTCTACTACGCCACCATCAACCTTCTCCATTACCTGCACAAAGACGAGAAGGTGATGTCGGTCTCTGTCGTCCAGACCGGGGAGACAGACGACTTCATGACGATGGGCGAGGCGATCGGTGAAGCCATTGCTCGCCTCGATCGACGTGCGGTGATCCTTGCCTCAGGTGGGATGAGCCACACCTTCTGGCCGTTGAAGCAGATCGCAAAGCATGAGGCGTCAGATCCGATCCACATATTCACACCGGAGGCCCGAGCCGCCGATGAGGAGAGACTGGAGTGGATGAAGGCTGGTGATCACGCCCGGATCGTGGATACGATGGGGGGCTACTTCGAACACTCGCCTGAGGGGGCATTCGGGCACTATCTGATGATGTTGGGCGCCATCGGCGGACGCGAATGCCAGGCGCGGGGCGAGCTGTTCTCCGACTACGAAAACGCCACCGGCACCGGGCAGGTTCACATATGGTTCGATCGACCGGAAGGCGGCTGGACTGGCTGACACCAACTCCATGCGGCGCCGTGGCACACTCTCCACCATGGCGACCGAGCCGAGAATCGACGATCTCGCCAGTGATCTCGCCCGTCTGGCGAGCTCACTCGAGATGCTGACCATATCCGACGCCGACGGGGGCCGGCTCGAAGACACTCGGGACTGGATCGTTCGAACGATCCATGGATATCTCATCCCCAGGATCGAGCACCCTTCAATGCCGATCACAGTGGTGTTCGCCGGTCCCACCGGAGTGGGCAAGTCGACTCTCTTGAATTCTGTGGCCGGCGGCGAACACAGCGTCGCGGGCCCGCTGCGCCCGACTACGAGGTCGCCCCTCGTGCTCGCCCACGACGCCCACGCCGGCGGATACGGCACCATCGGCGGGGTCGAGTGCCAGGTGGTGACCGGTCGAGCCCCGATCCTCGAGGAGCTGACCCTGGTCGACACGCCCGACATCGACTCCACCTCGATCGAGCACCGGGCGATAGCCGAGACGATGATCGACAACGCCGACGTGGTCGTCTACGTGACTTCGGCAGCTCGATATGCCGACCTGGTGCCGTGGGAAGTGCTGCGCAGGGCCCACTCCAAAGGGGTCCCTGTCATCAACGTCCTGAATCGGATCAGGAGCACCACCTCGGGAGCTCTCGCCGACTACAGCTCCCGGCTGCGGGCCGAGGGACTGGTGGCACCGGTGGTTGCAGTCCACGAGCACAACATGGCTCGGGGAGCGCAATCGGTTCCCTTGATCGTGATCCAGGAGCTGAGAGACAGGCTGGTGAAGGTGGTCGAAGAACGTCGGGAGGGCACTGCGCACGCCGTGGAATCGGTTCTACAGTCGATGCTGGCTCGAGCGGGTGAGGTGCTCGCCGAAGTCAGTGAGACCGCAACCATAAGCATCGACCTGACTTCACAGGTCAAGAACGAGCTGAAGGTCGACATCGATCGCATCAGCTCAAGGCTTCGCCCGAATCCGGGTGGGGCATTGGACCTCGGTCCGCTCACCGCCCTTGCCGCGAGGATGTGGCGAACCAAAGGGATGGTGCGGAGACGCCTGCCCCCTGCTCTCGCCATAGCCAGGAGCCACACTCTGGTCGATGCTTCGTTGGCTGGTGCGATCGACACCGATATCCGTTTGCAGTTGGGCAGCGAGAGCCTGAGGGGCGACGACGAGAACACGAGGGTGCCCACCGACACCCATACCGCGGTGGGAGGGGCCGTGGGCGCCTGGCACCACGACCTGGACGACATGCCAATTATCCGGGGGGCAATCGATCCATCGCTCGCTTCGTTGTTGTTGGCCCGCTTTTGTGTCGAGAGTCATGACCCGAAGCTGGAAGACGTTCTCGCACTGCTCAAAGGGCCCGGAAATCTCGCCGAGGTGGTGAGTTACGCCCGGCAACGGCTCGCCGTCCACCTGGTTCCGATCTATAACAGCGCGGAGTACCAGGTGACGTCGCGACTGGGGATAGTCGTGTCCGCCGACGACTGGATATACCGAGCCAAGGTATCGCATTCGGCAGTGGTCGCGAGGTCGTCTCTAGCGCATGTGTGACGCGTGTATTGGCCGTGCCAGCGATCGGCTCTCGCCTTTGGTGACGAAGGCGCGGTCACAGACAGCGCATGCGTGATGCGCTGGTAGGCCTTCTCGACAAGGTCGACGTCGCCATAGCCGAATCCAAAGGCGTCGTTTCCCTCTCGAGTCTCGAGTCGGTCTCCCGGCTGGCAGACGAGGCTCGTGTCCGGCTCTGTTACCCCGAGTCCGTGGTAGTGGTGGCTCTTGCCGGTGGCACCGGATCCGGCAAGTCGAGTCTGCTCAACGCGATTGTCGGCGATGAGCTCGCGTTGACCGGGGGTCTACGCCCGTCGACCGTCGGTCCATTGGCCTGTGTCCCTCGCCCGTCCCGAGCTGCCCTCGATGGCTACCTCGACGTCTTGGGCGTCGAGGAGCGCGTCGACCACGACGGGCCCCCATGGTTGTGCCTCATCGATCTCCCCGACAACGACAGTGTCGAAGTAGACCATCGTCATCAGACAGCGCGGTTGATTCCCCGAGTCGACATGATCGTTTGGGTCACCGACCCCGAGAAGTACCGCGACGCCTCTCTCCACCGTGGCTCGATCGCTCCAGTTGCTGCCTACCAGCGCCAGTTCGTCTTCGTCCTCAACCAGATCGATCGGATCGACGCCCACGATGTTCCGGTCGTGATCGAGGACTTGGTCGAGGCGTTGCTCGAGGACGGGATCGCCGAGCCGGAGATCATCGTCACGGCGGCTCAGCCGAGGGCAGGGCCACCGATCGGGGTCGACCAGGTTGTGGAGCGCCTCGAGCGGAGTCGGAACCAGGCCGGGCAAGTGCACCGGAAGCTGTTGACCGATCTGGCAGCGGTGGCCTCACAGTTGGTTTCCTCGTCGTCGGGTGCTCGTGCGGTCGAGTTCGAGCGGCGATGGGAGGTGGAGCTGGTGAAGAAGGTGAGCCTCGCCCTGGAGGGCAGGGTTGCCGACGCCGGTCACGACCTGGCGCGATTCGTGACGGGGCTTGCCGATGAGGTGGATGGCGAGACGGCCGATCGTCTGCGTGAGCTGGCAGAGCAGGTGCCCGCCCTGGTCC
>Ga0209640_10001828_pt1 | contig 18363 bp, 17 predicted proteins | sample RifCSP10_1_FD_184018 | JGI IMG/M metagenome (GOLD analysis project Ga0209640, IMG submission 184018) | Soil microbial communities from Rifle, Colorado - Rifle CSP2_sed 10_1 (SPAdes) (version 2) | ecosystem: Environmental > Terrestrial > Deep subsurface > Rock core/Sediment | place: Rifle... | reverse complement strand
CCGCCACACCGTCGCCTTTGCCCTTATCACCATGGCAGGTTGCGCAGTAACTCGTGTACAGATTCTTGCCTTCACCCGGATTTTGCGCCCAAGCCGGCCAGGCCGCGCCAAGCATCGTTAATAGCTGCAGGAATATCAATTTTCTCATCGACGCTCGCCTTCCGCGCTAGATTGCCCGCCATTCCCTATCAGAAATCCGCAGAAACTTACAGGGGTATGAAGCTGACCCGAGCCTATGCATTTGTCGTCAAGGGTGATAAGAAATGCCAATAAATTTTTCACTCGATCGGGGGCTACCATGATTAAGATCTGGGGCAGAACAGATTCTTCCAATGTGCAGAAAGTGCTGTGGTGCTGCGGCGAGCTCGGGATCGATTTTGAGCGCGTCGACTGGGGCGGCAAGTTCGGCGGCAATGACGAGAAGGCGTATCGCGAGATGAATCCCAACGGCTTGGTACCAACCTTGAAGGACGGTGATTTTATTTTATGGGAATCCAACAGCATCCTCCGTTATTTGAATGCTAAATACGGCGCCGGCAGGCTCCTGCCATCAACACCGGAAGGCATGGCCAACGCCAACCGCTGGATGGACTGGCAGCTTTCGACATTCAACGCGGCCATCGTGCCACTGTTCTGGAATTTGATCCGCACGCCAGCGGAAAAACGCGATCCGAAGGTCGTTCAAACCGCATTGGAGAAGACCACCAAAGCCTGGCAGACGGTTGAGGAGCAGTTGGCAAAAAGTCGGTATCTCGGCGGCGAAGAGTTTTCTCTGGGGGATATCCCGCTCGGCGTCTGGGCCTATCGGTGGTTCAATCTACCCACGGAAAGACCCCACTTCCCCAACATCAGCAGCTGGTATGACCGCCTCAAGCAGCGCCAGCCCTACCAGAAGCACATCATGCTCCCGCTAAGTTAAAGCGCGGCACACGGCGAACTTGCGCAAGTGACGAAAATTTCAACCCTAGCACGAACGGGATATGCGGCGCTTACCTGGCCATTTCGGCCCATACGTAAGTCAGGCTAGGTAGCAACTGGCAGAGTAATTTCGACTTTTGTGCCTCTGGAACCGTTGGTGAGAGCAATCTTGCCGCCGTTGATCTCGACAAATTTTTTCGCCAGAGGCAAGCCGATCCCGGTCCCATGGGGCTTGGTCGTAAAAAACGGCTCGAAAACCCGCTCGCGATTTTCCTCGGGGATGCCCTCTCCTTTGTCCTCGATCGAAATCTGCACGGTTTTACCGCCGTTATAATCGATTGAGCTGGTCCGGATGGTCACCGCGCCTCCCTTGGGCGTCGCCTCCAGCGCGTTGGTCATCAGCACCATCAGCGCCTGCTCCAGATGATTGACATCGCACGCGACACTGGGAATATTTGCGCCGAGTTCCAGGTGGCGACTCACATTGGCATCGCTAAAACGCGAGTGCATGGTTTCGACCACGTCGCGCACCAACGCATTGACTTCTACGGCGACCGGACGAGGTTCGAGCGGCTTGGCAAAGTTCAACAACCCTTGCATTCTTCTCTGCACCCGGTCGACCTGGCGCATGATGTTATGAAGGTTATCGGACATTTTCTGTTTCGTTGCCGATCCATCTGCGGCGGCGGCCTCGAGTAACGCCACCTGGGCCGCCGCCCGAATGGAGGACAGCGGATTGCCGATGCCGTGCGCCACGGCCGCGGCCATTTCACCGACGGCTGCCATCCGCTGGGATACGATCAGCTCGGATTGCATCTTAAGCAAGTTGACTTGCTGCTCGTCGATCTTGCGCGCGGCTTGGCGCACGATCGCAAACAGGGAGAGGTAGACGAGCAAGCCGCCGCTAACCGCTCCAAGGAGCACGACCGCGCGCGCTTCGCGTATATGCTGTAGGAGCGCATCCGGACGGCGGTATGTTTCAAACACGCCGAGCAGTTGTTGGTCCTTCTCCGAATGAATCGGCACATAAACTTCCACGGCTTGCGATAACAAACTACGCTCGGAAACATTCTCACGCTTGTTCAAGGCGCTTAGATCCGCGATGACCTCGCCCTGAAGCGCCTTCTGCAGCTGCGGATTATCACTGAAAGATTTGCCTACCAAACTCTTGTCGTCCGACCAGATGACCACGCCCTTGGCATTGTAAACCTTGAAGCGGACAATCGCCGGCGACAGGCGCATGTGATCGAGCAGAGCGACGAACTTATGACCCACCGATTTTCGGTCCTTGGCCTTGAAATCATAGTCCTCAAGAAATTTTCTCACGTCCGCCCGGACAATCTGGGCCGTGGTTTCCCACTCGCGCTCGAGAATCTGATTGACCAGGTAATTGGACACGATCAGCCACAAAACCGCCGTCATCAGGCCGATGCAAACGAAGCTATAAGCGGCAAACCGGGTGGTGAGGCTGGCGTTGGCAAGGAGCGATCTGAGCCGTGCGTAACCGGCTTTCATAGTTTCTTACTTTGCGGCCTTTGCGTCTTAGCGGGAGATATTCAGGGCCTTGGTCCGGCTCGGCCGCGCGGAAAATCTACCGCCACCATCGATTAGACAATGATCATCGCATTTATGTCGGCCTGCCGCCCTCGGCCAAGCGCATCACTGCGTCGATGACTTGGTCGACGTCGGGAATCATCGCGTCGACGAGCGGCGGGCTATGCGGCGGCGGGATCGGTTGCGCGGCCAGGCGCACCACCGGACCCTTCAATTCAGAGAACAAATTTTCCTGAATCATCGCGGCGATTTCCGCCGAGATGCCGCCGACCATCGGTCCTTCGTCGAGCACGAGCGCACGCTTGGTCTTCACCACCGATTGAAGAATCGTTTGCTTGTCCAGCGGCGCCAGCGAGCGCAGATCGACAATTTCAATACCGATGCCCTTTTCCTTCAGCGCATTCGCGGCAGCGTCGGCCTTCAAAACCATGCCGCCGCAGGTGACAATCGTCAGATCTTTTCCTTCGCGCCGCACTGCGGCAACACCGATCGGCACCGTATAATCACCTTCCGGCACGGGCCCGCGTTGACCGTAGAGATGATGGCTCTCGAAACAGAGCACAGGATTCGGATCGCGGATCGCTGCAAGGAGTAAACCTTTCGCATCCGCCGGTGTCGTCGGCATGATAATCTTTAGCCCGGGAAAATGAATGAACGCGCCGTGATTGCAGCTCGAATGACTCGGCCCGCCGCCCGGCCGGGTGGCGAACTTGTTGCGCACGACCATCGGCACGTTGACTCGCCCGCCGGTCATGTAGTGGTAGCGCGCGGCGTGACTCGCGAGCTGATCCATCGCCAGGGGCAACAGATCGCAGAATTGAATCTCGACTACCGGCCGCATGCCGTTGATCGCGGCGCCGACGGCCAAACCGACCAACGCAGCTTCCGAGATCGGCGTATCGAGCACGCGTTTTTCACCGAATTCCTGCATCAAGCCGCGCGTAACCCCGTAAGCGCCGCCGAATAGCGCCACATCCTCGCCCATGACAAACACCCGCTCGTCGCGCGCCATCTCGTAACGCAGCGCCTCGCGCAAGGCCTCTTGCACCCGCATCTCTTTGACCGCTGCCTGAGGTGCCGTGGTCATCGGTTTAGCCATGGGCCGCCTCCTCGGTCGTGGCATAGATGCTGCTCAAATCAACTTCCTTTTTCGGCAACGGCGCGGCCTCCGCGCGCTTGGCAACCTCGTCGACCTCGGCGTAGACGGCGGCCGATATTTTGTCAAATTCTTGCTCGGTTAAATTTCCCTGTTCAAGGAGCTTTCCTTTGAGCCGTTTGATCGGACATTTTTGCTTCCAAGCCTCGATTTCTTCTTTACTGCGGTAACCGGTACCCGGATCACCGCCAAAGTGACCGTCCCAGCGGTAGGTGATGCATTCGAGAAACGTCGCGCCGCCACCCTTGCGGCCTTTTTCGGCGGCCGCTAGGGCCGCCTCGTAAACCGCCTCGACATCGTTGCCGTCAATGGTCTTTCCCTCAAAGCCATAGGCTGGGGCGCGCTCGCTCAATTGCTTGATCGCAACGCTTTTCTCCAGGCTCACCGTCATCGCGTACTGATTATTCTCGCAGACGTAAATCACCGGCAGCTTCCATACGCCGGCAAGATTCATCGCTTCATGAACGACCCCTTGGTTGGCCGCGCCGTCGCCGAAAAAGCTAACCACCACTTCATCGGAGCCGCGGACCTTCGCCGCCAGCGCTGCGCCGGTGGCGGTGGGAACCGTGCCGCCGACCGTGCCGGTATTGCCAAGAAATCCGAACCCCATGTCGCCCATGTGCATCTTGCCGCCGCGGCCCTGAGAATAACCCTCCGCCCGTCCCATGCACTCGCACAGGAGCAAATACAAATCGGCGCCCTTGGCGATCAGATGCCCGGTGCCGCGATGATAACTCGCGATCAGATCCTTCGGCTGCAACGCCGAACAGACGCCGACCGCGATGGCTTCCTGGCCGCGGTAGGAATGCGTGCTGCCGAACATGGCCTTGCGTTGATAGAGCTCATCCAGCTTTTCTTCGAACGCCCGCACCAGAACCATCTGCCGCAGCATTTCTTTTCGCTTGGCTGTGTCCAGCATCGATTGCTCCTTCACTCAGTGAGCATACTCGAGTGTATCCGTCTTGCTTCTAGTTAGTTGGAGGGACCTAACTTGTCAAGGCGACATGAGAATGGCACCGCAAGTTTCTCGGCCGCCTTGCTCGTGTCGGCGGCGAGCGCTGCACCGCATCAACCAACTGGTTTGGCGAGCTGCTTTGCAGTCTTCGTTGGGTAAGATGTCGAATTTGCAGGACTGAAGATCAAAATAGGCGCCGGGCGTTACAGCCGCGCCGAAGAATCTCTTCAAGCGGTCTGATTGGCTAACGCGGATTTCCCGAATCTTTTTCGCGCAACTGCTTGAGCAAATCATCCAGGCTGCCCTTTGCCAGAATGCGATTAAACTGAGAGCGGTAGTTGACGACGATGCTGATGTCCTCGACGACGACGTCGTAGATCTTCCACTCCCCTTCAACGCGATGCAGCCGATAGTCGACCGACGTCGGCTCCCCCTTTTTGGAGACGATTTTAGTTTTTACCTGCGCTCGATTGCTTTCGATTGATTCCTGGACGAACAGAATTTTTTCGTCCCGGTAAGCGCCGATTTGACCGATATAAGCGTTACCAAGAAAATCTGCGAAAGCCGACACAAATTCACGTTCTCGGCCAGCCGTGCTGGTCCAGTGCCTGCCGAGCGCTTGCTTGGCCATCTCCGGCCAGTCGAAACGCGGCATCAGCGCTTTCCGCAGCATGTCTTTGCGTTGTTGGTCGCTACTGGCTAAATCGTTGACGACATTCTTGACCTGCTCGATGGTGTGCTGGATCTCTTCAGTCGGCGTATTGGCAAACGCCGGCACTGGAATGAATCCGACGGTAAGAAATAGCCAGACGACGACTGGGTTCTGACACTTCGGCATAATGGCCCCCTTCGAGGGTCGTTTAATAACGCAATCGTAGGGCCAGGCTTAAAGGCGAGTCTAAACGCGACCGAATACTAAAACGTTACCGCTTTAGTCCCGGTGACCGGCCACGGCGCACAATTAGCGCAACGCCGGAAGACACGAAGTGGCGGGAATAGCGCCGTGAAAACAACACGCGGAGGCAGCCACGGAGCGCGCTTTCGCCTGGCTCAAAAATCCGACGGTGCTCGTTACCAAAGTTGTCGAGACGCTATTTTACGAAGAAAGTCAAAGATTGGTTGGTGTACTTCAAAAGCGGGCCGAAGTATACGCCGAAGACCACTGTCAGCACCGTCAGCGGTACTAAAAGGGTGAGATTAAAATCGCCAGCTCCGACCGCAACGGCTTTGTCCTCGGGGTTGGGCGCATCCAAAAACATCGTCCTGATGATCTTGGCATAATAGTAGAGCGAAACGACGCTGTTTAGAACCGCGACTAGAACGAGAATAACGAACGGTCCGCCCTCCTTGAAAACGGCGGCAAACAAGAAAAATTTTGCGATGAATCCGGCGAACGGCGGCAATCCGGTCAGCGACAGAAGAAAAACCGCCAGGCAGGCGGCAGGAATAACCGCGCCGCGCCAGGCCAAACCCCGATAGTCTTCGATGTCTTCGCCGCCGGTGATGTTGGCGATCATGCCGACGACGACAAAGGCGCCGAGATTCATAAACAGATAGACGACGACGTAAAACAAAATCGCTGAGAGACCCTCGTTGTTCAGCACCGCCAGGCCCATGAGCATGTAACCGGCGTGGGCGATGCCGGAATAGGCGAGCATGCGCTTGAGATTGCGCTGATTGAGAGCGCAGAGATTGCCGACGGTCATCGTGATCATGCTGAGCAACAAGAGCACGTGCGGCCACTCGACGCCCGAGATAAACAACCATTCGCCGCCAGGCACCACGCGTGAGACGCCCGGAAAAAAGAAACGGATCATGATCGCGATGCCGGCGGCATTCGAAGCCACGGAAAGAAAAGCCGTGAAAGGTGTCGGCGCCCCTTGGTAGACGTCGGGCGACCACATATGAAACGGCACGAAGACGATTTTGTAACCGAAACCCACCAGGATGAACATGAAAGCGATGAACAGCGCGGTCGTATTAATCTCCGCTTGACCGAGCGCGGTTTGTATCGCGGCGTAGTCGAGGTTCCCGGTCATGCCGAAGATCCAGCTCATGCCGTAGATCATCGTCCCGGAGGCGACACCGCCGTAGATCAGGTACTTCAAAGCCGCTTCGGTCGAACGCCGATTACGCGGCAAGAACCCGGTTAAAACATAGGAGGTCAGGCTGACCAGCTCCAATGATAAATACGCCATCAATAAGTTGCTCGAAGAGGCCATGAAAAACATGCCGAGCGTGGAAGTCAGCAGCAGCGCGTAGTATTCCCCTTGGTAGACTTGCTTGATTTCGCTGCTCCCGAGCGACATCCAAATACATAGGATCGTTGCCGCGAGCGCGAAAATTTTAAAAAAGAGGCTGAAGTTGTCGAGCACGATCATCCGATAGAATAAAAACCCCGGCTGAGCGCTGTAGAGATCGAAGGTCGCGATCAAGGCCGCGACACTGCCGGCAAGCGCGATCAGAGCGAGGCTGCGCTTTGCGCGCACGACCAGATCAAGGACGATCAGCAGTATAATGGTACCCGTGAGTATGAGCTCCGGGTAAAAGAAACTGAGACTGGCGAGGTTCCGTAGACTCATAGAGGCGCGCTAGAGATGCGGAATGACGATTTGGTTGAGCTGGTCCAACGAAGCGCGCAAGAGAGCCAACACGACATTGGGATAAACGCCGACGATGATCACGATGGCCCCTAGCGGCACCAGTGTGAACATTTCGCGGCCGCTGATCTCAGGTAATTTCAAATACTTTTCATTGGGCGGACCGAGATAAACGCGCTGGATTGTCCAGAGCAAATAACCGGCCGTGAGGATCACGCCGCTGGCGCCGAGTATCGTCAAGATCGGATACTTCTGCCAGGTGCCGAGCAGGACCAAGATTTCCGAAATGAATCCCGAGAGCCCGGGCAGGCCCATGGATGCAAAAAATGCCAGGGCGGTCACGCCTGTGTAGACCGGCATGATCGCGGCAAGGCCGCCAAAACCGTCGATCTCGCGATGATGGGCGCGATCGTAGATCACGCCGACCAATAGGAAGAGCATGCCGGTGATCGTGCCGTGATTGAACATCTGCAACACAGCGCCATTGATGCCCTGGGTCGTGAAACTCGCCATGCCGAGCATGACGTAGCCCATATGGCTCACGCTCGAGTAGGCAACCAGCTTCTTGAGATCCGTTTGCGCCATCGCGCACAGAGCGCCATAAATGATATTCCAAACGCCGAGAGCGCCGAGACACCAAAACGTTAGATCCGCGGTCGCCTCCGGCAACATCGGGAAATTAATCCGCAGGATGCCGTAGGTGCCCATCTTCAAGAGCACGCCGGCCAGAATGACCGATACGGCGGTCGGCGCCTCGACGTGGGCGTCGGGCAGCCAGGTGTGAAAAGGAAAGGCCGGAATTTTGATCGCGAAGCCGATGAATAGCGCCATCCACACCGCGTGCTGAAAGCCCCAGCCGAGCTGGTTAAATGGCCAAATCGGCAGCACCTCGGTGCCGAATTTGCTCGCCTGGGCCATCATCACCGTCATGTCGAAGGTGTGCGGCTCGGTCGAGAAATAAAGCGCGAGAATGGAGATCAGCATGAAAGCACTGCCGAAAAACGTATAAAGAAAGAATTTGATTGCGGCGTATTCGCGCCGCGGCCCGCCCCAGATGCCGATCAGAAAGTACATTGGCAGCAGCATCACTTCCCAGAAAATGAAGAAGAGAAAAAAGTCAAGCGCGCAGAAGACGCCCATCATGCCGGCGTCGAGCATGAGGAACAGCGCAAAATACCCCTTGACGGCCTTATCGATACCGAACGAGGCGAATATGCAGAGAAAACACAAAAGCGCGGTCAGCAAGACCATCGAGATGCTCAGTCCATCGACGCCCATGTAGTAGCTGATGTTGAAGGCGGGAATCCATTCATACTTTTCGACGAACTGAAAACCCGCTTGGTTACGATCGAAATTGCCGAATAGCCAAATCGCCATGAGAAGCGGCGGCACGGTCGCGGCGGCGGAGACCCAACGAATCAGCTTGGCGTTATTCGGCAACACCAGCACGATGGCGGCGCCGGCGAGCGGAATAAAGGTCATATAGGTGAGCAGGTTTTCCATTTCCGAGATTCTCCTAGAAATCAGCCCCAATAACGGATCTTGACGATGATCAACGCCGCCACGGCGATCAAAATACCGTAGAGATAACTGTTGATGTTGCCGGTTTGAACTCGACGGAACTTATTGCCGGCCCAAAACGTAAAATTAGCGACCGCGTTAACGATGCCGTCGATGATGTAGTTATCGAACAGTCCGTTCAGCCAGGAAACAAATCGGGTCACGCTCGCCGCCCCGTTGACGATGCCGTCGATGACATAGGTGTCAAACGCGGACAAGACTTTGGCGAGCAGTAAGGTGCCGTTGACAAATAAAAATTGATAAATTTCGTCGACATACCACTTGCGGTCGAACAAGCGGTAAAACAATCCACCTGCCAAATTGGCGAATATTGCCGGCGACAGACTTTCACGCCGGTACATAAGATACGCGATGAAGGCGCCGAGGGACGCAACCCCCACCGACAGTGCCATCAAACCCCACTCCAATGCGTGGGAGCCATGTCCCTCTTCGTGGCCATGAATTACGGGTTCGAGCCAGTGGGCGAATTGGCTCCCGCCCAACACCGCCGGCAACCCGATAAATCCCGCAAGCACCGCGCCGATGGCCAAGACCACCAGCGGCATGCTCATCGCCTGCGGCGACTCGTGGAGATGTTCCTGGAGGTGGTGATCGCCGCGGAATCTGCCGTAGAAGGTCATGAAGAGTTGGCGGAACATGTAGAACGCCGTCAGTCCGGCGCCGCAAATAGCGAAAACCCAGATGCCCCAATGTTGGCTTGAAGCGGCGAGCCAGAGGATCTCGTCCTTGGAAAAAAATCCGGCAAAGGGTGGAAAGCCGGCGATGGCGAGCACGGAGACGAAAAAAGTCATGAACGTCACCGGCATATACTGCCTTAGGCCGCCCATTTTGCGCATGTCCTGTTCATGGTGCATGGCATGGATCACGCTGCCGGCGCCGAGGAACAAACAGGCTTTGAAAAAAGCGTGGGTCATCAAATGGAAAACCGCCGCCGCATAACCGCCGACGCCGACGCCGATAAACATGTAACCGAGTTGGCTCACGGTGGAGTAGGCCAGAACTTTCTTAATATCGTACTGCGTCAGGGCAATCGTGGCGGCGACGAGCGCGGTCGCCACGCCGATGACGGCGATCACATTCAACGTATCCGGCGCCATAGAAAAGAAAACGTTCATCCGCGCAGTCATGTAAACGCCGGCCGTGACCATCGTCGCGGCATGGATGAGCGCGCTCACCGGCGTCGGGCCGGCCATGGCGTCGGGGAGCCAGACGAATAACGGGATCTGCGCCGATTTCCCGGTGGCGCCGATGAATAAGAACAGAGTGGCCAGAGTTACCACCGGCATGCCCCAAATCATCATCTCCTTAATGGCCGGCGCAAACTTCACCATGTCGCGAATCGTCAGGCTGCCGTGGCCTTGGGCATCGAGCGACCAGAACAGGAGAAACATGCCTAAAACAAAACCGAAGTCGCCGACGCGATTGACGATGAAAGCTTTATTGCCGGCCCGGGCGTTGGCGTGGTCGGTGTACCAAAAGCCGATCAGCGCGTAAGAGCACAACCCGACCCCTTCCCATCCGACGAAGAGCAGCAACAGACTATCGCCCAAGACCAGGGTGAGCATGGCCGCGGTAAACAAATTCAAATAGGCGAAGAACCGCCAAAATGCATTGTCGTCGTGCATGTAGCCGGTCGCGTAGATATGAATCAAACCGCCGATGCCCGTCACAATAAGGATCATTACGGCCGACAACGGGTCGACCAGAAAAGCCATATCGACCTTAAGCGAGCCGAGGTCGATCCAGCGATAAAGATTATCGATGAGAAAGCGTCTTTCCGGCTCGAGGCCGGTGAGCATAAAGAACGCGTAAAGTGAAAGCCCGAAGGCGACGACCACGGGGGTGCAAGCGATTAAACCGATGGCGCCCTTCCCGATGCTCTTCTGGATCTTCGCGCCTAGTAGGCCGTTGATGATTGCGCCGAGCAACGGCAAGAAAACGATCCAGCGAATAAAGTCTGTCTGTATCGGACTATCCATCTAAATCTTTTACCTTGCCTTTGAACCGTGGAACGGGGTCTAATCCTTGAGCGTCTGCGCCGCTTCGACATCGATGGTGTGAAAGAGCTGGAAGATCGCCAGCACGATCGCCAAGCCGACAGCGGCCTCGGCGGCCGCCAACATAATCACGAAAATTGCGTACACCTGCCCGTCGGTATTGCCGCTGCCGAAGTGGGAAAACGCCACGTAGTTGATATTGGCGCTGTTGAGAATCAGCTCGACGCCCATGAGCACGCTGATGGCGTTGCGCCGTGTCAAAACCGTAAACAGTCCAAGAGCGAAAAGGATCGCGCCGATGATGAGGTAGGACGAAAGCTCGTTCGGCGACATGACTAATCTTTGATCTCCTTGCGCGAGAGCGCCACGGCGCCGATCATGGCGGCGAGCAAGATCAACGAGGCCAACTCAAAAGGCAGCAGGTATTGCTCCAAGAACAAATCACCGATCTTGGCCGACGTCGGAGCATAAACGATTTCCTTGGCTTTGACCCAAGCCGTTTCCTGTATCGCTTGAATCAAGAAAAAAACCAGGACTCCAACAACGATCAGCGCGGGAACTCTCCCTGCGGCCCGATTGGTGACCGCCACATCGGTAATCCGATGGGTCAACATGACGGCAAACAAGATCAGCACCAAAATCCCGCCGACGTAGATCAGAACTTGAGCCGCAGCGACAAAGTCGGCGCCGAGAAAAACATAGAGGCCGGCGACGCCCATGAAGGTTCCGAGTAATGAAAACGCGGAATAGATAATATTTCGCGAAAACGCCACCATCGCGGCAGAAACCACCGTAATGAAAGCGATTAGATAAAAAACCGCCGTCGCAACGTTCATACGTTATGAGCTATCAGGATCGCAGAAAATTGAAGACGTTTTGGCTGACTTACCCGAAGATTCAGTTCGGATCAAGGGGTTGGTCCCTTGATTTCGCCCGCTGGCCCGTTTCAGGTGGCTATCCTTCCTCTGCTGCGGCCCCACCTCCATCCGGCGTAGCAAACTCGTCGAGATACTTTTGTCCGATATCGACCTTCTTTATCAGTTTCGCATCCGTTTCGCCGCCTTTCTTCGGCTTGTAAAGGTTTTGCGTCTGCGGCGCGAAGTGGCGAACCAGCCCGGCGGGATTGTAGCTCGCGCCTTCGAACTCTTGCGAATGGCGAATCGACCCGGTGGGGCAGACTTCCGAGCACAGGCCGCAATACATGCATTTGCAAACATCGATATCGAAATGCGTAAACTGGCGCTGCTTGGTCTCTTTATTCATGTCGATGCCGATCGTGATGCAGGTGATCGGACAGGCTCTTTCACAAGCCAGACAGCCGGTGCAGATATCGAGATCGACTTCGAGGATGCCTCGGTAGCGGCGCGGCAAAGTCTCCTGGATCGGCACGGGGATTTTATCCGGATATTGGATCGTCATCGGCCGGCGCACCAAGTGCGAAAAAGTGATCGACATGCCCTCGAACGTCGACGTGACTGCATCCTTGATGTCTTTTATATAGCTCGCAACACCCATAAATCCTCGGTCGTTAAATATGCGGTTTTAGATATAGCTCGGGCTTCGCCTCGCGGATCTGAAACATCACCCGCCGGAAAAAATTGATCAGCGTGGCGATCGCAAAACCGAGCGTGATCGCGCCAAAGATGCGCCGCAGGTCGTCGGCCATGAACATAAAAGCGATGCTTCCCATCAAGCAGACGAACGACAGCGGAACCATATATTTCCAGCATAACGCCATGAGCTGGTCGACGCGCACGCGCGGCAACGTGGCGCGCACCCACATCGCGACAAACACCCACAGATAAGCTTTCAAGAAAAACGTCAGGAACTGCGCGACGGCCAAAAGCACCGGACTGTTTTCAAAGATCGCCAGCGGCGGCACCTGCCATCCGCCGAGAAAAAGCGTCGTGGCGACCGCGCCGATGACATAGAGGTTGCCCCACTCGGCAAAGAAAAAGAACAGAAAACGCATGCCACTGTATTCGGTGACGTAACCCGCGACCAGCTCCGACTCGGCTTCGGGAATATCGAACGGCGTGCGGTTGCCTTCAGCGAGCGCCGCGGTGAAGTAAAGAAAAAAAGCCGCGAAAGTAAACGGATTGTGAAACAGGAACCAGTCCCAGGGCGCCCATCCTTGGGCGTTGATGATGCCCTGCATGCTCATCGTGCCGGCGAGAAAAACAATCGTCAGCACCGACAAGCCGGCGGGGATTTCATAGCTGACGATCTGCGCCGCCGAGCGCATGCCGCCGAGCAGCGACCATTTGTTGTTCGATGCCCAGCCGGCCATGAGAATGCCGACGACCACGAGCGAGGTGACCGCGAGGATATAGAGAATGCCGATGTTGAGATCGGCAACGATCAAACTGGCGCCGAAGGGAATGACGACGAAGGTGCAGAGAAAACCCACAAAAACGACGTACGGCGCCAAGGCAAACAGCTTGGCGTCGGCCGCCGTGGGAATCAGATCTTCCTTGAGCAGATTTTTGATGCCGTCGGCGAGCCACTGAAGGACGCCTTGCGGCCCGACCCGGTTCGGTCCGACCCGCGACTGCATGCGCGCCCACACGCGCCGTTCGAGCCAACTGGTCACGCCGGCGAGCGGCGCCACGAACACGGACAGCACGACGAACGCGACGAGCACCATCGCAATCGCATACACGACTTCTTTCGGCATGCCGGCAAAGGCGCCGTCCTGGATCAACTGGTCGATATAAGCTTGCATAACCTAGTGACGATTGCGATTTTTACCGATCGATTTCCGGCGCATCGACGTCGAGGCTGCCGATCAGGGCGATCAAGTCCGCAACCATGATGCCTTTGCTGAGCTTGTCGATAATACTCATGGCGGTGTACGATCCGGTGCGAATGCGCACGCGATAGGGGTATTCGCTGCCGTCGCTGACGACATAAAAACCCATATCGCCGCGCGGCGCCTCGACGCGCGCGTAGCACTCTCCCGCGGGCGGCCGGAACTTGCGCGGCACCTTCGAGATCGCGGGTCCCTTTGGCATCATCTTGAGGCATTGACGCAAAATTTTGCAGCTTTCTTGCATCTCACGAATGCGCACCCAGTACCGATCGAAGCTGTCACCGAGGGTGCCCACGTGTGCGGTGCCGATGGGAACTTCGAATTCCAATTCCGGATAAACGGAATAAGGAATGTCGCGCCGGATGTCCCACTTGATGCCCGAGCCGCGCAAATTCGGCCCGACCAGATTGTAGGAGAAAGCGTCTTCCTTGCTGACCACTGCCACGCCGGCGAGGCGCTCGATGAAAATCTTGTTGCCGGATAGCAATCGATTGAACTCGGCAACGATCAGTTCGAAATGATCCAAAAACTCAAGTATTCTAGCGCAGGTTTCCGGCAGAATATCGTAGCCGACCCCGCCGATGCGGATGTAGTTGTAGGTGAGCCGCGCGCCGCAGATTTCTTCCATCAGATTGTTGATGGTTTCCCGTTCTCTGAGCGCGTGCACGAACGGGGTCATGGCGCCGATGTCTTGGCCGAATGTGCCGACCGAAATCAAGTGGCTGGCGATACGGTTGAGCTCGCAGGCGATCACGCGGCAGAATTCGCCGCGCCGGGTGACTTCGGTTCCGGCGAGCTTCTCGGCAGCCAAACAAAACGCCTGGTTGGCAAACATGGCGGCTAGGTAATCGGCGCGGTCGGTATAGGGCACGTAACCGTGATAGGTCACCTTCTCGCCGATTTTTTCGATCGAACGATGCAAGTAACCGACGTCGGGGATCGCTTCGCTGATGACTTCGCCGTCGGTTTTGACGACGAAGCGCAACACCCCATGCGTGCTCGGGTGCTGCGGCCCCACGCTGATCGTCATGTCTTCGGTATAGAACCCGCCCTCGGTTTCGGCTAATTCGTTCATCGCTATCCTAGCGCAGCAGTTTTTCCACCAGTGGGGCGCGTTGCGTACTGATGCCGTCGTATTCTTCTTGCTCGACGTAATCTTTGCGCAGCGGATAGCCGGTCCAATCCTCCGGCAGCATGATCCGCCTTAGATCCGAGTGACCGTCGAAGATCACGCCGAACAGATCATAAACTTCGCGCTCAAACCAATTGGCCACCTTCCAAACACCTTCGACGGTAGCCACCTTTGGATGGTCGCGCGGCAGATCGACCTTGAGGACGATTTGATGATTGAGAGCGTAAGAGAAAAGATGGTAGACGACCTGAATTTTTTCGTCCTTGGGCCAATCGAGAGCGGTCAAATCCGACAATATTTCGAACTTGAGGGTCGCGCCGTCGCGCAGAAAACGGCATACTTCGACGATCGCCGCACCGTCCACGGTCAAATAAGGCTCCAAAACCTCGCCTTTAAAATCGCCCACTTGGCCGGGAAATTTTTGTTCTAAGGCGGCGTAAATCTCTTTCGCGTCCATCGACTCTACGCTTCGGGCCTTTCCTCCGCCGGACGGGCTGGCTTCACCAGCCAACGCTCGCGCATCATCTTATCTTGAATTCTCAGCAAGCCCTCGGTAAGCGCCTCCGGACGCGGCGGACAACCCGGCACGTAAACGTCGACCGGGACGATCTTGTCCACGCCTTTACAGACGGAGTAGGCGAGCTGAAATAGCCCGCCGCAGTTCGCGCAGCTGCCCATGGAAATGACGTACTTCGGATCCGGCATCTGGTCGTAAAGCAGCTTCGTCCGCTTGGCCATCTTGTAAGTCAGCGTGCCGGCAACAATCATCAGATCGGACTGTCGTGGGGTTGCCCGCGGCACTGCGCCGAATCGATCCAAATCCGCCCGCGGCCCGCCGGTCTGCATCAGCTCAATGGCGCAACAAGCCAAGCCGAAAAGCATGTACCACTGCGATGACGCTCGGCCCCAGTTGAGCAGGTCGTCAACTTTAGTGGTAAAAACAGTTTCGGGCAGCGAGTTAATTAATGGCTTCACTGGAAACTCCAATCACGGCGGTCAAGCTTTAATTTTCTTGACCCACTCCAAGTCACCCTTGACCCACGAGTAGATCAACCCCAGGAACAGAATTCCGACAAAGATAAATGCCTTGATGAACGCCAGCATGCCTTCGCCACTTTCCACTAGGCCGCGAAACACGACCGCGACCGGGAACAGAAAAGCGATTTCCACCTCGAAGATGATAAACACCAGCGCCACCAAGTAGAAGCGGATGTTAAAATTGACCCAGGCGCTGCCGGTCGCCGGCTCGCCGCATTCGTAAGTAGACAGTTTTCGCGTTTGCGGGTTGGACGGGCGGAGCAATTTGCCAATCAACAGATTGACCCCGACAAATCCAAGCCCTAATGCCGTGAACACTAAGACATTAGCAAAATCAAATAACATCGTAAGTTTTCGGATTTACGAGAAAATGGCTACACTTTCTTATAATCACAAAAGCCACGGAGAATCAACCAAAGCTCGGCGCGTGTCGACGGCGGCGTTGGTTTGCGAACGTAGACCTTTTTGACTAAAGTCAGCGCCGGCTCAGAAATGTCTTTCACGGGCCCAACGATCTAAACTCGCATGAATTCAGTCAAAAAAGAGGCGCGCGCGTTGCTCATTCACCAGGCGTGCCGAATTATTGCCGGCCCTCCCCCCGACAGACGCAGTTGGTTCAATCATGCACGGCAGCAAACCAGTCACGCTTTCCGAGCCCGAGATCTGACCTTGAACGTTGAACTATTGAACCGATCGGAGGTCCCATGAGAATCGAAACCGAGCGCAAGATGAAACGATGGCGCGAGCAACGCTGGATATTGGACCAGGTGATTCAAACCCGCGGCATCGACTGGGATCAAGGCCGTACGGGTAAAATCCTCCGCAACTGCGGGCCGGGTGTGCAGGGCGACCTTCAGGAGATTTGCCGGCGCATTCAAAAGTTCGTCGACATCCCGCGCGAGTTTAATCGCGCGGCCGCGCGCCGCGAAGAGCAGGGGCGCGCGGCTGAAGCCGCCGGGCATTTTTCCGAAGCGCGCGATCACTACTATATTGCAGCGTGCTTTTACACCAATGCCATGTGGGCGATTTATGAAGACGGCAATCCCGAGCGCATTGGCTGGCAGGAGAGAAAGCGCGCCTGCTATGACAAGTTCATCGAGCATGCCGGACGACCGATCGAGCGGGTCGAGCTGCCGTACCAGGGCAAGAAGATCCAGGCGATTCTTCATCTTCCGTCCAATCGCAAGGCCGAGAAAGTTCCATGCATCATGTACATTCCGGGCATGGACGGCGTCAAAGAAGACAACCCGGCAAGCGGCGATCCGTTCATCGAACGCGGCTTCGCCGTACTCGCCATCGACGGCCCGGGACAGGGCGAGACGCGCGAAGGCGGGATTTGCTGCACGGCCTCGAACTACGCCGACGCCGGCAAGCTTGCGTGCGACTATCTAGTCAAACGCCCCGAAATCGACGCCGATCGGCTCGGCGTGATGGGCTCGAGCATGGGCTCCTACTGGGCACCCCGCGTCGTCGCCGAGGAAAAGCGTTTCAAGGCCTGCGCCGTGAGCGCCGTGTGCATGGAACCCGGCCAGTACGCGATCTTTAATATGTCGTCACCGACGTTCAAGCTCAACTACATGTATATGTCGGGCTACGACGACGAAGCTAGGTTCGACGAGTTCTGCAAAACCCTTTCACTGCGCGGGGTGACGTCGAAGATTACCTGCCCGTATATGGTGGTCGCCGGCGAGGACGACGAGCATTGCGATATGAAATTCGTCTATGAGCTGATGGGCGAGATTCCCGCGCCCAAGCTGCTCTACGTTTTCGAAGGCGAACGCCATTCGATTCGCAATCCGCGCTCGCGCTCGCTCGTCATCAACTGGCTGATTGATACCCTGCTCGGCAAGCCGTTTAGCTCCGAAATTGTCCGCATCGAAACCAGCGGCAAGGAAACGCGCCGGCAATGGTAGGCCCCGTGATCGTGGCTTGTGTTCGTTTTCTCACGATCACGTTTCACGAGCACGACGCGATCGGTGGCAGCGCATGCGGATAGCGTACGGAGACCTAATCGGCGGCGTGAGCGGCGATATGTTCGTCGCCGCGCTGCTCGATCTCGGCTTGTCACTGAGCAAGCTCCGGTCCGAGTTAAAAAAGATTCCCACGCTCAAGTTCGAAATCAAGGCCGCCAACAAAACTGTCCATTCGATCCACGCGACGCAATTTCAGGTGATCTCGGCGAAAGACGAATCACCGCGGTCTTGGAAAGAAATCCGCGACCTGATCAAGCGCAGCAAGCTCGCTGCTGAGATCAAGACCACCGGCATCGAGATCTTCACCTGCCTGGCAAAAGCCGAAGCGAAAATCCACGGCGTTGCGGTCGATAACGTCCACTTTCATGAGGTTGGCGCGACCGATTCGATCATCGATACTATGGCGGCGGCGATCGCCATCCGCGATCTCGGTCTCGGCCAGTCGGTGACGTTGACTGGGCACGTGCGACAGCCCCATACGCGGGTGGCCGGGTGGGACCTGCTGGTGTCGCTCGCGTCCGACGAGGGACAGGGCCTCGCCGTGCTCGAGGCGATGGCCCTGGGCGTGCCGGTGCTCGCGCGTCCGGTCGCCGGCGTCGAGGACTACCTCGTGGATGGCGTCAACGGGTGGGCCTGTCCCGGCGTCT
>Ga0209640_10001827_pt1 | contig 18367 bp, 21 predicted proteins | sample RifCSP10_1_FD_184018 | JGI IMG/M metagenome (GOLD analysis project Ga0209640, IMG submission 184018) | Soil microbial communities from Rifle, Colorado - Rifle CSP2_sed 10_1 (SPAdes) (version 2) | ecosystem: Environmental > Terrestrial > Deep subsurface > Rock core/Sediment | place: Rifle... | reverse complement strand
GACTATCTGGCGCCGGCTCGAAAGAAATGGGAAACGCCACATGTTATGGAGCATGTCATCCTGGGGGCTAACGAAGACTATCCGGATACCCAAGCCTTTCAGGCCGAAATCCACAAAAACGGCGCCTATACCAACGCCTACACCAGTTATTACAACATCAACTACGTCGGCGAGGTAGCCGATTTTGAGTGGGAGAGGGTTATGCGTTTGCAAATGATGGCCCTATCCAAACCGCTTTTTTTGGAAGCCGAGTTCGCCGCCGAGATTGGCAATATCCGTGATGAAATGGTCAGCCGTAGCAACCAGCATTTCTGGTCACTGGCCGGCGAGATGACCAAAGCTTTCGGCCTCAAAATCCCAACCGATGAAGAACGCTCTAAGCTGATTGATAATATCGCACGCGAAGATGTCATCGAGCACTACAAAAAGACCCATTTCATTAAGAATCTGCGGTTCATCGTGGCAGGGGATTTGCGAGGAAGGCGCAGGCCGCTCAAAGAAGTTATTGAATCACTGGAGTTGCCAGTTGGTATCAGCCGCCATAAGCTACCGATAGAAAAGGCCAAAAAACCGGCTAAGCCGGTATTCGTCAGCAACAAATCCGTGCCAAACATCTATCTGGGACTGAGCAGCGTGGTTAATGATAAATTGTCAATTCCCGAGGATGACGCTCTGGGCATAGCCCGTATCATGCTGACTGAGACACTCTATTCCAAAATCTTCGGCCAAGCCCGCGAGAAAGGCCTGGTCTATGCTGTGCATTCGGGTCATCATCAAAACAGTCAGTACGCCGAGTGGTCGCTGAGCACGCAAGTCCTGCCCGAAAACGCACCGGCCCTGTGCGACATCGTCCTGCGCGAGATTAAGAAGGTCCAAAAAGGTATCATTGACGACCCCGATCTTGAGGCCGCCAAGCAGTACGCACTTGGCTCATTCCAACGCTCAATGCAGACTGTCGGCAGTGTCGCCGGCGCCTACGAAAGATATTTCTTTGATGGTTACATCGAAGACATGAAGTCCATTCCTGACCGCATCAAAGCCGTCAACCGCAAAGACGTTTCGGCTGTGATGAACCGCATATTCGCTGATGATATTGGCGGTATTGGCGTATTGGGCGGCGTAGATTCATCAATCGCCCTGCGCCTGCAAGACCAACTCCAGCCACTCTGGCGTGCCTGACCCCTATATCCTACGCATTAAATCCTATATCCTATTAATATGGACGAATTGCGAAAAAGGCTGGAAAATTTGCGCAAGCAAATTACTCAGGCCACCGAGCGGCTGAAGCTCGATGAGCTAGATACTGAGTTGGCACAGTTGCAACAAACCATCCAAAAAGCCGATTTCTGGCAAGATAATCAGCGGGCACAAGCCATTAGCAAACGCCAAGCTGATTTGGCCCGTCGAGTCCAACCCTGGCAGGAACTTAGTAAATCTGCCGATGAGCTGGCCGATTTACTTGCCGTGGGCGATGATTCAATGGTCGCTGAGCTGTCGACTCAACTCGGACAATCCGAGTCAAAGCTTGAGCAGCTAAAACAGCAGCTGATGTTTCAAGGTCCATACGATGACCACGATGTAATTTTAAGTGTTCACGCCGGCGCCGGCGGCACCGATGCGCAGGATTGGGCGCAGATGCTGCTTCGGATGTACAGCCGCTGGGCCGAGAAAAATAATCTGCAGGTTAAAACAGTCGATCAATCAGCCGGCGAGGAAGCTGGGATTAAAAGCGTCACTCTAAGAATCGCAGGCGGCGATTTTTTATTTGGCAAACTAGCTGGTGAGCACGGCGTGCACCGATTAGTACGTTTAAGCCCATTCAATGCTGACCACCTGCGCCAAACCAGCTTTGCCAAAGTTGAGATTATGCCGGCGATAGAACGCCCGGAAGAGGCACAAATCGATGAAAAGGAACTCAAGATTGATGTTTATCGTGCCAGCGGACACGGTGGGCAATCGGTTAATACTACTGATTCGGCGGTGCGTATCACTCATGTCCCTACCGGCATATCGGTTGCCATACAAACTGAGCGCTCACAGTTACAAAACCGGGAAACCGCTTTGAGTATACTGCGCTCGCGGCTTGTGCAGCTGCAGCTGGAACAACACGTCAAGGATTTAGCCGAAATTAAAGGCCCAAACCAATCGGCAGAGTGGGGTAATCAAATTCGTAGCTACGTGCTCCATCCCTACAAACAAGTCAAAGACCTGCGCACCGGCTACGAAACTCCAGACCCTCAAGCAGTGCTCGATGGCGAGCTAGACCCACTCATCAACGCCTGGCTCGATAAGTAAAGTGCTTTTGTTATACTAGTAGATAATGATTTTACTGGATCGCGTCACTAAGACGTACAGCCGGCGAGGGCCGGCATTGGATAGAATCTCGTTGCATGTTGAGCCTAAAGAATTCGTATTGATAGTTGGGCCGAGCGGTGCTGGTAAGTCGACGCTGTTTAAGCTTTTAACACGGGAAGAAAAACCGACCAGCGGCAAAATAATCGTCGGCGGCATCGATTATGACCGGCTGCATGATAAAGACATTCCGCTGCTTCGCCGCAAAATTGGTGTGGTATTCCAGGACTTCAAACTATTGCTTAATAAAACGGTTGGCGAGAACGTAGCTTTTGCGCTGGAAATCGCCGGTATACCAACCAACGAAATTAAACACACGGTACCTAAAGTCCTGGATGTAGTTGGCCTAAAGGGCAAGGATAAAAACTACCCGCTGGAGCTGTCCGGCGGTGAGCGCCAGCGCGTAGCCATCGCCCGGGCCATCGTGCGCCAGCCGAAAATTCTGATTGCCGATGAGCCAACCGGCAACCTCGACCCTAAACACGCCTGGGATGTGATTACTGTGCTGGAAAAAATCAACCGTTTTGGCACCACCGTGCTACTAACAACCCACAATCAGGAAATCGTTAATAAACTGCGCCGTAGGGTGGTAACCATTAACGACGGCAAAATAGTATCAGACCGGGCTGCCGGTCAATACAGAGGCTAATTAATGAAGAACAACGAACATCGGTTCATAACGCTTGAGCGCATTATCAAAAACGGCGTCATTTCTTTTGGCCGCAATATCTGGATTGCCATTGCGGCGATTGCCATGATGGCTATCACGCTGACGATTCTACTGTTCGCAATCGTTGCTAATGCTACTTTTGATCACACGATTGACGATATCACCAGCCACATCGATGTCTCGGTTTATCTGAAAGATGAAGTGACCGAACAACAGCGCAACGACTTTATTGGGCAGCTTCGGGAAATAGACAATGTCAAAGACGTGGAATTCATCAGTAAAGAGCAGGCCCTAAAAACCTACCGTCAGCAAAATGCCGAAAACCAGGATCTTTTAGCGGCTATTTCCGAGACCGACAATCCTTTGCCGGCAACGGTAGTAATAAAACCGGTTAACCCCAATAAACTCAACAGCATTAAGATTTTTTTGGATAAAGCAGCAACCAAGGAGCTGCAGTCGGACCCGACAAGCTATTCCGGTGACCGGAAAGCGGCGATAGATAAGATTACCAGCGCCACCCGCTTTTTCCAGCAAGCCGGCATCGTTGGCATAATTGTCTTTATTGTTATCTCTATGCTGATTATTTTTAACACCATCAGAATGGCCATATTTAACCGCCGCGACGAACTGGTGATTATGCGTCTGCTGGGGGCCACGCCAGGTTATATTAGGGGGCCGTTCGTGGTTGAGACCATGCTCTACGGGGCTGTAGCGGCGACAATTTCGCTAATAGTAGTATCATCGCTGTTTGCCATAGCCAGCTCAACGCTTGAAGCCAGCAGCTTAGGCTTGCTTGATATTAACTACTCCAGCCGATTCTTTAAGAACAACTTGTGGTTGATTTTGACTACCCAAATTACGGTTGGTATACTGATTGGAGCCGCCTCGTCCGCCTTTGCTACCAGGCGGTATCTGAAACTACATCGCTAACAAATATTTTAGATAAAGCGTTAATTCACTAATTAATAAAAGCTCGTATCTATTGCATACGGGTAGGGAGTGTGATATTATTATTGTGCTAAAGCACAAACAAAAATTCTACAATCCGATGCCGAAGCCAAATAGAAATACGACTATTCGTTTTAAGTCGCTGGTAACAGTTCTTGTATTAGTGTTTGGTTTGGCCGGTGCTGGCATTTACAGCGGTATAGCCGGGGCTGATCAGTTTGACGAGCAGATTAGTGAGCTACAGAATCAAAATTCGAGTTATCAAAGCCGGGTCAATGAGTTGACAGCTGAAGCTGCCAGTTACCAGGATGCTATCAACCAACTTGAAGCCCAGATTAACGCCCTGCAGCAAGCCATCACAGCTAACCAGCAGGCCGCTGCCCAGCTAGAACGGGAAATCAAGGCCAAAGAGGCTGAGTTGGAGCATCAGAGGGATGTTCTTGGCCAAAGCATCAAGGCTATGTATCTGGAGGGTCAGATATCAACACTGGAAATTTTGGCCGCCAGCCGTGACATAAGCGATTTTGTTAACAAGCAAGTTGCCAGAAACGCCGTTCAGAACAAAATCAAGACTTTGGTAGATGAGATTACCCAGCTTAAGCTGGACTTAGAACAAAAGCACCGCGAACTTCAAACTAGAATTCAGGAGCAACAAAGTCAGCAAAACGAACTTAATGTCACAAGAGCCGAACAGGCGCGGTTGCTTTCATACACGGTCAGTCAAAAGCGTGATTATAACACCAAGATTAACAGTAACAAGAATCAAATTGCCGAATTGTACCGCCAGCAGGCGCTGGAAAACATTCGACGTTTCGGTGGCAGCGGCGGCCAGTTGGGTGGTGGTGGTTACCCCTGGGGCTACGCGCCTTGCAAGTGGACCGGGGCTGTTGAAGGATATTGCCCGAACTACGACTGGGCAGTCGGCGGATCAGTTTACAACTGGCAAAATAGTGGCTACGGTTATCGCAACTGCACTGACTGGGTGGCCTGGCGTGTTAAGACAGCCGGCGGCTATGTGCCATCTGGACTTGGCAATGCCAGACAATGGGACGACCGGGCGCCATCTTATGGTTTCAGCGTCAGCAGCTCGCCAAGGAAAGGTGCTGCGGCCGTAAGTAACTATGGCTACTACGGACACGTTATGTATGTCGAAGCAGTGAATGGTGACGGCTCTATAACGGTTAGCGATTACAACCGTGCCGGTACAGGCAAGTACGACATCAATGTCATCAACCCATCCGGCCTAACCTTCGTCTACTTCTAGCTGCTCTTCCGGAGAACTAGTGAGGTATAATTGAACAAACATTAGTATTTTAATTGGAGATAAAAAGTGGAGGGACAGGAGGAGCAGTCGTTGAAACCACGGCCTGGAAAAGGCAAACGCCTACTTAAATCGCTAGGGGTGCTGTTTTTTTCGACTGTCATATTCACTGCCGGCCTGGCTGTTGGCCGGGGCGACATTCGTATCAGCGGTTTGAGTCAAAACCGCCAGCCACTGGCTGGCTCGGCGTTTGAATACTCTTCCGTCGACCAGTTATACCAGGTCCTTAAGAACGATTTTGATGGCAGCCTTGATAAAACCCAACTACTCGACGGCATTAAGTCAGGCCTGGTCGGCGCGACCGGCGATCCATATACCGAATATTTCAACCCCAAAGAAGCCAAAGAGTTCAATGAGATACTGTCTGGGAGTTTCACTGGCATTGGTGCTGAGCTTGGTACCGATGATGACAACAACATCGTGGTTGTTTCGCCTTTAAGCGGCTATCCAGCCGAAAAAGCCGGTCTGAAGCCCAATGACATAATTGCTGCAGTGGATGGCGAGACTACTAGCGGCCTGCGAGTTGAAGCAGTTGTTCGCAAAATCCGCGGACCGGCTGATACCAAGGTAACCTTAACAATTGTCCGTGGTAATGAGCGGCCGTTTGATGTAACCATCACACGTGTACAGGTTAAGCTATCAAGCGTCGAGTACCAAATTGACGGTAACATCGCCTATCTAAAAATCAGCCAGTTTACCGATGATACTGTTGGGCTAGCCAAGAAAGCTGCTAAAGATTTTAAAGCCAAAGGAGTTAAAGGGATAGTGCTGGATCTTAGAAGTAACCCGGGGGGCTATCTTGACGGCTCGGTAGAGATTGCCAGCATGTGGTTGGATAAAGGCAAGACGGTTGTCTCGGAACGTCGCGGCGCAACGATTCTTTCTACCAAGCACTCAAATGGTTCCGGAGAGTTTAGGGGCCAACCCACCGTGGCCTTAATAGATGCCGGCTCAGCCAGCGCCGCCGAGATCGTGGCCGGAGCATTACGCGATAACAACCTGGCGACACTTGTAGGCACCAAAAGTTTTGGTAAAGGTAGTGTGCAACAGGTAGTCAACTTGCCTGATGGCTCTGAGCTTAAGGTGACAGTTGCCCGTTGGTATACCCCCGCCGGCAAGAACATCGATAAACATGGGATTGAGCCGGATGTGAAAGTTGAAATCAGCGGCGCCGATCAACCAGCCGAGCGCGATCCTCAAAAGGACAAAGCCTACGAGATTTTAAGAAGTAAAATTTAGGGCGAACCTCGCCTTTGTGTTAGAATCTAAGGAGTTAAAGGGAGTGCATGGTGCCTAGGAAAAAGGCGCAGACTAAGTTTATATTTGTGACCGGCGGCGTATTATCTGGTGTCGGTAAAGGTATCACTGCTGCTTCCATCGGCACAATCCTTAAAGCCCGCGGCCTATCGGTCAATATCCAAAAGTGTGACCCCTACCTAAATGTTGATGCCGGTACACTCAATCCGGCGGAACACGGCGAAGTTTTTGTAACCGCCGATGGCGCTGAAGCCGACCTTGACCTCGGGCACTATGAGCGCTTCTTAGACATGGAACTGACATCGGCCAGTAGTCTGATGTCCGGCCGGATCCTAGGAAAGGTGATTACTGATGAGCGCGCCGGTAAATACCTCGGTAAAACCGTCCAAATTATCCCCCATGTAACTAATAGCATCCAAGAAGCCATAGCAGCTACAGGCAGAGGATTTGACGTCCATATCGTCGAAATCGGCGGCACAGTCGGCGACTACGAATCACTAGCCTTTATCGAAGCCATCCGCGAGATGGGGCTGAAGCTCGGTCCCGATAACTGCCTATTCGTCCATGTGGCCTATATGCCTTATCTAGGCGCCAGCGGCGAGTTTAAGACCAAGCCAGCCCAAAATTCGGTGCGTGAACTCAGGGGACTGGGTATTGTGCCGGATGTCTTGGTAGCCCGCAGCGAAGTCAAGCCGCCGAAATCGGTCTTGTCTAAGCTGAGTTTATTTTCCGGCGTCAGCCCAGATGCTATAGTGCTTCTGCCAAATGCGCCAACCATCTACCAGGTGCCACTGACACTCGAAGAAGCCAAAATCGCCAACGTTATAACCCGCAATTTAGGCCTAAGAACGGACCGGCCTGACATCAAAGCTTGGCAGACAGTAGTCAAAAGCGCACTGACTAAATACCGCAGAACACTTCGTATCGGCGTCATCGCCAAATATTTTGATCATCTAGACACCTACATGTCGCTATCTGAGGCTCTAATAGCCGCCGGCTGGGCTAATGATGTTAGGGTTGAAATCGTCTGGATCGATGCCCAGGCCCTGGAAAAAGATGCCGAAGCTCGAGAAAAACTTAGTGATTTTGACGGCCTAGTTGGCCTGCCAGGATTCGGCTCCCGCGGCGGTGAAGGCAAGATTTTTGCCGCCGGTGCTGCTTACGCGCATAAAATACCTTATCTTGGCATTTGCTTAGGTATGCAGATGTCGGTTATAGCCATGGCCAGACGCGCCGGATTGAGTAAGGCCAATTCTACCGAGTTTGACGCCAAAACTCCTCACCCAGTCATAAGTACTATGGCAGAGCAGGTAGGCAAAGAAAATACCGGCGGTACCATGCGGCTTGGCGATTACGAAGCTGTTTTAGCCCGTGGGACTTTGGCCAGAAAATTATACGGCCAGGAAAGTATCCTCGAGCGCCACCGGCACCGTTATGAGGTCAATAACTCCTACCGCGACCAGTTTGAAAAATGGGGGTTGACAATATCCGGTACCAGCCCCGACGGAACGTTGGTTGAAATGATTGAGTCGCCGAATCATCCGTTCTTCATCGGCACACAGGCACATCCTGAATTCCGCTCACGACCCAACCGGCCGCACCCGCTGTACAGCGGTTTTATCCAAGCAGCGCTTGTAAAAAAATAAAACGGTTCTGCTTGGCTTAGTACAAGGAAGGACTGAGCAACGGACAGAAGCGTATTTCAAGATACGTTGAAGGAGTAGCGGAAGCCCTGACGCAGTAATACGCCAAGAGCACTTTAGTGCGGCAGAACTGTTTTACTCGACGGTAACTTCGGTGCGGGGCACGCTTCTGCCGCTAAAGCGTTTAACTTTTCGAGAATTGAATTTAACTACACCATCTTTGGCAGCATGAATCGTAAAATCGCGGGCTAAAAACGTACCGTGGCCGGCCCGCTTACTAAGCCCTATCTGCCGCACCAGCACATCGCCGGTTTTGACCTTCTCTCCGCCAACGACTTTAAGCCCGAGCCGTTGGCCGGGGCTGTCGTGAATGTTTTTGGCGGTACCGCCGGCCTTAGTCTTACTCATTATTTCTTCTCCATAACTAATAGTTTCCGGGCGACGATTTGGCCTTCGCGATAGTAAACCAAATCCTCGCTGCCTGCGTGCTTAAACTTTACAATATTGTATCCCATATCTGTTAATTTAGCAATAACCGGTAAATGGATGAATTGGCCGCCGGCTTTTCGCCAGGCCGGAACAGCCAGGCAAATTCTATGACCAGTGCTTAGTTGCGGGCTTAAGTTTTTTAAGAATTTTTCGATGACGGCATTGGTTTCTGAAACTATTCTTTTAAGGGTGAAATCATCTGGCATCCGAGCCAATGGAGGTCCTAAGTAAGTTTCACTAGCGGTTGCTGTGAACCGGGGCCATTGATAGTTGGTCGCATCGGCTACTTCTATGGAAACCTGGCCAGATATTTCCGGATATTGCCGCAGTAGCCACTGCATATTTGTTTTCGCATACTGCGCCATACGCCGGTCAATATCCGTACCAAAGACGCTATACCCCATCAATAGCGATTCCTGCAGAATCACACCGGTGCCGCAAAAAGGATCCAAAATTCTAACTTTCTCACCCTGGTCTTTAATTTTGGCCGGAACCGCCAGGTTAATAATTTGCTGCGCCAGTTTTGGCGGCAGCATGCCGAGCCTAGGATCCCGGGCCGGCCGGGCCTGATCCCGGGCGGCGTAAGCCTCTATATCTTGGACGTATAGAGTCTGCGCCAGAGTGGTTTTACGGCCATCAGCCACAAAAATCAGTTCCCAGGCCCCCTTGTGGGTCAGCTTATTATGCAAAATTTGGGCGCTGGAAAGAACCGGGGACTTATTTGGCACCACGCGCGCCGGTCGGCCGCTTTGCCTAATGACTTTTTTAATCTCGAGCAGTGAATGATTAATTTGGCCTGGGCTTACTCTTAGTCCATAGACACTCAGGCCAAGAGTGAATTTACCTTCGGGCAGGTGCGCTAAATGTTTTGGGATATTGTCTCTTAAGTATTTCGTCAGATGCTGCCAGTCAGAGTAGGGGATCTGGGCCAGGGCCCTGGCGGTCTTGATGGTGCCGCCAAGGCGTTTGAAATTTATGCTGTCTGCCGCGATATCTAAAAGTGCCGCTTGGCCCAAGGGTTTTAGATGTTCAGCGCCATACAGACTTTCAAGTTCAGCCAGTCCTAGCTTAGGCTGGCGCCCCAATATACACAAACTTTTAGCCTCAAACTCACTCATATACTACTAATTGTAATATGATATTAGCGTGGACGATCCTCTAGAATTGCGTCAGCAGTCGCGACTGAAGATTTTTTTAACCATTGGTGCATTTATCGCGCTAGGTATTTTAGCCTACAGCCTGCGTCATCAGATTGCTGAAGCAATTCGCGACCTTGGCAGGGTTAACACGCTGGCGCTCCTGCTGATTATCCCTCTCAAAGTACTTAACTACGATGCTTATGCTAGGCTATACCGCAACTTATTCGCCATCGTCGGCAACAAAGTTGGCTATCGGCAGATGTACCGGCTCAGCCTGGAGTTAAGCTTTGTCAATTATGTATTACCGAGTGGCGGAATAAGCGGTATTTCCTATTTCACGGTGCGCTCGCGCTCGTTCGGTATTAGCACAGCTAAAGCTACCTTGGCTCAGATCAGCAAACTGATACTATTGTTTGTCAGCTTCCAGCCACTACTGATCTTAGGCGTCTTTTTTTTGGCGCTTAGAGAACACGTCAATAACCTGGTCCTGGTCACCGCTAGTTCCCTAATTACACTTCTAGTGGTGGGGACACTTCTGGGTATTTACGTCATTGAAAGTCGGCAGCGCATAAATAGCTTCCTAAGCTTTTTTACCAGAATCATTAACAGGCTCGTCAGAATTGTACGGCCACAGGCTAAAGACGTGGTTGATATGGAGCTGGCGCAGAATGCCTTCACCGAACTGCATGAGAACTACCAGGTTTATAAGAAGAATTGGCGGGCATTAAAATATCCTTTTCTGCATACCATAACTGCCAACTTGACAGAGATTGCGGCGCTATATATGGTTTATATCGCTTTTGGCGACTTGGTAAACATCGGCGCGGTGATTTTAGCCTATGCCGTGGCCAATTTCGCCGGCTTGATTTCTGTACTACCAGCCGGAATCGGTATTTATGAAGGCCTAATGACCGGTGTGTTGGTGGCCACCGGCATACCGGCCGGTTTAAGTATCTCGGTTACTATCATGTTCCGCTTAGTCACCATGATAATCCAGCTACCGCCTGGCTACATCCTTTACCAAAAGGCAGTCAGAGACGGCCTTACTAAAAAATTCTAACCTATGTGGTGGATTTTCTGGGCGGTTGTGGCCATCGGCGTTCTACTGGTATTGGCCTATATATTCGTTTTACCCTTCGGCGCACCGTTTTTGCCAACACTTAAAAAACAGAGTAGCGAAGCTCTGGATTTACTCGATCTAAAGCCTGGCCAGGTCTTCGTCGATTTGGGCTGCGGCGAGGGGAGACTATTGGCCATAGCCGCCTCAAAGGGGCTTCGGGCCGTAGGCTATGAGTTAAATCCCTTTTTGGTGCTTTATGCTCGGGGAAGAACACGTCGTTACGGCCAGCGGGTTAAAGTTAAATGGTCAAACTTCTGGCGGGCGGATTTGTCGGATGCTGATGGCGTCTTTGTGTTTCTAGTCGGCCACTATATGAAACGGCTGGATAAGCTACTTAATAAACATTCCAAAAATCACCAGATTAAACTTGTTAGCAATGCCTTTAAGATTCCGGGCAAGATGCCGCTCCGCCAAAAAGGCGCACTCTATTTATATGTTTACCCCGCACCAAAAACTTGATGCTCCATAACTCCGCCCAGGTTTTGGTGCGGGCAGGCAAAGCCGATACTTCACAACCTTTACTAAATCATTTAACATAAGCTTGAATGATTGATAAAAACCAAACCGGCGGATTGGCGCTAGCCCTGATTAACTTGCTTTTGATTTTAGCGCTGGCGGCGGCCGGCGGGTTTGGCTGGTGGGCCTTCCAGGAACGCAGCAAATACAAAAATGACTATCAGCAACTACTGAAAACCGATGTTGAAAAAGCTAAATCCAACCTAAAAACCGAACTCGAGAAAGAATTTGCCGAGCGCGAAAAATCGCCGAACAAGACTTTCAAAGGCTCAGCCACTTATGGCTCGATAACTTTTGATTACCCCAAAACCTGGAGCGGTTACGTTGACCAGAGCAGTAGCAACCAGCCAATAAACGGCTACTTTTTTCCAGATATCGTCCCATCGGTCAACCGCGGCAGCAATACCCCAACTGCTTTTGCTCTGCGTGTTGAGCTTGTTGGCACTGACTATGCCCAAGCCATTAAACAACTCGAATCGTTAATCACCCAAGGTAAGCTTAAGGCAGCGGCCTACGTCCCGCCCAAGATGGAAGGAGCAGCCAACGTCCAAACCGGCACGCGGTTTAATGGCGAGCTGGAACAGAATATCTCCGGTTCAATGGTAGTCATTAAAGTCCGCGACAAAACGCTTAAAATTTATACCCAGTCGCCGAGCTATGTGTCTGATTTCAACAACATTGTTTTAAAGTCACTAACATTTGCACCTTAAATAGGACTACGCGCTTGAGCAAAGCGCTAGGCTGCAGTGTGGTGCGTAGTTCTGGGGGTGCTATACTTGAGGGTATTGTTAATTGGACCTATCTGGGGGTATGAGAAAAAAAACGGTTGCCGCTGATTCCGCCAAAATGAGTCCCATGCAAGCATTGCTGGCGGCCCTTAGCGACGACCTGGCGCTACCGCTTTTGCAGATCAAATCCGCTCTAGAGCTTTTAGGAGAAGACGGTTTCAACAAAAAGACTACACGCAGTTCAGCCGAACAGATGTTGCTAAGTGCAGAGAACGGCCTGCAACTGGTTGAAGCCTATAAACTAACGCTCAGGATTAACCGCAGTGTTGAGACTTTAGCCTTTGAACCAGTAGCCGTTGGCGCCGTTTTACAGGATGTGGCCCATCAACTTACGCCTTATGCCAAAAAATATGCCACCGACCTTCAGGTCGATGTTTCTGGTAAGTTGACGCCGGTTCTGACCCACCAACCAAGTTTGCACATAGCCATCCAAATCCTGTCTGCCAGTTTAATAAGGGCGCAAGCCGCCCAGGTACAGCAAAAGCGCTACCGGCTGTTGCTTGGCGCCCGACGCGGTTCAGGCAGCGTTATTTCTACCGGCGTTTACAGCAGCATCGAGGGTTTAAGCGACAAGACCTTACGAAGCGCCCGGTCATTGACCGGTCAAGCTCACCAGCCATTGCCATCACTTCCACCCGGCGCTGCCAGCGGTGTCCTGATTGCCGATATGCTCTGCAGCTCTATGTGGCAGCCGCTGCGCGCCGCCGCGCATAACGGCATGCACGGCTTAGCTACTGCTATTCCGGTGAGTAAGCAATTACGATTTGTTTGATGTCGCAAGTACTATTAATCGAATCCGACCGCCTGATTGCTAACAACCTAATCGAGGTCCTACAAAAGGCTGGCTTTGAGGTAAATTGGCAGGTTGATCCGCAAGCGGCACTCGACATCGCTGACAGTGGGCCGCCGGGTGTAATTGTTATCGATCTGGTCTTGGCTGGCCGCGGCGGTATTGAATTCTTATATGAATTCCGTAGTTATCCTGATTGGCGAGATATACCGGTGGTAGTTTTTAGCAGTCTGTCGGTTGAGGAACTCAAAGAAGTAATCTGGGGATTCGAGCATCTAAATGTTATAGAATATCACTACAAGCCAAACACTACACTGGCTGATTTAGCCCGGACTATTTCGCGCATACTGCAACCCGCTTCAGCATGAAGCAATTCGCAACCCAAGGCATAATCCTCACACGTACAGATTTTGGGGAGGCCGACCGGATACTGACTTTTATTACGCCAGACCACGGTAAGGTTCGAGCCATAGCTAAAGGAGTGCGTAAGGCTGGAGCAAAGTTAGCCGGCGCGATTGAACTATTCAGCGTTAGCGAGCTGACAGTGGTGGCCGGGCGAGGCGAGATTAACACTCTTATCTCAGCCCGCCTCGCCCGGCACTACGACGATATCGTCAAAGACATGGAGCGCACTAACGCCGCCTACGAATTTTTGCGAATCTTAAACAAAGTAACCGAAGATAAGACTGAAGAGGTTTATTTCACGCTTATAGACAAAGCCTTAGCTGGCCTTAACTATTCGGAGATTGCGCCTGAGCTTGTCGATCTTTGGTTTAAGGTGCAGCTTTTAAAAATTACTGGTCACACGCCAAACCTAAGAATGGACGGAGAAGCTAAAAAACTCTCAGAGTCCAAAACATACAACTTCGATTTCGACAAAACGCGGTTCAGCTCAAGTGAAAACGGCGATTTTAATCCTAGAACTATCAAGTTCCTACGGGTAGGACTCGCGGCAGAATCCCCGAAGGTACTGGCACGCGTCGAGGGGGCTGATGAGTTTCTTCCACCACTGCAACCTCTGGTTCAGACACTGCTCCAAAAGTCTCTTCGGGTGTAAGAGCTTCGGCTAAAAGAATCTTGGCCTTATCCTTAGGAAGACGCCGAACGACAGCATCGAACGTCAAGATAAGATTTTCTGGGGTATTACCGTTCAGCTGCAGGAAATGATCTTTGGCATTCGCCAGATCTTGGAAAGCCTCTTCGAAAGACTCCTGTTCCATATTGGCATGGGCTCTATGAATCCATAGACCGCCCACTAAAGCGTCATCGCCGGCAGCTTCGGCAATAAAAGAATCATAATGGCTAATGGCTTCCTCGATCCGGCCATGTTTCACAAAAAAAGTGGGGGAGAATTTAAATCTATCGAATTGCGGCCGTTCAAAGCCGTTAATTCCATTGTTTGAAGCGGTGGAACTTTCTTTGTTTTTCATGGTTTAAGCTAATTATACTCCCGAAAGTCAAGTAAATAGCCGAAAAAAATGAGAAACCTCACCTGCGGCTTCTCATCGCTGCCTGCCAAAATGGTTCACATTTTGCCCAGGCTGCTCTTCCGGAGGAGTACTATCTTAGGTATAATCTGAACTTAAGATGAGCGTGAAGTTGGAGGATATTGTCAGCCTGTGTAAACGGCGGGGTTTTATTTATCAGGGCAGTGAGATTTACGGCGGACTGGCTGGCACTTACGACTACGGCCCGCTTGGCAATGCGCTTAAGCGCAACCTCCGTGATGAGTGGCTAAAGTTTTTCGTGGACGGCTGGGACGATATGTACCTGGTGGATACGGCCGTTTTGATGAATCGCAAAGTCTGGCAGGCATCTGGCCACGAACAAACCTTCCACGACCCGCTTGTTGAGTGCAGTAACTGCCACATGCGCTTTAGAGCCGACCAGGTCAAAGACAAATGCCCAAACTGCGGCAAAGAAAATACTTTTGGTGAGCCGCGGCAGTTCAATATGATGCTTAAGACCAACATCGGCCCGATTGATGATGAGAGGAGTATTACCTATCTACGGCCGGAGACGGCGCAGGGTATGTTTGTTAATTTCAAAAATGTCTTAGATAGCTACCAGCCCGACATGCCATTTGGTATTGCACAGATCGGTAAGTCATTTAGAAACGAAATTAGCCCGCGCGACTTTTTGTTCCGCACTCGTGAGTTCGAAATCATGGAGTTCGAGTTCTTCATTAAGTCAGAAGATAGTGATAAATACTTCGAGAAATGGCGCGGCGATATGCAAAGCTGGTTCAAACATCTTGGCCTGCCGGCCGAAAAAATCCATGAAGTCGAGATGGGCGAAGAAGACCGCGCGCATTACTCCAAACGCACCATCGATTTTGAGTATGACTATCCGTTCGGAAGAGCTGAAATTTCAGGCCTAGCAGACCGCACTGACTTTGACCTTAAAAACCATCAGGAAAAATCTGGGGTCAACATGGAATATCGGCCAAAAGACGGCGGCGCGCCTTTTATCCCTCACGTAATCGAACCGACCTGGGGATTGGATAGGCATGTCTTAGCTGTTCTGGCGAATGCTTACTCTGAAGACGAACAGGGCGGGGAGAAACGCGTCTTCCTAAAACTTCCCGCAAAACTGGCGCCGGTTAAAGTTGCAGTGTTCCCGCTTCTAAAGAACAAGCCGGAGCTGGTCAAAAAAGCCCGCGAAGTTTATGAAATGCTCAAAAAACAGGTTGAGGGCGAGGTGATGTGGGATGATAATGGCAACATTGGTAAACGCTACCGCCGCCAAGACGAAATCGGCACCCCTCACTGCATAACAATCGACTTCCAAACCCTCGATGATGACACCGTCACCATTCGTAACCGCGACACAACCGAGCAAACCCGCCAAAAAATTGCTGAAATATCTCTGGCGTAGGGGATACTTAACTAGTCAAGTAATTTGAAAGGGGAATTATGGCATACGATACCAAGTTGGAAGAACGAATCGATAAGCTAACCGCTGAGTGGAGGTTAAAAAAAAAGAATATGTTTGGCGGGCTGAGCTATTTAGTCAACGGCAACATGAGTGTCGGCATAGTGAAAAACGAAATGATAATTCGTACAAGCCCTGAGAAAGAGGTTAAAATGCTTGAGAAAGCCGGAATTAGGCCGATGGATTTTACCGGGCGGCCAATAAAGGGCTGGTTGTCGGCTGCTCCAGAGGCATTCGATACCGACAACAAACTGGAAGAACTTATTGACTGCGGTATTACTTTTGCCCAGTCGCTCCCGCCCAAAAAGAAGCAATGAATATGACAGTGAGAGTGAAGCCGGGGAGTAAGAAGGGGCCGCTGGTGCAGCCGGCGATTGACGGTTCGTTATTAGTTTATGTACGAGAGCCTGCCGTAGAGGGCAAAGCCAACAGGGCTGTCCAAGAATTATTAGCGGACTATTACAACGTTCCGAAACGCAACGTTCAAATGATCTCCGGATATAAGTCTAGAACTAAACAATTTCAAATAGCAGGTGAGTAGGGAATACTTGACTAGTAACGCTCGCAGATGAAAAATAATTATATCTACTCGCTAGAAAGATCAAGGTAAATTCCATCTTGACGCTTATAAATAATTATGGAAAATTTTGAAAAAATCGGCCGGGCCAGAGTCAGAGAAGTAAAGCGACACGGTGCTTTTGTGCTGAAGATATTGGATCCGGAAATGCCTATGGGCCCAATAGCGCCTGATTCAGAAGCCGCCAATGAAATAATAGAAGCCATGAAACCGGCAGATAAAAAAGACAGCGAAAAAAATGGTCAAATCCAAAACCATCAGAGGCCAAACATCCGGCGTCAAAGCTTTATGGACGGAGTGAACAATAGTTAATCTCGACTTAGATATTTGGACGCTTAAAGAGTATACTTAAAATTATAAGAAGGGAGGTGCGAGATGCTAGGGGACAAACCAGCGATTGCTACCATAGCCGTTAAGGATATGATAGCTGCCAATAAATTTTATGAAGGCACATTGGGCCTGACTAAAGAAAAGGAAGACCCAGCCGGGTCAACTTATAAAAGCGGAAGCACAAAATTATTTGTTTATCCGTCGGAGTTTGCCGGAACCAATAAGGCAACAGCCGTCGCTTGGGGCGTGGGCGACGATTTAGACAAGATAGTGGCCGACCTCAAAACAAAAGGTGTGACTTTTGAGCAGTATGACAATCTGCCGGGTGTGACGCGCGATGGTGATGTGCATGTGATGGGTGAGTTGCGAGCGGTTTGGTTCAAGGATCCTGACGGAAACATCCTGAACCTAGTCAACCAAATGTAAATGAATCGACCGAGCAGACAGCGCGTCTACGCGTTTATTGACAGCCAGAATGTAAACGTCAGCACCCAAAAGTTCGGCTGGAAGATGGATTGGCGCAAGTTCCGCCGCTTTTTGAAAGACAAATACGGCGTCACCCAGGCCTTCATGTTCATCGGCTACGTTCCGGAGTACGAAGACATGTATGAGTTCTTACATGATGCCGGTTACTCGATCGTTCTAAAGCCGACAGTCGATATGAGCCGCCCGCGAGATACGGTCGCCCAGCCTCAACCCGACTTGTCCTCCGAAGCCTCGGCCATGGAGGAAGAAAAAAAGCCGGTAAAGGGTAACGTCGACGCTGAATTGGTACTTTGGGCGATGAAAGAGCTTAAAAACTACGACAAGGCCATAATCATCAGTGGTGACGGTGACTTCTACTGCTTGGTTGAGTACTTAGATAAGGCAGGCAAGCTACTAAAACTGATGCCGCCAAACGTCCATTACTCAAGCCTATTTAAGCCGTACGAAAAATACATCGACCACCTCGGCCACTACAAACGCGAGCTGTCATATCGCGATAGAAAAAATGCTAGGCGCGCCTAAGCGATAAACTCCAACTGCCGCGGGGCAAGGACTTTTTCGGGTATCTTAAGCAATTTCAGGTGGTTTATATCAGGTGGCCAGATATCATCGAATACACCGTTGTAGAGCGCGGCAGCTTGGACCTCGCCAACGGCAATGGATGCAAAATGCCTCTGTAGGGCGCCCAATAACCCACTATCTCTAAGCCGCCAGTCGGCCATCTTAGCAATCGCTAACCGGTCACTGAGCATAGAGTCATCCAAGAATTCACTTGCGACCGTGTATATGGCGTATCTTCTTATCTTATCTTCATCCGAATTAACCTCGTCGAAAAGTTCGGGCGGTAGGGAGCCGCTAGCCAATTGCTCCTCAATTAACCGTAGCTTCCTACCCCTTTCATTAATGGCCAGCTCTTTTTTAGCTTGGTATTCATCAGCTACGTCCGCTTGGTACTGCCGAAAACTGCCAAACCTGCGAGCAGTCGTTGTTAATGGCGGGCTCGCCAA
>Ga0209640_10001825_pt1 | contig 18380 bp, 15 predicted proteins | sample RifCSP10_1_FD_184018 | JGI IMG/M metagenome (GOLD analysis project Ga0209640, IMG submission 184018) | Soil microbial communities from Rifle, Colorado - Rifle CSP2_sed 10_1 (SPAdes) (version 2) | ecosystem: Environmental > Terrestrial > Deep subsurface > Rock core/Sediment | place: Rifle... | reverse complement strand
TCGAAGACCTCGTGAAGAGCTACGACACGATGATCTCGAGCGGCGAGCGCACGTTTGCCAATTTCCTGCTGTTCAAGGGCGCCGGGCCTCTGGCGCGCAACCGCTGGAACGAGGCGGCGGGTCCACCCGACGAAATCGAAGGGAAGAACCTGCCGGACGCACGCGCGATCAAGGCGGCCGTCAACGTGCCGGTGATCTCCACGGGTGGGTTCCAAACCGCGTCGGTGATCGCGAAGGCCATCGAGGCCGGTGACTGCGACGCCGTCAGCGCGGCCCGCCCCCTCATCGCCAACAACAACCTGGTCGAGATCTTCCGAAGCGGCAAGGATCGGCCGGACAAGCCGTGTACGTACTGCAACCGGTGTCTCGTCAACGTCGTCGAAAACCCGCTCGGGTGCTACGACGAGACCCGCTTTGCGTCGCGCGACGCGATGATCGCCCAGATCATGTCCGTGTTCAATCCGCCGCCGTTCGTCGAGCAGTACGAGACCGTGTGATGGCGGGAGGCACTGCGCTGGCAGAGGAAGTGATCGCGCCCGATGAGAGAGCCGTCACTGGACAATTCATCGCCTTCCTGAAAGAGGCGACGGCCAGACGCTACCCGTCTGGCGTACGCCGGCGCTTCAATCAGGCGCGCGAGACAGCGTGCGTCGACGCCGAGTTCACGGTGCTCCGCGATTTGCGTCCTGAGCACCGTGTGGGGCTGTTCGCCGAGCCCCGCACGTACGCGGCGTCCATACGCTTTGCAAACGCGGCGTCCGCCAGCGACCGTGAGCGCGACACACGCGGCATGTCGGTGCGCCTGGTTGGCGTGGAACGAACGAACCTCACGCCGGGAGTCACGGTCCAGGACTTCCTGCTGAACAGCCACCCGGTGATGATGGCGGCCGACACACGGGGCTTCATGGAGCTCCTGCAGGCCAACGAGGCCGGCGGGTTTCGCCGCACGATGTACTTTCTCACGCACCCGAAAGCGCTCCGGATTGGTATCGCCGCGCGAACCACTCCCACGTGTCATCTGGACATCCCCTACTGGAGCACAACCCCGTATCTTTTTGGCCCGGGGCGCGCCGTCAAGTACGTCGTGGTGCCGACCTCGACGCGTCGGAGCTCGCTGCCGCCCGTGCTCACGGACACGTACCTCAAGGACGCGATGCGCGCGCGGCTGTCCGAGTCGGAGGCGACGTTCGATTTCATGATTCAGTTCCAGACCGACGCTCGACGCATGCCCGTCGAGGACGCGTCGGTCGAATGGAGGCTGCAGGACTCGCCCTACCTGCCGGTCGCGCGCATTCGCATCCCGCCTCAGTCGTTCGAAGACCCGGGGCGAGTGGCGATGTGCGAACAGACGGCGTTCAATCCCTGGCACTGCCTTCCGGAGCACCGTCCGCTCGGCGGCATGAACCGCGCGCGTCGCGAGATTTACGAGGCGATGGCGGCGTTCAGGGACGAGAAGATTCGGACATGACCGGGCAGAAGACCTGCTTCGTCGTCCAGGGCTTCGGGGAAAAGACCGACCTTGCCACCGGCCGTGCGCTCAACCTCGACGCCTCCTACGAGGTGATCAAGGAGGCGGTCGAAGCGGCGGGGTTGCGCTGCGTGCGAGCGGACGAAATCGTCCATTCGGGCACGATCGACGGACCGATGTACGACGCGCTCTTCCGCGCGGATCTCGTGGTCGCGGATCTGTCGACGTCGAACCTCAACGCCGCCTACGAGCTCGGCGTCCGCTACGGCGTCCGCCCGCGGGCCACGATCATCGTCGCCGAGCAGCAGTTCAAGAACCCGTTCGACTTCAGCCACATCGTCATTCGGCGATACGAGCACCTGGGCAGCGACGTCGGTCGCCGCGAAGCCGCGCGGTTCAAGGCCGAGCTGATGGCGGCAATCAAGCAGATCGTGGACAACGACGCCATCGACAGTCCCGTGTACACCTTTCTGCGTCTCGATCCGCCGGCGGAGGCGGCGCGGCCGCGCGGCGCAACCGTCCAAGCAGAAGTCGAAACACCGGAACAAAACGCCAAGCAGCTGCTCGACATCGCGCGCGCCGAAATGGCGCGCAACAGCTTCGTCAGCGCGCGTGGGCTGCTCGAGACGGTGCTGCACATGCGGCCGCGCGACGAATATGTCGTGCAGCAGCTCGCCCTGGCCACGTACAAGTCCGAGCAGCCAGACCCGCGCAGCGCGCTCGTTGCCGCGCGGGAGCACCTCCGCCAGCTCGATCCGGACGTCACCAACGATCCCGAAACGCTCGGTCTGTGGGGCGCCGTCCACAAACGCCTGTGGGACATCGACCAGGACCGCTCCTACCTGGATGCCGCGATTGGCGCATACGAACGCGGGTTCTACCTCAAACAGGACTATTACAACGGCATCAACCTCGCGTTTCTGCTGAACGTCCGTGCAGCGCTGCAGCGCGAGAACGGGGACCGATCGGAGGCCATTGCCGACTTCGTCGTCGCGCGTCGAGTACGCCGCGATGTCATCCGCTACTGCGAGCACGCCCTGGAGGTTGCCACCGATCCGGCCGCTCGATACTGGGTGCTGGCCACGCTGTGGGAGGCCGCATTCGGCCTCGGCGATCGCGACACCGCCTCACGCTGGCAGAAGGAGGCGGAGGCCGCCACGCCTGCGCCCTGGATGCTCGACACCACGCGCGGCCAGCTCGATCGCCTGAGTCAGCTCCTCGCCGAGCCTTTCTGGGCCACCGCGTGAGCCAGCCAAGGGCTCTGCCCTTGATATCCCGATGAGGAACGCCCTTGGCTGGTTGGCAGTATCTCTTGGCGCGCTGTGCGCGCCTAGGACCGCTATACGGTGCACAACGAGTACAAAATTCGCGTTTGGGACCGTATAGCGGTCCAATCCGGCGCGGCCACCGAGGTGGTCGCGGTGGCAGGGCGACGCATCGACCCGCCCGACGCGGCATTCGAACGCTTCCCGCTTCACCATCGCGATCGCGTTCGCCAGGCAATCGCCTCGGTGCTGGCGGCACGTCCGGTTTCGGCGGTCGTCTCGTCCGCCGCGTGCGGCGCCGATCTCCTGGCGCTCGAGGCCGCGCGCGATCTCGGGATTCGTCGCCGCGTGATTCTCCCGTTCGCCGTGGATCGGTTCCGAGCCACGTCGGTGATCGACAGGCCCGGGAACTGGGGACCGCTGTTCGACGTGCTCGTTGCAGACGCCGCCGAGCGCGGCGATCTCCTGGTCCTTGCTGCCGATGACGGTGAGGAGGCCTTCGCCAGGGCGAACCTGGCGATCCTGGCTGAGGGCGATGCGCTGGCCGTCGCGGCCAACGCCGTCAAACGTGCCCTGATTGTGTGGGATGGCGCGTCACGCGGACGCGAGGATCTGACCGATCAGTTCAGGGCCGCGGCGATTGCCCGCGGCTGGGTCGTCGATGACGTCCCGACGCAGTAACACTCATGTCATCTCCAGATCCTCCAGGCCCGGGATCCGGGATCCCGGATCCGGGACCCGGGACCCCCTTGCATCCGGTTCCTCGTGGCCTGCCGATGCCGCCTCAGGCTCCGAGGGGCTGAGGCGTTGAAGCACCGTGGGCGTTGGGTCGCCGTACAACACCATTCCCGTCCATCCGGCGCTGTGCTCGTTCTTCAGCCGGCGTCGTGCCACCGCCAGCGCCTCTCCGACGCTGGTGCGCCGCAGCAGCAGCGCCTCATAAAAATCGGCGGCCAGATTCTTGGCGTCGGTTTCCGCAATCTTCCAGAGCGGCCCGACATATGCCGCCACTCCCTGACCGAGCGCCGCGCTTGCCATGCCGTACACGCCGTCGTGGTAGCCCTGACCTCTTGCGTCAGCTTCTCGACTCCCTTCGCACGCGCTTCCATAGAGCAGCCAGGGCGTGACTTGCGCGTTGGCCAGCGTATGGCGCAACTCGAACGCGTACAGCGGACCGTCCGAGAACATCCAGCAACTGCGATCGGGGCGCACGGCATCGTAACGGCCGTGGCCGGCGAAGTGAACGATGTCGAAGCGTCCTTCCCGGAGCAGGGTGCGAAAACATTCGACGGTGACCGGCTTGTCGATGTACTCGCGGAAGCCGGTTGACTCCACGAGACCGGGCAGCCGCTCGTGCAATCGCTCGAAGCAGTCCGCGACATGCTCTCCCTCGAGGATTCCGACATTCGACACCTCGGCGCCGCTGCCGCCGACAGACGGCGCCACCACCAGAAAGCGGAGCGGGCCATTGCGCCGCGTGCCGAACCAACGGGGCACCGAATCGGCATCCGAGATCACCTGGCGTCCCACTGCGAACCGCTCAATGAGCCACCCGTGACGATCCCTCAACAGCTCCCACGGGTAGCGCATGAGCTCCCGCGGCATCTGCAGCACGAGATGAACGGGGCGACCGTCCGAAGAGGGAATGTCCGCCAGCCGCTCGCCGATGCCGTACAGGATGTCGTCGCCGAGCAGGCTGCCACAGCGCGCCAGGCGCTCGAGCGCGCTCGCCGGCTCCGCGCCGGGGTTGCTCCCGATGGCGTCGATTTCCTTCAGCACCCGCTCCAGCCGCTCCCGTGGTACCGGGTTCCGTCGTTCCACGACGGTGGCCGCTCGCTCGAGCGAATTGAGCCGCACGCAGTACGACACGACCGAGTCGTCTACCGCAGGAGCGCTGGAACCTGCGGCCGCACCAAACGTCTGAAGGGAGGCATCAACCGGCTCGATGCTCAGAAAGAGCGCGTCCGGAGCGGACAGCGCGCGGAGCTGGTCGGCATGCCGGCCCGTGAGCGCACGCGCTCCGGCGAGTCGCCGCATCAACTGGTACCGCGCTTCGAGCGGCGCCGCCGTGAGCTGTGACTCGACGAGGCGCCACAGCATGCGAGCGTGATTGTTAATCAGGTCGACGGCAGTCAGGAGCGCCGTCCAGTGCAGCTCGCGGCTGAACCGCAGGTTCAGATAGTTGGACTCCGCCAGCCTATCCAGATCGACCGGACGATACAGCGACAGGCCGCAGCGCGCCTTCGGGGGCCATACCGCGACGATCACGCTCTGCTCACTTGTCGCCGGCGCGCGCACGAGCTCGGCCACGCGTGCCGCAAGCCGCCCGATCTGTCGCGCTGCGTCGATGCCGTCGATGATGTCCGTCAGCTCGGCGCTCTGGGGCGCCGCAAGCCGCGTCCGCGCGCGGGTGATGATGCGCCCCCACGTCTGCGCGTGACGCACAGGCAGCGGGCCAGGCCCGGACGTCTGCGCAGCGCCGCTGCCTGACGAATCCGGGGCGGCCGCGAACAATGCGCTCACCATGGCCGGGATCTCGCCTGGCTTGGGTCCCTCCCCTGCTTCCTCCGGCGCGATCGTCGAGGCTATGACGCGCTCCACGGCCCACCGGCACTCGGCGATTTTCTCCGCGATCTCGCCGCACGCCTCCGCTTCAGCGGCGTCGGCTGCAATTTCGCGGGTGGCCGTGCCGAGCACGCGCAGGGCGTCCGACAGCCGAGGGTATGCGAGCGTGGGCAGATTGTCCGCCGCCCAATGGACCACGGCTTCCGCCGCCTCCGCCTCGAGAGCCCAGCCGACGGCGGTCGCCACCACGTCGAGGTCGTAGCTCCATGCGCTCTCGAGCGTCCGGCGGAAATCGCTGAAGACACGCTCACGCGCACGCCACATGACGTCGTTGCTGAGCCACTGCAGATAGACGACGCTGAACGTGTCGAGCGCCTGAGCCAGAGGCGTCAACGCATGCAGATTGACCGCGGAAACGGTGACCGGCGAGCCCGCACCGGGTGCGGCGCCGTAGAGCTCTGCGACGATGCCGATCGTTTCGCGGGCGAGGATCGCACCGTGTGGGTCGACTCCGGTTCGCCAGCGCGGCTGCGCGCCCGCGGGCTTTGTCGCCACCAGCTCCTGCCAGCGCCGCAACAGACGTGCGTACGGCCAGTGCGGAAGTCCAGGTGCGTCACTCCGCTCGTCGGGCTGGATGCCCACGAGGAAATCCACCGCGGACTGCAGCTCGTACGCCACCTCCATGAACTGCATCGCGTACATGTCACAGGCGAGCAGCACCAGTCGCCGGGCTCCATCAGCGGGGAATGCGGCGCGAAGCGCTGCGCTCAGCTCGTGCAGCTCGATCGCATCGTCGGTGGCGCGGTCGTCGCAGATCGAGAAGGTGCGCGTCGTGTCGAATGGAGGGCGCCCTACAACGGAATCTGCGTCGAGAATGCCGAGTCCCGCCATTACCAGGATGTACCGTTTGGCAGGACAGGCGTCGAAGGCCCACGCCAGGAATGCTTCGAGCGTGCGGGGATCGCCGCTGTTGACCGCACCAATGGCCTCCGACTCCGGCTCTTCACCTGGACGCATCGCCATGCGCCGGGCGCCCGACTCGAGGTCCAGATAGACCGCCGCCGACGTCTGGGGCGTCGCCGCCACCTGGCGGATCTCGTCGAGCGCGGCGACAAACGGATCGCGCTCACCCGGACGGTTGAAGTGGCCGCACAGGTAAAAAAGAACGGCCCATTCCTGCGACGCGCCGCGTGTGAACCCCGCCATGAGTTCCCCTTTCAAACCCGGACCGTCTGAAGAAATCGCTGCCCCATGTCCGACGTTCATCAGAACAGCGGACCGACCTTGTCGGCGCGGCTTCCGAACAATTGCGGCGTCTGCGGCAGCTGCTGCGAGGGGAGCTTCTGGCGAATCGCGTCGTGAAGCGCCCGTGGCGTCTTGATGGCCGTGTCCTTCAACGCGTCAATCGCGGCACGCGTGAACGCGCCGTTGGGACGTTTGTTGAACGACGTGTCGTAACTGAACTCGGTATCCTGGCAGCCCGAAAACAGCAGCGCGGGATACTGCAGCTTGGTGGGCGCAGGTTTGCCTGCCGCGCGATCGATGGCACGCTCGAGGAGCCGATCGCCACGGGCGAACACGTACGGCGGCAGAAACCGCGCCCTTACGGCGCCGTCATCGGGCCTCGCTGGCTCCGAGGCATAACGCACAACGGATCCGGAGTGGCAGCAGTCGGCGATGATGTACAGCCGTGCATGCTGCGCCTTACGCGAGAAGATCGCGTTGAGGTCGTCATCGAGAAGGAACTGGTCCTTCGTCACGTCGTGCGGACACATCATCTCGTCGCGCGCATCCGGCTCGTCCCCGTCGTCGTCGGGCAGCCAGGAGCCGTGACCTGAGAAGGTGAAGACCAATGAATCGCCGGCGGCTGTGCCCGTCACGAGCGCCTCCAGCGCCTGGACGATGTTCGAGCGCGTCGCGGCGGCGTCGAGCAACTGCGTCACCGAATAGCCCCGCGACTCGAGCAGCGCCTGCCAGTCCACGGCGTCGTTGACGCAGCCGGCCAGGTCCATATTCGAGCCGGGATAGTTGTTGATACCGACACACAATGCCCGTTTTGCCATGTGAGGCTCCTTGGGAAACGCGGATCACACGGTCGCCGCACCGACGTGCTCGAGCTGGATTCCGAGCCGTGCCTCGAAACCCGTACCCCCAATCGAAAACATCCACCGCCCGTTTTCGAGCACCAAGGCTTCGCCTGGCGTGTCGTCGGTGAAGCGTTCGTCGGTGTAGAGGTACAACTGAATTCTGCCGAGTGACGCGACAAGACGTTCGGGCCCGGTCGAGACCGCTCGCAGGTAGTACTGCTTTCGGAAGATCACATTGTCCGAGAAACCCACGCCGAGGAGATCGCGCTCGCCGACATAGAAATCGAGCCTGATGACCAGATCGCGCTGATCGGCCGGCCTGGTGCGATCGCCTCCCGCAGGCGAAATTCGGGACGTATCAAACCATCCCTCGTAAATCAAACGATCGGGCCCCGCCCAGCCGAACAGTCCTTTCTCGTTCAGCGCGTCGCTCAGGTCGGGGGTCCGGAACGGCCCATAGCAGTTTTCCGCCTCGGCGCTCTGGTGGAAGAGATCGAAATCGACCCGGCGCGGCTTCACCGACATGCCCAGGAAGATTTCGCTCTTGCCAAAGCGGTCGAGTCCGCGTGTGACGAGCGCGCTCACCACGTTGACCCGAGCGTGCACGTCACCATGAAAAAACCGCGTCGCCACCTCGAATGACTCCCGGGCCGTCATCACCGAGTCGTATCCGCCGTGGCATTTGTGAATGAAGGTGCGCGGCGCGCCCGGCAACTGTGCCGACGTCTGCTTCACCAGGCCGTCGCTGCGGTTGTAGTTCCACCCATATTCCTGCGGCGTCGAAAACAGCCGGTTCAGCGCCGTCGCCACGCGTGTGGTGTAACTGCGGTAATTGGTGCCAACCACGCAGAGCACGCGCTCGGGCGGGAAGTACTTCGAAAAGTTCACGAACGACCACTGCTGCGACCGGTCCGCCTGCGCGTCGGGGTTGAATCGCTCCAGCTCTTCCTCCGCCTCTGTGAACTTCCAGTCGCGGATCCCCTGAAAAGATATGCCTCTGTGCGGCGTGCCAAGCGTCACGATCTTGTTGATGCACTCGTCGCCGCGGCGCCCGAGTCCTGGAAGCGTCACCTGGAGCAGTTCGCGGACGATCAAGCCGCCCATCGAGTGGGCAATGATGTTGACGGGCGGCTTCGGCGCCGACTGGTCCTTCAGCGCCGTCAGATCGCGCACGAAATCAACGAGGCGCGCGAGCGCTTCCCCGTAGACCTTGAAGCTGCGCGCGTTCAAGTCGTAGTAGCGGAACACCCACAGGCTCTTGCGCGGGTCTTCTGGTGCGCTGACGAGCTCGAGCGCCGTACCGGGGTCGATGACGACGCGGTGACCCGAAAAGTATTTCGGATCAAGGACCCGCAGCGGCTCCGGCAGCTCCGCCTCTTCGAGCACCGGACTTCCGTAGTAGCCGACGACGTTCGTCGCGTCGTGGTAATGCCACTGCGATTTCAGGTACTTGAGCACGAGTCCTTCGTAGATGTAGTTCTCTCCGCGCTTGTGCGGGTAGACCGTGCCCTCGTTGAATCCCTGATACGCGACCTGGCGCTCGTCCTCGACGTTCACCCCCCCGAATCCCCGGATGAGAATCAATGGGACGTGCTCGGTAGTGGACATATGGATCTCCTCCGGGGGCACCTACGAGGTTGCTGAAAAGACCGCAACCTGAATTACGCCAGGCGAGTCTTTCATCAGCCTGCTGGATGCGACTCAGGCCAGGTCGTAAGGCAGCATCACTTCCTGGCGGTACACCAGAATCTGGTGAATGTCGTACGGATGCGTCGTTCCCTGGGTCACGGAGTTGCGTATGACCTGGAACGCATGGCCCAGTCCGGCGGCGTCGTCGATGTCCGCATCGACTTTGAACGACAGCGGCGGCTGGACGCTCGCGAAGAACGTCAGCTGCATGTTCCCGTAGTGCTCGGGCGTCTTGAACGAGCCCGCCTGGGTGTAGCCGAGGGGCGGCGTGTGCATCGACCCCGATACTTCGCGAAAACGCTCGGATGCAACCCCGCTCTTGACGAGATCGCGCAGGGCGGGCCGCACGTCGGCGAAAATGCGATCGGCGCGCACGCGAAACAGGCGATCGACGAACGACCAGACGGAGCGTCGATCGTCGAAGCCGAACCCCGACATCTTCGTGAACAGATTGAACAGCCCGGCTTTCTGCACGCTGCTGAGGCCGTCGTACAACGCCTGCCCCTGCGCCTGCAGCCCCTCGACGGTCGAAACCTCGAGCACGCGCTTGAGATCGGGGTGCACGTCGTCGTAGCGCGGAAATGTCGCCGCGCGCACGCGCTCCGGGTGCAGCGGCGAGTAGAGCTGCACCGTCGTCGGTTCTTCGTCCGTCCCGGCGAACGCGAATTGGGCGACGGGACGGTAGCGCATCGGAAACACCTTCACGAGGTATGGTTGCCGCTCGATCAGTCCGTCGACTCGTACTGACTGACCGCCCGGGACGTCCGAGACCGATGCGACGGTGGTATCCGTGCGCGTCGAGACGACCTGGATGTCCATCACATCATCGAGCGGCTTTCGACTGGCGTTGCCGACACGAACGAGAATCGCGCCCATGACAGAAGGTTCCCCCTCTTGACCGTTATGCGCCTGCAAACCCTGAATTTCGTGCGACGCTGCGCATGCTGAGCCGCATAACGGTCCAGCGCGCGAAGCGGCGCAAGAAGATACTGCCAACCAGCCAAGGGCATCCTCACTCTCACTCGGATATGAGGGACGTGCCCTTGGCTGGTTGAAGTGGAGCGAAGCTATCTGTGCCGTCGATCCCTGTCAATGCCAAAACCTGTAATTTGCACGAATTGCTGAGTTGCCAGCGGCTGAGGTGGCGTCGACGTAATTCAAAATGCAAAAGTCAAAATGCAAACAATGCGAATGTTCCGGAATTCCCAGCGTTTGCATTTTGCATTTCGCATTTTGCATTCAGGTTGCGGACTCTTTCAGCAACCTGCTAGACCGCCGCCGGCTCGAGCACGAGCCCGTACTCGTCGAGATCGTAGAACGCGCCATGAACGCGTCCGCCGCCGTTGGCGATGCAGAGCTTCCGCTCGCGCACATCTTCGACCCAGCGCGGGTTCGCCGCCTCGGCGCGCCGGTTGGCGATGATGCGCAGCCGGTCTTGCTCCGCTGCTTGTGGACCCAGCGATGGATCGAGGCGGCTGATGTCGGACTCGATCTGCGCGCCAACCGCCGCCGAGATCCCGCCGTTCTGCACGATGATGTCGAACATCAGCGCCAGCGCGCGCGACGACCTCACCTTGAATCGTTCGCAGAGCTGCCGCGCGCGCTCCACATAGCGCGCCGCCTGCTCGAGCTGAATCCGCTGGCACTCGGGTGTGCGGCCGAGCGCTCGGAACATGCCTCGCCACGGTTCGTGAAGCCGGAAGGCGGGCGTCTGAATGGCTCGCGCGAACGCGAGCTGCGCCGGGAGGTCGGCCGCGAGCATCGTGCGCAGCTCACCAACGCGATCGTGGAACGTCTCTTCGACGAGCGCCGGATGACGCCGGTCCATTTCCTGCAAGATCGGCTGCAACGTGCCCTGACCGAGATTGAACTGCAGCGCGCCATAACTGATACCCTGCCCGTCGAAATCACCCGCCACCGCGGTGAAGCATCCTGGTGGCGGGACGCTCGTCTCGAACGCGCCCGTCAGAGCCAGGCACCTGAACTCGACTGGCTGCTGCAGGAGCACCGGCGCTGGAAGCTCCGCAACGGCCGGAAACAGCGCGCGCCACGCGTCGGTTCCGACACTCCCGTCAATCTCGAGCTGCTGCTGCTTCTGAAATCGCCGGACGGCGATTTCCGTCTCTCCGCCGAAGTCGCCGTCGATGGCGCCCGAATAGAGACCGAGCTCCTGGAGCCGGCGCTGAACGCGCGCGACCTCGTCACCCTTCGATCCGCGGCGGTAGCATCGCATTGGACCGCTATACGGCTCCTTACAAGGATTTTGTACCCGTTGCGTGCCTGACGTCGAGCCGCATAGCGGTCCTAGGCGCGCGGAGCGCGCCAAGAGATGCTGGCCAACCAGCCGAAGGCGTTGCGGGGATATCAAAGGGCAGAGCCCCTTGGCTGGTCAGAGTCCCCCCGCGTGCGTCAGCGTCTCCAACTGATCGGGCGGCCATCTCGATACCAAGGCAGACGCCCGGTGGCGGCGTTCGAGAGCGTCCGGCCCGGGTTGAAGATGAGGCGCAACGCCGCGCGCCAGACGCGGTTGGGCGTTCGCTCCTCGACCCACTTGACGAAGAACCGATCCAACGCATCTTCGGCGACGATCAACCCGAACGCGCCAACGGGCGTCACAACGTGGTCCACCCACCCAGTGGTATCCGGCCGCATGCCAACGTTGCCGATGGCCGCCTCGCTCAACGGCCCGAATTCGAACTGCAGGCTGTAGACGGCGCTCCAGGCGGCGGCTCGGCTGCGCGATCCCCAATACGAGCGCCGCAAGCTGATGTTCGCAGGCGCGCCCGGCTCGTGATCGATCCATATGTAGCCGGCCGCGGCGCCGTGAATTGGATGTCCGATGTAATTCACCCACCAGTTGTCGGTATCCTCCCATTGTCGAGGGATGCGAACGGACCGCGTGTAATCGCTCCAGAATGGACCGTCCAGCTCGCGGCGCGTCTTCTCTTGAAACGCGATGCGCAAGCCGTGCTCGAAGAGCACCAGCTTCAGCGAATCGACGAATGCCCCAAGGATGTTGGCGCCCTCAGCGTCCGCGGCGACACTCGACGCGCGCGGAATGTTCTGCGCAGCCGAGGGCGCTGCCAGCGCGCACACGAATGCGCCGACCATAAGAATTGCCGACGCTCGCCGCTTCACGTTCCTATCTTTGCACGTTGTCGCGGGTCCTGGTCAGGAATGCGGCGCCGATTCCCTGGCGCGGCGCTCGGCGTCCGTCTTCAACGGGCCGAGTGAGGCCCATCGGATCAGACTGATGCCTGGCGAAAAGAAGGACCAGTAGCGCCGGAACTTCACACGGGCTGCGGCATCGGTCGCCACCGCGCGCGTTTCAGTGCGGAAGATCGATTCGGTGTCACCCATCGGATCTGCGCGCAGCGTCCAAACGATCTTCACGTAGTCCGGTTCCGAGAATGCGGCGAACTCGTCCGGCGGGAGCGGGCGAAACGTCACGTTCGCCTCCCAAGGCCTCGTGACGGCACCCACGACAACCTCGCGATCCTCGACCTCGGCCAATACACCCCATCCAAGGGACAGCACCTGAATCAGCAGGCCGCGTGGGAGGGGCCGACCCTCGTCGGCGGCAGCGCCCAGGATCAGCTCTCGCAACTTGAAAATGGCTTGCGCGATGGGCGTGTGAATGTCCTGCTCGCGAGCCGCCGCAAACGTGACTGCAGCGGGTGCGCCGACTCGTACGCGCTGCCGTTCGACGACGTCGTACGTCGGCATGAAGCGGTCGAGCAGCTCGTCCTGCTCCTCCGGCTCCGGAGGCGCCGGGTAGCCGTAGCGATACCAGGTGGCGCCGGCGTACGCGGCGTACCCGGCCGCAGCCACGCCCAGGCCGGCAGCCAACCATCGAATCGCCGTTCGAATCGGCTTTGCACTCATGCCGCCCTGCCCCTGCTCGACGCATGAATCTTGCCGTCGGCCGACGCGCCAGGAGCGCGCCGTTCGACGCGCACCGGTGGCGACCCTAGACGTCTTGAAAGGCCAAACTCGTGACAAATGAGTCAAGTTTTCGAATGGCCTTTCAAGACGTCTCGCCCGCGGAGCGGGGCAAGAAGATACTGCCACTAGCGAGGCGGAGCCTGGACGGTCTGAGGCGGAGCCTCGCTAGAAATAACCCGCGCCGATCGCGAATTCTTTGGCCCTGCTCCGTAACCGCAGTTGTATCCTTCGGACGGCCACCCTTGGCGACTGCACGACAACTCCTGTCCGCCGCCGCCGTGCGCCGGCACGTGAAAGCGCTCGCCGATCCGTCGCGTGCGAAGAGCCTCCAGCGGTTCTTCAAGACCCAGCCAGGGGAATACGCGGCCGGCGATTGGACCGCTATGCAGCTCGTTGCGTGAATTTTGGACTCGTTAGTCCCCGCATAGCGGTCCTAGGCGCGGAGCGCGCCAAAGAGATACTGCCAACCAGCCAAGGGCATTCTCATCGGGATATCAAGGGCGAGCCCTTGGCTGGTTTCTGGGCATCAAGGTCCCGATCCTGCGGCAACTCGCGCGGACCTATGACGAGCTCCCGTTGCGAGAAACGGCGCATCTACTCAAATCGCCCTGGCACGAGGAACGGCTGCGCGCGCTTCTGATTCTGGTTCGACAGTATCAGCGCGGCGACATGCCGCAGCGTGCCGCGATTTACCGCTCGTACCTTCGGAACCGCCGCCGCGTCGACAACTGGGATCTCGTCGACGCCTCCGCCGAACACATCGTCGGCGCACATCTCCGCCAGGCGGACCGGAACCTGTTGAAGCGGCTTGCGAGGTCCGACTCGCTCTGGGATCGACGGATCGCCATTCTCCGCGACATCTCACTACATCAAAGCAGGCGAGTACCGCGCGACGTGGCAGTCGCCCGATTGCTCCTGAACGATCCGCACGACCTCATCCATAAGGCGGTCGGCTGGTACGGCGTCGCTATCTCGCTGCGCAGAACTTTCGGCCGCACGCACGTGCGCGCACGGCCGGATGCGTATAATCTCGGCCCAGACCACCAGCCAAGGGCTCCGCCCTTGATATCCCGATGAGAATGCCCTTGGCTGGTTGGCAGTATCTCTTGGGCGCGCTCTGCGCGCCTAGGACCGCTATGCAGGGACTAACGAGTCCAAAATTCACGCAACGGGCTGCATAGCGGTCCAAAGACCCGCACGCCTGTGGAGGGACTATGTTCTGTGCGCAGTGTGGCGCTCCAAACGACGCTCCCGCGAAATTCTGCTTCAAGTGCGGAGCACCGCTGTCTCAAGGGGCCACGACATCCACTTCGGATCCGCGGACCCGCGGCGGCTCACCACCAGTCACCGTCGCTGAATCACGCGTCGCGACGGGCAAGAATCCAGTCGTCGCGACGATACTGTCGCTCCTGATTGTCGGCCTTGGGCAGTTCTACAACGGCGACATGAAGAAGGGCGCGGTCATGCTCGTCATCGCGCTCGTTGCGGGAGCGGCGACCGTTGGACTCGGCTGGATCGGCGTCGCGATCTGGTCGGCCATCGATGCGTACCGCGTAGCCAACGGCACCGCGCAGCGTTGGTGATTCAGCCATGGCACGGCGTCAATTGACTGGATTGCGACCGCAGACCTACGAGCACCCGCTCGACGCCCAGGCGCTCAATGCGCTGCAGAAGACCAGCGGACTCGAGACCGTCGTGCGCAAATGCAACGAATGGGGCTTCGAGCGGCTGCTGCGCGTCCAGTTGACGGGCAGTCACCTGCGTGTCACGCCGGACAGTGTGCCGGACGTGCACGACAAGCTGCGGGCGGCGTGCGACATCCTCGATCTGCCCAGGATGCCCGACCTCTACATCGCGTCGGGGCAAGATCTGAATGCGTTCACGGCCGGTGTCGAGCGGCCCCTGGTTGTCCTCAATGCTGGCGCCGTCGACCTTCTCACCGACGACGAGCTTCTCTTTGTGATCGGACACGAAGTGGGGCACATCAAGAGCGGCCACGTGCTGTACTACCAGATTGCCGAGTTTCTGCCCGTCATCGGCGCGATCGTCGGGGGCGCGACGCTCGGCCTCGGAGAGCTGCTGAGCGCGGGACTCCAGGTGGCGCTGCTCAACTGGAAACGGATGTCAGAGTTCACCGCGGATCGGGCGGGCCTCCTCGCGTGTCAGGATGCGAACGTTCCCATCACGGCGATGATCAAGATCGCCGGGCTGCCGCAGAAATACCACGACGCGATCAATCCCGAGGACTTCATCGCGCAGGCGCGCGAGTTCAAGGCGCTCGATGCCGACAAGTTGAATTGGCTCGTGAAGTGGTTGAGCACGATGGGCCAGACGCATCCCTGGACGGTGATGCGAGCGAGCCAGTTTCTGGCATGGGTTGACGGCGGCGGCTACGAAGCGGTCCTCAACGGCCAGCACGCGTTGCCAGCCTCGCAGGCCGGGTCGCTGCCCGCGGGTGCCCCGAGCTTCTGCACCCAGTGCGGGCACGCACTCACGCCGGAGGTGCGCTTCTGCCCCGGCTGCGGCGTCGCCGTCTCCAGAGCGTCGGGAGCACCGGCATCCGGGGATCTGCAGCCATCGTGACGGTCGGCGCTGGTTCCGCGGGGCCACATCGTTCGCCAGCGCTCCCGCTCCGCATCGTCGTGATCGTCCCTTCCCCAGCGGATGCGCCTCCGTTCGACGCAGAGGGCGCATGGCAGGATCTCTCCAACGCATTGAAGCCACTGGAGGCACAGCATCTCGTCGTTGTCGATCGAGTGGTTCCCGCAACCGAGCAGGCGTTGAAGCTACGCCTGGCGGGCGCCGCCTGCCATGTCGTGCACTTCATCGGCCATGCGAGCTGGCGCGCCGCGGCGCGATACGGCACGCTCACATTCGAAAACGCGAGCCGTGGCGCCCGAGCCGTCACGACCCCCTATCTCGGGAACCTCCTCGCCCAGCATCAAAGCGTGCAGCTCACCGTTCTGCAGCCGTGCGCACGCGAGTCCGCATTCGACGCGTCGCCGGACGCGCTGTGGGAACGTGGCCCGGCCGTCATCGTGTCCGAAGGCACCTTGCGCGGCCGGCCGCAAGCGGTGTTCGCTGCCCGCCTGTACGCAAGCCTGGCCACGGGGTCGAGCATGCAGGAGGCCGCCTCACATGCACAGGGCGGACTTGCGGATGTCGCGCCCGATGTCTCGATCGTGCTCAAGAGTGGCTCGCCGGGCGCTCGCCTGGTCGACGCTGCGGCGGTCGGCGCCACGACAGCGCCCGCCGCGCCGCCGGCGCGGACGCCCGCCGTTGACCCAGCCCGCGCCGCTCGGTCCGCGGAAGACATCGCTGCGCTCGCGGCTACTGCCGAACGTGAGGCTGCGCGCGCGATCGCCCGACGCGAGCTGGAGAGGAAGCGCGCCTGTGCCGAGTTCGATGTGTTCCTCTGCCACAACGGCGCTGACAAACCTTCGGTCAGGCGCATCGCCGACCGCCTGGCCGAGCGCGGAATTCTGCCGTGGCTCGATGAGCGCGAATTGCCGCCGGGACAACCCTGGCAGCAGCTGCTCGAAAAGCAGATCGGGCAAATCAAGGCTGCCGCGGTGTTCGTGGGCGCGGCCGGCGTCGGGCCATGGCAGGAACAGGAGCTCTACGGCTTTCTTCGCGAGTTCGTGTCGCGCCGGAGCCCCGTCATCCCCGTTCTGCTGCCGGACGCTCCTGACAAGCCGGAGCTCCCGATTTTCCTGAAAGCCATGACGTGGGTCGACTTTCGACTGCAGGATCCAGATCCGTTGTCGCGGCTCATCTGGGGTATCACCGGTCGGCGGCCCGAGATGTGATGCGCCACTCGTCTGCACGTTCTGGAGACGTTCATTGGCTGGCGAACACGAACTTCAAGTCACAAGGCACAAGTCACAAGGCTCACGTCACAAACGAACGGCGCGTTGTGCCTTGTGACTTGTGACTTGTGACTTGTGACTTGTGACTTGTTCTGGTCGTTCACCGCGTCGGAGGCGCCCCCGCATCTGACGCACCAAGGAAGAAGTTCCGCCCGTCGGCGAACGTCACGGTCGTGCCGTTGGCCTTGGACGTCCCGTTCTTCGCCTGAAATCCCTCGACGACGACCTGCACTCCCGCCGGAAAGTCGGTGTGCCGCAGCCCGCGTCTGATAAGCGCGTTGGCAGATCCCGCTTCGATCGCCCAATTCTCCACCTTACCATCGGGCTGCTTCACGTCGATGTAGATCCACCCGTGCGGGTTGATCCACTCCATTTTCGTCATGGTGCCGCGGAGCTTCACCGGCTTGTTCACGTCGAACTCAGCGGCAAACGAATGGTGCGCAGACGCAGGAACCGCCGTCAGGAAGAGGCCGACGACGGCGCCCGTGACACGATCTCTGAATGTCATCGCGAGGCTCCTTTCACATCCCCTTGATGCGCCAACTGTGTATTTCACCGCCCCCGCCAGATTTTCCGTAATAGTAATGCTTGTCTTCCGGATTCTACCTCTTCCATTCTTCCGGCCCAACGTGCCCAATTTAGCTTGACTGCGCGGCCACGACTCCCTACGATGGCGCCCACCACGGAGGAACCCGGACTCATTCATAACTGACCGGCGGCTCTCTTAACCCGAGGAGGCTGATGACATGCTTCGCGGACTGACGTGCCTTGCCGTGGTGTTTTTTCTCAGCGTCGTCCCTGTGCTCGGACAGGGCGCTGTCTCTGAAGTCAACGGGAACGTAGTCGATCAAACCGGAAGCGTCCTTCCGGGTGCGACTATCACAATCACAGAAGAATCTACCGGTCTGGTAAGAAGCACCGTCTCGAATGAGGGCGGTCGTTTCGTGATCCCGGCCGTCACACCCGGACGATACACGGTGAGGGCGGAGCTCTCCGGGTTTCAGACTCAGACGCAGACTGGCATCGCTGTCCTCGTCGGTCAGGCCATCACCCTCAACCTCGCGCTGCCCATCGGGGGCCTGACCGATCAAGTCACGGTGACCGGCGAGGCGCCGCTCATCGAGGTCACGCAGACGCAGATCGGGGCCAACATCACGTCGCAGGCCATCGAGGACCTGCCAACCCAAGGCCGCCAGCAGTACGCCTTGCTGGCGTTGGTGCCTGGCTTGACACCCAACCTCGGACCGGGCGCCTTCGAGGGGGCGCAGTACAGCGGCAATGGCCGCAACACCGGCAGCAACACGTTCCTGGTCGACGGCATGTACAACGTGGACGATCGCACGCTCAGCGGATCCGGATCGCAGACGCGCATGACGATCGACACGACCTCCGAGTTCCAGGTGCTGACGCACGAGTACGGCGCGGAGTACGGCGGGTCCTCCGGCGTGATCGTCAACTCGATCACGAAAAGCGGGACCAACGCGTTTCACGG
>Ga0209640_10001824_pt1 | contig 18398 bp, 10 predicted proteins | sample RifCSP10_1_FD_184018 | JGI IMG/M metagenome (GOLD analysis project Ga0209640, IMG submission 184018) | Soil microbial communities from Rifle, Colorado - Rifle CSP2_sed 10_1 (SPAdes) (version 2) | ecosystem: Environmental > Terrestrial > Deep subsurface > Rock core/Sediment | place: Rifle... | reverse complement strand
GAGCCGATGCGTCGCCTGGATCTCGAGCTGCTCGCGTTCCGCGTTGACGAGCACGACCATCATCCAGTCGACGGCCAGCGCCCCGGGCGCCTCGGCCGGCCCGGCGCGGCCGCGGACCTCGGCCTGGTACGCGAGCGCGGTCTCGTAGCGGTGGTGCCCGTCGGCGATGAACAGCTGCTGCGCCGAGAGATACTCGAGCAGGTCTCCGTTCGGCTGCAGCGCGGCGACGGTGTGCAGCAGGCCGTCGCCGTCCCGCGCCCGCCAGGCATCGGTCCATGGCTGCTCGATGGCGGACTCGTACCGATCCGAGCCGTCGAAGTAGATGACGAGGATCGGCGACAGCTGGGTCCGGGTGGCCCGCAGCAGGGCCAGCCGGTCCGCCTTGGGGCCGGGCAGCGTGTGCTCGTGGGCACGCACCCCCGCCCCCAGCGGCTCGAGCAGGAGACGGGCCAGCACGCCGCGCACCTTCCCGGGGTCGGGGGCGTCGGCGGCGGCGTGATGGTAGGCATAGACCGATGGCGTCGCCCGCCGCTCGAGCGTCCCATCCCGCAGCCACTCGGCCAGGGTGGATGCCGCAGCCGCGTGCGGATCGGGGGCGGCGGAGAGCTCGAGGCGCACCGCGTTGCGCTCGTGGCGCGCCAGCAGCTCGGCCCGCAGGGACGGGGTGATGACGTCGTACGGGGGGCAGGCGAGATCGGTCAGGTCGGCGACGCGCCTTCCGCCGGGCGCGACGGCGCCATAGCGGTCCAGGGCATAGCCGATCCCGCGGAGGGGGCGCACGAGGGGCATGCGCGGAGTCTACCGAGGGCATGGCCCGGCTCACAGCCGCTGCCCTGAAACTGCGGACCCGTGCTCGGCGTCTACAGTGCTGACCACACCGTCCTCATCCGTCAGCGAGGTCAGATGACCCGTCGCCCTGGCACTCCGGCTCGCCTCGCCGCCGCCGCCCTGCTGGCGATGCTGCTGCTGCCCGTCGCCGCAGCCCCGAGCGGTGCGGCCGGCCCCGTCGCGATGGAGGCACGCGCCCTGGTCGGCGGTCGCTTCGAGGCGAACGGATGGGCGGCCATCGCCGTGACCCTCTCGAACGACGGCCCGCCGATCACCGGCTACCTCGCCGCCGACGGCGAGGACGGCACGGTGCGGCGCTTCGTCGAGCTGCCGGCAGCTGCACGCAAGCAGGTCACCCTCTACCTCCGCCCCGCTCCCTTCGTGCGGACCATCCAGCTTCGCTTCGAGTCGCCCGAGGGCGCCCCGCTGGCCACCGGCTCGGCCGACCTCCGGGTCCTTGAGCGCACCTCGGGCCACGTGGCAATCGTCGGCGACGGTGGCGGCAACCTGCGGCCGCAGCTGATCGCGCGCGGGGCAGGGTTCCCCGAACCGGTCCCCCTCGCGCCCGGCGACCTGCCGGAGCGACCGGAGCCGCTGCGCGGCATCGAGACGATCGTGTGGGCCGCCGACTCTGGCGCGCTGACCGAGGCGCAGCGGCGGTCCCTGGAGCGCTGGATCGCCGCCGGCGGGCAGCTGGTCGTCCTCGGCGGCCCCGACTGGCAGGCGCGCACGGCAGCGTTCGAGGCGCTCCTCCCGGTCGTGGACCTCGCCTCGCTGGACGGCAGCGACGCCGCCGCCTTCGCCACCTGGGCCGGAGCCGCGGCGCCGGCGGGCAGCGAGACGCTGACGGCGGCCATGGGCACGCTGCGCCCCGGCGCGATCTCGCTGATCAGCGACGACGCGGGCGGCACGCTCTTCGCCGCGATCGCCCGCGGAGCCGGCCGCGTCAGCTTCCTGGGAATCGACCTCGCCACGGCGCCCTTCCGCAGCTGGGCCGGCGCGCCACTCCTCTGGTCGCGGCTGGTGCCCGACGACCGGATCGCCCAGCAGTGGGGCGGATCGGGGCCGATCGACGAGGAGGTCGCCAACGTCATGTCCCAGGCGCTCTCCCGGTTGCCGGTGCTGGAGGTGCCCCCCGCCGAGCTGCTGCTGGCCGTGATCGCGGGCTACATCCTGCTCATCGGGCCGTTGAGCTATCTCGTCCTGCGCCGAGTCGACCGCCGGGAGCTGGCCTGGGTGGTGGCCCCGGTGCTGGTCATCGTCTTCTCCGCCGTGTCGTACGGCATCGGCGCGTCGATGAAGGGGAGCCAGATCATCGTCAACCAGATCGCCATCGTGCGCAGCTCGACCGACGGCACGGCGGCCTCGGTCTCGACCTATGCCGGCGTCTACAGCCCCACCCGGGCAACCTACGACCTGACCGTGCGGGGCGACGCCCTGCTCTCCGCCCTGCTCGCCTCATCGGATCCGTTCGCGGGCGCCGGCGTGGCCAACTACCTCACCGAGCAGGGCGATCCGGCCCGCCTGCGGGGCCTGACGGTGGGCGTCTCCGCCCTCCAGGCCGTGCGGGCGGAGGCGGTGATCCCGTACACCCCGTCGCTGCGGGTGACCTGGTCCGTCGGCTCGGACGCCATCGAGGGGCGGGCAACCAACGACGGCACGGAGCCGATGGAGGACGTGGCGGTCATCAGCCCGAGCGGCGGCGTGCTGGTCGGGGGGCTGGCACCCGGCGAGGGCAGGTCCTTCCGCCTGTCGCTGCGCAACCTGAATGGCACCGCGGCCTCGTCGCAGGTGTTCGGCAGCGTCGGCTTCGACGCGAGCTCACCGCGGCAGCGCCAGATCCTGGTGCGCAGCCAGGTGATCGATGCGCTGGTCGGCTACGGCGGCGGCTTCCCGGGACGGGTCATCGACTCGGGCGGCGGCATCGACCGCGGGCCGTTCGTCATCGGCTGGCAGTCCGACGCGACCCCGCTCGAGGTCGAGCTCGACGGACAGCAGATCCAGCGCTACGCGCAGGCCGTCGAGGTGCTGTCCGGGCGTCCGACGCTGGGGCCCGGAGCCGTGACCGTGGGCCCGTCACAGCTCGGTACCGAGGTGGTCGAGACGGTTGGCGAGGCGTCGCAGAATGAGCCGGGCTTCGTGACGCTGGGCAACGGTGAGGTCACCTTCCGGCTGAGCCTGCCGCTCGAGGCGACGGGCCTGGTGCCGAGCCGGGTGACGATCGTCGGCGGCAGCGATCCGGGCACGGTCTTCGTCGACCAGCCGAACTTCGAAAGCCTCCTGCCGGCCGGCTACCGGATGGCCGTCTATGACGTCGCCGCCGACGACTGGATCGATCTCGGCGACCTCTCGCAGCGCAGCCGCTTCGACGTCCCCGATCCGGCCAGCGTGCTCGACCCGGCCGGGCGCATCCTGGTGCGCATCGCCGCATCGGGCGTGCCGGCCGACGTTGGCCAATACAACGTCTACGCCGGCGCCTCGCTGGCCGGGGTGATCTCCCGATGACGCAGGACGCGACGGCCCCGGTGATCGAGACGCGCGGCCTCGTCAAGCGCTACGACGGCGAGCTGGCGGTGGCCGGCATCGACCTGGTCGTGGGAGCCGGCGAGATCTACGGCCTGGTCGGCCCGAACGGCGCCGGCAAGACGACCACCATGCGGATCCTGGCCACCCTGCTGGCGCCCACCGCCGGCGAGGCGACGGTGTGCGGCATCGACGTCACCGCCGACCCGACCGAGGTGCGGCGCCGGATCGGCTACATGCCCGACTTCTACGGCGTCTACGACGACCTGCGCGTCTGGGAGTACCTCGACTTCTTCGCGCGCTGCTACTCGGTCCCGGCCGCGCGCCGTGCCGGGATGATCGGGGAGCTGCTCGAGATCGTCGGCCTCGCCGACAAGCGCGAGGCGTACGTCGAGGCCCTCTCGCGCGGCATGCGGCAGCGGCTGTGCCTGGCCCACACGCTCGTCCACGACCCCCAGCTGCTGATCCTCGACGAGCCCGCCTCAGGGCTCGATCCGCGAGCTCGGGTCGAGACCCGCGAGATCCTGCGCGAGCTGCGCGGGATGGGCAAGACGATCCTGGTCAGCAGCCACATCCTCCCCGAGCTGGCGGAGCTGTGCACCTCGGTCGGCATCATCGACCACGGCCGGCTGCTGCGGTCGGGGCGCATCGAGGAGATCGAGCGCTCGCTGCGCGCGACGGCCTTGCTGCGCATCGATGTCGTCTCGGATCCAGCAGCCGCGATCGACTGGCTGGGAACCGATGAGCGGGTGGGCGACGTCCTTGAGATCAGCAGCGAGCGTGGCGTGGCCCGTCTGGAGGTCCACTTCGACGGCACCCCCGACGAGGAGGCCGCCCTGCTGCACGGCATGATCGAGGCGGGGCACCGGGTGAGCAGCTTCACGCAGGCGACCAGCGACCTGGAGGAGATCTTCCTCAAGGTGACCGGACACGACGAGGAGACGGCGGCATGACGACGGCGACGATCGCGCCCCGGCGACGAGCCTCGCGGCTGCGCCTCTTCGGCGCGTCAGTGGCCACGATCATGGTCAAGGAGCTGCGGTCGCGGTTCCGCGGGCGGCGGGCCTTCGTGGTCATCACCGCCTACGTCGCCGTGCTGGCCCTGATCGCCTACGGCGCCTACGTCGGCGTCGCCCCCACCGCGCAGCTCCAGAACCCGTTCCCCGACGAGCTCGGAGGGGTCAGCCTCGCGGGCGCCAACCCGTCGGCCACCATCGGCCAGGCCATCTTCACGCTGCTGTCGGTCGTGCAGCTCCTGCTCGTCTGCTTCATCGCCCCGGCCTTCACCGCCGGCGCCATCAGCCTCGAACGCGAGAAGCAGACGCTCGACCTGCTCGTCACGACCCCGATGCGTCCCGGCGGCATCGTCATCGGCAAGCTCTTCTCGTCGCTGGCCTTCGTCGTGCTCCTGATCCTGGCCGGCATCCCGGTCTCGGCGCTGGTGCTGATGTATGGCGGCGCCTCGCTGGCCGACATCCTGCAGCAGCAGGTCGTGCTCTTCGTCTCGGCGATCGGCTTCGGCGTGATCGGCCTCTTCTTCTCGGCGCTCGTGAAGCGCACGCAGACGGCGACCGTGCTGACCTACTCGACGATGCTCTTCCTGGTGCTCGGCAGCTTCCTCGTCTTCCGGTTCTGGACGCAGGCCGCCACCGCCGCTCCCGACAACACCTTCGGCACGGTCCGCACCGCGCCCGAGGCGCTGCTGTACCTCAATCCCGCCGTGGCGATGATCGAGATCGTGGCCAGCACCGAGATCCAGCCGGGGGACTACAGCGAGATCATGAGCCAGATCCGCGGCGTCTGTACCGGCGACCTCTGCTTCCCGACCGATGGCGGTGGCGGCGGGGTCGCGCCGCCCGGGTTGAAGGAGGTGGCGCCGGCGGAGGATACGGGCATCTTCCTGGGCGTCGTGGCCGGCGACTGCCCGCCCAACGCCCGCTGCGCCTTCCCCGGCCCACAGCCCGCGGTCTTCGAGCCGCAGCCTGCCGCGAACCACTTCTGGCCGCGCTACGCCGCCACCTTCGGGGTCGTGTCGCTGCTGTTGACGCTGGCCTCGATGAGCCTGGTGGTGCCCGCCCGCGGCCGATTCAGGCTCCCCCCAATCCGTCGCGCCGGGCCCGGCGCCTCGACCGGCACGGAGGCTGACCGATGAACGACCGTACCCTCTCGCGGGCTGTTGCGGAGCAGCTCGGGGGCGACGCCCTTCGACGGCTGCGCGCGCTGCGGAGGCGGCTCTGGCTGCGCCGCTCGTTGCATAGCGCCACCATCGCCGCCGCGGCGGCCGCCGTCGGGCTGGCGCTGGTCCAGCTGGCGGCGCGCACCGTGGCCCTGGAGGCTGCCCCCTGGCTGATGGTCGGCGTCGGCACGCTCGCCGCGGCCGGCTGGGCGGTCGCCTCGTGGATGCGGCGCCCCTCGCTCACCGAAGCGGCCCGCGGTGCCGATGCCGACCTCGGGCTTCGCGAGCGGCTGGGCACGGCCCTCGAGCTGGTCGCCGGCGACCGTCCCGGAGACCCGCTCGTCGCCGAGATGGAGGCTCGCCAGCTGGCGGATGCCCGCGCGCGCCTCGCGGCCAGCGACCTGCGCGCCGCCTTCAAGCCGCGCCTCGCGCGGCGGCCGTCGGCGATCGGGGGCATCGGCGTCCTGCTGCTGATGGTGTTGATCGTGTGGCCGAACCCGCTGGACGCTGTGATTCGCGACCGCCAGGCGGCGCGGGACGCCAGCCGCGACGTCGCCGAGCGCATCGAAGAGGTGGCCGACGAGGCCGAACGCCAGGGAGCGGAAACTCCCGACCCGCGGCGCGACGAGCTGATCGAGCAGCTCCGACGCCTCGCCCGGCAGCTGCGCGACGGCGGCGACGACCGCCAGGACGCGCTGGCCAAGATCGGCTCGGTCCAGGAGCAGCTTGCCCGACTCACCGACCCGCAGGCGGCGCTGAAGGACGCCGGGCTGACGCAGCTCGCCCGCCAGATCTCGCAGGCAGCGACCGGCAAGCAGGAGGCCAACGAAGACGGGGACGCGGAGCAGGCGGCCAAGGATCTCGAGCAGCTCATGGAGCAGCTGCCCAACCTGAGCCGCGCCCAGGCAGCCGCACGCGCCGAGGCGCTGCAGCGCGCTGCCCAGGGAGCGGCCGGGACGCAGCCGGAGGTGGCGCAACGCCTCGCCGAGGCGGCCGACGCCGTCGAGCGCGCCGCCCGGACCAGCAGCGAGCAGGATCGCCAGGCGGCCCAGGATGCCCTCCAGCGGGCCGCCGACGCGGTCCGCCAATCAGACCAGGAGAGGCAGCTGCAGCGAACCGTCGCGCGGGCGCAGTCGGCCCTGCAGGACGGCGCCCGCCAGGTGGCGCGCGCCGGCCAGCCACAGCCCGGCGCCTCAGGGCAGCCGGGCGGACAGCCTGGATCGTCAGGTCAACCTGGTGGGCAGCCCGGGTCTTCGGGACAGCCCGGCGGACAGCCAGGCGCATCAGGCCAGCCGGGTGGACAGCCCGGCGGACAACCTGGTGGACAGCCGGGCGGGCAACCTGGTGGACAGCCGGGCGGGCAACCTGGGACGGGTGGCCAGCTGGGCGGCGGCGGCGGCACGACCGTGCGCCGCATCCCCGGCGGCGGCGTGCGCATCGGCGGCTTCGATGGACCGACCCAGGGCAACAAGGGGTTCACCGTCTCCGGCCTCGATGACCTGTTCGCGCCGTTCGACCGCATCGGCCAGCCGGGAGACCCGAGCTACATCGCCGGGCAGGGCGGCGACGGCGGCACCGACCAGACCGGCAGCGGCAGCGGGGTCGGCTTCGACAACGACTCGGTCGTCCCGTATCGGTCCGTCTTCGACCTGTTCCGCAACTTCGCCAACTTCCAGCTGGATCGCCAGCAGGTCCCGATCACCCTCAAGGACCTGGTGCGCGACTACTTCTCCCGCCTCGAACCCACGGAGTGAATGGACCGATGACCGAGCAGACCACCACCGTCGCGGCCCCTGAGCCGATCGCCCCGGAGCGCTTCAGCGAGCTCGCCGCCGCGATCGAGACTGAGGTCGGCCGCTACATCGTCGGCCAGAACCAGCTCGTGCGGCAGACCCTGATCAGCCTGCTGGCGGGCAGCCACGCGCTGCTGGAGGGGGTGCCGGGGCTCGGCAAGACGATGCTGGTGCGGACCATGTCCGAGGCACTTGACCTGGGCTTCAGCCGCATCCAGTTCACGCCGGACCTGATGCCGGCTGACATCGTCGGCACCAACATCATCGTCGAGGAGGGCGGTGAGCGCCGCTTCCGCTTCCAGCAGGGACCGATCTTCAGCAACCTGGTCCTGGCTGACGAGATCAACCGCGCCACGCCCAAGACCCAGAGCGCGCTGCTCGAGGCGATGCAGGAGCACCGGGTCACCGTTGCCAAGACGCAGTACACGCTGTCTGAGCCGTTCTTCGTGCTCGCCACCCAAAACCCGTTGGAGATGGAGGGCACCTATCCCCTGCCCGAGGCGCAGCTGGACCGCTTCTTCTTCAAGGTCGACGTCCCGTTCCCGACCGAGGCCGAGCTGATCGAGATCATGGAGCGCACCACCGGTGCCGAGCGGATCAGCGTCAACCGGGCAGCGACCGGGGCGGACATCCTGGCCATGCAGGCACTGGCCCGCGACGTGCCGATCGCCAGTCACGTGATGGCCTACGCGGTCCGCATCCTGCGCGCCACCCATCCCGACAGCGAGAGCCCGCCCGAGCTGGTGCGCAAGTACGTCCGCTACGGCGGCTCGCCGCGCGGCGCGCAGGCGATGGTGCTGGGGGCCAAGATCCACGCCCTGCTGGACGGCCGCTTCAACGTCGCCTTCAGCGACGTCCAGGCCGTGGCGCCGCCTGCTCTCCGACATCGGATCATCCTCAACTTCGAGGGTGAGGCCGAGGGGATCAGCAGCGACAGCGTGGTCCGCGCCATCATCGCCGAGACGCCCACCGAATCGGTCGAGTAGGCGGCGCCGATGACCGCGCCGGTCGCGCACGCCGCGGAGGCCGGCGGAGGGAGCGCCGACGTCCTCTTCGACGAGGCGTTCCTGCGCCGTCTCGAGCAGCTCGAGCTGGCGTCGCGGCGGCTGACCGCCGGACGGATGAAGGGCGAGCGGCGCTCGGTGCGCCGCGGCCAGAGCGTCGAGTTCGCCGATTTCCGCAACTACACCGCCGGCGACGATCTGCGCCAGCTCGACTGGAACGCCTACGCCCGCCTGGAGAAGCTCTTCATCAAGCTCTTCGTCGAGGAGGAGGACGTTACCGTCCACGTCCTCGTCGACGCCAGCCGCAGCATGGACTTCGGCGAGCCGAACAAGCTCGCCTTCGCGCGCCGCGCGGCCGCGGCGCTCGCATACCTGGGACTCGCCCATCTCGACCGCGTCAGCGTCGCGTTCCTGGGTGACGGGCGGGCGGTCAGCCTTCGGCCACTGCGCGGCAAGGCGCGCGTCTTCGAGGTCTTCCGCTTCCTGTCCGAGGAGCGCCACGAGCGGCTGACCGGCCTCGCCGCCGCTGCCCGCGACTACGCCGGACGGCTGCGTGGACGCGGGCCGCTGATCCTGGTCAGCGACCTGCTCGATCCCGGCTACCTCGACGCGCTGCGCGACCTCGCCGGCACGCGCTGCCAGCTTTCCGTCCTGCACGTCCTGGCGCCCGAGGAGCTCGACCCCGACGTGCCGCCCGATGCGCGGCTGGTCGACAACGAGACCGACCACGGCGTCGAGGTGACCGGCGACGACGATCTCGTCGACCGCTACCGCACCCGCCTCGCCGAATGGCAGGACGAGGTGGCCGCCTTCTGCGCGCGCCGGGGCGGCTCCTACGTCAGCGTCCCGTCGGACCTGGACCTGGCCGACCTCCTCTTCGATGCCCTGCGGCGCCGCCGGGTGATTGAGTGAAACCGCGAGGCGCGAGCGAGCCAGCAGGCATTCACGAGGGAATGTCATCCAGCATGGGGTGCTGCGCAGCGTCTCATTTGGGGGGCACTAACTCACGTGTGAATCGCAGCGTGCGCCGGCGGCGCACCATGCGCGATCACATCCCCGGGAGAATCGGGATTGGCTCGCGGCCCGCCGCACCGATCCCCGCGCGAAAGGCGGGCGGCCGCGGCCGCGAGAGCGTCGCTTCATCGGCGAGCGTGCTCGTGCCCCACCCCCACATCGCCGGCGGGGAGGCCATCGAGTGATCGCGCCGCTGGCCCTCATCGGGCTCATCAGCCTCCCGATCATCGTCGCCTACTACATGCTGCGGCTGCGCCGCCGCGACGTGCGCGTCGGGAGCACCTTCCTGTGGCAGCAGCTGGTCCGCGACGTGGAGGCCAACGCGCCGTGGCAGCGGCTGCGCTTCAGCTGGCTCCTGGTCCTGCAGCTGCTGATCGCCCTGGTGGCGGTGGTCGCCGCGGCGCGACCATTCGCGACGGTCACCTCGGACCTGGCCGCCAACGTTGTGCTGATCGTCGACACCTCTGCCTCGATGAGCGCGGTGGAGGAAGGGGGCGACCGGATGGCGCTGGCCCGCGCCGCCGCGCGACGGGTGATCGGCGAGCTGCCGGAGGGCGGCCACGTCACCGTGGTCGCCGCCGACGACTCGGCGCACGTGCTCGTCAGCGAGACCGACGACCGGGCCGCGGCGCTGGCCGCCATCGAGCGGATCGCGGCAACCCAGGTTCCCGGCGATCTGACCGATGCCTTCGCCCTCGCATCGGCCCTCGCCGCGCGCGACAGCGACTCGACGGTGGTGGTCGTGACCGATGCCAACGCCGATCGGCTGCCGCGCCTGGGGATCGGGGCGCCGGTGCGGGTCGAGCGGGTCGGCACGACCGACGCCAACCAGGCCGTGGCCGCGCTGTCGCTGCTGCGCCGCGCGGGCGGCGCCCAGCTCGACCTGTTCGTCGCCGTCAGCAACCCCTCGGCCGTCGACGTCACGCGGCGGCTGGAGATCTACGCCGACGAGGTGCTGGTCGACGCCCGCGACCTGGCGATCCCCGCCGAGCAGCGCTCGGAGGCGCTGATCAGCAGCGTCCCGCAGGCCGCGCTGGTGGTCGAGGCGCGCCTCGCCGGCGAGGACGCGCTGGCGGTCGACGATCGGGCCTTCGCCCTCGTGCCGCAGGCGGGCGCGGTGCGCGCGCTGCTCGTCAGCCCGGGCAATGCCTACCTCGAGAACGCGCTCGCCCTGCTGCCACGGCTGGAGCTGTACGCGGTCGGGCCGGCCGGCTACGCCGACGCGGTGGAGGCCGCCGTCGACGCCGGCACGCCGTACGGCGCCTTCATCTTCGACCGCTTCGTCCCCGATCAGGCGCCGGACATGCCCGCGCTGTACATCGGGCCGAGCGAGGATGGGGCGTTCGGCAGCGTCGCCGCCGTGGTCGACGGTCCGGCGCTGGCGCGCACCGACCCGGCCGACCCGCTGCTCCGCTTCGTCGACCTCTCGACGCTGCATATCGGGCGGGCGCTGGCCGTGACCCTGGCCGAAGGACTGCGACCGGTTGTTGAGAGCACCGAGGGCGAGCCGCTGGTCGCCGTCGGCCGGGTCGACGGACGGGGCGTGGCGCTGCTGACCTTCGCCCTGAGCGACAGCGACCTGCCGCTGCAGGTCGCCTTCCCGCTGCTGATGAGCAACCTGGTCGACGCGCTGCTGCCGGCAGTCGACGGCATCCTGCCGCCCTCGGTCGAGCTCGGACAGCCGCTGGCGGTGGCGATCGACCCGGCCATCCGGCGCGTGGCGGTCATCTCCGCCGGGAGCGACCCGCGCATCGAGCTCGACGTGATCGGCGGGCGTGTGACCGTGCCCGGGCCGCGCTCGGTCGGGCTGGTGGAGCTGCAGGTCGTCGACGACGGCAGCGGCGAGGGCGGAGCCTCGCTCGGCCGGACGGCGGCCAACCTGTTCGACCCCGGGGAGTCGCGCGTCACGCCGGGCGATCCGCTTCGCATCGTCGACCTCGGCCGCGTCGACGCGCCGGGCGGCGGGCAGGCGCTCAGCGCCCGCTCGGAGTGGTGGTGGCCGCTGGCGCTGGTCGGGCTGCTCCTGCTCCTCGTCGAGTGGCTCCTCTTCCATCGGCCGACGCGACGGGCGCTGGCACGCGTGCTGCGCGGGGGCGGACCGTCCGCCAGGCCGACCACGCCGGCCGCCCGCGCCGGCACGGGCGGCACGCGATGATGCCGGTCGCCTTCACCGACCCGATCTGGCTTTGGCTGCTGCTGCCGGCTGGCCTGCTGGTGGTCGGCGGCTGGTGGGCGGCGTCGCGCACCCTGCCTCGCGCGCGCCGGATCGCCTCGCTCGTCATCCGACTGGTGCTGGTCGGCTCCATCGTCGCCTCCCTGGCCGGCGCGCGCCTGGCGCTGCCATCCGATCGGCTCTCGGTGGTCTTCCTGGTCGACGCGTCGGCCTCGATGGTCGACGCCACCCGCGAGGATCTGCTGGCCTTCGCCAGGCAGGCGGTGCGTGCCATCCCCGAGGGCGACACCGCGGGCGTCGTCGCCTTCGGTGCCAACGCCCTGGTTGACCGGCTGCCGTCGGGCCTCAACGAGCTGCAGGAGCCGGCCTCCGTGCCCGTGGTGGGCGCGACTGACATCGCCGCGGCCGTGCGCCTCGCGACCGCCATCTTCCCGGCCGGCACCCAGCAGCGGATCGTGCTGCTCTCCGACGGCAACGACACCGGCGGCCAGGCCGGGCAGGCGATCCTGGCTGCCGCCGAGCGCGGCGTGCGGCTTGATGTCGTGCTGCCCGGCGGCACCGGCTACCCCGAGGCGCTGGTCGACGGAGTCGACGCGCCGTCGGGCGCCCGCGTCGGCGAAACCGTGGAGCTGAGCGTGCGGGTGCGGTCGACGGTGGCCACCAGCGCCACGCTGCGCCTCCTGGCCGACGGCGCGACGGTCGCCACCCGCAACCTGCGCCTGGCGCCGGGGACGGTGAGCGTCACGTTCAGCGTGAAGGCCGACGAGCCGGGCTTCCACGTCTTCCGCGCCGTGCTCGAGCCTACGGACGACCACTTCAGCGAGAACAACGCGGCCGATGCCTACCTCCTCGTCACCGGCGAGCCGCAGGTGCTGGTCGCCACCGACGATCCGGTGCGTGCCGCCGACCTGGTGGACGCGCTGGTCGCGGCGCGGCAGCACGTCACCGTCGTGCCGTCCGGCGGCGTCCCGTCGTCGCTGGCGACCCTCGCCGGCTATGACGCGGTCGTCCTCGACAACGTCTCGGCCGCCTCGCTCGGGACAGCGACGATGGCGAGCCTGCAGGTCTACGTCCGCGACCTGGGCAAGGGGCTGGTCATGCTCGGCGGGCGCAACAGCTACGGCGCCGGAGGCTATCTCAACTCGACGCTCGAGGAGGTGCTGCCGGTGTACATGACCGTGCGCGACCGGGAACGCTCCCCCGACGTCGCCCTGGTGGCGGTTGTCGACAAGAGCGGCAGCATGGCCGACTGTCACTGCACCAGCGACGACCGGGGCGTGGGAGGCGGCAGCGGGACGCGCGGCTTCGAGAAGGTCGACATCGCCAAGGAGGCGATCCTGCGGGCCGCCGACGCGCTCTCCCCCACCGACCAGCTCGGCGTGGTGGCGTTCGACGAGGGCGCCCACTGGGCGGTCCGGACCGGCCCGATCGACCTCATCGGCCTCCAGAGCTCGCTCGGCTTCCGGGCCGACGGCCAGACGAACATCTTCGCCGGGCTGAAGGCCGCCTACGACGACCTGATCCGCAACCCGGCCAAGCTGCGCCACATCATCCTCATCACCGATGGCTGGAGCCAATCCGGCGCCTACGACGCGCTGCTGGCCGACATGAAGGCGGCGGGGATCACGCTGTCCACCATCGGCACCGGCGGCGGCTCAGCCCAGATCCTGCGCAGGCTGGCGGAGCAGTCCGGTGGCCGCTATTACGAGGCCGATGACGCCACGCGCATCCCGGACATCTTCTTGAAGGAGACGATCCGCACCGCCGGCGAACAGATCGTCGAGGAGCCCTTCCAGCCAATCCCGTCGACGCCGTCGGAGATCCTGCGCGGCCTCGACGCCTCGCGGCTCCCCTCGCTCCTCGGCTACAACGCGACCACCGCCAAGGGGACCGCCACGGTGGCGCTGCTCACGGGCCGGGAGGATCCGCTCCTCGCCCAGTGGCAGTACGGCCTGGGACGCGCCGTGGCCTGGACCAGCGACGCGCGCCAGCAGTGGGCCACGCCCTGGATCGGGACCGAGGCCTTCGGCACGCTGACGGCGCAGCTGGTGGCGTGGACCCTCCCCCCGCGGGACGAGCAGGGGATCGACGTGCAGTTCTCGCCCGGGCGCGACGGGGCGCTCAACGTGGAGGTCACCTCGCTCGACGACGACGGCACGCCGCGCAACTTCTATCGCACCGTGTTGCGGCTGGTCGGGCCCGACCTCGAGCCGTTGCAGGCGGTGCTGACCCAGGTCGGCCCGGGACGCTACGCCGGCACGGTACGCGCCGACGACCCGGGCGCCTACCTCGTGCGCGTGGCGCAGACCCGCGACGGGGCCGACTCGGCCAACCGAACGCTCGGCGTCGTGTCGCCGGCGGCCGAGGAGTTCCGCCGCCTTGGAGTCGACACCGACGCACTGGCCGCCTACGCGACGGCCGGCGGCGGCCGCCAGCTGACGCTCGACCCCGATGACCCCGAGCTGGTGCAGCAGGTGTGGAGCCATGACATCGAGGCCGCCGCCTTCCCGACGCCGATCTGGCCGTGGCTGCTCCTGCTGGCGATGGTCCTGGTGCCGATCGACGTCGGCGTCCGCCGCGTGGCGCTCACCCGCGCCGACCTTGCCCGCGCCCGCGGCTGGGTGGCGCGACGGATCGGCCTCGGGAGGCCGGCGCCGGAGGTCGTGCCGGGGCTCGCTGAGCTGCGCGCGGCCAAGGGTCGGAGCGAGCGGCGCGCGGAGCGGGCCGCTCGCCCGCGGGAGGCGAAGCCGGAGGCAGCGGCGGCCACAACCCCCACCCCGCCGCCGAGGGTGTCGGCGACGTCCGCGCCGTCCGAGGCGACGCATGCCTCCGCAGCCGACCCGTCCGAGCCGGCGGCCGAGACGCTCAGCCAGCGCCTGGCCCGTCGCCGGCGCGGCGGCTGATCAGGTGCGCAGCTCGCGGATCGCTTCCAGGGCCCGCGGGTCCTCCAGGGCGCTGACGTCACCGGGCTCCAGGCCCAGGTAGGCGGCGCGCGCCAGGCGCCGCAGGATCTTCCCGTTGCGGGTCCTGGGCAGCGCCGCCACCAGCCGAACGGCCGAAGGCCGGAAGGACTTCCCGAGCCGCTCGGCCACGGCGTCCGCGATCGCCGCCTCGACACGGCCGCCGGTCTCGGTCGTGGCACGCGGCACGACCAGCACCACGATCGCCTCGCCCTTCACGTCGTCGGGCACGCCGACCGCCAGCGCCTCGAGCACGACCGGATGGGACACCGCCGCTGACTCGATCTCGGCCGGGCCGATCCGCTTGCCGGCGACCTTGATCGTGTCGTCGCTGCGTCCGGAGATGTACCAGAAGCCGTCGGGGTCGATGCGGGCCCAGTCGCCGTGCACCCACGTCCCCGGCAGGCGGCGCCAGTAGGCGTCGAGGTAGCGCTCCGGGTCGCCCCAGAAGCCCTGCGTCATGCCGGGCCAGGGCTGGCGCAGCACCAGCTCCCCCACCTCGCCGCGGAGAGAGCGCCCAGCGGCATCGACCACGTCGGTCGCCATGCCGGGGCAGGGGCCGGCGAACGAGCAGGGCGCGATCGGCCCCATCGTCGTGCAGCCGACGATCCCGCCGCTGATCTCGGTCCCGCCCGAATAGTTGATGATCGGCAGCCGCTCCCCCCCGACCGCGCGGAAGAGCCACCACCACGGGTCCGGGTTCCACGGCTCACCGGTCGAGCCGAGCACGCGCAGCGAGGAGAGGTCGTGGGCGCGCGGCGGCTCGCTGCCGTGTGCCATCAGGGCGCGGGCCGCGGTTGGGCTGATGCCCAGGTGCGTGATCGCATGGCGCTCGACCAGCGCCCACAGCCGGTCCGGCGCGGGGTAGTCGGGCGTGCCCTCGTACAGGAACAGTGTGGCGCCCAGCATCGGCGCCCCCGCGACTGCCCAGGGACCCATCATCCAGCCCATGTCGGTGAACCAGAAGAGGCTGTCGCCCGGGCCCAGGTCGAAGCAGTGGGCCAGGTCGACAGCCGCCTTGACCGGGAAGCCGGCGTGCACGTGCAGCGCGCCCTTGGGACGGCCGGTCGTGCCGGAGGTGTAGATGATCATGAACGGGTCGTTGGCATCGGTGTGGGCCGACTCGAGCGGCTCCGCGGAGGCCGATGTCACGGCCGCGTCCCACCAGGTATCGCGCTCCGGGATCCAGGAGACATCGGCTCCCGTCCGTCGCACCACCAGGCAGCGCTCGACCGATGGCGCTCTCGACAGCGCCTCGTCGGCGGTCGCCTTCATCGGCACCGGCTTCCCCCGCCGGGTGAACCCATCGGCCGTGACCAGCAGGCGGGCGGAGCAGTCGGCGAGTCGGCTTGCCACGGCATCGGCGCCGTAGCCGGAGAAGATGGGCGTGTAGATCGCCCCCAGCTTGCCGACCGCCAGGACCGCGATGGCGGCCTCGGGGATCATCGGCAGGAAGACGCCGACCCGGTCGCCGCGACCGACGCCCAGGTTCGCCATGGCGCGCGCCGCGCGGTCGACCGCCCAGCGCAGCTGGATTCGGGTGAAGCTGCGGACCTCGCCATCCTCCCCCTCCCACACCAGCGCCGTCTCATCGGGGCGTGCTGCGGCAGGCTCGTCCACCGCCATGCGCACGTAGTTGAAGCCGGCGCCGTCGAACCAGCGTGCCCACTCGATCCCGCGCGACGTGTCCAGAATCGTGCGCGGAGGCGGGTCGAAGCGGACGCCGATGTCCCGCACCGCGGCCTCCCAGAACCAGGCGGGATCCGCCACCGCCCTGGCCTGGAGCGCCTCGAGGTCGGCGCACGACTGGTCGGCCAGGAACCGGCGCAGGCGGCTCCGCCCCAGGTAGGCGGCATCCGGCCGCCAGGCCGCGACCGCGCTATCGGTCCCGAAGACCGGCCCGTTCACATCGCGCGCACGCCGAGCAGGTTGCGGGCGATGACCAGCCGCTGGATCTCGCTCGTCCCCTCCCCGATCTCGGTCAGCTTGGCGTCGCGCAGGTAGCGCTCGACGCGGTACTCGCTGACGTAGCCATAGCCGCCGTGGACCTGGATCGCGTCGTTCGTCACTTGCCGCGCCGTCTCGCTGGCGAAGAGCTTGGCCATGGCGGCCTCGGTCGAGTAGGACTGGCCGACATCCTTCAGCCAGGCGGCGCGGTAGACGAGCAGCCGTGCCGCGTCGATCTGGGTGGCGGCGTCGGCGATCTTGAAGGCGACGCCCTGGAAGGAGGCGATCGGCCGCCCGAACTGCTCGCGCGTCTGGGCGTACCGCGCCGCCGCCTCGTAGGCCGCCTGCGCCAGCCCCAGCGCCATGGCCCCGATCCCGATCCGTCCGCCGTCGAGCGTCTGGAGGAAGAGGCGGTCGCCCTCGCCCTCGTCCCCGAGCAGGTTCTCCCCCGGGATGCGGCAGCCGTCGAAGAGCAGCTCGCCGGTGTTGCTGGCGTGCAGCCCCATCTTCTCCTCCATCCGCCCGATGGAGAAGCCGGGCGTGCCCGCCTCGACGATGAAGGCGCTGATCCGGCCCTCCGCCTCGTTGCGGTCGGTCACGGCGGTGACGATGTACGTGTCCGCCACGCCGGCGTTGGTGATGAAGCGCTTGCTGCCGGTGAGCACCCAGTCGTCGCCGTCGCGGTGGGCTCGCGTCCGCGTGCCGCGCGAGTCGGACCCCGCCCCGGCCTCGGTCAGGCCGTAGGCGCCGAGCGTCGCCCCGCTCGCCAGCGGGCGCAGGTAGCGCTCCTGCTGCTCGGGCGTGCCGGCGGCGTAGAGGGGGGCGCAGCCCAGGCTGGTGTGCGCGCTGACGATGATCCCGACGCTGCCGGAGACCCGCGACAGCTCCTCGATGGTGATGGCGTAGGCGAGGTTGTCGAGCCCGGTACCGCCCACCGACTCGGGGTACGGGACGCCCAGCAGGCCCAGCCCGGCCGCCCTGCGGATGATCTCGGCCGGGAACTCGGCGGATCGCTCCATCTCGTCCGCCACGGGCCCGATCTCGCGCTCGGCGAAGTCGCGGACGGTGCGCCGGATCTCTTCATGCTGCGCAGAGAGGGCGAAGTCCATCGGTCCGGCGAGTCTAGCAGTCCGGCTCGTTGACACCGCCTCGCGGCGGGGTCCTATACTCGCGATCTGCCCTGCGGCCACGCGCAGAACCTGGTTCCCGTACCGATACGAGGGATCCGCGGTTGCCGTCCACTGTCGACGTTCGCCTTGACCACATCACCAAGCGCTTCCACGAGGTCGTGGCGGTTGACGACCTGTCGCTCGACATCGAGCGCGGCGAGTTCTTCTCGATGCTCGGCCCGTCGGGCTGCGGCAAGACCACGACGCTGCGCATGATCGGCGGCTTCGAGGAGTCGACCGCCGGCACGATCTACCTGGGCGACACCGATGTCACCGGCCTGCCGCCGTTCAAGCGCGACGTCAACACCGTCTTCCAGAACTACGCGCTCTTCCCGCACCTCAACGTCTACGAGAACGTGGCCTTCGGGCTGCGGCGCAAGAAGACGCTCGACGCGGACATCAAGAGCCGGGTGGCTGCCATGCTCGAGCTGGTGGAGCTGCCCGGCTATGAGAGCCGCAAGCCGTCGCAGCTATCGGGCGGACAGCAGCAGCGCGTGGCGCTGGCGCGGGCGCTCATCAACCACCCGCGCGTCCTGCTCCTCGACGAGCCACTCGGCGCCCTGGACCTGAAGCTGCGCAAGCAGATGCAGCTCGAGCTGAAGCGGATCCAGACCGAGGTCGGCATCACCTTCATCTACGTCACCCATGATCAGGAAGAGGCGATGACCATGTCCGATCGGATCGCGGTCATGCGCGCCGGTCGGATCGAGCAGCTCGGCAACCCCGAAGACCTGTACGAGCGACCAAAGACCGCCTTCGTGGCTGGCTTCCTTGGCGTCTCGAACCTGCTCGAGGGCGAGGTGGTCGGACG
>Ga0209640_10001823_pt1 | contig 18398 bp, 17 predicted proteins | sample RifCSP10_1_FD_184018 | JGI IMG/M metagenome (GOLD analysis project Ga0209640, IMG submission 184018) | Soil microbial communities from Rifle, Colorado - Rifle CSP2_sed 10_1 (SPAdes) (version 2) | ecosystem: Environmental > Terrestrial > Deep subsurface > Rock core/Sediment | place: Rifle... | reverse complement strand
GATCTGCCCGGCTTTCGTCAAACCGGTCGACGAGATCATCGATTTACGGCGCTACCAGGTCCTCACCAGCGGCAAGATGCCCAAGACCGTGGGCGAGACCTTGAGAAACATGGAACGCCAGGGTAACCCGTGGGGCATGCCGCCGGAGGAGCGCCTGGCATGGATGGAAGATCTAGAAGTGCGGGAGATCAGGCCGGGCGAGGAGACGGACGTGCTGCTTTTCCTAGGCTGCGCTTTTGCTTTTGACGAGCGAAACAAAAAAGTCGCCCGGTCCTTCGTGCGCCTGCTTCAGAGGATGAAGGTTGACTTCGCCATCCTGGGGTTGGACGAGATGTGCTGCGGGGAAACCGCTCGCCGCCTGGGACACGAGTACCTCTTCCAGATGCTGGCCGAGCAGAACATCGAGGTATTCTCAAAGGTGAAATTCAACCGCATCCTCACCCAGTGCCCGCACTGCTTCAACACACTAAAAGAAGAATACCCTCAAATGGGCGGTAACTACCGGGTGCAGCATTATACGGAATTTCTGGCGGAATCGCCTGAATTCAAGAAGATGGCAGCAGCCTCAAACGACAATGGGATAACCGGACAGCTGGCTTATCACGACTCTTGCTACCTGGGGCGTTACAACCAGATTTACCAGGCTCCCCGCCAGCTGCTCGACCAGGCCGGGACCCGGCGGATCGAACTGCCCCGAAAGGGAGAGAACAGCTTTTGCTGCGGTGGCGGCGGCGGAGGCATGTGGGTGGAAACCGCTGCGGAGACCCGGATCAACCACCGCCGCCTCGAAGACGCTCTGCAGGTGCAGGCGGAGGTCGTCGCTACCGCCTGCCCATACTGCCTGCTGATGTTCGACGATGCGATTCGCTCGAAAGGTCTGGCAGAAACCATACAGGTGTTGGATATCGCCGAGATCTTGGACCGGCGATTAGGCACACCTTCCTAGCCATACCTTCCCGGAAGGTCGGACCTTCCGGGAAGGTGTAAATGAAGGATTAAAGGAGATGTGATCATGAAAACTCAATGGATGGTAGAAACCCGTGGCGACCCACTCGGCGCCGTGCGTGGATTTTTGAAAACCCTATGGATGAGCGCTGAACTGGACGGCATGATCGTGTCTTCAATTGGAAAACGACCAGGCCAACAGCTGCCCGATATCCTGATATCCCCCGGCGAACTTGACCAGTTCAATCCTTTTCGACCATTGATGGAAGTGAATGCCGCTAAATACCTGCCCGATTTGCTGCGACAACATTCTGAAGGGCATTTCGGCGTGGTGCTCCGCCCCTGTGAGATGCGCGCCTTGATCGAAATGGTCAAACGCGACGCACTGGCGCTCGAGCGGCTCCTGACCATCTGCATTGACTGCCTGGGTACCTACCCGGCCGAGGAATATGAATGGCGAGCAAGCCGCAAGGGCTCCTCGCAGGTTTTGACGCGGGATGGCCTGCGTTTTGCCCACATGGGCGGGATCGCGGCCTACCGCTACCGCTCGGCATGCCAGATGTGCACCTCTCCCCGAGCCAGCGGCGCCCACCTCAACCTCGGCGTTCTGGGGTTACCCGTGCGCCAGCATCTCCTGATCCAGGCGCGCGATTCGATTACGGCTGAATGGCTGCGGCTGGACCAGCTCGCCGACCGGGAAGCCGATCCAGACCTGGTTGAAGTACGTGAGCGCACCGTATCGAAGATGGCCGAACGCAACAACCGGACGCGGGAACGCATCACCCAGGGCTTGGCCGATGTTCTGCCACGCGACGTCGGCAGCCTGATCGAGCAATTCGAGGCTTGCGGCGCCTGCCAGGAATGCCTGAACAACTGCCCAATCTGCGCTGTGGATTCCCCGCGCCGAGGACCCGACAGGAAATATCTGCGGGAGGACATCACGCGCTGGATGATTTCTTGCGCCGGCTGCGGGATGTGTGAGCAGGCCTGTCCTCATCACCTGCCCCTGACCGCCATCTTTCATTACATCAAGCAGCAGCTGGCTCAATCTTACGGCTACACGCCCGGACTCTCGGTCAGTGAACCTTTACCGCTGATGTAAAAGCGAACAACCTGTCGTACTTGTTGAAATGATACAATGTACGCCAGGAATGAAGAACCGCAAAGGCCCAAAGAACGCAGAGGGGAGCGCGAAGAGATCCATAAAAGGTTGCTCATGCCCGGACGCAGAGCGCTGGGATGCCCGTTATGCCGAGGAGGGAGAGGAATGGCTGGGGCGCTCTCCGCGACCATTGCTGCGGGATTACGCCCACGTGCTGCCATCTTCCGGATTGGCGCTTGACGCAGCCAGCGGTGTAGCCAACAACGGCGCCTATCTCGCCCGGCTGGGTTTACGCGTAATCGCATTGGATATCTCGGAAAATGGGCTCCGGCTCGCCATGCGGCGCGCCCGGGAGGAAGGTTTAGATCTTTCAGCCGCCGTTTTTGATCTATCGAGCCCCTGGCTTCCGCCAAACCACTTCGACGTCATCGTCAACTTTCGTTTTCTCGAGCGGGCCACTTTTCCGGTATATCGCCAGGCGTTGAAAAATGGGGGATGGCTGTTCTTTGAAACGTTCGTAAAAACAGCCGGAGATAGCGATCGCCCGGAATATTATTTAAACGCGGGGGAATTGAAACAGGCTTTTCAAGATTTTGAGATCCTGAACTGGAAGGAAGCCAAGATTCCAGGGGCCGACCGGGCAACCGCGCAGCTGGTGGCGCGGAAACCCTATCAGGTATCGCTTGATTAAATGAATTTTATGCCTCCCCAGTGCCGGACTGGGGCGACCCCTGCGTAGCATACATTGATGCCAAATACTCGCTCATAGCGACGTCGTCGCTGCGCTTTGCCCGCAGGGACGCCGCCGAGGACGGCGGCGAGAGCATGGTTAGCTGGCGGGGAGGGCCAGACCAAACCGAACAACACTCCAGTGTGAGATGACTATTATATAAAAGCGTCAGTGACTTCGCGGGCGCAGCGCACGAAGTCCAGGACGGTAGGCACATTGCGCATAAGAATGGCCATGTTTCCTCTAACGTTTAGCTTGCGGGTCATCAGCGCCTGCATGGGATGCAATTCCCCTTTAAGAATTCGCACGTAGTTCCTATAAGGAGCGCGCAGCTCGAATACGGGCTTTTTCTGGTTAAATGCCTCGACAACAAGGGCTTCCCGGCACTTTCCGTGCCACAGATCGAAGTAAAAGACGACCTGATCAGACAGGGACTCATCCGGCTCAATCACGAAATAAAAATCTCCCTCCCAATTATGCGCAATACGGGCGTATTGGGCATCCTTGTTGAGCTTTTCCATTAACATATACGGCCATTCAGAGGTGGGGAATTTTGCCATTTCATGCTCCGGGATAGGGGTGTCTCCCCGAGAGTCTACTATAACTCTTTGCCTGCTTCAAGCGCTGGCGTTAGGAGAAGAATCCCCCCCAGCCCCCCTTGATAAGGGGGAGAAGAATGCCACCCAGCCCCCTTGATAAGGGGGAGAAGAATTCACAGGCCCTTGCACAATTCGATAAGATCGTCTATCCTTAAAATTAGAACCGCCTTGCGGCGGTTCTAATGCGCTGGGTGGGAGTTGAACCCACACGCCTTGCGGCACATGGCCCTCAACCATGCCTGTCTGCCAATTCCAGCACCAGCGCAAGAGCATTGGTATTATAATCGCCTATTGGCTCCTGTCAAGACAGGCAGAATCTAAGGAGAATACTATGCGCATCGTCCTGGATGCCATGGGCAGCGATACGTGCCCGGATCCGGAGATCCAGGCTGCTGTCGAGGCCGCTCGCCTTTTTGGCGAAGAGATCATCCTCGTCGGCCCCGAAGACCAACTCAAACCGCGCCTCGCCGAAATTGCGGCCGCGGAAATGCCGATTCGGCTGGTGCACGCTCCCGAGGTCATCACCATGGAAGATAAGGGTTTGAAGCTGGCGCTCAAGGCCAAGCGCCGCGGCGCGAATAACTCGATGGCAGTCGGCATAGATCTGGTTAAAAATGGCCAGGCGGATGCCTTCGTCACGGCCGGCAATACCGGCGGCATCCTGGCCACGGCTTATTATCGCCTGGGAACCATCCCCGGCGTCGAAAGACCCGCGCTGACCGGCCTCTTCCCGGTCAAAAACGGATATTGTGTAGTACTGGATATCGGCGCTAACCCGGACTGCAAACCTGAGCACCTCTACCAGTTTGCGATCATGGGCTCAATTTACGCTGAAAAAGTACGTGGGATCCCCAAACCACGGGTAGGTTTGCTCTCCAACGGCGAAGAGGCCGGGAAAGGCAACCAGCTGGTCCGCGATACAACCCCTCTCCTGCAGGCCAGCGATCTAAACTTTATCGGCAACGTAGAAGGCAAAGAGCTGTTCGGAGGCCAGACCGATGTGGCTGTCACGGATGGATTCACCGGTAACGTCCTGCTCAAATCCAGCGAAGCGGTCGCCAAACTGATTACCGAGCTGCTGCGCCAGGAACTGGTGAGCAGCACGCGTACAAAAGTGGGCGCCTTGCTCGCCAGACCGGCGTTCGATAAACTCAGGAAAATGATGGATCCGGCCGAAGTCGGCGCCGCTCCACTCCTGGGCATCGACGGGCTGGTCTTTGTCGGTCACGGTCGCTCGGATGCGCGCGCCCTGCTCAACGGGATCCGGGGCGCTCGCCAGGCCGTAGAAGCGCACCTGTTGGCGGCCATCCGGACTGCCATACAGAAGCGCCTGGCCGATGTTCCAGCGACGGAGCCCGCATGACTCGACCGCGGGTTGTTGTTACCGGGATAGGGGTCATCTCTTGCCTGGGAAATTCAGCGGAAAGAATGTGGGATGGATTGATTCACGGTCGCTCAGGCATCCGCCGGATCACCCAATTTGATGCGAGTGAGATGCCCTGCCAGATCGCTGGCGAAATACCTGAATTCGACCCCGATAATTATATGGACAGGAAGGAGGCCCGGCGCATCCCGCGCTCGGCGCAGATTGCCCTGGCTGCCGCCGTGCAGGCCATGGTTAATGCTGATCTGCCGGAGACCATGCCTGATCCGGAACGATCCGGCATACTTTTTGGTACGGCGGTAGGGGGGGTAGATGCCATCGATGATAACCTGCAAATCTTGCGCAGCAAGGGATACCAGCGGCTCAACCCCTTCGCCATACCTTCCGCCATTCCAAACCTTGCCGCATTTGTCATGGCCCGCCAGTTCCAATGCCTGGGACCGAACGCGACCATTACCACGGCCTGCGCCACCAGCACCCAGGCGATTGGTGAAGCTGCGGAAATCATCCGGCGCGGCGCGGCGGACGTGATCATCAGCGGAGGCACCGAATCGGCCATTCGCGATTTCGCCATTGGCGGCTTTTCGGCGATGCGCGCCCTGCCCACCAGTTACAACGACCGGCCTGCCCGCGCTTCCCGCCCTTTTGACGCCCACCGGGAAGGTTTTGTCTTCTCGGAGGGAGCGGCCGTGCTGATCCTGGAGGAGCTCTCACATGCCCTCAAACGCGGAGCACCCATCTATGCCGAAGTCGCCGGTCATGCCTCCTCAGCGGACGGCTACCATGTTGCGGCGCCGGACCCGGAAGCAGCTGGGCCCGCCCGCGCCATGCGCTGGGCGCTGCAGTACTCGGGGATATCGCCTTCCGAAGTGGATTACATAAACGCGCACGGCACCAGCACAGAACTCAACGATCTCACCGAGACCCGAGCGATCAAGAAGGTCTTCTCGGATTATGCGTACCGGGTCCCGATCAGCTCGACGAAATCGATGATCGGGCACGCCATGGGCGCCTCTGGAGCATTGGAAGCCCTGGCGTGCACGTTTACCATTCAAAATGGCTTGATTCACCCGACAATCAATTATGAGACGGCGGATCCAGAGTGCGACCTGGACTACGTACCCAACCAGGCGCGGCAAAAGCGCGTCGATATTGCTCTTTCGAACTCTTTCGGCCTGGGTGGTCAGAATGCCTGCCTGGTATTAAAAAAATATAGATCTTCTCGATAATTGAGAGAAGGGGTGTTTGTCCGAGCGGCTCCGCCGCTCGGACAAACACCCCCGCTTCTTATAGAAGCTGCTATTATTTATAGAGTGAGGGAGAAGAAGCATAATCATGGAAATCATCACGAATGAAAGGCTTGTCCGCCGGAACGCGCGGGTGGGGCAGATCACCAGCCTGGTTGGTCTGCTGGTCCTGGCTGGTGGGATGTATATCAGCTTCACCCAGCCGCAGCTGTTTGGGCTTTCCCTGGCCGCCCTGCTGGTAGGATTCGCCCTATCCCAAATCGGCATTTACTTCGGCAACCGCTGGAGCCGGCGTCCCCGCCCGGATGAAACTCTCAGCCAGGCGCTGAAGGGCCTGGATGATCGCTACCACCTGTATCACTATGAAACCCCGGCTTCTCACCTGCTGGTTGGTCCTGCCGGTGTGTGGGTGTTCCTGCCGCGCCACCAGAAAGGCACCATTACCTATGATGAGGAAAAGGGCCGCTGGCGGCAAAGGGGAGGCAACCTATATCTGAAGATTTTCGCCCAGGAAGGGCTAGGGCGCCCTGATTTGGAAATCGGCGGTGAGATGAGCGCCGCACACAACTATCTGAGCAGGCTGCTGCCGGATGACGAGGTCCCCGAAGTTCATGCAGCTCTGGTCTTTACGAACGAAAGCACGAATGTGGAGGCAGATAGCGCCCCCTCGCCCACCCTGCCCGTCAAGAAACTGAAGGACTTCATCCGGAAGGAAGCCAAAAACAAACCGATCTCGATGGCTGTTGTCAAGGAGGTCCAAAAGGAGATAGAGGAAATAGTCAGGTAGATATTTTTAACACGAAGGGCACAAAGGAAAAGACACAAAGGAACACAAAGCTCAGAAAAATATCTTTGTGTTCCTTTGTGTTTAAACTGTTTATCGAGAATCAATCATTCATGATTGACCTGTTGCTACCCCTTCAAAAAGTCCTCAACGGCGGCGCGGCTGATGCGGTAGGCGTTGCCGATTTTGCGGGCTTTCAAATCTCCGGCCTCAATCGCAGCCACCACATCTTCTTCGGAAACGCGCAGGACGGTGGCAGCCTCGGCAGGGGTCATCACGTCCGGCATACCGCCACCGGGAGCGCCGCCCGGAGGCGCCCCGGCACCGGCCGCGGCACCACCTTCGCCGGTCATGCCCCTAAGCGATTCGCTGAGCACATTGCCGACGCCCAATCCAGCTCCGATGCCGGCGGTCAAACCAGCGCCGCCACTCGGATTTTGGGCGGCATCGCGCAGTGCATCCGCCGCCTGCAGCTGGGTATACGTGCGCATATCGAGCATGCCCATCGCCCGCAGCTCCTCTGCAGATTTGCTGGAGGGCTTCAGGTTCTCCATGTAGAAGCTCTTCAACGTTACCCCCAGTGCTTTAAAATCATCCAGGGTCCTGGCTCGCACGCCGGCGCCAAGTTCATCCGTCAGGCTGATCAATTCGGGAACGCTGTTGGTGGCGGCCGTCTCTCCCAACAAATCCTGTAAACGAGAGAGCAGCATGGCCTTCAAGCGGCTCTCGATCTCGCTGGTGCGGAAGATTCCCTGAGCGCCCACCACCTGGTTGACAAATTGCTGGGGATCCTCAACCTGAAAGCTGTAGGTCCCGAACCCCTGCAGCAGGGCCACCCCTAATCCCATATTGGGATTACGCACGATGATCGGCTGGGGCGTGCCCCACTTCTGGTCGACAAACTCCCGGCGGGAGACAAAATATACCTCCGCCGGGAATGGGGTCTGCTCGTTAAATAAGTTGTCCAGCTTTTCGATCAACAACGGGATATTGGCGGTGACGATCGTGTGCCGGCCCGGACCAAAGGTATCCAGGGCGACCCCATCGCGGTAGAACACGGCGGTTTGAAATTCACGGACGATCACCTGCGAGCCGAGCCGAAAACTTCCTGGACCGGACTCGGGGAAGCGGTGCACGATCTCATCGACCATCTCGTTGGGGTGCTGAACTACATCAAAAATTCTGGCCATTGTCGTTTCTCCTGGGTTCTTAGCTTAACTTTCTAAAATGACTTCCTCGCGCCGCTCAAAAGTCTCGATGCAAAGATCTGCGGTGGTCTCCAGGTGACGGATCGCAGCAGGCAACCCATCGGTTCCCACCGAGGCTTCCACGTTGTCAATGGCGCGCTCGACTTCGTCGGCCAGTTCCAGCATGGCGGCGTCGTATTCGTACAAGCGGGCGATTTCTTGCTCGTTGACGTTGACGGCATCAAACAGCCCCGAATAACCGCGGCTGGCTGTGCGCACCTTATCGGCAAACGTGCGGATCTTCAAAGCGCCTCTTTCCAGGTCATCGACGTAGCCGATCTGGCCCTGGCTGATAAAATCGCGTTGGATGCGGGAGACGTGCCCTTCCAGCTCTCGGAAGCGCTGGAAAATGACATCTCGAATGAGCTTGTCCGAGTCGCGGCGGGTCTGCCGTTCCAGATATCCCTTGAATCCGGGGAGATTTTGGACGATCCGCTTGAACGGATCCATATCCCGGGTGACTTTTGCAAAAATGCGATCTCTTAATTCGTTCATTGCATTCTCCTTGGTGAAAAATGACACCTGCAGGTTTCTAGTGGATTATAGCCCCAGTTTTCCCCCGCTGCAACTGTTTTCGTCCGGCTGCCAGGAGGCATCTTCCCGGAAGCTGGGGCGGGTCTTCACCGTGATCAGCAATGGTTCGGAGCCCGATAGGGTACCTGTTTTCGAAGGTTATATGCCTGGACAGACCCGCCCCTACAGGAAGATGCCGCAATCCATTATAATAGTTAAGTTCAATGCAATCCGGTCAGGCAGAAAGCAATCCTAGCGCTTGCTCTTAAGCAAAGCGCGTAAACCGTGTCACGTTCTCCAGGAATAATCCCATTAATTTAAGGAGTTTGCCTGATGAAGACTACCGATACGATGAATGAACTTTTGGAGTTATTGGAAGGCAGCCTCAAAGTTGAGCATGGCAAGGCTGAGGTCCTCGACGCAGCCGGTCTGCGCACCACCATTCACAGATTGGCGCAGGTATCTGCATTGGAGGCGGGCGTTCGCCAGGCCACGGCGCGCTACCTGACGCGCCTTGCCGGCCTGGCTGCGGGTGCCATCCCTTCCTCTATCCACGATCTATATATGGCGAGGGGTAGAGGTGAAGTGCCTCCCAATTTCACCGTGCCCGCCATGAACCTGCGCGCCCTTTCCTTTGACGCCGCCAGGGCTGTGTTCCGCGTCGCTAACAGCACCGACGCCGGCGCATTCATGTTTGAGATCGCCCGCTCTGAAATGGGCTACACCGACCAGCGACCCAGCGAGTATGCCACCAGCGTGCTGGCGGCGGCGATCGCAGAAGGGTTTAGCGGTCCGGTGTTCATCCAGGGCGACCATTTCCAGGTCTCGCCAAAACGCTACGCCAGCAATCCCGAGGCGGAGCTGCAAACGGTGCTCGAGCTGATCCAAGAAGCCCTCAAGGCCGGATTTTTCAATATCGACGTGGACACTTCCACGCTGGTAGATTTGAGCAAGCCGACCATTGAGGAACAGCAAGCCTTGAATACGGAACTCTCGGCGATGTACACCGCTCGCATCCGGGAATTGGAACCGGAGAGCGTCACCGTCTCAGTTGGTGGAGAAATCGGAGAGGTCGGCGGGCAGAACTCAACCGAGCCGGAGCTGCGCGCTTATATGGAAGGATTTAATGCAAAACTGGCAGAAAGAGCGCCGGACGCACCCGGGCTTAGCAAAATCAGCATCCAGACCGGCACTTCCCATGGCGGCGTCGTCCTTCCAGATGGGTCGATTCAGGAAGTCTCGGTGGATTTCGATACGCTCCTGCACCTCAGCCGGGTAGCCCGCGAAGATTACGGATTGGCCGGAGCCGTGCAGCACGGCGCTTCCACGCTTCCCGCAGACGCCTTCGGGAAATTCGTCGAATGCGAGGCCTGCGAAGTCCATCTGGCTACCAATTTCCAGACCATCCTATTCGACCACCTGCCGGAAGATTTGCGCGAAGAGATGTACGCCTACCTGGAGCAGAATCACACCGGCGATCGCAAACCAGACATGACGGATGAACAGTTCTATTACACCAGCCGCAAGCGCGCCATCGGCCCTTTTAAGGCGGTGCTCTGGGATCTGGAGGAGGATCATAAAGCCGGGATCGCCCGGGCCTGGGAAAACCAGTTCCGAAAATTGTTTGACCTGCTGCAGGTGGAAGGTACCCGCCGGTACGTCGAGCAGACCATCCAGCCGGTGGCCGTCCAGCCGGAATTGAAGGACTACCTTGGCGAAGAGACCGTTGAAGAAGAGGTCTCGGACCTGGCGGATTGAGAGCAGGGGTTAAGGGATAAGGGATAGGGCTGTCTGTAACTCCCTATCCCCTATCCCTTGTTCTTTTTTATGCCTGCTTCTGATCAAGGTGTTTCCAAGGACCGCTACACGCTGATCCCCCGTACGCTGATTTTCTTAACCTGGGGCGACAGGGTGCTCCTGCTGAAGGGCGCCCCCCATAAGAGGCTGTGGGCCGGGCTGTACAACGGGATTGGCGGGCATATCGATCGCGGAGAGGATGTGCTGACGGCGGCGCGCCGCGAGCTGCTCGAGGAGACCGGCTTGAGCGTCCCCGACCTGTGGCTGTGCGGCGCGATTACCGTAGATACCGGAGAGGACACCGGCATTGGTATTTTCGTGCTGCGCGGGGAGTTTCGCCCGGCAGAGGAGGGCGGCCTTCCTTTCACTTCTCCCGAGGGCGAGTTAGCCTGGGTCCCCTACGAGGAAATCGTCGACCTGCCCTTGGTGGAAGATCTCCCCATCCTGCTGCCGCGGGTGCTATCCATGAAGCCAGGCGATCCCCCGTTCGCCGCTCACTCCAGTTATGACCGGCAAGGTCGCTTGGTCCTATCTTTTGGTTAGGTCATGAGTATTGCGCTGGCTTCTGCCTGGCACCCGAGAGGGGAAATGGTGCGCTTTCGGAAGATATTTCCCAAGATTGAAGCAGCCTACGCTGCCATTATGATCTCGCTGCCTCCTGGGACCGACCCGGCGGAGTTTTCCCAACTGGAAACTCTCGCCAACGTTTCCCTGACCGTCACCGGAGACTGGTCCTGGGGGCGCCACGTTGCCGTGGGGCAGGCCTTCGAGGCCTCCACGGACTTTATCCACTACGCCGATTTCGACCGGCTGGTGCGTTGGGTAGAGACTTACCCGGAAGAGTGGCGGCGCGGCCTGGAGCAGATTCAAGAGGCAGACTACACCATCTTCGAGCGCTCGGAAAAAGCCTGGGACAGCCACCCGCAGGCCTTGCTCCAGACGGAGAAGATCTCCAGCGGGGTGATCGCCCACCTGGTCGGTCGATTCCAGGATTTCAGCTCCGGCTCTAAGGGCCTCAGCCGGCGGGCCGCCCGGTTCTTATTGGCCAACAGCCGTGAGGAGCGGGGCAGTTCAGGCCGCGCCCTGGGCACGGACGCCGAGTGGACAGTCTTGCTCCACCGGGGCGGTTTTTGCCTGCAAAGCGTGCAGGTCGATGGGCTGGACTGGGAATCAGCCGACCGCTTCCAGGCACAGGCCGCCTCGCCGGAAGCGCAGCGCCGCGCGGCAGAGATTTACGACGCCGATCCAGAAAATTGGGCGCAGCGGGTGCGGGTTGCGCAAGAAATTGTCGAATGCGCCCTGGAAGCCTTCCAACGCCCGCTCATTTATCCTGAATAAAACAGCTTTGTGTGGTTTTAACACAACGGGCACAAAGGGTAACACGAAGGACACTAAATCTAAAATAACTACTTTGAGACTTTTGTGACTTACCCGAGCGACGATCTCTGTCGCTGTGGACTGCACGTTAGAAGTGCAACTTATAACCCGCTTATCCGTATACTATTATAGAAGGCTTTGCCGCTAATCAGAACTTGCAAAGATCATAACTTACGGATTACGAATTACGTAATAGGTGTAAGCATGTCTCCCAATTCGAAACGAAAAGTCCCCCTGCTTTTGTGGCCCTTCTGGGCGTTGTGGCGTTTACTGGCCTTCATCATCGGGCTGACCGGCCGGCTGGTGGCGGTAATCTTAGGCCTGGTGTTGATGATCCTCGGCGCCATCCTGATCGTCACCATCGTGGCCCTGCCGGTTGGCATTCCGCTGGTGATTTTTGGTTTCCTGCTGGTGCTGAGGGGAATCTTCTAAGAGATCTCTATTACGTATTTCGTAGTGCGTATTTCGTAAGGAGGTTGGAGGGCGGATGGCAAGAAGGAACGGGGAGGGGGATGAGCACGTGCTGTTCTACATGGAAGGTTTGCGATGCATTCGTTTTTCGTTTGAGGAACGAATGCGAGGAGATTGAAAATTTAGGATCGAAAATTGAAGATTGGTGGTTGATTGGGGGCCGATTTCATGATTTCTGGCCTTTTTTCAGGGTAAAGGCGCTTAATTTCTCCAAAAGGGCGGGGGTTTTTTGTTTTTTAGATGTGTAGTATATTCGTTTTTCGTTATTCGAATTAATTTTTATCGAGGAACGAATGGGTAGCCAGTGAATTGTGGACGGTGGACGACACACGACGGAAGACAGGGGACGGGAGACGGGGTAAATATTCGTTTTCCGTTTTTCGAATTATTTTTTTCTCCGGTAACGAATGGGGATCGGATTCGTTTTTCGAATTAATTTTTTTCGGGGAAGCGAATGGCGAGCGGGTTGCAGGTTGAAGGTTGAAAATTGAAGATTTTTGGCCTGCGTTGGTTTGGGGGAAATGAGCAAGCTTTGACGGTGGGGCTATGAAAATGTTAAGGTACAGCGGTGATGAATTTTGCAGGCGGATCGATACCTATTTAATTATAGCGCTTGGCTTACCAGTTCCGCCACGGTGGAGTTTGCATTCTTGTAAGGAAAGGGGGATTCCCACGGTGAATCTCCGCGGCCAGAGCATTTAGCACCAGCCAATGAATTTACCAATTCATGAGGACGCGCTTCAAATAGTTGACAAACTGATTTGATTTGTGCTATAATGTTATCGATACCGGGATCGATCTCGGGATCGATAACAGGAAAAATATGCCTATGATCAACCAGAAACGTGTCACAAACAAAGAAGTTGCTCTTGCGGCCGGCGTTTCAACGCAAACGGTCTCCCGCGTGATTAACGAACGACCGGACGTCGCGCCGGAGACGCGTAAGCGCGTACAGGAGGTTATCGCCGAACTGGGATACCGGCCCAGTGCAGTGGCGCGCAGCCTCATTCAGCAGCGCAGCTTTACATTAGGAGTGGTGACTGCCGGACTGAAGTACATTGGTCCTTCAATGATTCTAAGTGGAATTACCAGGGAGGCGGAGAAGACAGGATATGCAGTCTTGTTAATGGAGCTGCCAAAATTCGATACGGAGGATGTCGAGCCAATTTTTGAATCGTTGATGACGAGGCACGTGGATGGGATTATTTGGGCCGTTCCAGAAGTTGGAGATAATCAACGTTGGCTGAAACAGCAGTCGCCGGCCCTTTCGGTGCCATTCATCTTTTTAACGGCTCCCCCTCACTCAGGCCTGCCTTCGGCTGATTATGACAATTGTCGGGGCGGGAAAACAGCCACGGAACATCTACTTCAGCAGGGCTATCGCCATATCGGGCATGTCTCTGGACCGCTGGAATGGCTGTCGGCTCGGCAACGAAAAGAAGGCTGGCAGGATGCTCTGCGCGATGCGGGTATTGAAACTGCAGAAATGCGCTGGACCGAGGGGAACTGGTCATCAGCGAGCGGAGAGCGGGCATTTAGCCAGCTGCTGGAAGAATATCCTGAGATGGATGCCGTGTTCGTTGCGAACGATCAGATGGCGATCGGCGTTCTACAGGTGGCGTGTAAGCAGGGGATAAATGTATCGCAGGATTTGGGGGTAGTCGGTTTTGATGGGATTGCCGAGTCGGCTTACTTCTGGCCCCCGTTGACGACCATGTACCAGGATCTGCCCAAGCTGGGCTCCATCGCTGTAAGCGAGCTCGTCGGCATTATCGAATCAAAGTGGGATGGAACTATGAGCGAAGAATCCAACAGCGTTAAGCTTGAGCCCCAATTAATCATCCGGGAGAGCTCGGTCATTCTTAAGTGATTTTTTAACCTACTGCACCCCGGCTGTGCCGATATGCAACGAAAGGAGGAAAGCGATTTCTGAACTAAATACTGGGCCGTGTGCGCCCACAAATCCACTCATCTTTTATGCTGTTGTGAAGGAGAAAAAATGTCTAAGAAATCATTTTCCCGCCGGGACATGCTTAAGGTTTCCGGACCGCTGATAGCGGGTGCAGTCCTGGCAAGTTGCGCCCCCAGGGCGACCGAAGCGCCCGAGGCCACTGCTGCACCAGCGGCCACCGAGGCTCCGCCGGCTGTGGGGCCAACCAGCCTTCCATCTAAGAAAGTGGAAGGCAACGTTGTCGCCTTTCACGATGTCAAGGAACTCACGGAGGAATTGCGGGCTCAATTCGAATCGGATCACCCGGGCATCACCATCGAATTCGTCGATCGTGAAGAACCGGCCAGGCTCTTTGCGATGATCGCTGCCGGAACCCCGCCGGACTTAATTCGCATCCAGGCCCCCTCCATCCCGGGCTATCTGGCTCGAGGTCTCATCCGTGACCTGACTCCGTATTTTGAGGCGAGCACAGTTCTCAAAATGGATGACCTGCTGCCAGCCAACGATTATTACAAAGCCGAATCCGCCTTGGAGATCGGTACCGGCAAGATCTACGGCATGTGCAAAGACTTCTCACCAGACTTTACCATATTTGTCTTTAAGAAGGCCTTTGACGACGCGGGTGTGCCCGTGCCGGATCCAGCCAAACCGCTGACCTACACCGAGGTGTTAGATCTTGCCCGAAAGGTTTCGAAAAAGGAAGGCGACCGCATCCTGATGTGGGGCTACGGCTACGAGGCCGATTGGATCGACCGCATCTGGATGAACAGCCTGGCTGAGGTGGGACAGAATCTATATTCGGCCGATTACAGGAAGATCGTTATCGCCGGAAACGATGAGACCAAAGGGCTGGCCCAGTACTACTTCGATCTCGCCAAAGACAATCTGAGCGTCAACCCGCTTAATCCCAGCCCGAATGGTTGGGCTGGAGGTGACTTCACGGCGGGTTTGCTGGGTATGATGCAATATGGTTTTTGGTTTAGCGCCATGGCAGAGACTGATGCAACCAAAGGTCAGGTGGTCATGCTGCCTGGCCCTAGCTGGTCAGGCCAGCGTCGCGATCCCACCATGACCGCTACAGGCATGGTGATGGAGGCCGAGGCCAGAAACCCGGATGCGGCCTGGGTCGTCTTCGAGTGGTTCAACGGCGGCCAGCCGGCACTCGAACGCGCGGCGAGCGGATGGGGCGTACCGGCGCTCAAATCCATGATGAATCTGATCCCGCAGGAGACCGACTTCCAGAAGCAGTGCTTGCAGGTTCTGCAGGCCGAGCTGGATCTGCAGACTCCGCCGCTTCAATTCAACCCGTTCCTCGGCGAAACGGAAGTCATGAATAGCTGGAAGACGCATCTGGAGCAGGCGCTGCGTGGCGACATCACTTTCGATGAAATGATCAGTAACGTCGAAACGGAAGTAAACCTTGCCATCTCGGAGGGCATTTCCCGCATCAGCGGCTAGGCGGGAGTGCCTGTAAGGTCCGCTCACACCGGGGAGTAGCACCCATCCCCTGACGCTCTGCGTCGAGCCAGTCGCACGCTGCCGAAAAGGACGCATGGCAATTTCATGCGCCTACCTGCTGCAGACGGAACGCAGAGCGTCCCGGGAGGGGCTACAACGCGGAGCGTTGTAGCCAGGAAGAGTGTTGTAGTCAGGAAAGAGCGTTTTAGCCAGGAATAGATCAGCAAGAGGCAGATTTATGAGTTCGCCAACAGTATCTCACAAACCCTGGCAGAGCGGAGATCATGAGAAGAATACTGCTGTGAGCACAAAGGTTGAAGGTCGCGGCCTGACCAGGGGGCAGCGCAGAACGGTTACCTTTTATTTGTTCATATCCCCCTGGCTGCTCGGCTTCATCTTTTTGACGACGATACCCATGCTGCTCGGATTCCTCACATCCTTTACAAACTACGAGGGTCTGAGCATCGCCAACCTGCGTTTTGTTGGCCTGACGAATTACGTCCGGGCTTTTACGGCTGATCCGGAAGTCGGGTTTTCTTTAGGAAGGACTCTCTTGTGGGGGTTGTTCAATCTACCGACCTGGCTGATCCTTTCCTTTGCCATGGCGTTGATTCTCAATCAAAATGTAAGGGGGCAGGGTTTTTTTCGGACCTTATATTATCTACCCAGCGTGGTACCGGTCGTCGCCGCAATCACAGCCTGGAAAGTCATCCTGGATAAGAATGCCGGCTGGTTGAATGGCATCATCGACCTTTTCATCCCAGGGACTGCGATTGGTTGGCTCTCCGATTATGCAATGCCGGGGATGACCATGATTGCCGTATGGACCGGCCTGGGCACGGCGATGGTGATCTTCCTGGCCGGTTTGCAAAATATCCCCGATGAATTGGTCGAGGCGGCTCGCATCGACGGGGCGAATTCGTTTCAGATCTTTCGCTACATTACACTGCCCTTGATGACGCCGGTGATCTTCCTGCAACTGGTCATGGGGTTAATCGGCGTATTCCAGCAATTAAATTTGCCCCTGGTATTGACCCAGGTTGGCATCAGCACCGGGGCCGTTCCGCCGCGCCAGATCTATCTCTACATGATCCATGTCTATCGACAGATCTTCATCTCAAGCCGCTGGGGCTACGGAATAGCTTTGTTGTGGCTTCTGTTTATCGGAGTTTTTGTACTTACTCTGATTGTCTTCTGGACCGAAAAATATTGGGTGTACTCGGATAGGCCCGAGGAAGGAAGATAGCCGTGGACTACGCACTGCGGGCTCGCCTGGCGAAGCGCTTTTACCGCTTCCTGAGCTATACGCTTCTGATTGGCGTGGCGATTATCATTATCATGCCTCTTGCGGCAATGGCAACTACATCCATCAAACAGATGAGCGAATACAACGTCTGGCCGATCAACATCCTACCCAGAGTGCCGCAATGGAGTAATTACGCTGCCGTTTTTGAGATGGCCCCTTATTTGAAAGTGGCGCTCCGCACAGCTGCGCTGGGCATCATCGTAACCATCATCGTCACTGCCAGCAGCAGCCTGATCGGATTTGCCTTTGCCCGTTATCCTGTGAAGGGAAGTAAGCCTTTATTCTTCATCGTGGTCGGTCTCATGATCATCCCATACATTGTGGTGCTCATCCCTCAATTCGTCATGTACTCGCGATTACACCTGACGAACACCTATTGGCCATGGATATTCGGCGCTATCGCGGGAAACTCCTTCTACATTTTCTTGTTTCGCCAGTTCTTCCTTTCCTTTCCCAGAGAACTGGAAGATGCAGCCGAAGTGGATGGGGCTGGCCCATTTCGGATTTTCTGGCAGATCTTTCTCCCGAATGCCAAGCCGGTGATTGCCGCCGTGATGATTTTCGCCTTCAGCTATATTTGGGGCGATTACATGACCCCGCTGATTCTGTTGAACGATGATAAGACCCTTTTATCTGTGAAGATCGCCACTTCTTATTCAAATCCCCAGGGAGTTTGGTTAATAACCATCGCCTTGGCCGCGAACCTGATCTACATGCTGCCGCTGGTGATCGTCTTCTTCCTGGCACAGAAACACATCCTCAAAGGCGTGGTGACAAGCGGCTTAAAGGGATGATGTGGAACTCAAATTCGAACCGGCTGGGAGATCCGACATGAAGCAACCATTATTTGGCCTGACTGTGGCCGCGCATGAAGCTGCGAGTCGAGCAAGTGAATTCGGAGTCCATTTTTGTGATTTGCATTTCGGAGGCAACGCCGGCCTGCTGCCCGCGGCTCTGGAGGCATGCGACCGCCAGAATTTGGGGTATGTGCTGAACTTCGAGGGAGCTCCCATCGGTTGGGCGCCTCCACCAGCTCTAAAACAAGATCTCTCTCGGCGGCAGGGGTTTATGGGTTTTATGCTGGATGAAGCCGACCACATGCAGATCAACGCCCACTGGCCCGTGGTGGATTACTACGGCTATGATGACCAGCACTTCCTGGCTGAAACAGACGGCCTCGATCTGTTTGCAGCCCGAGAAGCAGTGCTGGCAGCCCTACAGCAGCGCAGTGAAGCCTGCAAGGTGGCACAAAAAGCCGCTGCTGTCGAGTTCCTTTTCCCTGTGATGATGCACACCGCCGCCCGCGCTGGCTTCACGGTCAGTCCAAAGATTCTCAAGGAAACCTGCGGACCGATCATGCTGGCTGTGGCGATGGGCACAGCCCGGCAATACGGGGTGGATTTCTGGATTGACGTGGATTACTGGTGGCATAACGAGGCCATCGGCCACTCCGTGGAGCGGTTTCGATCAGCCTTGCTATTAGCCTA
>Ga0209640_10001821_pt1 | contig 18402 bp, 17 predicted proteins | sample RifCSP10_1_FD_184018 | JGI IMG/M metagenome (GOLD analysis project Ga0209640, IMG submission 184018) | Soil microbial communities from Rifle, Colorado - Rifle CSP2_sed 10_1 (SPAdes) (version 2) | ecosystem: Environmental > Terrestrial > Deep subsurface > Rock core/Sediment | place: Rifle... | reverse complement strand
AGTGGATATTGAAGCCGTGCGCGAACAAGAGCGTGCAGCCTTTGTCGAGTGAGGCTTCGATGTCCTGGTAGAGCTTTCCTTGCGCCATGTCGGGGACGAGGAAAGCGACGAGGCCGGCGCCCTTGACGGCCGCGGCCGGAGCCTTTACTTCAAAGCCGTCGCGCGCGGCTTGCGCGGCCGTCTTGCCGCCCGGGCGAAGGCCCAAGACGACGTCGAATCCGGAATCACGGAGGTTTTGCGCGTGAGCCCTCCCTTGGCTGCCGTACCCGAGCACGGCAATCCTCTCGCCGCTCAGTGCGTCGATGTCGACGTCAGATTCCAAGAACAATTGCATGGCTCGTACCCCTTCGAATTGTGCCTGCCGATAAAAAAAAACCCCGCAGCCTTTCGGGTGCGGGGCCTACGTGAGTATTTGTCGTCAAGTCAGCCGCCCGCACCCGCTGAAGCTCTGTACTACCGCAAAAAGCTCGGCGGGGCGGATTGGAGTCATCTCAGTCTAGAATCGTACTCGGAATGATGATGATCCGAGAAAGCCCTTGAATTGTCAACGTATTGCGCTATTCTGCCCAAACTCTCCCGAGGATAAATCGAATGACGATCAAGGTCGGCGATACGGTGCCGCAAGGCAAGTTCACGGTCATGGGAGCCAACGGTCCGGAGCCATTGGCGAGCGATGATCTCTTCCGTGGCAAGAAGGTCGTCCTCTTCTCGGTGCCCGGGGCCTTCACGCCCACCTGCTCGGCCAAGCACCTGCCGGGCTATGTCGAGCAGGCCGCGAAAATCAAAGCCTTGGGCGTCGACACGATTGCCTGTCTCGCCGTCAACGATGTGTTCGTGATGTCGGCTTGGGGGAAGGCCGGTAACGTCGGCGACAGGATCGTCATGCTTGCCGACGGTAACGGCGACTACACGCGTGCGCTCGGGCTCGAGCTCGACGCCACGGGCTTCGGCATGGGCCGACGCGGCAAGCGTTTCTCCATGATCGTCGACGACGGCGTCGTCAGAGAGCTCAACGTCGAGCCGCCCGGGCAGTTCGGCGTGAGCTCGGCCGAATCCGCGTTAGCGCAACTCGGCTGATGTAGGAGCGGCGTCTCGCCGCGATCTTCGCGCGCGACCCTCAAGAATCGCGGCCGGAGGCCGCTCCTACAGGGACGCTGCTCCCACACGAGACGCCTCTCCCACCAGAGGGCGCTCCCACCCACACGCAGCTCCAACAGGTGCCGCCCCGTCGTCACGCGGTGGTGCGCCCTCCGAGGGCCGCGATCAACTCGGGAACAGCGTCGAACAAGTCGGCGACGAGCCCGACGTCCGCGACCTCGAAGATCGGCGCTTGAGAATCCTTATTGATCGCAACGATCGTGCGCGCGTCTTTGATGCCCGTCAGGTGTTGGATGGCGCCCGATATGCCGAGCGCAATATAAAGGTTGGGCGCGATGATCTTTCCCGTCTGACCCACTTGCAGGTCGTTCGGCGCGTAGCCTGAATCGACCGCCGCACGCGACGCGCCGACCGCGGCACCGAGCGCACGCGCAAGATCCTTGACGAGCCCGAAATTCCCCGCGCTGCCGAGCCCGCGCCCGCCGGCCACGACGCGCGTCGCGGTCTGCAGATCGACGCGTCCGGCATCGCTCGATCGCAGCTCGACGAAACGCGTATGCGTCGGCGTGCCCGCCTGGGCGCTCACGAGCTCGACGGGCGAGGGCGGCTGCTGTCCTACGGGGGCAAACGACGCCGTCCGCACGGATGCAACGACACGGCGTTCCGGGTCCGCTTCCAACGTGACGATTGCGTTGCCCGCGTAGATCAGCCGCCGGAATCGATACGCGCTGTCCACGGCCATGAGGTCGCTGACCTGTCCGACGTCGAGCAGCGCGGCGATGCGCGGCAGCAAGTCCTTGCCGAACGTGCTGGACGGCGCGAGCACATGCGTATAGTCGCGCGCGAGGACGGCAGCTTGCGGCGCGATCACGCCTGCCAGCGCATGCGCGTGGCGTGCATCGACGATCGACAAAACTCTGCGCACGCCGGCGAGCGTGCTCGCGGCATGCGCCGCCCTGGTGTCGTGCGCGAAAACGGCCACGTCGATCGCGGCCGAGCCGAACGCATGCGCGCACGCGACGCATTTGGCGGTATTGACGTGGAGCTCGCCCTGGGCGTGCTCCGCAATGACGAGCACCTGCGGCATTACAGAGCTCCCCGGCGGCGCAGCTCGGCAATGAGCGCGCCAATGTCCTTGACCTTGATGCCGGGCGGCCGGGGCTCGGGTGCGTCGGTCCGTACGACGCGAAACTGAGGCCGCGTCTCGACGCCAAGTGAGCTCAAGCTCACGACGTCGAGAGGCTTGCGTTTCGCTTTGAGAATCTCGGGGAGCTTCACGTAGCGCGGCTCGTTGAGACGCAGGTCCGAAGTGACGACGCCCGGAAGGTCGAGCTCGATCGTTTCGAGGCCGCTATCGACCTCGCGCGTCGCGCGCGCGACACCGTTTACGAGGGCGAGCTTCGACACGAACGTAGCTTGCGGACGATTCCACAGCGCGGCCAGCATCGGACCGGTTTGGCCCTGATCGTCATCGATGGATTGCTTGCCGAGCATCACGAGCAGCGGCTCCTCCCGCGCGACGAGCACGAGCAGCGCGCGGGCGACGGCGAGCGGCTCGAGCCTCGTCTCGTTCTCGACGAGGACCGCGCGGTCCGCCCCCATGGCCAATGCAGTGCGCAACTGCTGCTGCGATTCGGTCGTGCCGATCGAGACTGCCAGCACCTCGTCGGCTTGGTTGCGCTCCTTGATTCTCAATGCTTCCTCGAGGGCGATCTCGTCGAACGGATTGATGCTCATCTTGAGTCCCTCGGTCGCGACGCCGGAGCCGTCCGCGCGGCAGCGGACCCGGACGTTGAAATCGACCACGCGCTTGATGCAAACCATGATTCTGCGCATCGCATCGGACCCTTTGGACGGCGCGCTAATCGCGCGCCCAGGGATTGTACAATCGCGGCGTGAATCCGAAGCCGCTCATCGATGCCGCCGCTCTCGCCTCGCGAATACCGGACGGCGATTGCGTCGTCGTCGATTGTCGATTCGACCTCACGGCACCTCACCAAGGCTTTGCGCGTTATCTCGAAGGACACATCGCCGGTGCGCGCTACGCGCATCTCGACAAGGACCTCGCGGGACCCGTGACGCCGACGAGCGGCAGACACCCGTTGCCCGCGGTCGACGATCTCGCGGCGACTCTCGGCGCGTTCGGCATCGATGCCGGGACCTTCGTCGTCGCCTACGACGAAGCCGGCGGCGCCGTCGCGGCGCGTCTCTGGTGGCTCCTGCGCTGGCTCGGGCACGCCGAGGCTGCCGTGCTCGACGGCGGTCTCGCGGCGTGGCGCGCATTCGGGGGAGTTGTGGCGACGCGCATTCCGGAGTGGCGACCGAGCCGCTATCGCCCGCGCACGGTGCGTGCGGAGTGGGTCGTCTCCACGCGGGAGCTCGAAGGAGTGCTCGCGCGCGGGGCGCGGCTTCTCGACGCGCGAGCGAGCGCGCGCTACCGCGGCGCCAGCGAGCCCATCGATCCCGTCGCCGGCCACATTCCCGGCGCCTCCAACTTGCCGTTCAGCACGTGCCTGACGCCTGAGCAAAGATTCCTGCCGCGCGAGCAGCTCGAGGCGCTGTTTGCGGCGCAGGGTCTCCGAGGACAGCCGCTCCCCGAGGCCGTCGTGATGTGTGGGTCGGGCGTCACGGCGTGCCACCTGCTGCTCGCCATGGAGGTAACGCGGCTGCCGCCGGGGAAGCTGTACGCAGGCTCATGGAGCGAATGGATTCGCGATCCCGGGCGGCCCGTCGCGACCGGAGTCGAGGCCGGTTACGCGAGGCGCGGCGCACATCGCACGTAGCGGCGTTGTGGCACAATCGCTTTTTTCCTTGACAGGCCGCCGCCGTGACTCGCAAGTCCGTTTCGTTCGAACCCAGTGTTCGGCTCCGAGGTGTCCGCTACGAGATTCGCGGTAACCTCGCGCGGCGCGCGCACGAGCTCGAGCGCCAAGGCTACGAGATCATCTCCTTGAATATCGGCAATCCAGGGCTCTTTGGGCTCCGCACGCCGGAAACCATGCGCCTCGCCATGATAGAGAACTTGAGCTCGAGCGAGGCTTACTGCAACCAGAAAGGCATATTTCCGGCGCGCGAAGCGGTCGTCATGCAGCAGCAAGACCGGGGCGTGCTCGATGCGACCGCCGACCACGTGTTCATCGGCAACGGTGTCAGCGAGCTCATCGATCTCACACTGCGGGCACTTCTCAATCCCGGTGACGAAGTGCTGATCCCGAGCCCCGACTATCCGCTGTGGACCGCGGCCACGGTGTTGAACGACGGCAAAGCCGTCTACTACCCGTGTCCGGAATCGGCGGCGTTCAATCCCGACGTCGCGGCGATCGCGAAACTCATCACGCCCCGGACGCGAGCCATCGTCGTCATCAATCCCAACAATCCCACCGGCGCCGTCTATGACCGCGAATGTCTCGCGGCGTTGGCGAAGCTCGCGGCCCATCACGGCCTCGTCATGATGAGCGACGAGATCTACGATCAGATGACGTATGACGACGCCGAGTTCGTGCCCATGGCGACGCTCTGTCGCGATACGTTGTGTGCCACTTTCAGCGGGCTTTCGAAGGTCTATCGTGCTTGCGGTTATCGCGTCGGCTGGGTTTCGTTCAGCGGCGCGGTCGAACGTTCGGAGCGTTATCTCACGTCCCTGGACTTGCTTGCGGCGCTTCGCCTCTGCAGCAACGTACCGGGTCAGTGGGCCGTGCAAACGGCACTCGGCGGCTTCCAGAGCATTCATAAGCTATGCGCGCCGGGCGGACGTCTCTACGAGTCGCGGCAAGCCATCATCGATGCCGTCGCAGAGAGCCGGTATCTGCACCTCGTCAAGCCGCGCGGGTCGATGTACGCGTTCATCGGAGTCGATCGCAAGCAACTGCCGGACTTCGAGGACGAGGCCTTCGCACTCGAGCTGCTCGAGCAGCAACACGTGCTCGTGGCACCGGGCTCAAGCTTCAACACCCCGTACCACGACCATTTCCGCATCACGACATTGCCGGACAAGGATCAGCTCGCCCACGTATTCGAGCGCATGGAGACCGTGCTCGAAAGCATGGCGGGACGAAAAGAGAGACTCGAAGTCGTCTAAGAAATAGTCTATAACTTGCTGATATTGAATGTTCTTTGAGCGCCCGAGCTCGGCGGCCACGACGCCGCGCATGGTCGTTCGGGACGGGCTCGCGGCGCGCCAGTGGGAAGCTCATCTTTACGAGGGGCGAGCGGAGCTCGGATGCGCGTGGGCGACACCGCCGCTCGTCGCGTATCGAGCGTGGCGGCGGGATCTCTACACCCGTGCTCTCGCGCACGATCAGCGCGGAGCTCTGCTGACTCGCGAGCAGAGTGGGGCACTCTGGCGGAAGGTCGTCGCGGAGTCGCCGGCCGGCGAGCGTCTGCTCGAGGTCGCGAGCGGCGCACGCTGGGCGGCGAGCGCGCGCCGCTTGCTCGCCGATTGGAATGTCGACGTCGAGAAGCTGCGTGCCGATCGAGCGCAGGCCGATTTTGCGGCCTTTCTCGCGTGGCACCGGGCCTATCTCGACCACCTCACGGCTCACCAGTGGCTCGACGAGGCCGCGTTGCCGGCTGCACTTGTCACGGGCATCCCCGAGTCTCTCGTGCTGCTCGATCTCGACGAGCTGCGGCCCGCGGAGCGCGATCTGCTTCGCCGTCTCGAGGAGGGCGGCTCGACCATCGCACGCGAGACCGCGCCCAGAACCGCCTGCCGCGCGCGTCGTCTGGCCCTCAACGACGCGCGCGAGGAGCTGCGAGTCGCCGCGGGATGGGCGAAGCTCGCGCTTCGCGACCGTCCTCGGTGCCGAGTCGCGATCGTGGTTCCAGGGTTGCGCCGGCAGCTCGCGCGCGCAGAGCAGATGCTGCGCGAGTTTCTCGGCGGTGAGGTGCGGGTCGGCTTCGGGCTCGATGCGCCGTTGGTCACGCGGCCACTCATCGGCGCGGCCCTATGCGGCATCGAGTTGTCGTCAGCACGAGGCACGTTCGCGACGCTCAGCCGTTGGCTCAGAAGTCCGTTCTTTCACGGCGAGGACGTGCCGACATTGAGCCGCGCCGCCGCCGTCGAAGCCTCGCTGCGCTCATCCGTGTCCGCACAGCTCGACTTTCTCGTCGCCTACGAGAGGGGCGGCCTCGCGGCCCGGCTCGAGCACGACGTTCCGGAGCTTGCGGCGCGGCTCCGCGACGGATTGCGAGAAATGCGCAAGCCCGCGGAGCGCGCGACGCTCGACGTTTGGGCGCGTGCGTGGACACGCGGGCTCGCGAAGCTCGGCTGGCCGGCGACGGCTGCCGACGATCCAACATTGCGCGCGTTCGATGCGGCCCTTGCGACGCTCACGCAACTGACACCCGTCACCGGGGAGCTCGCGCAGGAGCCCGCGATCGCGGAATTGCGCACCGTATTGGAGCAGCCGGGCGCGGGGCCGCTGCCGCTTTTCGGCGTGCATGTGCTCGAGCACATCGACGACGTCGGTCCCGGCTACGCCGGTGTGTGGGTGACCGGGCTCACGGATCAGCTGTGGCCGGAGCAAGCGCGCATGAACCCGTTGCTGCCGCGGCGTTTGCAGGTGACGCATGGCCTGCCGTGGTCGACCCCCGCCGATGCCATGGCACGTGCACGCTCGAGCCAGGAGCGCTTGCTCCGGCGCACGCCGGAAGTCGTGTTCAGCTGGCCTGCCGTGATTCACGACTACGCGACGCAACCGAGCCCGCTCCTGGCCGCGATCGAGGAAGTCGAGCGCGTGGACCTCGGCCTCGACGTCGAGACCGGGGCGACCGCGCACACGCGCGCTTTAGAGCGCATCGATGATCCGGCGCCTGCGCTTGCGGGCTCGCGCATCGATGGGGGTGCCCGCACGCTGGATTTGCAGGCGCGCTGCCCGGTTCGCGCCTTCTGCGAGCGCCGCCTGCACGCGCGAGCCTTGGAGTCACCGGTACCCGGCCTCGGCGTGCGCGGGCAAGGCGTCGCCATTCACCGCGCGCTCGAGCGACTTCTACGCCTGCGGCCCTCGCAAGAGGCGCTGCGCGCCGGCGCCGCCGTCGAGGATATCCGCCGGTGCGTCGAAGAAGCGCTTGCAACCGTGTTCGGCACGGCGCGGGCACCACTCGGCGTGTTGTTCGACCTCGAATGTGCGCGCACGAGCGCATTGCTCGCACGCTTCATGGCAAGCGAGCTCGACCGGCCCACGTTTCGCGCCGTGGCCATCGAAGAACGGACCGACGTGGCGGTCGGGGAGTGGACGATCGCCTGCCGGATCGACCGCATCGACGAGATCGCGGACGGTACGTCGGTGCTCATCGACTACAAGACCGGGCGGGCGGTCGCCGGCGCCGTCGACTGGCTGCGGGACCGACTCACCGAGACGCAGCTGCCGCTATATGCGCTCAAACCCGGAGGCGTTCTGTCGGGAATAATCACGATCGGCTTGGCCGGAAAGGACGTCTCTTACCGCGGCATCGCGGCGCAGCCCGCGCTCGTTGCAGAGTCCGTGAGCGCGCTGCCGGAAAGCCGGTCCTGGACGGAGCAAGTCGAGCGCTGGCGCGTGCAGGTGCGCGCGCTCGTCGATGCATATGCGCGCGGCGATACGCGCATCTACCTCGACGACCCCGGCGATGCGCAAGGCGCGTACGCGCCGCTCACGCGCGTCTACGGCGCCCTCGCCGTCGCTGCCCGAGAGAGCGACGCATGAGCGAAACTACGGCCGACGGCCGAGCACGAACGCAGGCTTTGGACGGGCGCCGCTCGCTCATTGTTCAAGCACCCGCGGGCTCGGGTAAGACGGAGCTTTTGATCCAGCGTTACCTGACGCTGCTCGCGACCGTCGAGCAACCCGAGCAAGTGGTTGCGATTACGTTCACGCGCAAAGCCGCGGCGGAGATGCGTGGCCGGGTCCTACAGGCACTGTGCGATGCCGGAGCCGCGGACCGCGTCACGGAAGCGCATCGGGAGACGACCGTCGAGATCGCGCACGCGGTGCTCGCGCGGGATGGGGAATTAGAATGGTCTCTCACGCTGCAACCGCAGCGCATGCGCATCGACACGCTCGATGCCATGAACGCGTGGCTCGCGCAGCAACTGCCGCTGCTCTCGGGCGGCGTCGCCGATGCCGAGCTCACCGAAGACGCGACACCACTCTACGCCCATGCCGCGCGCCGCACCGTTGCGCGCGTCGCCGAGCCGGGCCCCGTCGGCGCAGCGCTGCAGTCGCTGCTCGGCCTCGTCGGCAACGCCGTCGAGCGCCTCGAGGCTCTCATGGCCGCGTTGTTGCGGACTCGAGATCAGTGGCTGCGCCATCTCGCCGTCGGTGACGATGCGTTGCTGCGCGACCGCGTGACGGCCGGTCTCGCCGCGTTGCGTGCAGACCGGTTGCGCGAAGCTCGCGCGCTCATCGGTGCAGGGCGCGCCGAGCGGCTGCTCGAAATCGCCCGGCGCGCGGCGCGGCATGCGTCGCGGCCGCGCACTCGGGAGCTGCTCGCAGTCTTCAATTGCGACGCGCCGCCGCCGAGCGATGGTCCGGCCGCATTGCAGGCATGGCAAGGCATCGCACACTTGCTGTTGACGGGCGGCGGACAATGGCGGCGCTCGTTCACGAAGAACGAAGGGTTGGGTCCCGAGCACGCCGCCGACAGGCAGGCCATCACGAGGCTCCGCGATGAGCTGCAATCCAACGAAGCCCTGCGCGAGCTGCTCGAGGGCCTTAAGTATCTGCCCGATGCCGAATATCCCGCCGAGCAATGGCATGACCTTCTGGCCTTGCGCGTCGTGCTGCTGCAGCTCGTCGCCGAGTTGCGCGTGCTGTTCGCGGAGCGGCGCCAAGTGGACTTCGTGGAGCTCGCGGTCGCCGCGGAGGGAGCGCTCGGTAGCGTCGAGGAGCCCTCGGATTTGTTGTTGGCGATCGACCGGCGCATTCAACACGTGCTCGTCGACGAGTTTCAGGACACGTCGCATGCGCAGTTTCGGCTCCTCGAGTTGCTCACGGCCGGTTGGACACGGGATGATGGACGCAGCCTTTTTCTCGTCGGCGACCCGATGCAGTCAATCTACCGCTTCCGCGACGCGGACATGTCTCTGTTCTTGAAAGCCAAGCATCACGGCGTTGGCGGCATCGCGCTCGAGTCGCTCGTGCTGGAGCGGAATTTCCGCAGCGCGCCGGCCATCGCCGATTGGATCAACGACGTTTTCGCCGGCGTCTTTCCGGATCGCGATCGGGAAGACTTAGGCATAGCGCGCTTTCACGCGTGCGTTGCCGTCCGAGCCGCGGGAGCGCGCCAATCCGTCGCGGTGCACGCGCTCAAATCGGACGATGAAGCAGCCGAGATTCGGCAGGTCGTTGCGATCCTCGCAGAGGAGCGGGCGCAGTCGGAGGAGCAGTCCATTGCGATCCTCGTGCAGAGCCGCGGTCATTTGCGTGGACTGCGCGCCGCGCTGCGCGCGCACGGTTTGACGGCCCGCGCGGTCGAGATCGAGTCGCTCGCAGAGACCGAGATCGTCCAGGACCTCATCGGCCTCACGCGCGCGCTCGCTCACCGCGGCGATCGAATCGCGTGGCTCGCAGTGCTGCACGCGCCCTGGTGCGGACTTGGTTGGCAGGATTTGCAAGCGCTCTGTGCGGGCCGGCCGGACGTGACGGTATCGGAAATGTTGCATGACCCGGAGCGTCTCGCGACGTTGAGCTCCGGCGGGCGGGCGAGGGCGATCGCAGTCCGCACGTTGCTCGACGATGCAGGGCGCCTGCGCGCACACATGAGCTTCGCGCAATGGGTGGAATACACATGGCGTCGCCTCGACGGCCCGAGCGCGGTGCTGGAAGCGGAGGATCTCGACCGCGCTCGCCAGTTCTTCGACGATCTCGCAGTGCTCACAACCGACGGCGACCTCGACGATCCCGCGACGCTCGAGAGCTTTTTTCTGCAACCGCGACGGCAGCCCGATCCCGCCGACGAGCCTGGCATCGAGATCATGACGATTCATCGCGCGAAGGGGCTCGAATTCGACACGGTCATCCTCTTCGGTCTCGGCCGACGCGTGCGCGCCCCGGAACCGGCGGCGTTGTATTGGCAAGAACGCATGCGTGCGGATGGCTCGCCGGCGCTTCTGCTCGGGCCCATGACGCGCGATGCGAGTCGACTCACCGACTATTTGCAGCGCGTCGAGCAGCAGCGCGATCTCGCCGAGCGCGCGCGTTTGCTCTATGTGGCGACCACGCGAGCACGCGAACGCTTGCACCTCGTGGCGCGACTGGGAAGCGACCAGGAAGCGCCGGCAAGCGGCACGTTGCTCGCATTGTTGTGGCCACGAATCGAGCACGAGTTTCGCCGCGTCATCCCCGGGCCGGCTCCGGCCGAGGCGCCCGCGGTCACGGCATTGCCGTTGGTGCGGTTCGCAAACGGCTTCGATGCGCCGCCTTCCCCGACCATTGCGGAACGCGTCACGGACGTCCTTGCGGCACGGCCCGAGTACGAGTGGGCCGGTCACGCCGCAGTCCAGGTCGGCACCATCGTGCATGCGTGTCTCGAGCTCATGGCGGATTCGGATCTCGACAGGTGGAACGCCTCCACGATCGACGCGTGGCTACCGCGCCTGCGGCGCGAGCTCGCCATGTTGGGCGTAGCGCCGCGCGACCTCGACGCGTCTCTGCAGCGCGTACGCACGGCGTTGAGCAGCGTCGTGTCCGACCCGCGCGCCCGCTGGATACTCGCAGCGCACGCCGAATCGCGCTCGGAAATGCGCCTGACCATCGTCACGCCGGGCGGTCTCGAGCACCTGAGGCTCGACCGCACGTTCATCGATGCCGGCGGCACCCGCTGGATCATCGACTACAAGACGAGCCTTCACGAGGGCGGCAACGCGGACGCGTTCATGGACGCGGAAGTCGATCGGTATCGCGCGCAGCTCGAACGATACGCGGCCGCGATGGCGAGCATCGACGCGCGACCGATCCGTGTGGGACTCTATTTCCCGTTGTTGGCGGGCTTTCGCGACTGGGCGCCTGCGGCTTCGCAACCTCCCACGTAGGAGCGAGCTTCGCTCGCGATTCTTGGGGCGAGATTTCGAACAAGAATCGCGAGCGGAGCTCGCTCCTACAAAGCCCCGCTGCGATTACAGGCTCTGCAACCAGGGATCGAGATTCAGTGTGCGCCAGCCGCTGCCGTCGATCTCGGCCGTCAGGAACTCGAGCGGCTCGCGCAACTCGGCCGGCAAGTCGGCGCGCTCGCGCACCCGCCCGTCGAACGAAGGTACTGCGCCCCGCAAGCTTCCCGCGGTCTGCAAGGCCAGCGCCACCGTGCCGGAGACTTCGAGGGGACCGCCCGTGTCGCGGAGCTGCGCGGCCAAACGGCGCTCCGCCAATGCGAAATTCGTGAGCTCGTAGCCGCCGAGCGGCACCAACGCCGCGTTGCCGCCCGGGACCAGCGGTGGAACTTCGAGCTGCCCCACGCGCACGGACCCCACGATCGACATCGGCCAGTTATTGCGCAGCGTGAGCTCCTCGAGGTTCACACTGACGGAGCCGCGAGCACCCTGCAGCGGCAGCCACACACCGAGCGTGTCGAGGGAGGTTGCGAGCTCGACGTCCGACAAGTTGAGCGTGCGCCACGTCGCCGCGGCCGAGGCATCGACGAATCCATCGGCCAAGCGCCCCGATAAGTGACCCGAGGCGCGGCCGATCAGCAACGGCAACGCCTTGAGATCCCATTCGAGGTCGCGCATCGGCAGACCGCCAATCGAGGCCAACGCCGCGCGTCCCGCCCAAACCGTGCCTGAAACACCCGACAGCACCGCACTGTCCGGCGCAAACCAGCGGTACGCCGTCGCGGCCGGAAACTGCAACAAGGCAAACGCGACATAGGCGCCGCAGCCCAGTGCAACCAACGATCGCTTGGCGAGCATCGACTAGCGACCGCTAGCTTCTGCGCAAAAACACTTGGCCGCTGACTCGCCCCTGATCGCGCGCCCCGTTGAACGACGCCGACTCGACGGAGACGCCGTGGCTCTGCTCGAGTGTGACGAACCACTCGAGAAGGGCGTCGAACGCGGCGTTCTGGAAGCTCACGCTGATCGCGTCGGCGCCGTCGGGCCGCGTGCGCGTAAACGCTCCGGCAAGCCCCAACACTTGAGCCGTGCTGTCGACGAGCACGACGAGCGACTCGGCCGACGCACCCGCCGGCCGATTCCCCGTCGGCACGGCTTGCAGAGCCGCCGCGCGGCGCAAGTCGACGAGGGCTTGCGTCTTCTCTTCGACGGCGTCGCGGAGCTCGACGCTGCCGTTACGCATCGGCGTCCACACGAGACCCCAGAAGACGATGAGCGCGGCAGCCGCCGCACCACCGCCGAACAGCAGTCTTTCGCGGGGCTTGCGCTGCATGAACCATTCTTTCATGGCGAAGTCCCGACTATCTGGACGCGGCCTTCGAGGCCGTCGTCGCTGGGACCGGTGTTTTGGATACGTAGGTCGAAGCGATTGGTTGACTTGATGTTCTGCTGGAACGTGTCGAGCGACGCAATGCTCGGAACGACGAGCTGCAGGTCCACGATACGATTGCGGTAGCTCAACGCCTCGATGCGGCTGTCTGCCGCTTGTGCATCCGCGATCACCGCGAGCGTGCTCAAGAAGGTCTCGCCGCCGCTGCTCGCGCGCTCGCCGGCCGCCGCGAGGCGACTGCGCGCGTTCGCGGTGCATGCCGAGAGGCTCGTCGACCCGAAGCTCTGTGCGCAAATCGTCTCGAGCTCTTCCGTGAGCGCTTGGTCCTCACTGCGCAACGAGAAATACTCCGCGGCCTGTGCGACGACGGTCAGCACGACCCACGCGACCAAGAGACTCGCAGCGACGTACCAGGGCCTGAGCAGGGCGCCGACATCGGATTTCGGCGCGTAGCCGCCCTGAAGCAGATTCGTGCCCGGCTCGAAAGCGAGCGTCACGGCGAGACGCGGTAAAAGACCGTCCGCCAGCTCTTTGACGTCGAGGCTCGCGACGCGCGATTGAATCGCCGCAAGCTCCGGCAGGCGCCGGCGTTTCGCCTCGGCGTCCATGTATACGAGCAAGTGCTGCGGGCCGGCGCTTTCCAAGGATGGCCCGGCGAGCAAATCGAGAACTTCGGCGAGACTTAAGCCCTCGAGCACAAACGGGGCCTCGCCGGGCCGCCGTCCATAGACGCGATTTCCTTCGACGAGCAGGTTCAAGGTCGAGGGCGTGTCGGGTATGCCGTCGGCTTCCGAGCACATCGCGTCCGGCGTGATACCCGCCTCACGCACGTCGGCGAGCCAGGCATCGAGGCGCTCGCGCGCGACGACGGAAACGGCGAGCGCTCCGGATTCCGAGCGCCGCCCCGCCGCGAAATGCAGGGATTCGATATCGGTGGCAAACGTCTCCTCGAGAGAGAACGGCAACAGCTGGCGTAGACGAGCCTGGCTCGCCTTCGGCACGCTCGCACGAGTCGTGACGGTTTCCGTCGCCGGCACGAGCACCACGACGCGGCGCCCCGCCGTGCGCGGCGCAACCGCCTCGAGTCGCGAGCGCCGGACCGGCTCGATGACTCGCCCTTCGGCGTTCAATACGACCGTGACGACGTCGGCGCTCGGATCGCCCAGGCGTATGAAGAGGGAATCAGCCATCGGTCATTCAACCCCAAAGCTGCGGAACAACGCGCGCGTGAGCCCACTATTGTCACGTTGCAACACGGAACGCATGGTCAGCTGCGTCGTGTCGATGGTCACTGTTCCGGTAAGCAAAAAGTGCTCACTGACACCGTCGATCTTGGCGAACATCTCAGGCGCGATCAGATCCGCGAAAGTCGTCTCCACGTCGGCGAAACCGGTATCGCCGCGCTCGTCGATGAGCGACGCCGCGAGCGACAGATCGATGTCGTCCGACAGCGAGGCCAATAGCATGTCCGATGCGGTGTTGACGTTCAAGGTCGTGCCGCGCGGCAGGGCCGCGACATACGGCGCGATGAGTCGGTAGCTTTCGTCATCGAATCCCGTCATGGCCATGAGCTCGGATGTCGACGTGATCATCACGTTCGCGGTGCGATAAGCGGGATCTTGCGCCGTGTATGCGGCATCCTCGGCGCCGGTGGGGAAGTGCACGTCGATGTCGGGATCGAGCCAGTCGACGACGACGCCGGCGAGACTCTCCTCGAGACCGAGCAGACGCAGCAGACGCTCGAGCTGCTCGCGCGCGAGCTCGTCCTCCGCACCTTCGAAAGTGACGAGGTTGTTGAGATTGAAGCGCCCCTGTAGGTCTTCGATTCGTCCGCTGATGACGCCGCCCTCGACGGGAAGCGGCGCGAGCTCCGTCGCCCAGAGCTCGCCAAGATGATCGCTGTCCGGCGAATCGACGAGGTCTTGGCGCAGAATATCGGCTGCCCAGGCTTCGGCGCCGAGGGCATACATGTAGCCCTGGTCGGCGGCGAGCGCCGACGCCGTCCGTCGTTGATCCAGCGTCGATTGCCACAATAGGTTCACCGCGAGGATCGTGGCCATGGCCACGACGAAGACGGCCATGACAATGGCGACGCCTTGTTGGCGCTCGCGACCGGCAATGCTTAGCGAGGTCTTCAATTGCTGGTCTCCACGAGCCGCGACACGCGGCCGTAGCCCTCGAGCTCTACGGCGAGCTCGGTCGCACGCGGCCGCATGACCTGTCCCTCGGGTCCCGAGACACCGACCGGCGGCCATTCCAGGTGCCACTGTCCCGAAGCATCGAGGAACCGCACCTCGAGGTTCTCGACGCCCGAAAGAAGCTCCGTCCTCAGGGGCGGCGTCGCGAGCGTGCGATCCGCCACGGGCCAACGGAAGCGCACGAGCTTGTCGTCCTCCCAGGCATAGGCGACACGGAGCACGGTGCCGCGCGCAAAACCGGCGGGGTTCGACCAGCCGCCGCGGCTCAACTCGAGCGGGAATTGGGCGTTGGGGCTCGCCAGTAGGCTCGGCAGAAACGTCTCGCCGAGCTCCTCGCGCGTCGGTCGAGGATGTATCTGCGCCAAGTCTTGCATCACGATGCGCATGGCGAATTGCACTTCGCGCCACCGGTCGGCGCGTACGCTCGCGAGCGACTGCTGCTCGATGACCGCATTCAAGCCGCCGAATGCCATGATCCCGATGATGGCGACGATCGCCATCGCCACGAGCAACTCGACGAGCGTGAAGCCGCTCTCGAGCGCAGAGCCATGCCGAGATCTGCGTCGCACGCGCATCGTCATCCGCCGGCGCCGCCGCGAGGACCGTAAACGGCGCCCGGTGACTCGAGCCAGCGCATAGGCACGAAGCCCCGCGGCGGCGGCGGCTCGATGAGACCCGACATCCTATGGATCGTGCGGTCGGGGGTTTCCGCGCGCGCCACCGAGACGTCGACGCGCCGCAGGTTCTCGACTTGAGTCTCGGACACTTCGATTACGCAGATCCAGAGGCGCCCCGCATACTCGAGCTCTTCCTCCACGCTGCCGAGCTCGGGCCAGTCGGATTGAACGCTCCGCTCCGTGAGTATGTTGGTCGCGATCCAGCTCGCGAGCGTCTTCTCTTCCATGTAGGTGGCCGTGACGGCGTACTGACTGAGCTGCGTGTAGACGGCCATCATGCCGAGCGCGACGATCACGAGCGCAACGGCCGCCTCGATGAGCGTGAATCCAGCGGACCGTCGCAGGTTAAGGCGTCGGATAACCACGGCTCTCGGTCTCGATCGTGCCGTCGGCCACCGCGGTCAGGACGTGCTCGCCCGCGATTGCGTCGTGAAAGATCCGGGCCTCGAACGGCGTCATCTCGCCGCTCGAGAGGATCAGCACTTGGGGCTCCGGATCATCCTCATCGTCCGCGTCGATCCGCTCCGCGAGGACGATCTCCCGGTCTTCAACGACCACCGCGAGATCGAGCCGGTCGCCGATCGTGTGCTCGCCGAGCAGCCGATCTCCGGCAGGCGCAAGCCATGCCTCAAGCCCGTAGTCGTAGGTGTAGAAGCGATATGCCGAGCGCGTGAACAACACGCCGTAATCCCGACTCTGCATGATGGCTTCCTCGCGGACGAGGTCAAGAACGCTTTTCAGGCGCTCCGCTTGCTCACGCTCGTTGGCGCGGTCGGTGCCAAGGTCACGCAGTGACAGCACGGCCGCGCCGACGAGAATTCCGATGATTGCCATGACGACCAAAAGCTCGAGCAGCGAGAAACCGCGCTCAGCGTCGCGCCTCGCGGCACGCGACGAGTCAATTGAGATCCCAATTACCGATATCGGCATTGTTGTCTTCGCCGCCTTCTTGACCGTCCGCGCCCAAGGTGTAGACATCGAACTCGCCATGCTGACCGGGTTGTAGGTAGAGATACTCACGATTCCATGGGTCCTCGGGCATCGACTTCAAGTAACCGCCCTTGACCCAATTCGGAGCGATCGTCTCACCGGGATTCGTGACCAGGGCCTTAAGGCCTTCCTCCGTGCTCGGATAGCGGTAATTGTCGAGACGGTACAAGTCGAGCGCCGACTCGATGCTGCGGACGTCCTGCCGCGCGCGATTGATCTCCGCGCGATCCAGCTGCCTCATGATGTTCGGAGCAATCATCGCGGCGAGCAGCCCGATGATGACGACGACGACCATGATCTCGATGAGCGTGAAACCGTTCTCGGTCTTCGGCGACCTTGCGCTTAAATCCAGCATGGCACTACCTTAGCGTGGCGATAGTTGCTTCCCCCCCAAAGCCCCCGAAGATAGCATAATCACCAGCGATTCACCGTGACCGACGCACCCCTTCCATCCGCCCCAGCGCACCGGCAGAGAGCACTGTGGCGCTGGCAAGTTCCACTCGGCGTTGCGTTGCTATCCGTCGTCCTGTCGCTCGGCGGAGACACGCTGCGCGAGCTCGCGCGTTACGAACGCGGCGAGCTTCTGGCGGGGGACGTTTGGCGGCTCGTGACGGCGCACCTCGTGCATCTAGGCATGGGCCACACGATATTGAATGTGAGCGCCCTCGCTATTCTCGTCTGGTTGTTCGACGAGATTCTCGACAATGTGGAGTGGGCAGTCGTCATGCTCGCATCCGCGCTCAGCATCGATGCCGGCCTCTATTGGTTTGCGAGCGACGTCGATTGGTACGTGGGACTGTCCGGCGTCCTGCACGGAGTCATGATTGCCGGCAGCCTCAAGTTGCTCGCGGCGCGGGCGCCGATCGGCATGCTGCTGCTCTTGCTGACCTTGGGCAAATTGGCGTGGGAGCAATGGGGCGGTCCGGTGCCTTATTCGGAGCTCACCGCAGGCGGTCCCGTGGTCGTCGAGGCGCATCTTTTCGGTGCGATCGGCGGTGTTGCCGGGATCGCTCTGCTCATGCTGGTTCGCCGTGCTCTTCGGCGGTCGCTATAATCGCGCACCGCTTTCGTTTCGGAACACCATGGAACTTGCAGCGCTTACGAGATGGCCCGGGATCGCCGGGCAGACGGCCGTCGTCACGGGCGCCTCGCGCGGCATCGGCCGCGCGATCGCGGAAGCTCTCGTGCAACAGGGCGCCAACGTTATCGGTACGGCGACGACGGCGTCAGGCGCCGAAGCGATCACGAACCGCCTCGGCGAGCTCGGCAAGCGAAGCGCCGGTCGCGTCCTCGATGTGACGGACGGGGCGGCGATCGATGCCTTTTGGGACGAAGTGACGGCGGAATTCGGAGCGCCGACGATCCTCGTCAACAGCGCCGGCATCACACGCGACAATTTGCTCATGCGTATGAAGGACGAGGAATGGGATCAGGTGCTCGCGACAAATCTGACTGCCTTGCATCGGGTATGCAAGGCGGCGTTGCGCGGCATGATGAAGGCACGCCATGGCCGTATCATCAACATCAGCTCCGTGGTGGGACTCACGGGCAACCCAGGACAGGCCAACTACGCCGCCGCCAAAGCAGGAATGATCGGCTTCTCGAAATCTCTGGCGCGCGAGGTCGCATCGAGAAACATCACCGTAAACACCATCGCGCCCGGGTTCATCGACACCGATATGACGAGGTCGTTGAACGAGAAACAGGTAGAGTCGCTCCGTCTTGAGATCCCGGCCGGCCGGCTCGGCGTTCCCGAGGACGTCGCCGCAGCGGTCGTATATCTGGCCTCCGACGCGGGCGGCTACGTGACCGGCGAAACGCTCAATGTCAATGGCGGCCTGTACATGCAGTGATCGCGAAAGGTTCCGAATAACGTACTGTTTTCAACTATCTTTTGTTATTCTTGTAGGGTTGGGCTCACTGATTTGTAGAAGGACCCGCCTGATTTCAATACAATACGCGCCACACTGGCCGGACCCATGGTCCGGCTTGTCACTTCATAGGGGGTATGGAAGAGATGAGCAG
>Ga0209640_10001820_pt1 | contig 18403 bp, 17 predicted proteins | sample RifCSP10_1_FD_184018 | JGI IMG/M metagenome (GOLD analysis project Ga0209640, IMG submission 184018) | Soil microbial communities from Rifle, Colorado - Rifle CSP2_sed 10_1 (SPAdes) (version 2) | ecosystem: Environmental > Terrestrial > Deep subsurface > Rock core/Sediment | place: Rifle... | reverse complement strand
CGTCTGTCCAGAAGCAGGCGGACTCGGTTCACTTCGCGGCCAACCAGGGAACAGTGGTTCGCCAGCTGGCGTGCCGCTCCCTGCACATCGAGCGCAGCGATGAGCGCCTGCCAGGACTCAGGTCGCGGCTCGGCAGTAGACATCGCGCGCGCCGGTTCCGCGCCGGTGTCGGCCTTCGCTTTAGCACTCCTGCCACCGCTGCCGCGCAGCGTCGCGCTTTCCGCTGGTCGAAAGGCCAGCATGCGCAACAGGACCATTTCGAAGCCACCCCGCGCTTCCGGCGCCAGTTCGAGGTCGCGTCTGCCGAGGAGCGCGATCTGGTAGTAGAGCTGCAAATCCTCGGCCGGAACCCTCGCAGCAAGCGCTTCGAGCGTCTGCTCCGGGAATGACTCGCTCGATGAATAACCGGGCACCGCCTGGCGCAGCGCGACCTTCTGGATCAATGCGGCCAGTTCTTCGAGCGCGGCGGCGTAGTCCGGTACCTGCTCATCGAGTGCCGCCACTTCGCGCATGACGCCGGCGGCATCCCCGCCCGCTACCAGTTCCAGTAGTTGCACTGTGCGTGAGCGATCGATCGTGCCCAACATCGCGCGCGCATCGGCGTCCGTGATACGGCCGCCACCGAATGCGATGAGCTGGTCGAGCAGGCTCAGGCCGTCGCGCAGACTCCCATCGGCAGCGCGCGCCAGGAGCTCGAGCGCAGAGGGTTCGGCTTCGATCTTTTCCTCGCTCGCGATGTGTCCAAGCCTCGCTGCAATTGCGGCGCTCGGCAGGCGCTTCAGATTGAATTGCAGACAGCGCGACAGAACAGTGATCGGAAGCTTCTGCGGGTCCGTGGTCGCGAGCAGGAACTTCACGTGCGGCGGCGGTTCCTCGAGGGTCTTCAGCAACGCGTTAAAGGAGTGCGCCGACAGCATGTGCACTTCGTCAATCAGATACACCTTGTAGCGCCCACGCGCCGGTGCGTATTGCACGTTCTCGAGCAGCTCACGCGTCTCGTCCACCCGCGTGCGCGAGGCCGCGTCGACCTCGAGCAGGTCGACGAAGCGACCTTCGTCGATTTCGCGGCAGGCCGAGCACTTGCCGCAGGGGCGTGAGGTCACGCCAGTTTCACAGTTGAGCGATTTGGCGAGAATGCGCGCGAGCGTCGTCTTGCCCACGCCACGAGTACCGCTGAACAGGAAGGCGTGGTGAATCCGCCCGCTGTCGAGTGCATTCGCGAGCGCCCGCACGACGTGCTCCTGGCCTACCAGCTCGGAGAACTCGCGCGGTCGCCACTTGCGGGCAAGGACAACGTAAGTCATGCGCACACTTTAATCGGATGGCGGCAGCCCGCACCAGCACCTCTCCGGCACCCGATCGGTGCCGCTACCGCTGCTCCCTTCCGGGCCTGACGGGGTTCACGGCGGATCGTCGCGGAGACGCCGGTGCGGGCCACCAACTGAAGGGTCAGGTCTTGCAATCACGCAGCCGCTGCGTGATTGCAAGACCTGACCCCTCGGGACTGGCGGAGAGGGTGGGATTCGAACCCACGAGTACCTTTGGGGCACTACTGGAATTCCAGTCCAGCGCCTTCGACCGCTCGGCCACCTCTCCGCGAAAAGGCGCGCAGGTTACACGCTATTGCTGGCCCTTGGAATCGTCCGCGGGCGCCTCGCCGACGCGGCGATTGGACAAATACGCTGGCGGCTCGTCGAGACAGGGGTCTTCCCGTGTCCTGGGCCGCTCAGGCTCATTGAGATCAGGAATCTTGAGCGCATTGCGCGTATCCGGCGCGTCGAACCCCAGTGGCACGTCGAGGGGTGGAATAGTCGCATCGCTGCCGTAGCTGGGCGGAGCGTCGCAGGACAGCGACCTGCAGCCGGCCAGGCTGATCGCGGCGACGACGAGCACCGGCAACCCGGAACGCACTCTGCTACTCAATTCAGCACCTCGGCCGTGCGCAGAACACTCCTGACCTCCTCGTGGTACCGAGGTGCCAGCGGGGTCAGCGGCAATCGGATGCCGGTGCCAATCAGACCCATCTCCGCCAGCGCCCATTTGGTCGGTATCGGGCTCGATTCGATGAATAATACACGGTGCAGTTCGCGCAATCGCGCATCAAGCGCGCTGACGCGCGCCATATCTCCCTGGGTCGCCGCCGCGCACAGCTCGTGCATCAGGCGCGGCGCAACGTTGGCGGTAACTGATATGACACCGCGCGCACCCACAGCCATCAGCTCGTGTGCCGTCGCATCGTCACCGCTCAGGAGTTCGAATGCGGACGGGCACCCGACAACGAGCTCGCGCCCACGCTCGATGTTGCCGGTGGCTTCCTTGAGCCCCGCGATGCGCGGAAGGCGCGCCAGGCGCATCACCGTTTCCGGCAGCAGGTCGACCCCGGTCCGCGATGGAACGTTGTAGGCGATGAGCGGTACGCTCGCCGCCTCGGCCACCGCGCGGAAGTGCTGATACAGGCCCTCCTGCGTAGGCTTGTTGTAGTAGGGCGTCACCACCAGCAATCCATCCACGCCGGTCGATGACAATTCGCGTGCGCGCTCGACCGTCCGTGCCGTCGAATTCGTGCCGGCACCCGCGATGATCGGCATTTGCCCGCGCAGAATGGCTAGAGCGCGGCGAATGAGCTCGCCCAGCTCGGCAGTCGTGATGGTCGGCGATTCCCCCGTCGTGCCGCCGACGACGAGCGCGTCGGTGCCCTCCGCTGCGTGGAAATGCAGCAGGCGTTCCCAGGCGCGGAAGTCGATCTCGCCGTCGGCCGTCATCGGCGTGACGACCGCAACCATGCTGCCACCGAACATCGTCAAGAGACCAGCGCGAGCTTTGAGGAGGTGCGGGATGGTACGTGCCGTGCCCACCGCGAGGCAAGCACGCCCACGAGCGTGTTTTCACACCAATGGCAATCCCGTACACTGCGGCACGCCAGCTCGAAGAGGCTGCCCGCGACGAGATGAATCAACACCTGGCGATTTCGGCAATCGGCAGCGACCGAACCGGCATGGTCCATGACCTGACGCGCATCGTGGCCGACTGCGGTGCCAGCATCAGCGAGAGCCGGATGACGGCGCTGGGCGCGGAGTTCGCCATGCTGCTGCTGGTGAGCGGCAACTGGCATGCCCTGGCCCGCCTCGAGACCGAACTCAACAAGCTCGCCGAGACCGGCAATCTCAGCCTGCAACTGCGGCGCACCGAACCGCGCGCTGCGCGCAGCGACCTGCTCCCCTACTCTGTCGACGTCGTCTGTCTCGACCAGACGGGGATCGTGTCGAAGCTCTCGGGCTTCTTTTCGTCACGGGGCATCGACATCGCCGAACTGTCAACGCGCAGCTACGCCGCCGCTCATACCGGCGCGCCCATGTTCGCCGTGCAGATGTTCGTCAACGTGCCGAGCCGCGTCCATCTCTCCACGCTGCGCGAGGAGTTTCTCGAGCTGTGCGATCAACTCAATCTCGATGCCATCCTCGAACCGGTGAAGATGTAGACACACGGATTGACCAGATGAGCGCACTCGCAACCGGCAAGCCTCTCACCGACTTCTCGTTGCCCGCGACGGGCGGCAAACCCTGGTCACTGGCATCGCAGCGGGGCCGCAACGTGGTGCTGTACTTCTATCCGCGCGACAACACTCCCGGTTGCACGCGGGAGGGCGAAGCTTTCCGAGATCTGCACGTCGCGTTCCGCAAGGCGAACACGATCATTGCGGGTATTTCGCCCGACAGCCTCGACTCCCATGAGAAGTTCAAGAAAAAGATGCGCTTCCCGTTCGAGCTGCTGAGCGATGAGGAAAGACAGATCTGCAAGCTGTTCGACGTCATCAGGGAGAAGAGCCTTTACGGCAGAAAGTTCCTGGGCGTCGAGCGCAGCACCTTCCTGATCGACTCCGCGGGGAAGCTGCAACGCGAGTGGCGCAAGGTGAAAGTGGATGGCCATGCTGCACAGGTGCTTGAGGCTGTGAGATCGCTGAGCGCCGGGATACCCAGTTGAAGACCGGCACCACGCGGCCGCAACGCCGCATCTTCGTGCTCGACACCAATGTGCTGATGCACGATCCGGCCGCGATCTTCCGCTTCGCGGAGCACGACATCTACATCCCGATGATCGTGCTCGAGGAGCTGGACGCGGGCAAGAAGGGTCTGTCGGAGTCGGCCCGCAACGTGCGCCAGGTGAGCCGTTTTCTCGACGAGCTGATGCACGCCGCCACCAAGGATCAGATCGATCGCGGTATCGAGTTGCCCCCGGCCAAGGCGGGGAATCACGGCAAGAAGCCCTGTTCGGGACGGCTATTCTTCCAGACACGGCAGCTGGCCTCGGGCTTGCCCGATACGCTGCCCGGGCACGGCGCCGACAATACGATCCTCGCCAACACGCTCGCCCTGCAGAGCGAATTTGTCGACGCGCGCGTCACGCTGGTGTCGAAGGACATCAATCTGCGCATCAAGGCCGCCATCATCGGCGTGCACGCAGAAGACTATTACAGCGACAAGACGATCGAGGATGCCGACCTCCTGTTCTCCGGCGTGGAGGCACTGCCGCGGGATTTCTGGGAAAGGAACGGCCGTGACATCGAATCATGGCACGAGGGGAGTCGCACCTTCTACCGGATCCGCGGGCCAACGGTCCGCGACTGGCATCCAAACCAGTTCGTATACGAGACCAGTGACAGCGGCATAGAGGCCATCGTGCGGCAATGCGACGGCGAGGTCGCGGTACTCGAGCTGACGCGCGACTATCGCGGCGAGCGCAGCAACATCTGGGGCATCACCGCACGCAATCGCGAGCAGAACCTGGCGCTCAACCTGCTGCTGGATCCGGAAATCGACTTCGTCACCGTGCTGGGACCGGCCGGCACGGGAAAGACGCTGCTCACGCTCGCGACCGGACTCACGCAGACGCTCGAGACCAATCGCTACACCGAGATCATCATGTCGCGGGTCACCATTCCGCTCGGCGAGGACATCGGATTCCTCCCGGGCACCGAGGAAGAGAAGATGGAGCCGTGGATGGGCGCGCTCATGGACAATCTGGAAGTGCTGACTCAGAGTCAGGAAGGCGGCAACTGGGGCCGCGCGGCGACCAACGATCTGCTGCGCAATCGCATCAAGATCCGCTCGCTCAACTTCATGCGCGGGCGCACCTTTCTCAATCGCTTCATCATCATCGATGAAGCGCAGAACTTGAGCCCCAAGCAGATGAAGGCCGTCGTGACGCGCTCGGGGCCGGGAACGAAGCTCATCTGCCTCGGCAACATCGCCCAGATCGATACGCCGTATCTGACCGAGACCACCTCGGGGCTCACTTTCGTGGTGAACCGGTTCAAGGGCTGGGCGCACTCCGGTCACATCACCCTGGTCCGCGGCGAGCGCTCGCGCCTGGCCGACTACGCCTCCGATATCCTGTAAACTGACACGCACGAACGATTCGGCCGCTGCGCGGTCCAAAGCCGCATCGCCATTCGCCCGAACTCGCCATGCCCCGATTCGCGATCACACTGCTCGCCACGCTGCTGACCTTCGCCGCCGCCGCCGGTGTCGAGGATCTGCCGGACATTGGCACACCCGCCGACGCGGTGCTCACCCAGGACGACGAATTCCAGATCGGCGCAATGATCGTCCGCGGCCTGCGCGACGCCGGCCGTATCCTCGAGGACCCCGAGATCACGGAATATGTGCAGTCCGTCGGTTCGCGACTCGCGAGTCATGCCCATGAGGGGGGGCATCGGTTTCAGTTCTTCGTCGTCAAGGACTCCGCCATCAACGCCTTCGCCCTGCCCGGTGGGTTCATCGGCGTGAATGCCGGCCTGGTTCTGGCCACCAGAAACGAGAGCGAGCTCGCCGGCGTGCTGGCGCACGAAATCGCACACGTCACCCAGCGCCACATCGCACGCGGCATCCAGGCGCAGTCGCGAGCCAACATCGTCTCGACCGCAGCCATGCTGGCGGCTATTCTGATCGGCGCCACGGTCGGCGCGGGTGGCGACGTGATGCAGGGTGCGGTCGCTGTCGCGCAAGGCGCCGCAGCGCAGTCGCGCCTGAACTTCACCCGCGCCAACGAGTACGAAGCGGATCGAATCGGCATCGGCACGCTCGCCGCCGCAGGATTCGATCCGAATGCCATGCCGACCTTCTTCGAGACGCTGGGCCGGCGCGCTGGCCTGAGCGGCAGTCAAATCCCCGAGATGATCCAGTCACACCCGGTCACCAGTAATCGCATCGCCGAGTCGCGCGGCCGTGCGGCGCAGTACACGGTGCATGCGGCACCCGAGTCGCAGGGCTACGGTCTGAGCCGCGAGCGGCTGCGCCTGCTGGCGCTGCCACCCGGCACCGATCCACGCGCGTATTACGAGAAAGTCCTGGAAGGCATCGAGGCGCCCGATGACAGCCACCGCTACGGCCAGGCGCTCAGCTTGATGGCCGCCGGTGCGCCGGAGGAAGCGATCCCGATCCTTCAGGGCCTGAGCGAGCGCCATGACGATGTGATCCAGTATCGAAGCGCGCTCGGCGAGGCGCAGATCCTCGCGGGACAGACCAACGAATCGCTCATGACCTTCGCACGCGCGCTGGAGCTCTTTCCGCGCAACGTGCCTCTCACGGTGCGCTATGCCGAAGCGTTGATGCGCGCCGGTCAGGCGCGCCGCGCCCACGAAATCCTGCTCGATCTGTTCAACACCGTCATGCCGACGCCGGAGCAGTGCCGGTTGATCGCGCTCGCGGCGAACAGCGCGGGCGACGTCGCCGATGCGTATTACTACATGTCCGAGTACCACGTTCTGGGCGGCGATCTGATGCTGGCGATCAACCAGCTGCAGATGGCGCTTGGCGTGCCGGACCTGTCCGAGGTTCAGCGCGCGCGCTTTCAGGCACGCCTGGATCAGTTGCGTGAGTACCTGCCCAAACGCGAGGCGCGCATGGCCGGCCGCGACAATCCACCGGAGAGTGGCGATCGACGCTCGGAACCCCTGCAAAGTAGACTAGCGAACTAGCGTCCTCTGCCTTCCACCGCTTGACCGGAGCTTTTGATGCGGGATCGTTTGCGCGATGCGGCGCTCGCTGGTTGTGCGTTCGTGGCCTGCGCCGCGCTGAGCGGCTGCGCCACGACCGGTGCGGAACGGCCGAAGGATCCCAAGGATCCGTTCGAGAACGCCAATCGCGCGATCTACAAGTTCAATGATGCCGTTGACCGCGCCACGCTGAAGCCCATTGCCAAGGGCTACAAGCGGATCACTCCCGAGTGGTTTCGCCGTGGCGTCGGCAATTTCTTCTCGAACCTGCAGTACCCAGCGACGATTGTGAATCAGCTGCTGCAGGGCAAGCCCGGCGCGGCGGCGCGTGACACGGGCCGACTCCTGATGAACACGGTACTGGGACTTGGTGGCGTGCTCGATCCGGCGACGAGCGTCGGACTGGACAAGAACGACGAGGATCTGGGCCAGACGCTTGGGGTGTGGGGCGTACCCTCAGGTCCGTATGTCGTCATGCCGTTTCTTGGGCCCACGACTGTCCGCGATGCGCCCTCAACGGTGGCCGAGACCTTCCTCGACCCGCTCACCTATGCGGACGTGCAATGGGAGGTCGTGTGGGGACTGCGAGCCGTCGATATCGTCGATTCCCGGGCCCAGCTGCTCTCGCTCGAACCGCTTCTCGAACGAACCTTCGACCCCTACGCATTCGTTCGCAATGCTTTCTTGCAGCGGCGCGAGTACCAGGTACGCGATGGCGACGTACCCGAGGAAGCGCTGGAGGAGGATTTCGAGGACGAGTCAATCGAGGAGCCAGAGGCAGAGCCGCAGCCGCAGTGAGCGCGCAGTTGGCAGAAAGGAAAACTTTCGTATTCCGTCAACTGTCAACCGTCAACTCTCAACTCGTCAGTCTTTCTCCAGCGCGCAATAGATCTTCGACCTCGCTGATGCGCGCGATCGCGCGAATCTGTTCCGGGATTTCGAAGAACCTGATCTCGCGCTGCGCATGTCTCGCCCAACTGACCCATTCGATCAACAGCGCGAGGCCCGCACTGTCGGTCTCCGTAACGCCGGACAGGTCCACCTTGATCACCGGAACGTCACCGAACAATGCCCGGGTCTGCTCGAGCACGGCCCTCGCCGTCCTGAAGCCGACTTCGCCGCGAAGTACAAAGCGGCCGCCACCGAGCGGCTCGAATCCATAGACATGCGGTGTCATTGACGCGCTCATCTGGCAGGATCGTTCAGGCTGACTTCCGCGCAGGCTTGACGCCCTCGGTCTCGAGCCGGTGGATCACCGCCTCGATCCCTTTCTGATCCACCTCCGCGCCGACGTCGGTGCGGAAGTTCTTGACGTAACTGATGCCCTCGATGGTCACGTCCCACGCTTTCCAGCCCCGCTCGGTCTTGCGCATGCTGTAGTTGACGGGCACACGAGTGCCGTCGTTGCGCTTGACCTCGGTGCGCACGGTGGCGCGATCGGCCGTGGCATCGCCACGAAATGGCAGCACCACCATGCGATCGGCGGTGAAATCGGCCAACGCCGAACTGTAGTTCTCGAGCAGTGACTGGTAGAACGCGTCGATGAAGCGCTGGCGCTGCTCCGGGGTGGCGGTACGCCAGTGTTTGCCAAGTACCAGCCGCGCGGCGTACTCGGTATCGAAATGCGGCAACAGAACCTCGTCGACCAGCTTGTGGATCTTGGTTGGATCCTGGCGGTATTCGGCGCGATTTGCATCGAGCGCCTGCAGCATCTTTAGCGCGGAAGCCTCTATGAGCTCGCGCGGACCGGTGTCGTCGGCGAAACTGTGCGCGCCGGCGAGAAGCGCCAGCGCCAGAAGCGCGTTCAGGACCAGGTGCCTCATTGCGTAGTGTCCTCCGCGGTTGCGCCGTCCTGCTCGCCCTTGTCGTCCTTGCCCGCGAGGCCGAACAGGAACTTGCTGATCAGGTTCTCAAGAACGATGGCCGACTGCGTAAACTCAATCTGATCGCGATCCTTGAGATAAGTTTCCGAGCCGCCGGGACCGATGCCGATGTACTGGCCGCCCAGCAAGCCCGCGGTGTAGATGCTCGCGTCGCTGTCCTCCGGGATCTGGTTGTAGCGCGACTCGACGCGCAAAGTCACCGCCGCCTTGAAGTCAGTGGAATCGAACTCGATCGCCTCCACACGTCCGATCGTGACGCCGGCCATGGCGACCGGAGCTCCGACCTTGAGGCCGCCGATGTTGTCGAACTTCGCCTGCAGCCGGTAGCCGGATTCACCAAAGCGGATGTCGCGGTTGGTGATCTGGGTGACGAGAAAGAACAACGCCGCGAAACCGAGCAGCGCGAACAAACCGGTGCTGAATTCGATGGCGCGTGTCTGCCGCATGCAACCTCCCCTACAACATCACCGCGGTAAGCATGTAATCCAGGATCAGCGTGACCACCGCGGAGATCACCACGGTGCGCGTGGTCGCGCGCCCGACGCCTTCTGCGGTGGGTTGCGAGTTGAACCCCTCGTACACCGCGATCAGGCTACAGGCCACGCCGAACACGCAGCTCTTGATCACGCCTTCCATGACATCGTCGATCTCGACGCTGGCGCGCATCTGCGACCAGAATTGTCCCGCATCGACTCCCATGAGGCGCACGCCCACGAGCTGGGCGCCAAAGATGCCGATGCCGCTGAAGATCGCGGCCAGCAATGGCATCGCGATCACGCCGCCGAGGAACCGCGGCACGCACACGCGTCGCACCGGATCCACCGCCATCATCTGCATTGCGGACAGCTGATCGGTTGCGCGCATGAGGCCGATCTCGGACGCAAGCGCGGTGCCGGCCCGTCCCGAGAACAGAAGCGCGGTCACGACCGGCCCCAGTTCCTTGAGCAGTCCAAGCGCGGCGGCCGTGCCGAGCGACTCCTCCGAGCCGAATCGTTGCAGCAGGTCGAAGCCCTGCAATCCGAGCACCATGCCCACGAACAGTCCGCACAGCATGATGATGACGAGCGACAGCGCGCCGGCGTTGTACACCTGCTGCACGACCAGGCCGATGCGCATCAGCGCCGCCGGTGTAGCGGCGAGCATTCGCACCAGAAACAGCACGACGGCGCCGAGCGTCTCGAGCATGCCCCGCAGGGCCCGCCACAGCTCGCGCAACAGCGTCATCAGCTCCCCTCGCGCGCGAGCAGCTGCGCCTGATAGTCCGGCGCCGGATAGTGAAATGGCACCGGACCATCGGCGAGGCCGTCCATGAACTGGCGCACCACCTCGGCCGGGCTCGTCCGCAACTCCTGCGGGCTCCCTGCTGCGACCACCGTGCCCTCCGACAGCAGGTAGGTCTGGTCGGCCAGGATCGAGATCTCGTGGACGTCGTGCGACACGACGATGCTGGTGATGCCGAGCGCGTCGTTCATCTGCCGCACCAGGCGCACGATCACACCCATGGAGATTGGATCGAGACCGGCGAACGGCTCGTCGTAGATCAGGATTTTCGGGTCCATGACGATGGCGCGCGCCAGCGCCACGCGCCGGGCCATGCCGCCGGAAAGCTCTGCCGGCATGAGCGTGGCCGCACCACGCAGGCCGACTGCGTGCAGCTTCGTAAGGACGATGTGGCGGATGAGGGACTCGGGAAGATCCGTGTGCTCGCGCAGCGGAAACGCCACGTTCTCGAACACGTCGAAATCGGTGAGCAGCGCGCCGTTCTGGAACAACATGCCCATGCGTTGACGCAGGGCGTAGAGCTGCGTGCGATTCAGGCGCCCGAGGTCCCGTCCGTCGACGATGATGCTGCCGCGATCCGGCTCCACCTGCCGGGTGATCAGTTTGAGCAGCGTCGTCTTGCCGGTGCCGCTCGGGCCCATGATTGCGGTGACCAGCCCGCGGCGAATGCGGATATCGAGTCCCTTGAAGATCTCGCGGCCGCTGGTGGCATAGTGCAGGTCGCGAACAGCGACAATGTCATCGCTTCCGGCAACGCCGTTCGCCTCCGGAGCGGCGTGCGCGTTGGGCGCCATCAGTGTTGGGCAGCTCAGGCGGCGGCGCTCTCGAGCCCGGCGACGTAACGGCCCGATCGTGCCAGACCGTTGAGCTTCGCCCGCTTGAACAATGCCTTCTGCCCGGCCGCGAAGTTGCCGGTCTGGCCGCGCCAGGCATCGAGCGCGGGAGCCTGAAGGGCACGGCCGTAGCTGAACGACAGCTCCCACGGCACCGGTCCAAGCTGATTCATCAGGCTCAGGTGCTCGGTCGCCTCTTCCGCGCCCTGGCCGCCTGACAGGAACGCGATGCCGGGAACCGCTGCGGGCACGTGGCGCTTCAGGCAGCGGACGGTCGCCTCCGCCACCTGTTCAGCGCCGGCGCGGGTCGGGCATTTCATCCCTGAGATCACCATGTTGGGCTTGAGCACCATGCCCTCGAAGCGAATGCGATGTGCGTAAAGCTGGGCAAACACCGCCTCCAGTGAGTCATCCGTAACCTCCTCGCAGCGTTCGATGGTGTGCGCGCCGTCCATCAGGACTTCCGGTTCAACGATCGGAACGATGCCGGCCTCCTGGCACAACGCCGCGTAGCGGGCCAGTGCGTGTGCATTCGCTTCGATACAGAATCGCGTCGGGATCCCGGCAGCGATGTCGATGACCGCGCGCCACTTGGCGAATTTCGCCCCCAGCTTGCGGTACTCGGCCAACCTTTCGCGCAGGCCGTCGAGCCCTTCCGTGATGGTTTCCCCCGGGAAGCCCGCCAGGGGCTTGGCCCCCAGATCGACCTTGATGCCCGGGATCATGCCGTTGCGCGTCAGGTACTCGGCGAATGGCACTCCGTCGCGGGTCTTCTGCCGGATGGTTTCGTCGTAAAGGATCACTCCGCTGATGTAGTCGGACGCCCCAGGCGTCGTGAACAGCAGCTCCCGATAGGTGCGACGATTCTCCTCGGTGGACTCGACCTTGATCTTGTCGAAGCGCTTCTTGATCGTGCCGCTCGATTCATCCGCCGCGAGAATCCCCTTGTCTTTGGCCACCATGGCGCGCGCAATGGTGTCCAGCTCGGTCGCCGTCATGCCTGATTCCTCCATCTGAGTTCGCGGGCCGGGCCCGGGGTCGATCCACCCGCGTGGGCCCTCCGAAGGGCGCAGAAGGATAGCAGAAGACACCGGCCCTTGCCCCCGCCTTTCAGGCCCTCCCTTCACGTCCAGGCCTTACAGGACTAAACTAGTCCCAATTGGAGAGGAGGGAAAACGCCGTGCTGCGATTCAGCAAGCTGACGGACTATGCGACCGTCATCCTCGCGTATCTGGCCAACGCGCCGGAGCGGCTGCATGCGGCTGCAGAGGTCGCCGAGCACACGCGTCTCGCGCAGCCAACCGTGAGCAAGCTGCTCAAGGAACTGCAGCGCGCGGGGCTGGTCACGTCGACCCGCGGCCCTCATGGTGGCTATCAGCTGACGCGTTCCCCGTCGGCGATCAGCGCCGCCACCATTCTTGATGCCCTCGAGGGTCCCGTCGCCATTACCGAGTGCAGTGGCAAGGACAGTCATTGCGGAATCGAATCTGTGTGTCGCGTGGGCAAGGCCTGGCAGCGGGTCAATGCCGGAATTCGCCGCGCACTGAACGACATTACGCTGGCACAACTCGCGGGGCTCGAATCGGCGTCCGTGCGGGTGCCGGATCTCGGCGTGGAACTCCGCGGGCCGCGACCGATGCCGCGACCGGACCGCTGACCATGTCCCCGCAGTCGTCTGATCTCGAATCGCTCGTCGGCCAGAAGTACCGGCACGGCTTCGTCACGGATATCGAGGCCGACACGGTACCGCCCGGACTCGATGAAGACGTGATCCGGCTCATCTCGCGCAAGAAGCAGGAGCCGGCGTTCCTGCTCGAATGGCGCCTCAAGGCCTTCCGCCATTGGCTCACCCTGCGCGAGCCTCATTGGGCGCGAGTGCATTACAACCCGATCGACTACCAGGCGATCTCCTACTACTCCGCACCCAAGTCGAAGGCGGATGGGCCGACGAGTCTCGACGAAGTGGACCCCAAGCTGCTCGAAACCTACGAAAAGCTCGGCATCCCCTTGCACGAGCGCGCCCGGCTGGCCGGCGTGGCAGTCGATGCCGTGTTCGACAGCGTGTCGGTGGCGACGACCTTCAAGGAACGCCTGCAGCAGGCCGGCGTGATTTTCTGCCCGTTCTCCGAGGCCGTGCAGTCGCATCCGGCGCTGGTCGAGCAATACCTGGGCACGGTGGTCCCCTACACCGACAATTTTTTCGCGACGCTCAACTCGGCCGTCTTCACGGATGGATCGTTCGTGTACGTCCCGAAGGGCGTGCGTTGCCCGATGGAGCTCTCGACGTACTTCCGCATCAACGCCGCGAAGACGGGACAGTTCGAGCGCACTTTAATCATCGCCGATGACGGTGCGTACGTAAGCTATCTCGAGGGTTGCCTACCGTCGTGGGAGGAAGTCTCGTACGGCGACGAGCTGCGCTGCGTTCGCGATGTCGCAATCCACGACATAGTCTTGAACGATCGCGGTGAGGAAGCAGAGGTTGGCAAGATCATGCGGCGCCCATACCGGGGCGATCTCATCGAAATCACGCCACGCAGCCCAGGCAATCGCTTTCACGTGACGCCGGAGCACCCCGTGCTGGCGATTCGCCGCGAGCGCGTCCGAGGTTCTCTGCGGAAAATGGGATGCTGGCCGGACATCGATGCCAGTCGACTTGCCGGCGCTGAGCCGGAATTTGTGCCGGCCGGTGAGCTTGCTGCGGGCGACCTGCTGGTATTTCCCATCAACAAGGTGGAGCGGGATGACGCTTCCCTGAGCGACGACTTCCTGCGCCTGCTCGGCTTTTATGTGGCAGAGGGCTGTGTCACACGATTCAACGGATACGACGCAGTCGAGTGGAGCTTGGGGGACCACGAGCCTGATGTCGCCGACGAGATCACGACGCTGGTGGAGCGGTGCGTTGGCAAGCGGCCCTCGCGCGCTCACGACAAGAAGCGGCATGGCGTGTATCTCGTTGTGTATTCACGCGAACTGTGTGCCGCGATGGAAAAACACGGCGGCAAATATGCGCATGGCAAGCGCTTCAGCAAGGAGGTCATGGACCTCCCGCCGCATCGGCAGCGCCTGGCGACGGACGCGTACTATCGCGGCGACGGTAGCGTTTCCCGCGATGGCAGGCTGACTCGTGTGCGTGCGGTGACGGTGTCACGCACCCTCTCGTTCCAACTCCAGGAAATGCTCGCCCGTCGAGGTATTTTTGCCTACATCAACGTCTGGCAGGCGTTCAACGAACGGATGAAGGACGGCCGCGTCATTCACCACAGCACGAGATACCTGCTCTTTTACGCCGAAAATACTCGCAGCCGACGCGCCATTCGACGCGACGGCTACTTTCTGGTGCCCGTCCGCGCAACATCTCGACAGCCATACGATGGTTTCGTCTATAACTTCGAGACTGCGACGGAGCCGCATTCCTACTTGGTCAAGGGATTCGCGGTTCACAATTGCACCGCCCCGCAGCGCGATGAGAACCAGCTGCATGCCGCAGTGGTCGAGCTGATCGCGCTCGACGATGCACAGATCAAGTACTCGACGGTGCAGAACTGGTATCCGGGCGACGAGCAGGGCCGTGGTGGCATCTACAACTTTGTCACCAAGCGCGGCGAGTGCCGCGGGCGCAATGCGCGCATCTCGTGGACGCAGGTGGAAACGGGTTCCGCGATCACCTGGAAATACCCCAGCTGCGTGCTCACCGGGGAGAATTCGATCGGCGAGTTCTATTCGGTCGCAGTCGCCAACAACTACCAGCAGGCCGATACCGGCACCAAGATGATCCACATCGGCCGCAACACCCGCAGCACCATCGTCTCCAAGGGAATCTCGGCGGGCCACGGGCAGAACACCTATCGCGGCCTGGTGAAGATCCTGCCAAGCGCGGCAAATGCGCGCAACTTCACTCAGTGCGATTCCCTGCTCATGGGTACGCAGTGTGGCGCGCACACTTTCCCGTACGTCGAGGTCCGCAATGCCAGCGCCACTGCGGAGCACGAGGCGACCACATCGCGCATCGGCGACGACCAGCTCTTCTATTGCCTGCAGCGGGGCCTGAGCGAAGAAGACGCGGTCAACATGATCGTCAGCGGTTTCTGCAAACACGTCTTCAAAGAGCTGCCGATGGAGTTCGCGGTGGAAGCGCAGAACCTCCTGAGCGTGAGCCTGGAAGGTGCGGTCGGTTGAAGGAAACCTAGAATGCTCAGGATCAGCAATCTCACGGTCGCCGCCGGCGGCAAGACGGTTCTCAAGGGACTCGACCTCGACCTTCCCACGGGCGAGGTGCATGCCATCATGGGGCCCAACGGCTCCGGCAAGAGCACGCTGGCGCAGGTTCTCGCGGGACGCAGCGACTACACCATTCTGAGCGGCGAGGTGACGTTCCGCGGCCGCGACCTGCTCGCCATGCCCGCTGAGGAACGCGCCCGGGCTGGCGTGTTTCTCGGCTTTCAGTACCCGGTGGAGATCCCGGGCGTCAACAACGTCTACCTGCTCAAGGCCGCGCTCAATGCCCAGCGCCGGGCGCGTGGCTTGCCCGAGGTCGATGCCTTCGATTTTCTCGCGGTGGTGCGCGAGAAGATGAAGCTGATGCACATGGACGAGTCGTTTCTCAACCGCGGCGTCAACGAGGGCTTCTCGGGCGGCGAGAAGAAACGCAACGAGATCCTGCAGATGCTCGTGCTGGAGCCCGCGCTCGCGATCCTCGACGAAACCGACTCGGGGCTCGACATCGATGCGCTCAAGGTCGTGGCGCGAGGAATCGAATCGCTGCGCGGGCCGGAGCGCTCGATTCTCCTGGTCACCCACTATCAACGGCTGCTCGAGCACATCGTTCCCGATCGCGTGCACGTGCTCACCGACGGACGGATACTCTTGAGCGGCGATCGCAATCTCGCGCTCGAGCTCGAGCGTCGCGGCTACGACTGGGTGCGTGCCGAGGCCCCCGTCGCATGACCGTCGCGGCGTCCAGGTCCGATCAGCTGCTGGCGTTCGCGCAGGCACACGCCCGCTTCGCGACTACCTTGCCGGGCGGTGCGGGGTGGCGCGCACGGCGCGCCGAAGCGTTGGCGCGTTTCTCAAAGCTGGGAATGCCGACGCAGCGCGACGAGAGCTGGAAGTATTCTCCCCTGCGGCTGCTCGAGAAGCGATTGCTGGAGATACCAGATCCAGGTCCCGTGCCGCTGGCGACCGATACCGTTGAGTCGAGTCGTCTCGTTCTCGATGACGTGCACACTCTGGTGTTCGCGAACGGGCGCCTGATGCCCTCGTTGTCGGACGCTCTTGCCGCTGACACCGGTCTGCGCTGCCAGCCGCTGGCCGAAGCACTCTCGCGCCGCCCGCGCGAGCTTCTCGATCGAATCACGATCGCCGATGACAGCGCCGACGATCGGCTGGCCCTGCTGAACCTCGCATTCCTCGCCGATGGCGCCACCGTCAGTGTTTCGCCAGGTACAAGCGCGGCGGCGCTGTATCTCCTCTTTCTCTCCTCCGGTTCAGGTCGTTCCTGTCACCCGCGACTCGTGGTCGATGCGGGCACTGGCGCGCGGCTCAGGATCATCGAGCATCATGTCGGCGTCGGCGGGGACGAGACGCTGAGCAACGGCGTCACCGATATCCGCCTCGACGAAGGCGCGGAGCTCGAGCACGTCCTCCTGATCGAGGGCAGCCAGCGCAGCGTGGTCCTGAACAGCATTTTCGCGCAAGCGTCGGCAACGAGCCGGCTGTCACAGTACCGGGTGTTGATCAGCGGTCTCCACAGCCGTGCCAGCCTGCACGCCGCGCTTCTGGGTCGAGACAGCACGGTCGAGGCCAACAGCCTGGTGCTCGCCGATCAGCGCGAGCATCTCGAGATCCACAGCGTCATCGAGCACCGGGCCGGACACACTTGCAGCACCGAGCGCTTTCGCGGCATCGCGAGCGATCGCAGCCGCGGCGTGTTCAACGGACGGATCGTCGTACATCCGGGTGCGGCGAAGAGCGAATCGCAGCAGTCGAGCCGGACGCTATTGTTGTCCGAGCAGGCCGAGATGTACGCGCGCCCGCAGCTCGAGATCCTCACCGATGACGTCAAGTGCAGCCACGGCGCGACCACCGGCCGCCTCGATCCAAACATTCTCTTCTATCTCTTGTCGCGCGGCCTCGATGCCGCGACTGCGCGCGCACTGCTGATCAGGGCGTTTCTCGCCGACGCGCTGGCGCACGTGCAATCCGCGGCTCTGCGCCTCGAGCTCGAGCGCCGGATCGCCCGGGCGTTGCCCCGCTCACAACAACTCGGTGACCTGGTGTGAATACCCGCGCTGCTTCCGTTCGCACGACGATAGCCCCGGCTGTGTTCGATGTCGAGCGCATCCGGGGCGATTTCCCCATTCTCCAGCGCGAGGTGAATGGCTATCCGCTCGCCTACCTCGACAATGCCGCATCCGCGCAGCATCCGCAGGTGGTGATCGACGCTGAGGCTCACTACTACGCCGAGATCCACGCCAACGTGCACCGCGGCGTGCATACGCTGAGCCAACGGGCAACGGAAGCCTATGAATCGACGCGCGAGAGCGTGCGCCGCTTCATCAATGCCGCGTCCACGCGCGAGATCATTTTTGTTCGTGGAACGACCGAGGCAATCAACCTGGTCGCGCAGAGCTACGCGCGCCCGCGTCTCGGGCCCGGTGACGAGATCCTGATCACCTGGCTCGAGCACCACTCGAACATCGTGCCGTGGCAGCTGCTGTGCGAGCAGACGGGCGCCCGTCTCAAGGTCGCGCCCATCAATCATTCGGGTGAGGTGGAACTGCCAGCCATCGAGGCGCTGCTGTCTCCGCGGACACGCCTCGTCGCCATCGCCCATGTCTCCAACGCGCTCGGCACGATCCTGCCAGTGCGCGAAATCATCAAACTGGCTCACGCACGCGGCGTGCCGGTGCTGCTCGACGCGGCTCAGGCCGTGCCGCACCTGCGTGTCGACGTGCGCGAGCTCGAGTGCGATTTCTATGCCTTCTCCGGCCACAAGCTGTACGCGCCGACCGGCATCGGCGTCCTGTACGGGCGTGAGGCATTGCTGGAGGAAATGCCTCCCTGGCAGGGCGGCGGCGACATGATCCTCAAGGTCAGTTTTGATGGTACGAGCTTTAACTCCCTGCCGCACAAGTTCGAGGCCGGCACCCCAAACATCGCGGGCACAGTGGGACTCGGGGCCGCGATCGACTATCTCGAGGCACTGGGACTGGAGCGGATCGCCGCATACGAGCGCGAATTGCTCGACTACGCGACGCAGAGGCTGGCAGGCGTTCGCGGGCTGCGGCTCATCGGCACCGCACGCGAGAAAGCTGCCGTGCTGTCGTTCGTTATGGACGGTATCCACCCGCATGACATCGGCACGATTCTCGACAGCGTCGGCATCGCGATCCGCACCGGCCACCATTGTG
>Ga0209640_10001819_pt1 | contig 18405 bp, 14 predicted proteins | sample RifCSP10_1_FD_184018 | JGI IMG/M metagenome (GOLD analysis project Ga0209640, IMG submission 184018) | Soil microbial communities from Rifle, Colorado - Rifle CSP2_sed 10_1 (SPAdes) (version 2) | ecosystem: Environmental > Terrestrial > Deep subsurface > Rock core/Sediment | place: Rifle... | reverse complement strand
AATCGCTAGCTGGCGGGGCCAAGACAAAACAAAAACAAAAAATATGACATATTCCAGTTCAGTTGCCGCCAGCCGCAGAGGCATTATGGCGCGGCGCAATCAAAACAGCGTAGCCTTCATTAAAAAAGGCAAGGCCCTGGGGCCAATCAGTAACACCGTGGTTTTAATTATCCTGGGGTGCTTGATCGGACTGCTCTATTTGACGCAGGTAACCAAAACAAACTCCTTTGGTTACGAGATAAACGGACTCAAAGAAGAACAAGCGCAGCTTAAAAGCCAAAAGACCGACCTTGAGATAAAGGCCGCGCGCTTGCAGTCATTCGATCGTATCGCTTCCAGCCCAACAGCCAAAAATCTGGTATCGGTTGGACCGTCCGGTTCGATTCAATAAAGTTTGCAAAACTGATGCCGCCGAATCCGCGCCTTTCGCAAAAGCCAGTTGATTTGTTTCTTAATCGGCGCCTCAAGTTATGGTACGCCGTACTTATTTTTATACTGGTTATTTTTGTCGCCCGATTGTTTTATCTGCAAATCATCAGGCACGATTATTACAATAGCGCTGCTCAAGCCGCGCAACTTAAAGAATACGAAATTCCAGCCGAGAGGGGTATTATTAAGGCTTACGAAAACGGTTCGGCCGTACCGCTAGTTCTGAATCAAAAACTTCATACGCTTTTTGCTGACCCGACCCTTATTAAAGACACTGACGTCGTGGCAACCAAACTGGCAGCTATAACCAAGGCTGACGCTGGCGAATATGCCAAAGCCATGCGGACACCCAATACCCGTTACGTAGCACTAGCTAAAAGGCTTAGCGAGGAGCAAAAAGACCAAATCATGGCACTGAAACTGTCAGGAGTAGGCACTCAAGCGCAAGATTATAGAGTGTATGCCCAAGGCTTGCTAGCGGCTCAACTGCTCGGTTTTGTCAACAACGACGGCAAGGGTAAATATGGTATCGAGGAAGCCTTGGACTCAGAATTGGCCGGCACCGCCGGTCGTCTAAAAGCGGTGACTGATGCCGCTGGTGTGCCCTTGGCGGCTTCTAAAGAGAATACTGAGATAGCGCCTAAGAATGGTAGCGATATCATCTTGACTATCGACATTGGTATGCAAAAACAGTTGGAAACACTGCTTAAAGCCGGTGTAGACAGGGCCAAGAGCCCCTCTGGCAGCGCTCTGATTATTGAAGCGAATTCTGGCAAGGTTAAGGCTATGGCCAACTGGCCGAGCTATGATCCGGCGGAGTTTTATAAAGTTTCAGATCCAAGCCTTTTTAATAACAGCAGCGTAAGCTCGCCTTTGGAAGTCGGCTCAATTATGAAAAGCCTGACCGTCGCTGCAGCCCTTGACCTGGGCGTGATTGAACCGGACACGTCTTATTATGACCCGGGAAAATGGCATCTTGATGACCACGATATTACCAATATCGAGGAAGTTGGCGGGCCGGGAACACGGACTGTTGGCGAAATCATAACGCGTTCAATTAATACCGGTGCTACGTGGATGCTAATGCAGATGGGTGGTGAGACTGGATCAGTCAATAAGAAAGCTCGAGAACGCTGGTATGATTATATGGCCAATCATTTTAATTTGGGTAAGGCAACCGGCATTGAGCAGGGTTATGAAGCCAGTGGACAGATTCCAGATCCACATAAGGGGTTCGCTCTTGAGCTGACCTATGCTAATACAGCTTTCGGCCAAGCTATGACCGCCACACCGCTGCAGATGGGTCTGGCTCTGGCGAGCATAGTAAACGGTGGCAGCTATTATCAACCGCAGCTGGTAGATGGTATCGTTAACGATAGTGGTCAGGCTGGCACTAAAAAGAGCAAAGTACTGCACGCGAACGCCGTTTCTCAAAGAGTCAGCGCTCAGGTGCGTCAGCTTTTATACAACGCACTGCGCCAGAAAGTTGCTAATGGTACCCGATATTTAGACTTCCCGAAAGATTATGAGGTCGGCGGCAAGACTGGCACGGCTCAGATTGCCAAGCCGAGGGGTGGCTACTACACTGACCGCTACAATGGCACATATATTGGATATGTCGGCGGGAACCAACCCGAATACGTCATAGCTGTTCGCATTAACGAGCCAAAAATCGGCGGTTACGCCGGTAGCCAGGCGGCTCAACCGCTGTTTGCCGAGATCGCTCATATGTTGATTAATAACTTTAATGTCACGCCCAAAGGCGGCGGTTAACGGCTGCTATCAGTGGTATAATTGAAAGGAATATTGCAAAACAGACATGGATGGCTTACTGATTTTTCTCGACTCGGCAACGATTGAAAAAATATTCATCTTAGGTTTTTTAAGTTTCATCGTTACTATGGCACTGACACCGATCTATACGACCGTGGCTTTTGCCGGGCAGTGGTGGAAAAAAGCGCGCGCCAATACCATTACAGGTGAAGCTGCCAAAGTATATACCAAACTGCATGCCGCCAAACATGCCCGAAATATCCCAACGATGGCCGGCATGGTGTTTGTGTTGGCTGTAGCCTTAGTGACTCTATCTGGGAATTTAAATCGCTCTGAGACATGGTTGCCGCTGGCAGCTATGGTCGGGGCAGGGGCGATCGGCTTGATTGACGATGTCATCAATGTGCGTGGTATCGGTGGCAACATCGCCGGCATGCGCGCCAAAATGAAGATATTGCTACTTTTAGCAGTATCTTTAATCGGTGGCTGGTGGTTCTTCGCCAAGCTAGGAGTTACCGACATCCATATTCCATTTAACGGCAGTTTAGAAATTGGCTGGCTGATTATTCCACTCTTCGTACTTGCAGTTATTTCCACAGCCAATGCTGTTAATATCACAGACGGCCTGGATGGTCTGGCCGGCGGGCTTTCGGCCATAGCTTTTGGTGCCTATGCCCTGATTGCCGTTATAGAAGGGAAGTACGGCATTGCCGGATTTTGTATGACTATCGTAGGCGCTTTGCTGAGTTATACCTGGTTTAATATCTATCCGGCGCGTTTCTTTATGGGCGATGTCGGCTCATTCGCGCTTGGTACGGCGCTTGGCGTGGTGGCGATGCTGACTGATACGGTTTTGCTGTTGCCGCTAATCGGCGCGGTCTTTGTTATCGAGACCGGTTCGGTGATCTTGCAGCTAATCAGTAAACGCCTGCGCGGCAAAAAGATTTTCTTATCAAGTCCTATCCATCATCATTTTGAAGCCATTGGCTGGCCGGAGACCAAAGTCACCATGCGCTTTTGGATTATCGGCGAAGTGGCGGCTCTGATTGGTATTATTACCTTTATCCTTGGTGGTCCGTTGTGAGACCACCGGGGTGGCGCCGCCGGGCAGTCGACAGCTTAGGGCGGCGCCACAAACCAGACCATTGGCTGTTTGTACTGACGGCTCTACTTCTGGGAGTCGGCTTAGTAGTGGTCTATTCAATCAGCCCTGGATTAGCGGCTTCGCAACATATAAGTCAGAACTACTTTATCAGCAAGCAACTGATTGATGTTGGCTTAGGGCTGGCGGCTTTTGCTTTTGCGGCCTTTTTCCCGGTCCGCCGATGGATGGCTTTTATCACGCCTCTGGCCATAGCCGCCGCGCTGGCTTCGATTTTGGTTTTATTTACACCCCTTAATGAAGTTTATCAAGCTCACCGCTGGGTTAGGGTAGGCGGCTTTTCTTTCCAGGTGGCTGAGCTTATCAAGCTTGCATTATTACTATGGTTGGCCAGATTCCTGAGCGAAAAGTGGCGTGATAGTAGGCTTTCGGACTCGCGTGAAGTCCTACAGGTTCTGATTGCGATATTAGCGCTGATCGGTGTTATGGTTGTCAAATTCCAAAGTGATCTTGGCTCGGCTTCTGTAATGGTAGCTATGCTGGGCCTGATGGCTTACGCCGCCGGCCTGCCGCTGCGACGCATCGCCTTAATCGGTGCCGCAATCGTACTTTTTTTGTCGTTGGCGATTCTTACCAGTGATTACCGCCGAGATAGATTGAGTGCTTTTTTAAACCCCGGCGAGAACTGCCAGACAACCGGCTACCAAGCTTGCCAAGCCTTAGTCTCGGTCGGCTCAGGCGGCCTTTTTGGCCAGGGGTTAGGCTATGGTGTACAAGCTTACGGCTATCTGCCCGAGGCCAGCAACGATTCTATTTTCGCTATCATGGCCGAGAAGTTTGGCTTTATCGGCACCACTGGTATTGTGTTGCTTTATGGTTTATTTATCAGGCGTTTGAAAATCATCGCCACCCATACTTCTGAGCTCTTCAGTCGTCTGGTTGCGGTTGGAGTATTAGCCTGGTTCAGTACGCAAATGATTATTAACGTCGGCGCCATGCTGGGGCTGCTGCCACTAAAGGGCATAACCCTGCCACTGATCAGCCAAGGTGGCACCAGCATCATCTGTCTGATGGCGGCTCTAGGGCTGGTTTATCAGATTTCACGCTATACTAGTTACAGCGAAGTTAGCCGCGGAAACCAAAGTGAAAAAAGCACCAACGATAGTTTTGACGGGCGGCGGCTCAGGCGGGCACATAATGCCCCTGTTGTCGCTCGGCCACGCACTTAAGAAAGCCTCCAAGGACTGCCGGGTCGTCTATATTGGCTTGAAGGATGAGGCTTTGGCCGAAACCCTAAAGGCCCGCTTCCGGATTTTTGACGCCGTTTACTATGTACCAGCCGGAAAATTCCGCCGTTATCACGGCGAGAGCTTGCTGGCTCATTTAACCGACTTACGGACTCTGGCTCTAAACGCGCGTGATTTTTTCCGGGTTCTGGCTGGAATAGGCTATGCCAAAAAGTATCTTAAACAGATTAATCCTGACGTTGTTTTGTCTAAGGGCGGTTTTGTAGCTGTGCCGGTTGGAGTGGCTGCAAAGCTTTTAAAAATTCCGATAGTGACGCACGATTCTGATACAGTCCCCGGTTTAGCTAATCGGATAGTTGGCCGTTTTGCGGCGGTTCGGGCTACCGGCATGCCGGCCAGCTATTATAAACACCACAAAGGAAGCATTCATTACTTTGGCATCCCGCTCGATGAACGCATCAAGCCGGTCAACCAGGCAATGCAAGTCAACTTTAAAAAAGGACTCAAGATTCCAACTGATTCTCTAGTTTTGTTAATTGGCGGGTCAGGGCTGGGAGCCAGAGATGTCAATAACAAGGTCCTGGCCGTAGCTGCCGACATTCTCAAGTTATTCCCCAGGCTGTACATTGTCCATGCAGCTGGCCAAAAACACCAAGAGCAGGTTGAGAAAAGCTATAGGACAATAGGTGTTGATAGCAAAAGAGTAAAGGTTCTTGGTTTCACGCCTGACTTTTACAAGTATAGCGGTGCGGCCGATTTAATAGTCAGCCGTGCTGGAGCAACCACGATTGCCGAGTTGGCGGCTCAAAAGAAGGCAGTGATTCTAATACCAGCTGCCCATTTAACCGGCGGCCACCAGCTGAAAAACGCCACCGAGCTGGCCAAAAATCAAGCCGTCTTGGTTGTTGATAATGATTCCCCAGCCGATGAACTTCTGGCTGTTGTTAGTCAGATTCTTGAAGATGAACCGGCGCGGCGCAAACTGGCAGACAATCTCGGGGCGCTAGCTAAACCTGACGCTGCCGATAAACTGGCTGAACTCTTATTAAAAGTAGCGCACCGGCAAATAAAGCAGTAGCCATGGTGAAACTTAGACGCAGAGGCAGGGGGCAAGGCGCAAAAGTTAGTCGACACTCAGCCTTGAGCTACTACCGCTCAGGGCCACCACCGGCTAAAAGCCCGTTTCAAAGATCTTCCCAGCCAAATCGGCGCGGTTTTTTAAGCAAAACGCTGGATTGGCTAGTAATAATTATTATCGCCGCCGGGCTGATCTATAGCCTCCTGTTGCGTCCAGACCCAATAATGGCTGTCAGCTCTTTAGCTTACCGCTCAACCGATACTTACATTCAGGTTACAGTCAAAGCTCTGGCTGATCTTAAAAATCGTAACAAGCTGACTTTCGATGAAGCTGGCTTGGAGGCCAATCTCAAGCGGAAATTCCCAGAAATCAGCAGCGTTTCGGTGGATTTACCGCTTTTTGGTCTGAAACCGACCATACATATTAATGTAGCCCAGCCTAGCTTAATTTTGCGGGGCGCCGAAGGGACTTTTGGCGCAGCAGAACAGTTCGTTATCGATTCCAAGGGTGCCGTAGTCGGGCTTAAGTCCAGCCTCCTCTCAGTCAAAGAGCTGCCCACAGTAACTGACGAGACGGGTTTTAGAGCCAGTATCGGCCGCTCGGTGCTAAGCCAAGGTGACGTTAATTTTATTTTGACGCTCGTAGCCCAAGCCAATAAGGCTAAGGTACCAGTGGCTTCATTAAGCTTGCCGAGGTTAGCCCAGCAGGTCGATCTTCGCACAACCGACCGCAACTATTTTATAAAATTCTACTTAGGTGGTGATGCCTTAATCCAAAGCGGTCAGTTCCTGGCTGCGCGGCGGCAATTTGACCAGTCCAATAAGCAACCACAACAGTACTTGGATGTCAGGGTCGCCGGTAAGATCTATTACAAATAGCTGATTTATCCACAGGGTTGACTAGCTACCGGTTTTAGCCATAAACTAAAGTCCAGATAAGAAGAAAGTAAAAAGCATGAGAAAATTTGTTACCAAGACACTGCTAAGCAGTTTTGCCCTGGTGCTGGTATTTAGCGGCTCAGCCATTGCCATCAACAGCCTGTCCAACGACAAGGCCGTGCAAGCTCAGGAAGCAGCCAAGCTACGCCTTGAAGGCGCCAAACTTAAGGCTTGCGAAAATCGCGAGAGAGCCGTCAACAGCATCTTAGATAGGATTGCTAATCGCGGCGAGCGCCGCCTTAACGTCTATTCAGCGATCTTTCAAAAAGTCCAAGATTTCTATGTCAAGAAAGGCATATCGCTTAGTAACTACGATGCCCTGGTAGCAGAGGTCAACGCCAAGAAAGAAGCCGCCCAAGCAGCAGTCGACGCTATTAAAGCTGAGCAAGTCGACTTTACTTGTGACGGCACTGATCCAAAGGGAGTGGCAGCCGGCTTTAAAGAGGACTTAAAGGCTGAAATCAAAGCCCTGCACGATTACCAGCAATCCATCAAAAATCTGATAGTCGCGGTTAAGACAGCTATCGCTGATTCAAATCAAAATAACAGTGCTAGCGGAGAAGGGGAACAATAAGATGAGTATTAGACGAAACAGCTTTGGTTTTGCGGCGCTTGAGCTAGCCTTGGCAGCGGTTATTGTCGGTCTAATCGGGCTAGTGGGATATAAAATTTACAACACTCAGAAAGAGAACGATAAGATTACTAATAACACTGAAGCTGTACTCGAGCAGATGCCGACAGCCACCAACATCGCAGTTCCGTCGACGATTAATTCTACAAGTGACCTGGAGCAAGCAGAGAAGGCCCTAGCCGGCTACGATTCATCGAGCTCTGATAACGCGGATTTATCCAAGCTCGACTCACAGCTGTCAGCGTTTTAGCTGGATAAACCTATACCACCCTGCAGGTAGTTCGTATTTTGTTCATTCTGGCATTTTCTACTTGGTCATGAGTAAATATATAAAAATAGCAAAACTCCAAATGTCAAATTATTTAACGAAGCGGGTGAAGCAGGGGAAAAACATACAAATAAATCAAAAAGGCAAAAGTCAAATGATTAGTCTGCACCTGTGGAAAACTCCGGCGACTTTTCACGGTTTCTTAATGAAGCAAGAGCAACAAACACCATGATTGCCATAGCTGCTCCAGCGAGCCTAAACTAAAAGGCACGAAAATAAACTTAAATTCAGCCATTAGAGTAAATATCCCCTGTTAGAAGAGGAGCTTACGAACCATCCCGTAAGAAATATTATATGTCGCAAAATATACATTGTACGACATGAACTCTAGACTCGGTTTGGTGCCTACCTTCCACTCTCACTCACTACTCATTTCGATTGGCCCGACAAAAAAATTTTTTCATCTCGCTTCTGCTATACCATTAGCCTATTGTGATTTAAATTACTATCTCTACACCCACTAATATAGTAAGTTCGCAAAATGTTCATCCCGCACTAAGATCTCGAAGTTTCGCAATCCGATTACCGACTGCTTCACTCGGGTTTTAGTGCGGGACAAGTACCTTAACGTAGTCTAATCACTTGCTCTTCATCGGCTGTTTTGGCGGTGGTTGACTGCTCCGAAGCTGCGCCGCTTTGCTGATGTGGGGATTTATGGCGGTTGCGCCTACGGCGCCGTTTTTTAGAAGGCGTGTGGGCTTGTCCGCTACTTGAGATTGAACGCAGCAAACTGGCGGCCACTTTACCTACACGCTCCTTCGGTTTAGTGTTTGATGGCAACTGAGCATGCCGAGGCTGCGGTTTTGATTGCTGAGTAGCTGCCGGGACGGTTTGCTTGGCCTCCTCGCCAGTCTTTGTCGCGGCGTAGTGTATCACTTTTTCGATATCTGCCCGTGCGCGCGAGTAGCGTTGGCGAGATAACTCGACAATCCGCGGCGTCAAGTCATCAACCGGTTGAGGTAGATTAAGGGTTTTAGACGAAAAAGCTGGCGCCTTCTCACCATCAATTGTCATGCTAATTACAAAATGGCGGTTGTGCTGCTGGATTAAGTCGGCCGACTCAAACTGCGGCTCATAATATTTTTGCAAGAACGGTGAGTCGTCGGGGCTGACACGGAAAGTGACAATGGTTCCGACGTTACCAAAGACAGCGTCACGTACCGGTTGTTCCATTTGCGCTATGTATTGGTTAGCTATCGTCAGATTGAGGGCGTACTTGCGGGCCTCGCTTAGAATAACCGCGAAGCTATCGGTGGCAAAATTTTGGAACTCATCAACATACAAATAAAATTGCCTGCGCTCATGCTCTGGCACATCAGCCCGGCTCATGGCTGAAAGCTGGATCTTAGTAACCATCATCGCTCCAAGCACTCCGGCATTATCTTCTCCCAGTAAGCCACGGCTGAGGTTGACTATCAGAATTTTTCCCTCGTCCATAATCTGGCGAATATTAAACGTGCTCTTAGGCTGCCCAATGATATTTCTGACCACCGGGTTGGCCGTAAAGGCCCCTACCTTGTTAAGTACAGGGGCGATAGCTTCTGTGGCAAACTTATCGTTCCAAGCGGAAAACTCGTTGACCCAGAAATTCCTGACGACCGGATCGCCAATATGACTGACAACGTCTTGGCGAAACTTCTTCTCGGTTAACATACGCGTGATATCAAGTAAGGTCGAGTTTGGGTAGTCAAGTAGTGCCAGCAGCGTATAACGTAATATGTATTCCAATCGCGGACCCCAGCTGTCGGCAAACAAGCGCTTGAGAACGCCGACCATCTCGGAACTGATGTGCCCTTTAAGCGAAGGGTCAATAACTTCTATGGGGTTGAAGCCTATAGGGAATTCTCTGTCGGCCGGGTTGAAATAGACCACATCGTCAAGCCGTCTCTCCGGAATAAATTTCAAAACTGAAATGGCGTAGTCGCCGTGGGGGTCAATAACCGCAAATCCCTGGCTCCAGTAGATGTCTGACAATGTCAAAAGCTCAAGCGCGCCGGTTTTACCTGTGCCGGTCTGGCCCAGGATGTAGATGTGCCGGCCGCGGTCATCACGCTTAATGCCAAAAATCGTATTATCGCCGCGGAAGTTTGTAACCCCAAAAAGGCTAATCTCCGACTCATGACCGGCTACAGTTATCGGCACGTTAGCCGGCGGTTCGGCTGTTTTAACCGTCGCCCAGACGATATTCGGTGTCTCAACCGTGGTGTGAGGCAGATGGAAAAGGCTGGCTAGCTCCTCGATGTTTAGAATATAACCCTGGTCAATAAAGAACCTGGCTTGATATTCGAGCTGCTTATCTCTATCAAAGCTGGCCGATTTGACTTTAAAACCGTTTAGATTAGTACTGTTGAATTGCTTAAATGCACCCACCAGAGCCTGCATGCGCAAGCGGGCGGTGCGCTGATCGTGGCCGGCATAGAGCAGTCTAATTTTCACTTGGTAGCCTAGCTTGGTTCCCTTCTGCTCAATAGCCGCTATACGGCTTTTGTCACGTTCAGATAACTCAGGCGGTGCTTTGCCGGTCTCGGTTGTAGATGGTGGCCGGGCCAGCGCGGCAAAGGCTTGGGCGGCGTAGCTTACTAATTCCCCTCCCCCGCCCGGGAAAAGTCCTTGCTGGTTACGGATTCGGTTGATAGCTTTTGTGCCTTTGCGGTGCCACTCGTCGGATATCGGACGGCTCATAATCTGAATCCACATTTCCTCGTCCTGCTTATCGAGCTTGGCCAGGGTAGCTGTAATGGCGGCTAATGGATCTACCTCAAAACTAGGAAAGGTCTTGACTGGTAATGTTTCGTTATCAACCAGTGTGAGCTCACTGGTATGGATGACGGTCTGGTGCAAACGTCGGTTGGCATAGTCCTGCTCCTGCTCGTAGATATGGACTGTTGGGTACTGGGCATATATTTGACCTTCGACAAAAGCCTGTAGGTGTTTGGGTGTCCAGATATAAAAGCGGATGCGCTGTCCGATGGCGGCGATCTCTAGGCTGATACTCTCTTGCAATGTTCCCGATAGTTTCAGCTCCTTTTTAGGCCGTAAAATACCGTGCAAAGCAGCCAACATTTGCTCAGCCGCCAACTCTTTTTTGTCGTTGGTGCGCGGCACCTCGAGCATCAAAAGTGTATGATCGTGCGCCGCCTCAACGCTTCTACGTCTGCCCAATAAAGCCATAATCCTAACTCTTATTATACATCTTAAAAGAGCTAATAGCTCATCGCTGATAGCTGTTAGCTTGGCCGATTACTCGGCTAGGGTGTAGGTGGCTTTGGCCACTCGCTTAAACTGCGGTTTACCCTGTAAGTTGAGTAAAATCGTAGTTTCTTTGACTTGGCGGCTTTTTAGCACGCGCTGGACAATCTCATCCCGGTGCAGCGGCCCAGCCTCTTTACGCAGTACCTCGGCAATGATATCGGCGACAGTGCCTTTCTTATAGCCCCATTCCTTGAGAGCGTATATGCCCCTCCCTATCAGTACGAATCTCCCGTCTTTAATCAGTTCATTATGTATAGCTTGGGTTGTAACATCTTTACGCTTAAAATCGCTTTTTTTGATGGCTTCAGCTATCTCCGAAAAGTGCATCGGTTTTTTATTGTCGTGCAAAATCACATAAATTTTGTCGCGGATATTCTTGGGATTAACCATCGGCCACCTTACCAACCCCCAGCGGCCGTGCAGGCTGGCAATATTTTTAGAAATTCCAGACAGTGCCTCCACGTGCTTATAGTCGGTATTGCCGACGGTTTTGGCAATTGCCGGGATGTCTGTCGGCTGACCAATCTTTTTGATGGCCTCTACGATGCTATCAACGTGGTCACGGATTTGCTTCTCAGAGTGTTTGGCGCTCAGGCCGACCGAGTGGAAAAAGTAGTCGCTATCTTCTATCACAGCTAGGCCGGGGCTGAGGTGAGCCAAAAAAGCCACCCTGGATTGGCTGATTTTTGGATTATTTTTAGTCACCCGGCTGGCCAGATCGCTGGTTCGAGCAACATGCCCCATGCCTCTAAGATGAGTTGTTAGCGAGTCTTCAACCTTTTGGATGTGAGGCAACTCTTTGCCAGCCAACTTGAGCCGGGTGACAACCGCTTTTTCCAGCTGTCTCACCCTTTCCCTGGTAATACCGAGCAGCTCGCCTATCTGCTCCAGAGTTTCTTTTCTGTCAAATAGACCAAAACGACGAGAGACTATTTCCCTTTCGCGTTCGCGTTCAATAGTATTCAGAACATCTTTAATGATGCTATCTAAATTCAGTTGCTCCGTAAGGGCTGTCTCATCCATATATTATTCTTTTCATGAAAGCTCTATATGCTTAAATTAATTATAAAACCATTAAATTTAAATGTCAATACCTGTAACTCTTTAGCGTTTAAGAAAACTACCAAACAAGGGTGCTACAAGTGAACAAATTTATTGTATCACTAATTAGACGATTTGGCACAATCCGTTTACGTTTAATTTACTACGGCAACTATTTTACAAGGAGTTAAATATGTGGAAAAACGCTCGTCTCTCCCTTTTCCAACACGGCGAAAACGAGATGTCGCTCGTCCAAGTAGTCCGAGCTCCTTCTGTTTTCTTGAGTGTTGGATCAAGGGAGAAACTTCGCTATAGATAGGTAAGACCCCTCTGTTTACTCGAGTGTTTGTCGAAGTAAGATACTCCACTAACCGATTTTGGGAGCCAAGTCTTAATCGCTACGTTTTTTGTAGCGATGGTTTTTAGAAGCGGGGGCCTGTTCCAGCAGTTTTGTCGCTTCGGATTCAGTCAGCTTCTTTGGATCAGTGCCCTTTGGTATACCCACATTCTTTTTACCGTCAGTTACATAGGGTCCGTATGGGCCGCGCAAAATCTTAATTTTACCAAATTCGGCTATGTGTTTGGCTTTGGCGGCTGCAGCTGCTTCTTTTAGCAGCTTACGGGACTGAGCCTCTGTTATTTGCAATGGGTCGTGGTCTTTGATGCTGGTAAATCGCGTACCGACCTTTATATAAGGTCCATATCGCCCAATATCGGCTAAAATAATTTCACCCTCGGCAGTTTTGCCGACCTCGCGCGGTAGGTTGAACATAGGTATGGCTTGATTGAGCGTAACTTCATCTAGTTCAACTCCTGCCGGTAATGGTGCAAAGCGTGGCTTGGGAGCGTCTTTAGTCTTTTCTTCAGATGCTTCTCCTAATTGTAGTACCGGCCCATAACGGCCATAGCGGGCATACACCGGCTCGCCGGTCTTGGGGTCTTTTCCCAGCTCTCTGACCTGCAAGGTTTCCGAACGACTAGCAGCTTGTGATTTCACTATAAGCGGATGAAAATGTTTATAAAAACGTCCTAACATATCGCGCCAATCGGTTTTACCGTCAGCAATATCATCCAGTTCTTCCTCGGCGTTAGCCGTAAATTTATAGTCCATGATGCTTGTGAAGTATTTGAGCAGAAAGTCAGTAACGATTTCTCCCAACTGTGTCGGTACCAGCTTGGAGCGGTCGGCACCGACAACTACCTCTGTAAGCTCTTCTTTTATTCGGCCTTTTTCCAGTACCAATTCACGGCTCTTTTGGATTTCGCCCTCTAAGTCTTTTTTCTCAACGTAACCCCTATCTTGGATGGTACTGATAGTCGGCGCGTAGGTGCTCGGCCGGCCAATACCAAGCTCTTCCAGCTGTTTAACGAGGCTGGCCTCGCCGAATCGAGGGGCTGGCCGGCTGAACGTTTCAGATGCCAGCATTCCCAGGAGCTTAAGCCTGTCGCCCGGCTTTAGGGGCGGTAATATTTTGTCTTCTTTGCCGCCGCCGTAGACCTTCAAAAAACCTTCGAAGCGCAAAATCTCTCCGGTCGCTACAAATTGTTCATCGCGACCACTGACGCTGATTCTAACTTCTGTTCTGTCGGTCTGTGCCGGCGCCATCTGGCTGGCCAGCATCCGCCGCCAAATAAGTCCATAAAGCTTCTGCTGCTGATTATCAGCCCCAGCCTTGATTTTGCTAACGTGCGCCGGCCGGATAGCTTCGTGAGCTTCTTGGGCTGATTGAACCTTGGTTTTAAATTGCCGAGCTTGAGCGTACTTGTCTCCGTAATTGGCGCTTATATAGGCATTGGCGGCTTTAACCGCCAGCGGTGATAAATTGGTACTATCAGTACGCATGTACGTAATGTGCCCATTCTCGTACAACTTTTGAGCCAGTCTCATGGTCTGGCGTACGCCATAGCCTAAGCGGCGGGCGGCTTCTTGCTGCAGAGTACTGGTGGTAAAAGGGGCCGCTGGCGAGCGGGTCCCTGGTTTTTGGTCGACTGAGGCGACTTTAAAATCAGCTTTCTTAGCGTGTTCAAGATAGGATTTAGCATCTTTGATTTGCGAAATTTGCTTATCCAGCTCGGCCGGTAGCTCGGCGCCCTTGGCGTCAAAAGCCGCCGTGACTTTAAAAGTGCTTTGCGGCTTGTGAGCGGTTATCTCGCGTTCACGTTCGACAATCAAACGGACGGCCACGCTTTGGACTCGGCCGGCAGACAATCCGGCTCTGATCTTCTTCCACAAAACCGGACTGAGCTCGTAACCTACCAACCTATCTAAAACTCGACGGGCCTGCTGAGCATCCACCATTTTGGTGTCAATGGTACGCGGATTGGCAACAGCTTTGGTTATCGCCGGTTTGGTAATCTCATGAAAGACGATCCTAGGAGTTTTACCAGGATCCAACCCCAAGGTATAACAGACATGCCAAGCGATAGCTTCACCTTCGCGGTCCTCATCAGTCGCTAGCCAAACATCATGGCCTTTGGCGGCTTTTTTTAGGTCACTGACAACCTTTTGCTTATCTAGCTCAATCTGGTATGCTGGCTCGAAGTCTTTTTTTATATCAACACCGAGCTCTTTTTTGGGTAGGTCACGGATATGGCCGAACGTGCTTTGGGTGTCGAAATCTTTGCCTAAATACTGGCTTAAGGTCCTGGCTTTGGCCGGACTCTCCACAATCACAAGATTTTTTGCCATATAGCAGCCAGCATACCATAAACAATGCCCTAGGCTATGGTCCAAACTCCGCCACCCATCGGGCGGATGTACCCCCGCAGCTCCAAGTCAGTCAAGGCGCTACTGATTTCTGGAATTGATAGTCGGCTGACAGCAGCCAGCTCTTCCTGCTCTTTGATGCCATCAGTAATAAGCTCGAAAACCCGCCGCTGCTGCGCCGTACCGTTAAACCTCCGCGTTACATTGGCAATCTGGGACGCGATACCCAGCGCAAAGAAGATATCACTTACATCCGTCACTGGCACGGCACCACTTTTTATCAGATTATTACACCCCTCGCTGGTTGGGCTATTAATATTACCGGGTACTGCCATAACCGCCTTTCCCTGCTCTAAGGCAAAACGAACAGTATGCAAGCTGCCGCTATTACGGGCGGCTTCGGTTATCACCAAAACCTCAGCCAGTGCGCTAACAATCCGGTTGCGGGCAATAAAATTAACCTTGAATATCTCCGAACTAGTACCATACTCGCTGACAAGTGCCCCACCGCTCTTCAGTATCTGTCCTGCCAGGTTATGATGTGATGCCGGAGAAATCTTATCTATCGGTGTTGGTAGTACCGCGACCGTGCAGCCACCAGACTCCAAAGCGGCTTTATGGGCATAAGAGTCTACGCCAAAAGCCAGCCCGCTGATGATTACTACGTCGGCTCTTGATAGCTTGGTTGAGAGTTCATGGGTAATAGCTCGGCCGTAAGCGGTAGCTTTACGGCTGCCGACTATGGCGACCCGCGGCTTGGATAAGACTTCCTCGAGCGATATGCCCGCCCAATATAACTGCTTGGGCGGTGGCTCGATAGGCCGTAACTTATCCGGCAAATCCGCGCCACTAAGCTTAAGAGTATTGACATTCATACGATTATATTTCTTGGTATTGACTCTAAACCATTTTTTTGCTAAAATTGCAATCCGTAAGCGTTATTTGACGCTTATCGTACCTTATACCCCCAACTAACATTATGTTAGATTGCTTAAGACTAGATGTAAGTTGAACCCTCCACTTGCATTGCCCCGCCCAATTTTGAGTTTTCTAGGCTCAGTATATAAAGCCCGAGCGCCCTACACAAATGCTAGAGTTTAAAAAGTTCAAAATTGGGCGGGGGTCTTAAGCAAACTAACCCCTTTAACCTTTGCCCGTCTTAATTTCTTTGAAATTTCGACGGGTCCCCTCAGTGGGTACGCGGGTTTGCTCACGCAAACAGCCTCGAGTGATCGAGACGGCTCGAAGACTTTCTGCGGTTGCAGAGCTTCATATGCTTCGTTACGGTGGGTTGAAGGGTGTAATTAAGGGATAAGCTTGCGCTTGTCCCCTGAAAGAGTCTCTGGCGGTGCCCACCCCCTCCAGAGGCTCTTTCAGTTTTTTACGGTGCCCACCTGCTCGTCATTTTCTGCTGAAAATGCTCGCAGGCCCGCCTCGGCGCCGTCGCGCCTCCGACCTTGCGCAGTGCCACTGGCACTTCTCACCCTCCGGAGCTCTTTAGGTTAAAGGACGGTGCGGGTTTCGTTAGGGAGTGATTCGCCGAAGATAAATTCAGTAATTAAGACATTGGCTTCGCGTAGGATTTGCGGTAAATGACCCTGCTCTTGCTTGCTAAATTTCTTAAGGACATAGTCGGCCGCATCAGCCTTCTCAGCCACATCTGAACCTATGCCAATACGCAGACGGCCAAAATCCTCGCCGAGGTGTTGTATTAGTGACTTCGCCCCATTATGTCCGGCATCAGAGCCGCCAATCCTTGTCCTGAGCTGGCCGAATGGTACCGCCAGCTCGTCATAGACCGCTAAGGTATTTCGGTTATAAATCCGGTAAAAGCGCTGTACGGCTTGCGCCGCATCGCCACTTAGATTCATGTAGGTCGTAGGTTTGCACAGGATAACACGACTCTCGCCCATATTCGTTGTCGTCAGAAGGCATTTTAAATCTTTCTTCTCTGTCCAAGAAGGAAAATCATACTGCTTGGCGAAATAATCCAGGGCCTCGAAGCCGATATTGTGCCTGGTGCCCTGATATTTCTTACCGGGATTACCCAAGCCGATGACTAAAAGACTTTTAGTCGCGCCGATTGTGTATGCCGGTATATCGCTCGTCACGTACGGCCTCTTCTGAATCAAACCCATAAAAATAGAATATAGAATTAAGAATTGAGAATCCAGGATAAGAGCTAGGCTAAGCGAGCCTCTATCTTTTGATGAACATGCGCAGCGAACTGAGTAGACGCGTCAAAAGCACTAACATATAAGCCGAGGACCGGGTCGAGCGACTCCTTAAGAGTCAGTAAGAGCGAGACCGCCCAGAAAGGGTGTTCCGCAGGCTGCTGTACACTTTGACGAGCGGCTACGCCAACTAAGCGGAGCGTTCGGAAAAAGACTAGAGGCGAGCTATTTTTCTATAAACCAGAATTTCAATGGAGTGCCGATGAGTGGCCAGGTTTTGCGGAATTGTCGTTCTAGGTATCGCTTATAACTCCAATGCAAGAAATTCGTATGCGAGCCAAAAATCTTGAAGCTGGGCAGATCAATATCATCTTCCTGAACCATGTAGTTGAGTTTCGGCAAGCGCCGGCGCATTGGCGGCGGCTCTTTAGCGTCAACTGTCTGTCTCAACCATTTGTTAAGCTCAGCCGTCTTGAATTTTGAGCGTCGTGCCTGGTCAATTTCTAAAGCTAGTTCAAAAATTTTCGCTACATTTTTGCCTGTTATGGCGCTGGTATAAATCAGTGGCGCCCATGGCACGAACGGAAAAGAGCTGGTAACCTGGGCGCCAACTTCACTGCGGCTGAGCCTGTCTTCAGCCTTGTCCCATTTATTGATTACCAAAATCAAACCCCTGCCCGCCTCTTTGACCATGCCGGCAATTTTTTGATCCAGCTGCGTGTTCAGCTCTTCGGCATCCATAACCACCAGACATATATCGGACTCCTCAATCGCTGCTATCGAGCGTAGAACACTGAACTGCTCCACTCCTCTCTCAACCTTACCGGGCCGCCTGATACCGGCAGTATCGGCTAGCTCAATCTCACGCGACTTAAAACGTACTGTTAATCTATTTACGTCTCTTGTGGTACCGGCTTGTGGTGCCACCAGGGCCTGTTGCTTGGCCACCAGGCTATTAAATAAAGCCGACTTTCCAACATTCGGTCGACCAAGTATGCTTAAGCGGATACGGTCCTTGGTTTCTTTAATTTTGACTGGTGGCAGGCCATCAGCCAGCGCCTCTAAAAGCTCGGTTACTCCGGTCTTCTGAGTGGTGCTAGTAGCGTATATTGACTTGATTCCCAAACGTTGCCAATCTGATAATTCGGCCTTTTTGTTTTTATCTATCTTATTGACTGCTAAAATTACTGGCTTACGGCTTTTTAGGGTCGTGGTGGCTACTTGGCGGTCTTCAGCTGTAACCGGCACAGCGGCTTCTACGACAACTATGATTAAATCAGCCGTTTGGGCCGCCTCTAATATTTGTTGCTGGATGCCCATCTCAAACTCGTCTGCAGCCGGTTTGATACCAGCGGTATCAACCAACCAGAAATCCTGGCCACTAAAACTGGCCTTAGCGCTGACTCTGTCACGCGTGGTACCGGGCTCCATAGCCACAATCGCTTCGCGACGCCCAATTAAAGCATTGAAAAGCGAAGACTTTCCAACATTAGCCCGGCCAACTATGGCCACTATAGGAATTTTTTGACTCACAACAGAGGTATTATATCTGATTTAAATAAAAAAACGGTCACCTGAGGTGACCGTATTCTTAGCTCTTTATTGTAACTAGCCTTTTCTCCGGATGAGCAGACCGACAAAATGTATTCCATTTTGGCAGGCAGTGATGAGAAACTCGCGATGCGAGGTGTCTCATAAGGCCGAA
>Ga0209640_10001818_pt1 | contig 18417 bp, 14 predicted proteins | sample RifCSP10_1_FD_184018 | JGI IMG/M metagenome (GOLD analysis project Ga0209640, IMG submission 184018) | Soil microbial communities from Rifle, Colorado - Rifle CSP2_sed 10_1 (SPAdes) (version 2) | ecosystem: Environmental > Terrestrial > Deep subsurface > Rock core/Sediment | place: Rifle... | reverse complement strand
CGCCGACCTGCCGGCACCGTGTCGGGTCGATCCAGATGCTGGTATTCCTGAACTCGGTGGGCGCCCACGGAGCCTGCATTCCTGACGATGCGGAGCCCGAAACGCTGGAGCGCTACATCTTCCAGTTTCGAATCGCGCCGACCGTCGAATCGATGGGAATGCTCAAATCGACGTTGCCGGACGAGCGGCGTCCGTTCTGGGCGGGAAAAGCGGCTGACTACTGAGCTCCGAAGGGCAACGCGCCTTCGGATCTTCGGCGCCACCTCGCTGGTCCGGCTCCGATGAGCCGGACTAACGGAAACACGGCCACCCGGTGTCCGAATCAATCCGAACCGGGGTCCGATTCCGGTGCGCCAGGATCGAGATCGTTCCTGCACCCTCGACGGTCACGTCAGCCATTTGCTGGTACTCCTCCGTGACATAGGCGTCGATAAGCGGGAACCGCTGTCGAAACGCTGCCGTGTCTATCATGAGCGCAAAGAGGGCGGGGCGCGTCCGCAGCCGCTCCAGCGTGCGATCCTGGCGCATTGCGGACGAATACCAGGCGCCGAATACCACCCCGTCGCCGGCAAAGCCGCGTCCAGCGAGCACGAGCACGTCCGGCAGCTCGCCCGTCACGATGAGGCGATCCGATCGCGACGTGCAGCGATCGAGGTATGCGAAAAATGGCAGCAGCGCTTCGGAGTATCGGCTCGGTGGCGCCAGGTTCTGGCGGTGACCGCCGCCGAGAAGCTGCGACACAGCCGCCGCTCGCGCCCGGATGCCTTGCAGCCCGTCGGCGACCCCAGTTCGCGCGATCCGCTCCGGCATGTCGGACACCTCGCTTATCGCTGCGACCGAGACGGTCAGGACCCCCAGCGTCGCGACCTGCATCGCTCGCTGCAGGGTCCGGCGCCGCCATCGCCCCACCCAGCACAGGCCGAGGAGCCATGCGCCGAGCAACGCCGCCGGCACGATGGCGTCGGAGAATCGCGTTCGCAGGAGATCTCGCAGGAAGCCGGCGTTGACGAAGACGGCCGTGACGGCGAGCGCCGCAATCACTGGGAGTTCGCCTGCCCATCGCTCGTGCCGCCGAAGCACCCGGCTACAGAGAGTCGCAGCGCACAACACAGGCAGGGTCCAGAACAGCCAGAACAGCCAGGCGTCTGCATTTGCGGCGCTGTGGAGCGCCGGGGCCAGCCGCAGCGGAGACATGAAGGCCAGAAACTCGCGCCAGACCGGCCGGCTCACGCGGCCAAGGCCCGCGGTGCCTGCGACATGAGGGTCATCCGCCAGCGCGCGAAGGTTGTCGGCGGCCGTGTTGTACACGTAGTAGAAGCGGGCGTCGTCGCTCTCGCGGACGTAGTCGAGGCCATAGCGTCGCTCGAGCGCCTCTCGGAGCGCGTCGGCGGTGTCGGGGGTCCATTCAACCTGCGCGAGCGGCCGATCGGGGCGCTCCAGCCCGAGAATCGCCTTTCCCGGCATCAGGGTCAGCCTTGGCCACGACCTCAGATTGGAGGCGTTGGCCTCTGAGCGCGCGAATTCCGCAGCCGTTTCGAAGTACGCACCCGGCCCCCCGTTGAGCGCGATGAAGAGTATCCAGGGCAGCAGGAGCATGGCGGTGGATCCCGTAAGCATGGCGACTCGGCGAGTGGCCACCCGCCAGCCGTCGGTACGGCTCGCCAGTGCGAGGCACGCAGCGGATGCGATGCCGATGTACAGACCGTGATCGTGACGGAGTAGGAACGCCACCGCGGTGACGGCCGCCATGAGCACGACGCGCCGCAGCGAAGGCTTGGCAGCCAGGGCGATCATGGCCCAGGCACCCGCCGCGTACGCCAGGATTTTCGGATACGAATAGGTGCGCGGAAAGATCAGAATCTCGAGGACGGTTACGAGGATGGCGATTGACAGCGATCCGGACAACCGCTGCGCGGCGACCACCGTGCACGCCGCGCCCAGTGCGAAGGCGGTCGCCGTCAGCGCCCATTCGACAGCCATGGCGTCACCAGCGAGGAGCCATGCCGCCGCGGACAGGAGATAGGTGAGCGGCCAGCCGGGATCGGAGAAGTCGCGCACCGGGCGCTCTCCCAGAAGCAACTGCTGCGCCTGCGCGAGATGCGCGTAGTGGTCGTTGGTAAAGCCGGTGAAGGTCAGGAATCGCCACGCGATCGTGGCAACGAAGAGCCCGACCGCCGCTGCGACCACCGCCCGCTTCGCCACGGAAAAGCCTCGGCTACCGGAAGCAGGGCCAGCGCGTTTCCGGATCGAGCCGAACCGCGGGACGGCTTCTCAGCACAAGGACGAGGATACTCCCGGCGCCTTCCACCGGTATCTCCGCCAATGGCGCGTACTCCTGGCGCACGTAGGTGTCGACAAGGCCGAACTTGGTGCCGAACTCGACGTCGGCGCTCACGTGGAGGGTGAACAGCGCGGGCCGCGACCGCAATCGTTCGATCGACCGTTCCTGACTCGTGGCAGACGAAGACCAGTCGCCGAAGTTGATGCCGTCACCCGCAAAACGCCGCCCGGCCGCCACCAGGATGTCCGGGAAATAGCCCGTGACGATCAGACGATCCGATCGTGACGTGCAGCGATCGAGATAGCCGAAGAACGGCATCAGGGCCTGGGCGTAACGGCTGGGTGCGGCTTGGCGGTGGGAACGGCCGAGCAGTTGTGTTGTCACGCGCGCGCGCGCCCGGATGCCCGGGAGGCCCTCGTCGATGCCCGTGTTGGAGATCCGTTCCTGCAAGTCCGACACGTCGGCGATCGCGGCGATCGTGACGGTGAGCACAACGATCGTGACGCCTTGAATCACTGCCTGGAGGATGCGCCGCGGCCATCGCCCTGTCCAGCACAGGGAGAGAGCCCACGCGCCGAGCAGCGCCGCCGGCACGACGGCATCCGGTAAGCGCACCCGCAAGCTTTCCCGCAAGAAGGCTGCATTGACGAGCGTTCCCAGTATGGCGAGGGCCGCGACGGCGGCAAATTCACCGGGCCACCGCTGTTGACCGCGCAGAACGCGACGCCACGCACTGACGCCGCACAGCGGCGGCAAGCTCCAGAACAGCCAGAACAGCCAGGCGTCTGCATTTGCGGCGCTGTGGAGCGCCGGGGCCAGCCGCAGCGGGGACATGAAGGCCAGGAACTCGCGCCAGACCGGCCGGCTCACGCGGCCAAGGCCCGCGGTGCCTGCGACATGAGGGTCATCCGCCAGCGCGCGCAGGTTGTCGGCGGCCGTGTTGTACACGTAGTAGAAGCGGGCGTCGTCGCCCTCGCGGACGTAGTCGAGCCCGTAGCGGCGCTCCAATGACGCGCGCACGCCGTTATCGACGTCCGGCGCCCATTCCACCTGGGCCAGCGGGCGACTCGGCCGGTCCAATCCGAACAGCGCCTCTCCCGGCACGAGGCTCAGCATGGGCCATGACCTCAGCCTGAATGCCTCGAACTCAACGCGGGAGAATGCCATTCCCGTCTGGAGGTAGGCGACGAGTCCACCGTTGAGCGCGACAAAGAGGATCCAGGGCAGCAGGAACGCCGCCGTCGCCGCTGTGAGCGCCGCTACCCGCCCAGCGGCGATTCGCCAGCCGTTCCCATGACTTACGAATCCGACGCAGACCGCGGATGCCACGCCGAGGAACAACCCGTGATCGTGACGCAGCAGGAACGCCACGGCGATCGCCGCTGACATGAGCACGATGCGGCGGAGCGAAGGCCTGGCGGCCAGGGCGATCATCGCCCAGGCTCCGGCGGCGTACGCTAGCACCTTCGGATACGAATAGGTGCGCGGGTAGATGAGAAGCTCGAGGAGCGTCGCGAGGATGGCGATCGAGACGGAGCCCGTCAGGCGGTGCGCGGCGGCGACAGTGCACGCCGCGCCCAGCGCGAAGCCAACGGCGGTAATGGCCCATTCCGCGGCGAGCGTATCGCCGGCCCCCAGCCAGGCGGCCGCCGAGAGCAGGTAGGTCAGCGGCCATCCGGGATCGGAAAAATCGCGCACCGGGCGATCGCCCAGCAGCATCTGCTGGGCCAGCGCAACATGGGCATAATGGTCGTTGGTAAAACCGGTAAAGGTCAGGAACCGCCACGCGAGCGTGGCCGTGAACAGCCCGATCGCCGCAGCGACAACCGCGAGCCGGCGTCTGACGCCGGCAGTGTCACTGCCCGGCACAATCCTCCTTGATGGTCCTGCTCTCGCCCGGCTCGACCATCATGACGTCTGCGTGGACGTGGCGCGCGATCCGCTGACACGACGGACACGCACCGCAGGCGTCGAGCTCGCAATCGTCAGAACGGGTCGGGTGCAGGCAGTTGAGTGCCTGGGCCACGGCGGTTGCGCTTCGGCGTTTACCGACACCACTCGGTCCTGCGAACACGAGCGAAGGCGGGAGGGTGTCACGTGCGATCGCTCGGGCGAGCAGCTTCAGGATCGGACGATGCCCGGTGACAGCTTGCAACGGCATGCATCAGCATACCAAGGCTGCCGCGGCCGGCTCGCGCAACCCGTCTGTTAGACTGGCACGCCGTGGCCGCCCCTCGGAACGCTCACCGACGCCAATGACTCACGAGGAGACGCTCCAGAATCGGATCTCCGTCAAAGGTTCAATGACGGTGGTGTGGCTGGCGACATTCGTGTTCTCGATTTCCACGTTCCGTCTCCTGAACGATCACTTCGATCGCATTTCAAGGGGGCGTCAAATAGCCGCGTACGGTGAGCTTCCGTTCCGGGACTTCTTCGATCCCGGCTACTTCATGACAGTGTTCAGCTCCGCGGCCGTCTGGCACCTTCTGGGCGACAAGCTGCTGGGAGAGATGCTGCTCAGTGCATCGTTCATGGCGACCGGCGCGGCGCTGGTACTGCTGCTCGCCAGGCGGGCGTCTGGATCACGGATGATCGCGTGGGTCGCGGTGCTGCTGGCGGTGCTGTCGATGCCGCGGGCGTACGACTACGACAAGTTCCTCTTCTATCCCCTGGGCATCCTGCTGTGCTGGCGATACGTGGACCTCAGTACTTTCGGCCGCCTGGCAGCGTTCGGAGCCGGTACCGTCGCCGCCGGCTTGTTCCGGTACGACCACGGCGTGATCATTCTCTGTTCTGGCGTCGCAGCCATAGTGTTCGTGCACGCCGGGGAGTGGCGCCGGCTGGCACGACAGGCAGGATTGCTGGTCTTGGCGACGGCGCTCATGGCCTTGCCCTTTCTGCTGTTCATTCACTATCAGGCGGGTATCGGCAACTCGATCGACCAGGTAGTGACCTATGCCGGGCGCGAGAGTTCAAGATTCCTTCCAGAGACCCCTGCGTTTTCCTTCAAGGAGTTGGTGACGCTAGAGGTGATGGCCCCGCCGCGGCACGTGATTGGGGTACGGTGGGCGCCGCTGGTCGACGAAGCAGGGCGCACGGACGTCACCGTGCGGTACTCGTTGCGAGATGCGTTGCCGGACGAGACGGACGGCAGGACGTGGTCGTTCGTCATCGACGATATCTCGACGGAGAATCTTCGCGCGCTGGTCGCCGACGCACGAATCGAGGATACCAGCCGCCTCGATCGCCAGCGTTTTCTCGTGCCGCCGGAGCCACTGTGGACCCGCGTGCAGCGGGCAGTCCCATTGCTGCGTGTGCGACTGCACCTGTCGCCACAGAACGCCCAGGCGTTCTTGTATTACCTCCTGGTTGTTCTTCCTGTGATAGCCGCAGTCATGGCGGCTCGAATGCCACGGTCTACGGTGTCCGTGCGGCAGGAACGAGCTCGGGTACTGACTCTGGTAACGATGTGCCTGCTGCTCGACGTGTTCATTCTGCGGCCCGTTGAACTCAGAGGCGGCGGCATGGCAGGACCCGTAGCGGTCCTCGCCGCATGGATCGCGGGCCGCCTGCGGACCGCGCCAGCGTTTGGCGTTGCGGCAGCCCCGGGGCCGTGCGGGCTTCGCCGAGACTGGTGGCTTCGCGCGGCCGCGGCGCTCGTCCTGGCCCTCACCGTATGGAGCGAGTCGGTGACCTCCGACTGGGAAGGACGGGTCCAGCAACCCTTCACGCAATGGGCGCAAACGCTGGATCGCGTGCGCGCCATGTCTGCGTCACCCCCCAACACCAGCGTAGCGCCGGGGCGCCTCACGGAACTGGCGCTGTATGTTCGCACGTGCACGAAGCCGGAGGATCGCGTGTTCACGTCATGGTTCGTTCCGGAGCTTTACTACTTCGCGCAGCGCGGGTTTGCGGGCGGGATGGCCGTGACGTTCAGCTCGCACTGGTCCGAGACTCGGTTTCAACGCCGCATCATCGACCGCCTCGTGTCACAGTCTGTGCCGCTCGTGATCCTCGACCTCGGCGGGCGGTCGAACTTTGTAGATGAGTATGCGCTCTTGTGGGAGCACCTTACCGTTCATTACCGAGTGGCCGGAGAAACAGACTTTGGCAATCCTGATTCGAGCGGCTATCAGGTGCTCGTTCCGAGGGATCGGCCGCCGGTCAGGACGTATCCGAAGTGGTCGCTGCCCTGCTTCGCCTGAGATGTCAATCCCAATCTAGATTCGTGTCTTTTTCCCTTTTTTTTCTCCGTTCTTCCTGGCCGGCTGCGGTCCGACGAGCAAGGGCCGCACCGCCGCCTTTTGAATGCCTGAGGAAATCCAGCCCGGCATGTGCTGCACCCACAGGTCGCGGCGGCTGATCGGCGAACCTGAGGTGTACGTGAGCGTAATCAGAATGCGTTTGCCCGCCACCGGCTTGCCGCCGCGATGGTAGCCGACCGTGTCGGCGATGATCATCGTATTTGCAGGCCCGGTGCATACGCGCCACCGTCCTGGCGCGAAGAAGCGGGTCATTCGCTCGTCCGGCATCCGCTTTTTTCGTTCGAGCTTCGGTGAGGTCGCGGCGTCGGCGCCGAACGGGTGCGTCCGCGGAATGTACGTGAAGGGGCCGCACCGCGCGTCGACATCGATGAGATAGACGAAGACCTTGATGAGTTTCAGATCTTCAGGGTCGCGGTGCCATAACTGCGAGAGCTCTGGCGGCGCATCGGTCGGGTAGTTGAGCCACGCCCCGACGGAATGAAGGCACGGCCAGAGACCGAGGTGCGACGCCACGATCTCGAGGAGCTTTGTGTCGAGCGCCAACTTCAGCAGCGCATCATCGGCCGGCATTCCGTCCGGATATGAGACGAGATGGACCAGGAACTCCTTCTGCCGGTCGGCGTCGCCTCCGGTTCCGCGGACCACGGCTTCCACCTCTTCGCTGCTGCTCCGTTCGACTATGCGCGCGGCCGCCGCACCCAAGGCGCGGCGGCCTTCGGCGGTGAGAAACCGATCGGCCAGACCAACGACAATTCCCTCGGTGTTCAACTCTCGCGCGATGGCGCGCACGTCGCTGTCGGACATACGTCCGATCAGCATGCGGCCCGTGCGACCAGCATTCGCCACGTACCGCCACACGTAGTACGCAAGGTTCGGTCTGGCCAGCGCGTGACGCGAAAAGCGTCTTGTCAGGTGTGTGATGTCCACGTGTATCTTCGAGATCTCACCTGATATTCGCCAACGGTGGCGCGAGCTCGCCGGGACGGCGCGGAGCGCACGGCTCGTGGGCATCCGGGTGGGCGAGCTGAAGTAATCGCACGATATCGGCCCGGCCCAGCTGCTCGGCCAAGCACACTGCTTGGCGCTTCGTGACCGCGTCGAGGCGAGCCCCGAACCCGACCAGCATCGCTACGGCCTCGTCGCTCTGCGTTGCTATAGCCCACAGCAGCGGCAACATCTCCACACGTCGTCCACCCGTGAGCACCTGGTCGCGGACCGCAATAAGGTCGTTCGGATCTTGTCCCGCGCGAATGAACTCGTACGCCCCTCGCACGTCATGGCTTGCAATCGCATCGGCCATGGAAGCGGCGGCGGGCGGGGCGAACAACGGAGAGCTCGGCCGCACCCATCGCCATGTTTCGATCGTACACACACCGAGCGCGGTCATGAGTGCCGGCACACCGACTAGCAGCGCAAGAAGACGCGTTCTCCGGTCGGGCGGCTGCCGATTGTCGGGCTGCGTCATTAGCCCAGAACCCCGTGTGCCCACTCGAGAAAGCGCGCCGGGCGAGGCGCCGAGATGGCCATGACCGCCGACGTCCAGACGCGTTCGCTATGCATTGACTGCGCGCGGGTGCGAGAGAGAGGGCGATCGCCGCGGTGCTCGCAGCGCGACAAAGGCCGCAATCACCTGCCTCAGCGCGGATGCCGCATCCGCCGGCTCGATGGCCGGTGGCCTCGCGGCTTTGCGCGCCAGGAGCTGCAGGCGCACGGGCAAACCCTTTGAGTACGCGCTCTCGAGCCCGTGAAACGTCTCGACGACCTCCAGGCCGGCGCGCGCGAGCAATCCCCGCAGGCACGCCTCCGTGAACCCGACCACGTGATGGCGCGGGTGAAGACAGTAGTCAACCTGCCGATGAACCGCCAGTGTATCGAGGCGCGGGACGCTGACCAGGCAGTAGCCGCCGGGTAGCAGCGCACCGGCGAGCTCGCGCAGCGTCTCGAGCGGCCGGGTCAGGTGCTCGAGCACATGGTAGACGATGACGAGATCGAACTCCGGACCTGAAGGGACCGTCAGCAGCCGTTTGTGCCGCAGAAAGGCGGCATCGGTGGACGGCTCGAGGCCGAAGGTATTCCAGCCGCGGTCCTGAAACGAATTGAGCCAGGCACCCGGGCCGCACCCGAAGTCGAAGACGCGCGCACCCGCGACCGGCCGGGTAGCGGGAAAGAATGGATCGAGGGCGGGCAGGAGCGTGGCCGCCGCGCCCTCTGTCCGATTGTGCGGCAACCCCGCCTCGGCGCATCGATCCGTGCGCGACGCGCGCCATCCACCCTCTGGCGTGTAGTAGGCGTCGAGCGCCTCCCGAGACGGCTGCGGGTGCACGAACAGCAGGCCGCAATCGCCGCAGGCGGCGGCGCGGGCCTGATTGCCAGGCAGACGCCACTCCGCGACCAGCTGCACGTTGGCTCCTGCGCATGCGGGACAGGCGGTCGGGTCGGGCACGATCGAGATCGTCGCTTGCCGCTTCGGCGCAACGTCGAGCGCCGCAAGTGCCTGGAGCACACGCTCCAGCGCGGCCGCCGGGTTGGACTCCGGCGCGGCTGCGTCGACCTTGCGGGCCAGCACCCGCAATCGGAGCGGCTGTCCCGACGTGAACGCGTCGTCCAGATCGTGGAAGGCCGCCATGGTCTCGAGGCCCGCTCGCGCCAGAAGTCCGCGCAGGCACAACTCCGTGAAGGCGGCGACGTGCTTCCCTGGCCGGAGGCAGTAGGCGGTGTCCCGATGCACGGCGAGCGTATCAAGTCGTGGAACGCTGACGAAGCAATGTCCTCCCAACCGGAGCGCTCGAGTGAGCGCACGCAGCGCCGCGAGCGGGCGCGGCATACGTTCGAGCACGTGATACGCGATGACGAGATCGAACCGAGGGTCCGTCGGAAGATCGGCGAGCAGCTGATAACGACCGGAGGCCGCGTCGGTCGCACGTCCAATGCCGAACGTCTCCCATCCGCGGTCGCGGAAGGCATTCAGCCATGCATGAGTGCCGGGTCCGATGCTGAGCACGCGCGCACCGGCGGGCGGCCTCGTTGCCGGAAAATGACGGTCGAGCGCCGCTAACAGTGCGAGCGCAGCGCCTTTCTTCGTCGCCCACGTGTTCCTCTCGCCGGAAGCCCAAATCGCCTCCTCGAGACCGTCGTTCGCCGCGTCTTGCGCGTTGCGGGCGCCCCGCCCGGGGGGAAAATAAGCGAACAGCAGCCCACAGTCGCGGCACGCCATGGCTCGCGCCCGCTTGCCCGTGGGCCACTGCTCCACGGCGTACTCGTTGTGGCTCGAGCAAGCCGGGCACTCGATCAACTGCGTCATCCGTGGCTGCCAGTCTAGCAGCCTGCCTGAAGCATGCCAACGCGTCCCCGCATGGGGGCACCGAGACGCGAGAACAAATCGAGATCCGATGCGAGCGCGGGACCGTGATGACGAACGCCATCCGGTCTATATTGTCAACGCGCGAGCCGGGCGGCCGGCACAGCGGGACAGAGCTCCGCCAACGGAACCGGAGCGGCCGGCAGCGGCGCGTACTCGCGAAACCGCCCTGCCGTCCAGTCAAACCCGGTCCGTTCGAGAGTGAACGTCACTTCAGTCGGCAGCGTGCCGAGCACACGCCGGTAGCGTTCGCAGACAACGGTTCGAGCCGGCCACTCTCCGCCGACGACATAGTTCACCCAAGCCGAACGCTCCACCGCAAGTTCCATGAGAAGGTCGAGGTCCTCGTCGCGGAGATTCCCGGTTGCCTGTGCGATGTCCCGCCCGTCTGCTTGCACGCTGACAATCCGTGTCATCTGCCAGCGGCGCGAGTGCTCGAACGCCTCGGGAGACGCATAGCTGTTGGAGTACATCGGGAAATTCGACAGCAACGGTTCCGCCTGCGTCTGCGTCGCCGACGCGTATCCTTGAGTGCAGAGCAGTACCGCGACTGCCGTGACCTGAGCGGTGCGCCCGGCTGGCGCGGCGGCGGCAGACGTCAGGAGGCTGCGCGGCGAATGGCGGTTCAGCAGCATCCACGGCAGGAAGGCCACGACGAGCACCAGCCACCCCGGCCAGTAGATACCCTGAAACAGATAGAGTCCGAGAAACAGTCCAGCGCCGGCCATTCCGGCGACGAATCGGGCTGCCGGCCCTCGCGTGAAGATGTTCACAATGAACCCGGCCTCGAGAATGATGGCACCGAGCGACAGCAGCACTGCCACCCAATGGTGGCTCGCGACCCACAGCCCCCAGTTGACGGGCGCGTGTTCAGCGTCCAGAACGAAGTGGTACTTGACCGCGCCACCCGCAATCCACTCGAGCCCAGTGACAGTGAGTTTCGCGAAAGCCGCAGCAAGCAGCGCGACACCCAATGTCAGTCCAGGCCACCAGACTGCAAATCCGTAGGTACGACTCGGCGCGCCCTCGGAATTCTCGCCAGGTAACGGACCCTGCCGCCATCTGTCAATACTCAGCCCGTCGGCCCACGTCACGGTCAGCCAACCCAGGAAGGTGACGAAAGGCAGCCCCATGTCGTGTGCGCCGGATGTTTCGAGCGCGATCAGCGTGGCCAAAAAGTATGCCGCCACAAATCCGACGTACGCCCAGCTCGTCCAGAGGCCCACCGCGAACAGCACAGCGGAGAGAAACATGACGAACTCGACTGCATTGCACGCCGAGGGACTGGCCGCAATCCAGTGCACGACAGTCCCGTCCAGCGCACCGTAATGTCGTTGCAGCTGCAGCGGAATCGGGTTCACCTCGGTCGTCAAGGCCACCCACACGAGGCCCCCTCCAAGGACGATCCGGAATGCGCCCAAGGCGGCGGCGTCCAATTCCGGAATGCTCGTGTAGACCCATCGTGCGAACGCTCCGGCTGCTCCCTGCGCGACCCTCCTGACCAGCGGGAACGGCGTACTGAGCGACAGCCAGGTTGCCATCCGCCTGGAAGAGGCCATCGTGATCAAGACGACGGCAAACGCACCCAGAATCGCGGCGAGCGTGTCGACCACCCTGACCCCGGTCGTGCCCGCAGTCCCGAAGCGCAGACGGCGAGGGGTTCTTTCAGCCGCGGAGTCGATCACGTAGCTCGATCGATCGATGTGGTGGGTGTCGGCTACCGCCTCGTGCAGGACGAGGGCACGGATATTATCGCGCGACGAGTCGATCAGCTCGTATTGCCACGTGCGTTCCTCGTGCGTTCGACCGTCGGTGAGCCGGAACCGCGCTTCGAGAACCTCTCGCGCCGCGTCGTCGACCGACGGTTGCCATCTGACGTGAACGATGGCCCCTGGCGGTCCGACGACCGCAGTGAGATGAATGGACCGCAGACGGCAAAGAGGACGAAGGCGACGCCGATTCCCCGCATGCGTCGTCGCATCACCGCGCAAGCCTCACAGAGACGATGATACGACGGGAGAACGAGGCTTCTTGCGAGCGGGGCGTTCACGTCGAATTGAACAGGATGACATCGGTATGTGGGATGCGCTCCCCGAGGTAGCCCAGCGCTTCCGGAAGCTCACGAATCGGCCTCGCTCTCGGTCCTTCCGCCGTCTTTGCCAAATCGACAAAGTGACTGAACCGCTCGGCGCACATCCGGTGTAGCTCTATGGAGGAGTCTCCTGCCGCGGCAAGCATGTCCGGGCTGATCTCGAGTTGCCACGCGATATGACGGTAGGCCAGCAACCGCGGCGCACCCTGAAGCACCTGCACCTCCCAGCCTTGCGTATCGACTTTCACGTAGGTGACCAGCTCTGGATCGAGCGCCAGCCGTTCACACCAATCATCGAGGCGCCAGCACGCAACGCTGATTGCGCCGTTCGCGCTGGGGTCGGCGACGAGATGGTGTCCACCGGGGTATTTCGCGTGTCGCAACCGCGCCGTCCCTGTGGACGCACCGATGGCGATGTTGTCCGGCAGCACGAGACCTTGCAGCCGGTTGTCCACTACGTTCCGTACGAGCGCCGCATAGTTCAGGGGATCAGGCTCGGCGCAATAGGCCTGCGCGATATCACCGAGAATCACACGTGGAATCGACATGCGGCCGTTGTTGGCGCCGATGTCGAGCAGGATGGGGCCGAGTGCGAACTCACGCGTCTGCGTGATGTTCCGGAACGGAAATCGCTGTTTCGCCAGGAAACGGTCGCGAGCAGCCCGCTTGAGCGAGCGTGGAACCGGAACCCACCACGTGACGCCCTGGAGACTTGTCCGGACAAGGTTGTCAGTCGGGTTTTCGATGTTCGCCAGCGCCTCGCGGTACGCGCTCGAGACATGCGCCAGGTGCGTTTCGCTGGCACTCGCGTTCGCGTGCGATGCGCGAGCCTGAATCGTCGCAAACCGCAACGGCAGAAGGCTGTGAACGATCTGAGGGCTGAGAATGCGGCGGCGGCGCGATGTGCTGTGGCGTTTCAAGGCGTCGCTCTGTCGTTTCCATTTTTCGCGCGACTCCTTTGCCTTGGTCTCGAGCACCTGCACACGCCGCGCGAGGTGGCGCACCTCCGAACCACGTCTCAGCAGATCCCATAAGCGATAGGCTGATTGGCGAACACGACCGAGCACGTCGAACCACTATACAACGCGGTCCATGTCTCAGTGCGACGGCTGCAGCTGCGAAGTCGGGGACGCAGCCGCCGTACCTGGCCAGAGCGCGTAGGCGTGTGTGTGCCACGCACAGTAGTCGACAGGCTCCGTACCGCGCGTGAAGTACTCCGTGTACACCGTCGAGCGCTCCGTCGGATATCCCGCACTGTCGAACACGACGTCATGACGACAGCCCTCCGTCGCCCGCTTGCCGGAAAGGCGACAGATCAGCAACGCCGTTGCCGACTACCGTGTCGATCTGTGGGGCAACCTGTACGAATCACATGCGCCGGATACCGCGCTGCTGAATCCTGCCGAGCCCGAGACCTAATCCGGAGCTCTGGTCTAGGCTGGACCTCGTCTGCGATCAACCTTCGACGGCATAGTCGTCATCGACCTTCCCAGCCCAGAACGCACGTTGTTCGGGCGTCAACGTGGCCCGCACGGCTTTCATCGACTGTCGATCCGCGCCAATCCTGAATTGGTAGGCATATCGTTCCAGATTGGCCGGCTTCGCATCGGAGGGAATGTGAGCGCCGTGAGCGCCGACCGAATTGAGGAACACCAGCGCCCGGTTCGGGCGGAAGGCGACGTCGGCGGCGAGTCGGCACCGTGCTTCGGAAATCCAGTGCGGACTGGCCCCCGCCGCTTCTTCGTCGTCCTCCACCGTGAAGAGCTGCGTTCCCCAGCGCTCGTCGTCGCCCTCCCGCGCCAAGTAGATCAGGCAGGTGATGAATCTCCATTTCGGGTCGCGATGGGGGGGAATCCGGTCGCCGGGACGACGCAGGAGGATGCGGCCGTCGGAGCAGTTGATGCGCAGGCGATCGAGGGGCTGTTCGCCGAGGGCCGGCAGCGTCTCCCGAAGCCACTGGCTCAACGGCTCCTGAAACTTGGCGAGCACGGCGGGCTTGATCATCTCCTCGGCGACGACCTTCACCATGTGACGCCATACTTCCGTCGAGTATCGTGGCGCGAGATCGAGGGGCACGGTCAGCTGCTGCTTGTTCTCGGGACGATCGGCAAACATGTCCGCCGGAGGAAGCGCTGCGATGAGGGCGTCGTAGTACTCAGCCGGCAGCAGATCGTCGATCACGCAGTGCGGGAACGGGTCGTGCTGGATGTGCGCAGCGGCGATTGCCACACGGACGTGCTCTGCGATCGGCGAGTCGCGGACGATGGCCTCGAAGCTGGTCAACTGGTCGTTCGAGCCGTACTCGGTCTCGAGAATGGCTCGTAACTGGCGTTCCCTCCGCGACACCAGAGCGAGTGCCGCCTTCACTGTCCTGACCTCGTCGGTCAGCGTCTGAATCTGCTGCTGCAGCCGATCGTCGGTTTTGCCGAGTTGCGCCAGCGTGCGCGGGCGAAACAGCTGCATGGCGCGAAAAACCCGGCCCAGTCCGCCGCTCCCATCCTGATTAGAACCGTTCGCCATCTCTTATGGTGTCCTGTCGCGCGCCTGCCAGCTGCTGTGCGGGTTTCCGGCTGCTCGCCGTCTCGTGAGGGGCATTCACACTCCTCAGGAGACGGTAAAAGCCCGTTCGATTGATCATGAACGTGGCGGGTGCGTCCTCGAAGCCGAAGTTGATCGTGTGCATGTGATTCTTCAGCTTGTGAAAGTGCAAGTACATCAGCTCGTTGCACTCCGCATCATACGTCCTGCCGCGGCACCACCAGAGATTGCCCCCGAGCCCATCAGGGAGCCCTCGCTGATACTGCGCGCTCATCGTCAGTTCAGGTTCCCAGTAGATGCGCGGGAGGGATGACGATGAGGGGCCTTCCGCAAGCGCGAGTAAGTGATTGGTGAGCACGCGCTCGTCGAGGCGGAAGTGGTGCGGATCGGCCAGGAGGCGGAGGACGTCGGGGATGATCTCGAACAGTCGGTTCGTCCGCTCGGTGTTGCGAAAGAGCGTGAAGTGCCCTGCCAGCTCGTAATGACACGCCGACACGAGGTCGTGTTCGGCCAGGAGACCGTCGGTCATGAACCGCCTGATGTCTCCCCAGATGATGTCGAGCTCCGAATGTGCCCAGAAGTCGAACGGTCGGAGGTCGTCGGCGAAGATCACGCCGTAGGCCGGCTTGAGATCGCACAGCTTCGGCAGAGCCGTCCACTGAATTTCGATTTTTGCGCCGAGCGTGTCGGAACACCGCTCGTTGAACTCGTGAAGCTGCGTAGGCTTGATCTCGACGTTAGCTGGAATCGGACCAGGCACCTCGATGTCGGTGTAGATCAACCATCGGACGTCTGGATTTTCGCGGCACGACAGCAGGAACGCCGGCAGCCACAGAGGGACGCGCCTGAAATGTGTGCAAACGAGGGCGATGCGGGGGTGCGACTGATTCCGCGATTCTGGGCCATTGGAACCCTCGCCCGATTCTCCGACCCCGGCTCCGCGATGCACAGCACGAGCATTATTCGTTGCGCGCGACAAAGCGGTCAAGGCTGTGGCCGCGATCTCACCGCTCGTTCGTTCTGACGAGGATCCCGACGCGCCGGATCGAGGCCTTTGGGGATCTGTCCGTCGATGCCAAACTGGCGACGGCGGGAGCTGCGCACGTGGAACGAAAGCTGTCGCGCGTGCACCTCGAAGCGCTGGTTGCGGAAGTGATGCGGACCTGGCGGGTCGAGACGGCCGGCGCCGGCACCCTCCCGGCGATGTATGAGCGCCTGGCACGCACGTACTTCGCTGTGATCGGGGGAGCCCCGAACGCCGCTGTGTGAACCACTGTGGGAGCCTCTGCCGCTTTGGGCGTGACCAGCTGGATGCCGTGTTCGGGAAGGGAAAGCACCTGCTGACGATCCGGGATCCTCGCGCCGTGTTTAGTTCCATGCAGGGGCTGTTGTACCGCAAGTTCACGATCGAGCGCGTGCAACAGGGAAGGATATCGGCCTCGGTGCTCGAGCGGCACCTCGAAAAACTCGAAACGATCAACTCCGTCTCTGGGTACCTCCGAGAGTTCTGCAAGGACTATCGACACATGGTTGCCGAATACGCCGCCTGCCCCGATGTGATCCGCATACGATTCGAAGATTCTTGACGTCACCGGAGGCGACCATGCGACAGCTGGCAACGCAACTGGCCGTCGGTTTCGATCCCACCCGATCCGCAACATCGAAAGCTTCTGGCGGCGGCATCGTTTCCAGCAGGAACGTGTATGGCTCGGCCGGCAGCATGCCGAGATCACCATGTGCGGCCCAGGGTCTGTCAGGAGCGTGGCGTCGGCGACCGCCTGGCGAAGATGGACGGCGAGCGAATCGAGGCTGGGTCGGCTGAGGTCAACGGAAGACATTTGTCAGGGTATCGCGGCGACCTCGTCGGCTTCGGCGTCATCTCAACACCGGCGGTGCCGAGCTGGCTTTCCCATCGCTACCCTTCAAAGCTGCAGGACGAGCCAGTCGGCGACGATCTTCGGGCTCGCGTTGCGCTCCAGCGCGGCAAGCGCTTCGTCGACGGCCGCAAAGGCGCGGCGGCTTCGTCGGTCGTCGAACGCGCTCGCCAGCCGCCGCAGCTCGACCTCGAGGTCGGCGTTGGCCAATAGTCGGGTGTCGGCCTGGCTGGCGATGACGCCGACGTCCCGCAACAGCGACAACAGCGCACGGAGGCACGTTGCGAGCTGATTTCGCTCTTCGGCGACGTTGCTCCCCTTCCACTTCACGATCTCGGCCGCCTCGAGCCGCCGTGCGGGCTCGCCCGAGCGAGCCGTGTGCTCGAGCAGCCGCTGCGCCGCCGCACGCGCGTCGACCAGATCGACCGAGCGCCGCTCCAGCGCGCGCGCGAGGCTGCCGCCGGCCTCGACGGCTGCAAGATGGGCGTCGGCAGCCGTGTACCCGTGATGGCGAGTCAGAAGGTGGACGACTTCTGCCACCGTCAGCGCGCCAAACCGAAGAATCGGACAGCGCGAACGCACCGTCGGCAGCAGCGAATCCGGGATCGCAGAAATGAGCATGAAGACGGATCCAGCCGGCGGCTCCTCCAGCGTCTTGAGCAACGCGCTCTGCGCCGGCGCGGCCATCGCGTCAGCGTCGTTCACGATGACCACGCGCTTGCGACCCTCGAAGGGCCGGAACGCCGTGCGATCGATGGCATCCCGCACCTGCTCTACTTTGATGGCGCCGCTCTCGCCCGGCTCGATGGTCATGACGTCGGCGTGGACGTGGCGTGCAATGCGCAGACACGACGCGCACGCGCCGCAGGCGTCGAGCTCGAAATCGCCTGCGCGTGTCGGCTGCGGGCAGTTGAGCGCCTCGGCCACCGCAACTGCGGTGCGCCGCTTGCCGACACCGCCCGGTCCCGCAAACAGCAGCGAAGGCGGCAGCGTGTTGCGCGCGATCGCTCGCGCGAGCAGCGTCAGTATTGGACGATGTCCGGTGACGGCCCGAAAGGGCATGCGCCCAGCATACCAGTCGGCACTGCCGGAGCGCGCAGCAGATACGTCTGTTAGACTGGCTCCATCGAGGCGTTTGTCGGCGTGACGCGAAGGTTCGCGTAGGTTCGTCGTTTACTTCGAATTGAACAAGACGATATCCGTGTGCGGTATCCGATCGCCGAGGTAACCGAGCGCGTTCTCGAGCTCGAGAATCGGCCACGCTCGTGGCCCTTCAGCCTGCTTTCCCAGATCGACAAAATGAGTGAACCGCTCGGCGCACATCCGATACAGCTCGCTGGATGAATCTCCCGCCGTGGCGAGCATGTCTGACTGACCTCCAGCTGCCATGCGATATGGCGGTAGCCGAGTAGCCTCGGCGCACCGCGAAGGACCTGGACTTCCCATCCCTGTGCGCAGCGCATTCGAGTGAGGGTGGAACCGGAACCCACCACGTCACGCCCTGGATACTTGTCCGAACGAGGTTGTCCGTCGGGTTATCGATATTCGCCAGCGCCTCGCGGTACGCGCTCGAAACCTGCGCCAGGTGCGCTTCGCTGGCACTCGCGTTCGCGCGAGATGCGCGAGCCTGAATCGTCGCAAGCCGCAACGGCAGAAGGTTGCGAACGATGTCAGGGCTGAGAATGCGACGGCGGCCGGATGCGCTCTGTCGCTTCAGAGCAGCGCTCGTCTTTCCTCGCGCTTGAGAGCGTCATTCTGTCGCTCCCATTTTTCGCGCGACTCCCTTGCCTTGGCCTCGAGTACCTGCACAGGCCGCGTGAGGCGGCGTACTTCCGAACCACGTCTCAGCAGATCCCATAAGCGATAAGCTGATTGGCGAACACGACCGAGCACGCCGGACCACCATACAACGCGGTCCGTGTCTCAGTGCGACCGCTGCAGCTGCGAACTGGGTGACGCAGCCGCCGTACCTGGCCAGAGCGCGTAGGCGTGTGTGTGCCACGCACAGT
>Ga0209640_10001817_pt1 | contig 18419 bp, 18 predicted proteins | sample RifCSP10_1_FD_184018 | JGI IMG/M metagenome (GOLD analysis project Ga0209640, IMG submission 184018) | Soil microbial communities from Rifle, Colorado - Rifle CSP2_sed 10_1 (SPAdes) (version 2) | ecosystem: Environmental > Terrestrial > Deep subsurface > Rock core/Sediment | place: Rifle... | reverse complement strand
CAGTCCCGCCGATAAGGTCGTCGTCGCGTACATTTCGATCATCGCCGCGCTGGTCGTCATCTCGAACGAGCGAATCAGCGGCTGGTTGTGGTTCGTGCTCGCCCACGCGCTCGCAATCCTATGCGTCGTCCTTATCGCAAAACTCGGAGGCACGTCTCCGCGTCTCCGCGTCTCCGCGTCCCCCCGTCTCCCAGTCTCGTTCCTCCGCGCCTGGTATCCGGTCGCACTGATACCGTTCACCTACAAAGAACTCGAGTACCTGATCCCGCGCATTCATCCGCGCGACTTCGATTGGGAGCTTGCGGCGATCGACCGATGGATCTTCGGCGTTGATCCTACTGTGTGGCTCGAACGAGCGACCTGGCCGCTGCTGACCGAGCTGTTTCAACTTTCTTATATCACGTATTACGTTCTTCCGCTTGCGCTTGGGGTCGTGGTCTGGCGCAAGGGCTGGTTCGACAAGTTCCACTTCCTCGTCTTCGTCATCGTTCTTTCGTTCTACATTTCGTATCTGGGCTACATAGCCGTGCCGGCGATCGGGCCGCGTTTCATCCTAGCCGGCGATCAGTCGTTTCCGCTCAAGGGCCTTCTCCTGGTCGACTGGATACGGGCGACGCTCGACCGCGCGGAAGGAATAACGCGCGACTGCTTCCCGAGCGGACACGTGATGTTGACGCTGGTTGTCGTCTACTACGCGAGGAAGTTTCACCGGCCGACGTTCTGGTGGGCGCTGCCGGCCGCGAGCGCGCTGATAATATCGACCGTCTACCTGCGCTACCATTACGTCGTGGACGTGATCGCGGGCGTCGTGCTTGCGGTTGCGGTGGTTGCCTCCGCGGACTTGTTGTATAAGACACTCGGCGGCAATATGAGGTCCTCGAATGAAGGCGCGTGAGCGGCGGCGCGATAGCGCGCGGCTAAACTAGTGACTGGCTTTGACAGCGCCGCACCGGCGAATCTGGAGGCATGTGACGGATGGCTTTGAATACAAGACCAGGTGTTGGCTTCATCGGCAGCGGGTTCAACGCTCGCTTTCATATCAGGTCGTGGGTAGGCGTGCGCGACGCGGACGTACGCGGTGTTTGGAGCCCGAACCTCCGCCGCGCCGAAGAAGCGGCGGCGCTCGCGCGGTCTCTGCGAGTGGGCGACGCGAGGGTGTTCGCTTCGATCGAAGAGATGGTCGCCGCGCCCGAGATCGACTTCATATGGCTGTGCGGGCCTAATCATCACCGCATCGAGAACATGGAAGCGATCACCGCCCCCCTCCGCTCGGGCAAGGGGTCGGTTGCCGCGATCGCTTGCGAGAAGCCGCTCGCTCGCAACGTCGCGGAAGCCAAACGCATGGTCGAGTTGGTCGAAGAGGCCGGCGTACTTCACGGATATCTCGAGAATCAGATATTCACGCCGGCGGTCACCCGCGGCCGTCAGATCATCTGGGCGCGTGGAGCGGCAATCGCCGGCAGGCCTTATCTGGCGCGCGCGGCCGAAGAACACAGCGGCCCGCACATGCCGTGGTTCTGGCAAGGAGAGCTTCAAGGCGGCGGCGTACTCAACGACATGATGTGTCACAGCGTCGAGGTCGCCCGTTTCATGCTCACCGAGCCCGGCAAGCCCCGGTCGAGCATCCGTCCGGTTTCAGTATCGGCGCAGATCGCATCGCTCAAGTGGTCCAGGCCCGAATACATCGAAAGGCTGAAGGAGATGATGGGCAGATCGGTGGATTACGCCACTGCGCCGGCCGAGGACTTCGCGCGCGCGACGGTCAACTACGTCGACGAGCACGGCGCGCCGCTGATCGTCGAGGCGACAACCTCGTGGAGCTACGTCGGCGCGGGTTTGCGCTTGAGCATGGAACTGCTCGGCCCAGAGTATTCGCTTTCGATCAACACCTTGGACAGCGGGCTCAAGCTCTTCTTCAGCCGCAACGTGAAAGGCGAAGCGGGCGAAGACCTAGTGGAAAAACAGAACGCCGAGCAGGGCTTGATGCCGGTCGTTGGCGACGAAGGCGCGGATTACGGCTACGAAGCGGAGAATCGTTACTTCATAGAGTGCTTCATCGACGACCGCCAGCCTGAGGAGAATTTCCACGACGGCCTTGCGGTGACTGAGTTGTTGATGACGGCTTACATGAGCGCGGAACAGAAGCGCGAAATCGAGTATCGCCCCGCAGACCTTGATACGTTCGTCCCGGCCGTCGCTCGCGGAGAGTGGAAACCCTGACGAGATTCTTCGTAGTAACGAATTCATTCGTTCCCACGTTGGCGAGACGCGCATTTCTCAACGAACAGAACGAATGAATTCGTTACTACGAAGAGGCGCCTCGTTATTCCGACAGCCTCCTGCGTAGAACGAGCCGTCGGCTTCACCACTCCGGCATTATCGGTTCGCGCGCGCCGCGCCTCTCCGGATAGAACGTCACCCGCTCACACGACCCTCCAATGCAACTCCGCTAATCTTCGGTTCGCTCGTTCGGCCGTCACAATCGCGCGTGATGCCAGTCATATATCCGGCTGAGATCCGGCTCTATATTCTCTGAGCAAAACATCAACACGAGGAGCACTCATGAACAACAAGCCGTTAATACTGGTGTCGTTAGCCGTCGCCGCGTTCATCGGGGTTCAGTCAGGTCAGGCGCTCGCCCAAGAGAAGCCGCGAGCCCGCGCAACGAGGAGGCCCGTGCTTCGACGGGTCGCCGCTCGCCTCGCGACGGCTGAGGAGCGGGCCAGGGCTGCCGAAGCTCGCGCGCAAATCGCGGAGACCGCCGCAGGTAACGCCGCCCGCGACGCAAAAGCCGCCCAGAGTCAGGCAGCTCAGGCGCTTGAAACCGCCCGCCGCGCCAATGATGCAATCACCGAGTTGCAGGCGTCGCTCGCTCGTCTCGAACAGACCAGCGCGCACACGGTCGAAGTCCTCGCGGCTTTGAAGAAGACCGATGAAGGTCCCGCTCCCGGAGTCACGTCGGCCGCATTGGAAACAGCAGCCAGCGCGAAGCAAACCGGCGCGCCGGACAAGCAGAGCTCGGGTGATGTGACTTCGCTGTCTAAAGTACCGGTGAAGATCTACGGCAGCGTCCTGCTGAACACGAACTACGTTGATCGCGGGTCGAACAATTCCGACATTCCGCTATTCGCGCAGAAGTCGGGAAGCTCGCCGGACCAGAATCATCAGAACTTCAACATGACGGCGCGGCAGACGCGATTCGGCCTGCGCTACGAAGGAAACGTACTTGACGGAGCGAAGCTGACCGGCGTGTTCGAATTCGACCTGTTCGGCGGAAAGCCGGCTGTTCCGAGCGGCATCGACTTCGACCTGTTCCGCGTGCGGCTCGCGTACGGGAGGATCGACTGGGCCGAGGACTCAATCGAAGCCGGTCAGGACTGGACGGTCTTCGCGCCGCTCAATCCGACGACGCTGGCCTCTTATGCGACCGCGGGGTTTTCGGCTTCGGGAAACCTGTTCAATCGAATCCCACAGATCCGCTACGAGCACCGCGAGAGAATCGGGGGGCAGTCGAAGCTGATACTGACCGCTGCGATGCTCGACCCGAACGCCGGCGACAGCTCAGGCAATCCGGCGTTCAGAGCGCCCGGGTTGGGTGAACGCGGATCGCTGCCGGCCTTCGAAGCTCGCATCGGACTGGCAACGCCTTCACGCGGCAGGGAATCTTCGTTCGGGGTGAGCGGCCATTATTCGCGGTTGCTCGGCGTACCGGGAAACCCCAGCGGCACGCTCGAGCACAGCCCGATCGACTCGTACGGCGTGAGCGGAGACTTGAACGCATGGCTGAGCTCGGGTGTGCGGGTGACCGGCGAGTTGTTCCACGGCCGCGCTCTCGGTATTCTGTCGGGCAACATCGCCCAATCGTCAGTCGTGATCAATGGCCACGCGCGCGGGATCAACTCGACCGGCGGGTGGTTTGAAGTCCACGCGGAAGCGCCCGCTGGTTATGAGGGCGGGTGGAAGAAGCTGAGCACGAATGCCGGATACGGGATCGAGGCCAATCGAGACCAGGACCTGCTGGCGGGGCTTCGCAAGCGCAATCAGACTTTCATGATCAACGGCCAGTACAGATTCGCTCCGAGTTTCACCGTCGCTCTCGAGTATCGCCGATTGCTGACCGAGTGGTTCAAACAGCCGGCCGCGACTCGGAAGCTCAACTGGGCGAGCCTCGCGTTCCTGTATTCGTTCTGAGGCTGGAGGTGGAGGGAAAGACATCGCGGAGACCTTGTGCTATCTTCCGGTCGATGCCGCGAAGGAAACGGAAACAGCCTTCGGCCCCCCGGCGCCTGAGGATGACTCGTTCCGCGCGCCTTCAGTCGGCGCGCGCGTGGTTGACGAGCTACCACGGAAAGAACGTCGCCAAGGGCTACCGTAAGCACTTCGGCGTCGATTGGGCGTGCGCGTTCAAGGAACTCGACATGCTCGGTGTCAAGCTGGCAAGCGATTGCGTCGCGCGGACGTTGAGATCGGTTGAGCGAGCGGCCGCGCGCAGGCGCAACAAGGCCGGGAAAACCGCACATCGAAGCGATGAGACCACAGGGCCGGTTGATCAGGACGCGACCTTCGCCTACATCGCGGGTTACACCTCCGGAGGAGCGCCGTTCGGAATCACGTGGGAAGAGTGGTCGGCGGGGGGCGAGGGCGACTCGCTTTCCAGGGAGACTGAGTACGGCAGCGCAGACGAGGACGACGAAGATTCGCTCCCATTCTGATACTGCGACGATCCGCGCGTCGCCGTCACATCGTCGTCCCACGAAGATCCCATAAATCGTCCCCGCCCGTGCCCTTAATCATGATCGCTCGCGCGCTTGAGCCGCAGTGCCCGCGATGGTAGTATCCCGCGCGTTGTTCTTCGATCCTGGAAGGCCAATCATCACGATGCAATTCCCTCCCGAGCCCGGCGCTGACGCCTCAAGGCCCAACGTACCCGGGGCCAACTTGCCGAACGATCAGCGGCCGACATCAACGAAACGACAGCTCCTAATCACGCTGCTCAAATGGGTGGTTGTTCTCAACTGTGTCTTCGGGCTCCTCCTCATACCGGCGCCCGAAGGCATAACGGTCCAGTCGTGGCGGCTGCTTGCGATCTTCGTCGGAACCGTCGTCGGGTTGATCGTTCAACCGCTTCCCGGCGGCGCGATGGTGCTGCTTGGCGTATCGGCGCTCGCGATCTTTCAGGTCATGCCGGTTAAAGAAGCGCTCGCCGGATATGCGGACCCGGTGGTGTGGCTTGTCCTGGCGGCGTTCTTCATGTCGCGCGGGATGATCAAGACGGGCCTGGGCCGGCGAATCGCCTTCTTGTTCATTCGCGCGATTGGGCGTCGTTCGCTGGGGTTGGGATACGCGCTGGTCTCAACGGACATACTGCTTGCGACGTTCGTCCCCTCGAACGCGGCGAGAAGCGGCGGGATCATCTTCCCGATCGCCAAGAGCCTCGCCGAAGCATACGACTCGAAGCCCGGCCAGACGGCGGCGCGGCTCGGCGCGTTTTTGATGACGATGATGTACCAGTGCGAAGTCATCATCTGTGCGATGTTCCTGACGGGCCAGGCGTCGAACCCAATCATCGCGCGGTTCGCCGAGAAAACGCTGGCCGAACGCGGGATCACCTTCGAGCTCAGTTACAGCCGCTGGGCGCTCGCCGCGCTCATTCCCGGCCTTGTTTCGCTTTTGGTGGTGCCGCTTCTGCTCTACCGAATATTCCCGCCCGAGATCAAGCACACGCCCGAGGCCGCTGAGTTCGCATCGAAAGAACTCCAGCGGCTGGGACCGATGAAGCGAGACGAGCGCCTTATGCTGCTGGTGTTCGCGCTGGTTGCTTCGCTATGGATGACGTCTTCGCTGCACAACATCCACTACGCGGTGGTTGCGCTGGTTGGAATCAGCGTGCTGCTCTTGAGCGGGGTTCTGACGTGGGAAGATGCGCTGGCCGAGCGGGGCGCGTGGGACGTGTTCATCTGGTACGGGGGGCTGGTTCGGATGGCGGAGGCGCTGGGCGACACGGGGATCACAAAACGCTTTGCGGATGGGGCGGCCGGCTTCACGAGCGGCTGGGCGTGGTTCGCGGCGCTTGCGGTCTTGCTGCTCGTGTACTTCTACGCACACTACGGCTTCGCGAGCATCACCGCCCATGCGACCGCGATGTACACACCCTTTCTCGTCGTCATACTTGCGGCAGGCGCGCCGCCTCTGGTCGCGGTGTTGCTGCTGGCCTACTGTTCGAATCTGATGGCGGGGCTGACACACTATGGAACGACGCCGGCGCCGATCTATTTCGGCGCGGGCTACGTCAAGCAGAGAACATGGTGGGGGATGGGACTGGTCGCATCCGTGCCCAACATTCTGATCTGGGTGAGTGTCGGGTTCGCGTGGTGGAAGGTACTTGGGTTGTGGTGAGGAGAGGGCAAGCTGTTCAGTTGCCCGGAGTCACTTGTCCGTCGTCAGTTGTCGTCCAGGGGGTCCTCAACCGGTATATCTTCCGGTTGGATCAGGACGACCTTACCATCCTTCCAGGAGGCAACCGGGTTGCCGGCTCGCTTGTGATCGAGCAGCGCGTGACGAACTGCGCGACGGAGGATTCCCTCGATCTCCTTGCCGTGGACTCTGAAGAGGTCTTTCGAGATTCTGATCCTTGCGTTCATTCTGTGTCCCCACAAATACGTGACCACGACTCTCCGTTGTATACGATCTGTTCTCCTCCGGCCGCGCCATCCGCAACTAAAAGCGGCCCGCCCGAGTCGGAATTATCATACACCGCCCAGGTCTGTGCCAGCGGCCTATAAAGCTGAAAGAAGTTCATGACGCCCGCCACGTAGCGCCTCCGAATTACGCCCTCTGGAACATCGTGGCCGCCTCGTCGCACACGCTCTTTGACACGCTCGACAGCGACGTCAGGACTACGGAGCCACAAGAACATCAAGTGGAAGTCGTAGCCCTGCCGCCGGAGCTGCTCGATCCAGGACGCATACGAGAGAGTGCTCTCGAATGCGAATGAAATCCGTTGTTCCGCTAGATCGCGCAACCTCCTGAGCATAACGCGGCGAGCCTCGAATGCCACCTTCTCCGGCTGAAAAGCTGAGAGCCCCAATGCGATGGGATCCGCGTTGACGTACTCCATCAGCCCTAAAGTGTCGCGCAGTAATACCGGAGCAAGTGTAGTCTTCCCGGCCCCGTTCGGACCGGCGATTACGATCAACTGCGGGTTTGCTTCGGCCATACGCCGAGAGTCCTGCTCGGAACAAACACGAAAGGGGCGACAGGCATTCGCATCCGTCGCCCCTTCCCAGTTTCGAGGTTCAAGCCTGACGCGCGAGTACCCGAGAGAGCAGCCAGGACGGCTGCCTACCCACGGCTCATTCCACGGAGCGCGCGATCTCCTGGTTCAGCCCCTGCCACTTGCCCATGTACTCGCGGCGTTCGCCCTTCAAGCGCTCGACTATCTGGTGGTAGTCGTCCATTCGGCCTTGTCGCTCGTACAACCGGCGAGGCTGCAAGATGTAATCGTCCTCCGGTTCGATGCCCGGAATCGAAGTCGCGACCTGATACCCGAAGTCAGGGTCCTCGTCCCACGCGATCGTCCCTTCAGCGATGCCCTTAACGATCGCCGACGAATGATGAATCCGGACTTTCCTGGAGCGCTCGTCTTCGTCGCGCCCGCCGACCCGTCCCGTGTTCAACAGGAACACCTCCATCGGCGAAGACTCGAGCAACTCCCAGAAACGATTGCCTTGCTGGGCGTGCTTGAGCGGGAAGAACGGATTGGTGCCGGGCACGCGCAGGAACTTGCCGGCTTCGGCCGCGCCGCCCGCCGACGTGCCGCGAGTCTCGCCGAGCATGAAGTACGCCGCCGCCCGATGGCGGTCGAGTTTGGCGACTCCAGGAATGATGTTGTCGTTGCGGTTTAGGACGAGAAGAAAATCGGCCGACTTGATCCCGCGCGCGTCCATGGCGCCGGCGATGTCGTGCATTCGAACCACCGCGCGTCCGTTCTGAGTGTAGCTGCTGTCGTAGAAATCCAGATGGCCGGCTTCGTTCTGCGATACGTTCTCCAGATAAGCCGGCCGGCTCGTGACCGCGCGATAAATCGTCGGCTCGTCCTTCTCGTTGAGCGCGAACGTCTTCGCGAAGCACCCGTTCTCCGTGGCGTAGATCTTTCCACCGGGCATCAGCGCGACGAAATCATCCTGGACCGGCGAGGAGTTGTTCTGCTTGGTGAAAGTCGTCGTCGTCTTGCCCGTGCCCGACAACCCTATGATCAACCCGACCCGACTCCCGCCCTCGACCGGTATGACTTTACATCCCGCATGAAGAGCCAGGCCGCCGCGCTCGTAGACGATCTGATTCCACATTCGCAGGCCGCCTTTTTTCGATTCGCCGAAGTAGTCGCTATTGAACACTCTGGTGACGCCGTTATCCAGATCGACCGCGATCAAACGATCCGCCGGATAGCCGGGCATCTTGAGGTTCGGCGTGTAGATGACCGTTAGCCGCGGCTCGAAGCTTCGCAGCTCGCCTTCACTAGCCGGGTAGTAAAGGTGCTGCTGCATCCCCGCGACGTTGGCGTTGGACCTCTCAATCAGCAATCGCGCCGGCACGCGAAACTCCGGATCATTGCCGATCCATCCATCAATCGCGATCATCTCGCATCCGTGGTTGTATTCCTCCTGAATCCTCGACACCCGGCCATACTCCTCGCGAGTGATCGTCTGCGAATCGTGTCGGTCGGGTGTGTTGCTGACGATGTAGGTCGAGAGCTTGGACCGTGAATCGACCCGAGTCTGGGTGTTGGTGTTGTCGTGGACCGTGACGCGGGTATTGGGCATCTCTTCGGTCATCCCGCGAAGCTGGGCGGGCGGCGGGTTCAGGATGACGCGCTTAGGCTCGACCGGTGAAGGTTTACTCATATCAGCCCCCCATGAATGCAGATTCGTTCGGATTATTCGCGCTAATGATAGCCCACGCGCTGCCGTCTATCAACGCGACCCTCAGCGGCGTCAGCGGCGCATCCCGCTCGAACGGAAGCGATGAAGCTCATTGCGAGCGGCCTCCGCATAAGCCATCGCCTCGGGATCGGAGGGTACCTCGGCGTCCAGGTCGGGCGAGCGGAACTTATAGCTGAAGCTTCCATCCTCGCCGATGTACACACGAAGGTCGCCTTCCTGGGTGTTTCCGGGCGCGGCAACCAGCACCAAGGTCTTCCCGATCCGTTGCGGCCCGTAGTTTCCTTCGGCGTTGCCGGAAATGACGATGTCGGCTTCGGGATTCTCTCGCGCGAGCCGCAGCGCCGGCTCATACTCCGAGTGAGCGAGGATCACCAGTATGTCGCACTGCTTACGCACGTCGGGGGCGACCTTGCGCACCGCTTCGAACATGTCGGTCACCGTTGCATCGACGCCGCCCGAGATCTTGGCGGGAGCAGTCACGCCGATGAAGCCTACGCGGACCTTGTCGAGCTTGCCTTTGATTCGCGGCCCGGTGATTTCTTTGATGATGAACGCGGGCGGCGCGGCCGAGGGAGTTTCGAATGTACCGTTTGCCGATATCAAGTTCTTGATCATTGGAACGGCGGCCGTTCGCTGCTCGAGTCCCTGGCGGGTGAGGAGCTTGCGGGCGAAGATCAAGTCGAACCGGCCGAGGTTGATGACATCAATCGGCCACTGGCTGTAAGCGATCGCGACTTGCTCGTTCTGGAGCATCACGTCGGCCATGTAGCCGGTGTTGTCATACCAGAAGTTTCCGGCCTCGACTTGCAGGACGGGCGTCTGTTTGAACTTCGCTTTGAAACCATCGACGTAGCCGACGCGCCGCGCCAGCCCCCCGCGGGGATGATTTCAGTCGCAGGGGAAGAGGTTACCTCGCAGATTGGCGCCGAACAGTATGGCGAGCGCCGCGCCGTCGTCCGGGCCGAGCTTCTGGTCGAGCGTTTCGGGGGGCGGGGCATTCGGCGCCTGCGACGATGTCTGCGACAAGCTGCACACAGACAGAAGCGCTACAACAACGAGCGTGCCGACAATCCTCTTTACCACTTCAACCTCGCGGTGATAGTCATTGAAGTCTCTTACTATCACATCCAAGGCATTCGAGCAATTGCGCCGGTCCGCTTCAAGGAGGTGCTACGATGCAGATGGCCAGCGAGTCAGAGCCTGAGGTGCGCGTCACGTTTTCGCGCATACCCACCTCGTGAGAGGTGGGTCGGTGATGCTCCAGCCTACACGAAGAAGATCGCGATCTTACCTCTGCTTTTGTCCCATACCCACCTCGTGTGAGAGGTGGGTCCCCTGATGTTCGAGGCATCCATGAGCGACTCCGACCAGAGAGGCGCGTGCGCAAGGGCCGCTAGGGCCGCAGCATCAAGAACCCACCCCTGCGAGGGGGTATGAGCAGTCGTGGTGCGTTGTAGGCTAGAACATCAGGCAGCCCACCTCTGATGAGGTGGTTATGGAGTTCCGTTTGAGCGGCTCACCGCGAAAACCTGACGCGCACCTCAGAGCCTGTAGTCGCTTGACCGATCATCGGCCCGGAGTTAGTGTGCAGCTTGATGTCGCCAGCTCTGGGCGTATTCCGGCATGGGAGGATGCGAGAATGATGCGGCTGCGTCAGCGGGTCGGAATCCCGGCTGTTCTAACCACACTGTGTGTGGTCCTGGTCGCGACTGCGCCTCTGGCCGTCGAGCGCCCTGTTCCTAACGGCAGCCCACCCAGTTCGCACGCCGCCGCCGCAAAAAATGAGCGCGTGTTGATCGCGGTCGAAGGAATGTCCTGCACGAGCTGCGCGAAAGGCATTAAGGCCATGCTGAAGCGGACGCCCGGCGTGGTTTCTGCCGAGGTGAGCTACGAGCGACGCGAAGCAAGCGTCGAGTACGATCCGTCCCGTACGTCAACCGACAAAATCGTCGAGGCGATCACCAACCTGGGTTATAAGGCAACTCTGAAAGAATAGCGGCGGCCTCCCGCCAGAAGCTCACACGACAGTCAGCGCGAGTCGAAAGAAGTAGACTCCCAGCCCGAGGAGTGCGAGGCCGCTCACGACCTCCGCAATGCGCCGGGCGCGGTCCACACGCGCGAGCCAAGCCCCGATCGTCCCGGCGAACAATCCAAGCAACAGAAACGGCAATCCTCGCCCGATCGCGTAAGAAAGCGAGAGCGCCGCGCCGTAAGCCGGGCGCCCGATTGCCGCAGCTATGGTGAGCAACAACAACAGAGGTCCGGCGGATGTGGTGACGGTCGCGACGCTGAAGCAGAGGCCGTAGAAGAACGAGCCGGCTATGCCACCACGCTTTCTGATCACGGGATTGGGAACGCGGCGGCGAATCCACGGGCCGAGGATCGCAGCCATTCCCGCCGCGAACGAGAAGCTCGCTGCGCCGATGGCGAATGCCGCGCTCCACCGCGTCAGCAGCCGGCCAAGGAGCGTTGCCATGATGCCGAGCACGACGAGGCTCAACACAACGCCGGCGAAGAATGAGAAGGAGATGAGTACTCCGCGCCGCTGACGCCGCTCGGAGGGTGCGCCTTCAACTTGTGACCCGACGTATCCGACAACCCCTACGCCCGCAGGGAGTGTACAAGGTCAGGTCGTGGTCGAGAGAAAACCTCCGACCGCCGCCACCAACAGCGCCACCAGCGGGTAATGCTCGATGGAAGCCGAGACGCTCTCGAAGTAGTCAAATGGGTCCATTGGCTCCCGCGTCACTATGTCATGCGCACCCCGATACCGGCGGTCCTTAAGACGTTCTCGTCCACACCCCTCCCGGCGCAGCAGCCGGCCAGCTTCCCGTTAATGGCTATAGCCGGTAGGCTTTGTACCCCGTACTTTTTGGCTTTCGTTGCGACACGCTTCTGCCGCATATCCAGCACGGCAATGTCACAGGACTTGCAGGCGAGCTTCTTGACCAGTTCAATAGTCTTCTCGCACACCGCGCATCCCGCGCTGAAGATCTCAATCTTGCGTTTCTTCTTCACCACAACGCTCCTTTTCCGAATCAAGGCTCTCCAATATCGGGCAGTCACTCACTACCCCCTGTCCGGAGCAAGCCGCAGTCAGTCGCACCAGGGCCTTTTTCATGGCGCGAAGCCGACGCAGCCTTTCGTCAATGTCGGCAATCTTGGCTGTCGTACGCTCCCGCACGTCGGCGCAAGTCGTACCCGGATGGATGCGCAAGGCGAGCAGTTCCTTGATCTCCTTGAGCGAGAAGCCCAGCTCCTGCGCTTGCTTGATGAAGCGCACGCGCCGCGCGTCATCCCGAGAGAAGACGCGATAACCCGACGGCAGGCGGCGCGGCTTTGGCAGCAACCCTTCACGTTCGTAGTAACGTATGGTTTCCGGGTTAACCCCGCCGCGCCTGGCCAGCTCGCCGATGGTCATTGCATTCATCCGCAGGTCCTTCCGCAATAAGATGCTACACCCTGTACCCAACTTCAATGTCAAGAGGGAACTCTCGGTCGGTCTCGCATCCGACTCGGCTCGGCCGAGTCCGGTAGACCGATCGCCGATCGCGCCGATCGCTCTGCTGCTTGCCTGGCGAGTATTCTTGAACTAACATCGACGCGCTTTGCATCGCGATTCGCTTTCAAGCGGGGACGGCCCCACGGAAGGAGGTGCCATTGAACATTCTGCTCCTCTCGATGCCCGATTCATTCGAGCACATGCCATCGCTCGCCATCAGAATGCCTAATGGCGCGCTCACGTCGCTCGCTGGCAACGTCGATTCACATCACAAGGTCTCGGTCGCCGATCTCGTGCTGGTCCAACGACACGTGCGAGCGACCGTCGAGCGATTGGTGCGTGAGATGGAACCCGATGTCGTCGGCCTGTCAGTGATGAGCTTCCAGCGCAAAACGGCAAAGAAGGCAATCGATCTCGTCCGCCGGCTTCGTCCATCGGTGCGAGTCGCCGTAGGCGGCTACGACCCGAGCCTCGATATCGAAGCCTACGCCGACAATTCCTCGGGCGTGGTGGACTTCATCGTGCGCGGCGAAGGCGAGATCACGTTCCGCGAACTGCTGCAGGCGATCGAAAACGAGAGCGGCTTCGATCATATTCCCGGCTTATCGTACCGGAGCGGCGACCGCTTCTATCACAACCCCGACCGCGGCGTGAACGGGCTCGACAACGGCGAGATCAAGCTGCAAAACCGCAGCGCACGCGTGCTCACAGGCTACACGCTGCTTGGGAGACAGGTCGATGTTATCGAAACCTCGCGCGGCTGCACGTTCGATTGCAGCTTCTGCTCGATAATCGAGATGCGCGGCCGCAACTTCTTCACTTACTCGTTCGACCGCGTGCTGGCCGACATTCGAGACGCTCGTGATCACGGCGCGCGCACGATCTTCATCGTCGACGACAACATCACGCTCAACGTGCGGCGGTTCGAAGCGCTCTGCCAGGCGATCATCGACGCGGGCCTGAACGATCTCGACTATTTCGTGCAGGGGATGACCTCGGCGATAGCCAATCATGGGGAGACGCTCGCGCCGCTGATGCGCCGTGCCGGATTCCGTTACGTGTTTCTGGGCATCGAGAACATCCTCGAAGACGATCTGCAATTCCTGAAAGCCAAATCGAAGAACCTCGCCCGCGGCAATGGCGATGGGGGGCGGGCGGGCAACGCGACCATGAAAGCAATCGACTACCTGCATCGCAACAAGATGTACGTCGTAGGCGGCTTGATCGTAGGCAACCCCGACGACACGCGCGAGTCGATCACGGCTAATCTGGATTTCGCCCGCCGCTACATCGACTGGCCTTACATACAGCACCCGACGCCTTATCCACGCACGCCGATGACGAAGGACTTCCGCGACCGCGGCTTGATCATCAACGAGAACCTCCAGGAGTACGACGGCACGACCGCCGTGGTCAGGACCGAGCACGTCTCAGCCGAAGAAGCGGAATTCATGCGATGGAAGGAAGAGCGGTGGATGAAGCTTCATCACATGCCGGCCGCTTTCGCTCACGATCCGCTGTTTGTGTTAAGGAACGCGGGGAGGATGTTCGCGCACACGTTCCGGGGCTCGACGCTGAAGACGTTTATTGGGCTTGAGGACGAGCGCGCAGCGTTTGAGCGCTTCCGGAAGATTCGCAAGGCCGAACGCGAGTATCTATAAAATCGCCTTGGCCCCTTTCCTTTATCTTTAAGTGATATAATTTTGCAGCGCGGTAGAAGGAGATTGAAGATGCCCGTCATAAAACCCATTTCCGACTTGCGGAACAAAGCGAACCAGATCTCTGATCTAGCCGAGACTATCGATGAGCCGATCTTCATCACGAGGAACGGTGAGGGCGACATGGTTGTTATGTCGATGGCTCATTACAGCAAGCTTCAACTCAAAGTCGAACTCTTCAGCAAGCTAGCGGTGGCGCAAGCTCAGCGAGCATGTGGCGACCGAGGCCGGACGGTCTCACAAGTGATGAAAGATCTGCGAAAGAGAATCCGTGAAGCGGCGTAAGCACACGGTCCGGCTCTTGAGGGCAGCGGAGGACGACTTCACTGAGATCGTCACCTACATTGCGGCTCAAAGACCGGAAGCCGCCGAAGCACTTGCGCAGAGAATCGAGAAGAACCTGAGGCTGTTGGCGTTGAACCCATACCTGGGACGCGTATCTGGTGATGCGTCGCTGGTTGATCTCGGTTATCGCTATTTGGTCGTTCAGGATTACCTGATCTTTTTACACTTGCGAGGAGCAAACGATCTTCGTTCATCGGATCATTCACGGCGCACGAGACTATCGAGGACTACTATGAGTCCTCGCGGTTTGACTTCATAACTAAGCCCTCTCGCGTACGATTCGAAAAGAATATGCATTGAAATGCCCCGGTTTTGCGTCCGTGTATAGTGTGGCAGGGTAGCCACCTAAGGAGGCCGGGAATGGCTGGCGCAACAACCGCAACTTTGCGTAAGACATCGAGCGCGGTCAGAATTCATCGACGCGCCGGGGCAATCGCAATTCTATCCATTCTTGTTGCAGTCTCGACCGGGACGCGACCAGTGATTGGACAACAAACAGCCGCACGCGAGCTCACAGCAAACTCCGGCAGCCGCACGGATCGGTGCGTGTGTCGCCTACCTCTTCCGCTTTCGCGAGGTGAGTGTCTTCACCGCTTCCTCGAAGTCCTTGTTAGGGGCTTCGGATTCCGCCGCCAACCGCTTCTTTTCGAACTTGTCGTACTCAGCTTCGGCCAACTGCTGAGCAAGCTGATGCGAGATCTTACCTGCGTCCTTCAATATTTCCCGCTCATTCACTCTCAGAAAATCGTCCAGCTTGCGCACCCAGTCGCGCATGTACATCGCCTTCTTCATTCTGGCCTGAAGCTCGGCGAAGTCCAGGTACTGACTCACGATCAGATTCAGGATTTCGATCTCGTCGGCGTTGAGGTAGTTCTTTGCGACGGTCACGTCCGACTTTCGCACCTTCGGGTCTTTCCAGGAGGTTAATCCCATATTGGGCTTATCGGCGTCGGCCCGTTCGGCGATCAACTCGGCTGCGGTGTGGCCGTGCGCCGCCCAGTGCATCTTGTTTTGAACGATCGCAAAGAAGTCGTAAGAGACATCCGAGTGTAGGTCGTAGTCGATGCTTGTCGCGTAGATGTCCAGGACCTTGCGGTAGAAGTTCTTCTCGGAGGCGCGGATGTCCCTGATCCGGGCCAGCAGTTCATCGAAGTAAGTGTTCTTCGTGCCGCCTTCTTTGAGCCGCTCATCGTCCAGCGCGAAGCCTTTGATCAGGTACTCCCTCAGGCGTTGAGTCGCCCAGATGCGGAACTGAGTGCCGCGGTGGGACTTGACGCGATAACCTACGGAGATGATGACATCGAGGTTGTAGTGGCCGGTTGCGTATTTCTTGCCGTCGGCTGCAGTCGTCAAGTATTCCTTGACAACTTGGTCCTCCTGCAATTCGTGCTCAGCGAAGATGTTCCTAACGTGGAGGCTGATGTTTTGTTTGGTGGTCTGGAACAACTCGGCCATCTGGCTTTGACTGAGCCAGACAGTCTCGTCCTCAAGCCTGACCTCGATCCGAGTACGCTTGTCCTCGGTTTGGTAGAGGATGATCTCAGAATGCCCCAGCGGTTCGTTTTCCATATCCCCTAGTTTAGAGCAACGTCGGTCTGCCTCTAGCTTCTCATGCACCGGTCAAGTGGCGGATTATCTGCCAGGGTCAGTGGATAATCAACCAGTTTCAACCAGTGAATAATGATCGTCTATTTGCTTCAGGTATCGGGGTGGCGATGCTGGTGAAGAATGGCGATGAGCGAAACGGTGCCGGGAGATTCGACGAAGTAAACCGAATACGGAAATGCCTGTAGCCAAGCCCGGCGGACTCCGTGGGCGATCTCAGGGAATTGGCGAGGCTTTGTCGGCTATTCGCTCGATCAACCCCTCGATCTTGGTTGCGAAACGCTCTCCGAGGCCCGGCCTGGGAGTCTCATACCACAGCGCCGCCTCGCGGAGGTCCTGCTGCGCCTCGGGCCGGATGATCACGCGCTGTTTGGTCATTTCCGGCGATCAATGTCTCGGAGTTCTCGCTGGAGTTCGTCCCGGACCTCCTCCCACGGCTTACCTGCGTCGGGATCGCTCTCATACGCGGCGAGTCTTTCGGCGAGCACGTGGCGATGCCAGTCGGGAACCGGCACCCGTTCGGCATGCACTGCGATTCGGTCCCACAGCGACTCGACGAAGTGGATCTGCTCGTCTACTGAAAGCTGGTCAAACCCCGGCGGAGGTATGGGAAACATCGTTGTCATGACCTACTCCTTGCTGGCGAGTATACTCGACTCGGCTCTGTGTGGCTACACGGAGTTGGACGAACCACATGAACCAAAGCAGTCTGCCCACGACCGTGCCTTTGAGCGCTAGCCTTGACTGGAAGCTCGATCGTGAGGCGGGTGCGGAGCCTAGCCACGATAATCGAGTCACTTCAGCCGTTCCTGCCAGACTACAGGATCGCGCGCTAGATGCATTACAGCAACAATAAGCACCGTTTTGTCTTCGACCAGATAAAATGATTCCGTAAGGGAACCTGCGAAGAAGAAACCTTCTAGCGCCACCTGAGATTGGTGGCGAGGCCTTCGGCAGCTTCGCGATTCGCTGAGTTGCCTTTCTGACTTCAGCGGCGAATTCGAGCCCGAGACCTTCTCTCTGGTGGTTGTAGTAGCGGACTGCTTCCTTCAACTCGGCTTTGGCCGGTTCGAGGAATTGAACCTTCAATTAGCCTCCGCTTCGATCTCAGCAAAGACGTCTTCTGACGGTACCGCCGACAACTCGCCCCGGCGAAAAGCAGCTATGCGACTCTCGGCCTCGGCAGCCCACAGCGCATCGATGCGTTCGTCAGTTTCGAACGCAAGACTGTCCAACAAACGCTCGACCAGGTCTGCGCGTTGCGAGGAAGGCAACTGCAAAGCCTGTTCGAGGATTTTCTCGGCTTGCTCGGAAATGATTTGGCTCCGCTCCTTTCGCGAGATTGTAACACAAAGGTAGGAATAGAAGCGCGAATCGAAGAGAGATGTCTCTCTGGTTGTAGGCTATGTCTGAACAATCCGCCGCGAGCCTCTAGTGACGGACTGAAGCGGTAGCACACTTGGCGATCTTAGAGATTCTCGCGTCTTTGCGTTCCCGGAATTGCACGTAAGATTCGGCGATGGCACGCCGGGGAACGTAGATATGCGAGCGTTTCTCAGCAGCTCTGAGATCGACGGCACAGTGTTCGAGCCGCTACGCGAGCCGCCGTATTTGCCGGAGCGCGAGTGGTTATGGGTGTGGTGCAGTGGCCGAACGGTGGTGATCTTGCACCAGACGCGATGTACGATGCAATTCGCGAAAGCGGCGTCTGGGTTCTGGATTAGGATGATCAAAGGGTATGGCGGCGGCGTGTCTGCGTGCCCAAGATTGGCGTTCCAGTCAGTCAGAACGATCAACGAGCCGTGGACAAACGGCGCGCGTCTCCGACTCCAAGCCTCGAACCATCACAGACGTGACAGTCCGAATTCTGGGTACTGGTCACTCGTCGAACACTGAAGTTAGTGATTGATTCTTTGATATGAGTCGGCAGCGGCCTATCGAGGAACGGCTGGAGGAGATGACGTACAACGAGCATCGCATAAGAGGCAGCGCGCATGTTTAGATCCATGACCGCAGGCGCGATGAGCCTAATGTCTTCCGAGTAACCCATTGCGATAACTCTGTCTCGCTCGCTGTCTTCTAGTGCTTCCAGCCTAAGGCGCTCGGTTGACACCACGCCAGAACACAGAAGACAAGGACGACCAGGCGCAACATACGAAACGCGAGAATCGAGGCTCTGAATCTCAATCCCATCGAAACCGATCTCTGTTCCCAGGTCTATGTACGGAATCAAGTATTGATAAGCTAGTTCGCAAAGTATTAGGCGCGGCCAGTCTCGATCAACACAACCAATCACCAAATCGCAAC
>Ga0209640_10001816_pt1 | contig 18427 bp, 19 predicted proteins | sample RifCSP10_1_FD_184018 | JGI IMG/M metagenome (GOLD analysis project Ga0209640, IMG submission 184018) | Soil microbial communities from Rifle, Colorado - Rifle CSP2_sed 10_1 (SPAdes) (version 2) | ecosystem: Environmental > Terrestrial > Deep subsurface > Rock core/Sediment | place: Rifle... | reverse complement strand
AATAGTTTTCTCCTTTTCTTATTGCATTAATCATTGCCTCTTTTACATTATCAGGAGGTTGAAAACCAAATTGTACAGGATCACCAATGTTAAGATAATTCACTTTCATTCCTTTTTGTTCAACTTTTCTTGCAGCTAGAACAATATCTCTAATTGCATATTCAACACCAGCTACTTTCTTCGATATTTTCAAAGTATCTAGACAGATATTTAGGCCTGTTAAATTCTTACTTGTTTGGACTCGTAGCACAGTCTGGATAGTGCGAGCGGCTTCGAACCGCTAGGTCGAGGGATCGAAGCCCTCCGAGCCCTCTTAGATTATTTTATTAAACAAGCAATTCACTTACTAGATGAATTGAAGATCTCCATATTCAAAATAGGTTTGGTGTTAAGTGTGATTGGAATAATTTTGATATCATTTGTTTTTCTTCAAGGAGACAGAATATCTGAAGAAATTGTATTAAAATCAAATAATTCACATGATATAGAATTGAACTTTGACGGAAAAGGTATTGGATATTACAAAATATTCATGCCAGAATTTGCAGGCAATCAAGTATTTATTCAGATTTTGGATAAAAATCAGAATATAATATCTGAGGAGATTGTTCAAACAAAGATGTCTGTGGGTTATTTTGATTTTGAAAAAAGCGGAATCTATACTGCAAAGATAACAAATCCATCAGAAAACCAGATAAATTTGCAAGTTGAATTTGGAGATGCAAACTCTGAAAACATGATACCTCCAGGTGTGATGATATTGGTAGGTGGAGTAATGATTATTGTGTCATCATATATGAGATTAAAAAATTACAAAATTGAGCAGCCAGATGAGAATATCTCATAAACTGGAAGACATTGTATTGTATGACCAAAAATCAAAACTAGATTAAAGACAAGCCATGTTGTAAAAAATAAAAATGAAATAATAGAGAAAGGAAGAAACATTTTGAGTTTTGTTTTTTCTAGATTTTTTAATATTAGAAATCCACCTAATGCAGATAAGACTAGACCAAATTCTAGCGGTTGATGTGACCAAGAAAGTAAACCATCAATTCCAAAAACATCATGTGAAAGTGAATCGGCATATCCTGAAACTATCTGAATTAGTGAGCCAGTAATTACTAGAATGATTCCATTTTTTAGAGAATTTTTTGTAGAGTTTCTAAGTAAAAGAATTGTTCCTATAATTGCTGCACTAGTAGTTACTGAAACACCAGTGTAAACTACAATATGTGGAATACTCCAAAAGAATTCAGGCTCTTTTTGGAGATGAGATATTGCATCCCAGAAACCTGCAGACACAACTACAAAAGGTCCAATTACCGCAAAAACTGAAACTAGAGATACAAGTGTACTAGTTTTTGCAAGTGATGAATTTGAAAATTTTTGGATTAATTTCATTTTGTTTCCTTGTTGATTGCAATATTTGAAGTGTCGTAAATGTATCAAATAAAAAAATTAAACATTGTGGGTAATTTTGAGAATTAACTATATTAGATCAAAAGAATCAGAGACACTATGAGTCCTGGAATAGGATTAATGAAAAGAAGACTGGAAAAAGAAAAAGATGCGATTGCTTTAGCTGTTTCAGGTATTGCAAAAACATATGATATTCAACCAGAAAATATCAAGACATTAGAGACAAAATATGATGGAGATGCAGGAGATTGGTATGTTGCTCTTGGATGGAATGAGAAAAAAGCCATTATTCAGATGGATTCAGTGCTAGGAACAATTACAGAAATTAAAGAAATTTAATTACATAATAATTTCTTACAACAATATGATTCGAGCAATTGTTCTTGGTGGTTCTAGAGGTATGGGTAAGGCAATATCAGAGTCACTAAAATCAATAGGAATTGATGTTTTTGCAGCATCAAAAAATGATATAGATACATCAAATTTGGATAGTGTGAAAAAATTTGTTCAGATTCATAATCAAACAGATATACTGGTTCTCAATACAGGTGGACCTACAGCCAAAGAATTTACAAACATAACAGAAGAAGAATGGAACAAATATCACAATCAGTTATTTTTGGGATTTTGTATAATTTTACAAAATATCAAAATCAATAATGGTGGATACATATTTTTGATCAGTTCTAGTGTAATCAAAGAACCAAATTCAAAATTAATAATATCATCTGCATATCGTGCTGCATTTAGTGAAGTCTTTAAAGTTCTAAGCAAAGATTATGCAGGAAAAAATATCAGTTGTATCAATATTGCTCCCGGTCCAATCAATACAGATAGAACTAGAGAACTAATAGAAAACATTGAAGAATATAAAAAATCACTACCGATGAAAAGACTAGGGGAGCCAGAAGAGATTGGAAACTTTGTTAAAGCTATTATTCAAAATAAAATAAAATATCTTTCAGGAGTTGTAATTAATTTTGATGGCGCAAGTTCAAGTTATATTTTTTAAAATTATTTTTTGAATTGAACATTTGGTGCATCAGATTGATTTTGGATTGCAATCAACCCGCCTTCACGTAGTTGCTGCAATAATTGCATGACTTCCTTTTCTACTTGATTTCGTTGCAGTCCTGTCTGTTGTGCAAACATCTCTACTAGTTCAGTAACTTTGCGTTGCCCATTGCATGACTTCCAAAAATCTACAATGGCTTGATTAACCATGAATCCTTGATCATGCTCATTAGCTAGTACCAATGAACCATCTTCTTGTTGTACTAGTTTGCCAATTCCTTGAGGCAATGCAGTTTCATAGTTGATTGGTGCAGGAGTAGTCATTGCTGCACTCATGTTTTTGATTTTTGCTTTTCCTTCTGCAGTCATACTATCCATTGTCCATTTTGGTTCCCAAACAATATCTACTTTAACGTTATTTACTCCTGGAACTTTTTTGGCATATCTTGTAACATCTTGAACCAATGTCTCATGTAGTGGACAGCCTTGTGTGGTCATGGTCATTTTGATATTAACATTATTGTTTTCTACCACATCAATTCCATAGATTAATCCCATCTCAACAATATTTAGCGGGACTTCAGGATCCATGCATTGCTTTAGGGAATCTTTTATGGCTTGTGCAGTTACAGTACTCATATTGTTAAATGCAGTTTTAAAATCAATAAAAACTTTCTATTAATTAGCTTCAAATAATTTTTTAATAGAATCTTCGTATGGTGGTTTGGCCACGCCTTTTTCAGTAATAATTCCCGATATTAGCTCAGGTGGCGTCATATCAAATGCTGGATTAATCACATTAATGTCATCGGGAGCTGTTTTTTTATCCCCGATTCCAGTTACTTCGGTTCCTTTTCGCATTTCAATAATTACATCTTTGGCATCACTTTTCATATCAAATGTAGATAATGGTGCTGCTACATAAAATGGAATTCCGTGTTGCTTTGCCATAGTTGCTACTTGGTATGTTCCAATTTTATTAAAGACATGACCAGTTCTTACAATTCTGTCTGCTCCAACTATTACTTTGTTTACCAGTCCATTTGCCATGGAATATCCTACAGCAGTATCTGGAATTAGACTAACGTCAAATCCATCATGTTTTAGCTCAAATGCTGTTAGCCTAGAACCCTGCTGTACCGGTCTTGTCTCAGTTGCAATAACTTTGATGTTTTTTCCACTTTCTCTTGTTGCTCTAATTACACCTAATGCTGTTCCATATGCTACTGTAGCTAGTGCACCTGCATTGCAATGAGTCATTATAGTATCATTGTTATCAAAAAGTACAGAGCCATATTTTCCCATGGTTTTATTAATTTGGATATCTTCATCTGCCATTTTTTTAGCTTCATTGATTACAGATTCTTTGATTTGTTCAACTATAGTTCCAGAATTTGCAACTGTCATAATTTTATCTAATCCCCATTTCAGATTTACAGCAGTAGGTCTTGTCTCATATAGAATTTTTCGCGCTTTTTCTAGATCAGAGATTAGTTGATCTTTTGTAGTTGCTTTGCTTTGTAAAGATGCTAATGCCAATCCAAAAGCGCCAGACACTCCAATTGCAGGAGCACCTCTAACAACTAGAGTTTTAATGGCATCTGCTACTTGGTTATAATCATTATATTCTACAAATACCAGTTGATTTGGTAATTTGGTCTGATCAATCATGATTACTTTGTTATCTTTCCATTCTACTGTTCTTAAAGAAGAATCAATTGCAGTATTGTCCACAAATCATCTCAAAATCAGGCTTTTTAAAAATCAATTGGAAAATTATGCTTTATAGATAATCCCAATTAATCTAAAAGAATAATCTTTGACTATTATGATTTAGATAGATATTTTATTGTAGGTATTAAATTCAAAATGTTGGATCTTTCTACTATAGAAAAATATGACTTGCAAAAAATGTACAAAATTTATGACAAATGGCCAGAAATTGCACGAGAATCATTTGAATCCAGCCAGGAATCTGTTGATTTTGATGGTGTTGATCATATGGTATTTGCAGGAATGGGAGGATCAGGAGCTATTGGAGATATATTTTCATCTATTTTATCTAAAACAAAGATTCATGTTAATGTTGTAAAGGGATATCATTTACCACAGACAGTTGATTCCAGTACACTTGTAGTTGTTGTTAGTGTTTCTGGCAATACAACTGAATCGTTTTCTGTTTTAGATTCTGCTTATAAGATGAAAAGTAAGATCGTTGTATTTTCTTCAGGTGGTAAGATGCTAGAGTATTGTACAAAAAACAAAATAAAACACAGGATAATTCCACAGTATCATTCTCCTCGAGCTTCTTTTACTTCATATTTGTACACCATGTTGAATGTGTTACAATCAACCCTTGAAATAAAACAACATGATATTTTTGAATCTATAAAAAAGTTGGAAGAACTCAACAGAGAAATTAGCTCTTCAAATCTAACTGATGAAAACCCATCTCTTAATCTGGCAAAATGGATTCATGATATTCCTATAATTTACTATCCTTTTGGATTGCAGTCTGCTGCAATCAGGTTTAAGAATTCACTTCAAGAAAATGTAAAGATGCATGCTTTTGCTGAAGATGTAATAGAGACTTGTCATAATGGAATTGTTTCATGGGAGAGGAAATCCAATATTCAGCCTATTTTAATTGAGGGTCAAGATGATCATATTAAAACTAAAGAGAGATGGCAAATTCTTAAAGAATTTTTACAACAAAATAAAATCAAATACAGAGAAATAATGTCAGTTAATGGTAGTATCATATCAAAAATAATCAATCTAATTTATCTTTTAGATTATTCTACAATATACAAAGCCGTTTTAGATGGGGTTGATCCTACCCCAGTAAAATCAATTGATTATATTAAGAATAATCTTGAAAGAATCTAGACAGTCCTTTTTGTAGTGATATTTTTGGCTCAAAGCCAAGTTCTTTTTTTACCAGAGCAATTGATGTTTGACTATGGAAAATATCACCTTTAATTTCAGGCTTGAAGTTGATTGACAAAGTTTTACCAGATAATTTTAGTAATATATTGGCAAGCTCCAAGATACTAGTACTCTTTCCGCTGCCAACATTGTAGATTTTTCCAGTCTTTTCATTTATGTTTTTAATTGCTAATCTGATGCACTCTACTACATCATCTATGTGAATAAAATCACGTGTTTGATTCCCATTTCCATAGATCTCTAGTGGCTTGTTTTCTCTAATACTTGCTAGAAATTTTGTGATTACACCTGCATATTGTGGTGATTGTCCTGAGCCATAGAGATTAAAAAAACGAAGTATGATAGAGTTGAAATTATGCTTTTTTGAAAAGTCTGTTATTTTTTTTTCCATCATTAATTTACTTTTTCCATAAGGTGAAATTGGATCAGTTTTAGAATTCTCAGTAAGTATTGTATCTAGATTTCCAAATACTGCAGCAGTTGAAATCGCAATAAAATTTTTGATATTATTTTCTAAACATGCATCAAGAACATTTTGGGTTCCATCTATATTGACTTTCATGGTAGTGTTTGAATCTTTGATAGAGTCAGTTACACTGATTTGTGCTGCAAGATGAATTACAGTTTCTATGTTATTTAGTGATTTTGATAGTAAGGAATAATCAAGAATGTCACCTTTGATAATTTTGATATTAAAACCTGTTAGATTTATTGTATTAGAAGAGTTATTAAAATTATCAAAGACTGTAATTTTATCACCTTGTTTACTAAGATAATGAATTAGATGTAAGCCAATAAAACCAGTTCCACCGGTAATAAAGATATTCATGATATAAAGCGAATATTGTGGTAATTATCTTAAGCGATTAAAAAGAGATGTACTCTTGAGATATTGAATTTATTAATTGTTAGCATGATATCAAAAGTAATCAATCTAATTTATCTCTTAGATTATTCTACAATACAAAGCTGTTTTAGATGGAATTGATCCTTCACTTACTTCAATTATTTTGTAACAAAGATTTTGAAGGGTTTTTAATAATTTAATTACGTTGAGAATTTATGTAAGTTAAATAATTGTAGTTATATATCTGAAAATAGAACTTGTGATATGGATGTTTCCAAATATTGGAGAGAAAGAGGACTAACATATTTTCAAGAATTAAATGAACAACCATCATATCAAAAAAAAAGATTAATACAACAAGAGAATTTTCTCTTATCACATATTTCTAATTTTAAATTTAAGAGTATTTTAGAGATAGGTTGTGGTTCTGGTAGATATACAAAAATTCTTTCAACAAAATTTAAGCCAGAAGCATATCTTGCTGTAGATATTTCTAAGGAGCAAATAGAAAAAGCAAGGGAATATGTAAATGATGATAAAATTGAATTTATTTGTACAGAAATTCAAAATTTGAAATTAGATATGAAATTTGATCTTGTCTTTGCAGGAGAAACATTAATGCACATAAATTTTGACGAAATTGAAGATGTTATTCAAAAGATGATTTCATATTCAAAAGATAAAATCATCAGCATGGATTGGTATGATGAAGATAATATTGGATGTATTGGTTTAGACTATTGTTTTATGCATGATTATAGAGCACTTTTTATAAAAAATAATGTAAAAGAGTTTACCATGAATAAGATACCTTTATCTTTAAAATTAAAAGTAATAAACAGATATGCTCTACTTCGTAAAAGAGTCGGAATAGAACAACAAGGTATGACTTTTGTATCCGTTTAGATATTGTATAATTTAGTAATAAATTAATTTTAATTAAAAATCGTCCAATTTTTACCTTAAAAATTAAGAATGATTTTTAAAATAATGATTTGGATATGATGTATTGATAAAAGTACTTCATGTCTTAGACATAGCAGGTGTTTCATCAATTTTAACACATTATTATAATAAAGTGGGCAAAGGTAAAGCTGACCTTATTTATCATCAAAAAAACAATATCTCCTCAGAGATTTCTAAATTTTATGAAGGTAAATCATTTTCACAGTTTAGATTTTTGTTAATGGCAGGATTAAAAAAGAGTATGAAATGTGATATTATTCACATTCATGGTGCAGAGATTCTTATTCCATTATTCAAAATAACAGGGAAAAAAATTGTTTTACATTATCATGGTAGTGATATTAATGAGGAAAAAAGATCAAACAGCATAAAAAGAATCATCTGCAGAAGTATGGCTGATTTAATAATATATAATGGAAAGAAAATGGAAGTAAAAATTAAAACAATAAAAAAGATTAGAAAAGAATATCTTCCAAATCCAGTAGATATAGAACATTTTCATCCTATCATGCAGAAAAAAATTGGCTCTGTGTCTTTTGTTTCAACTAACTTGGATAAAGAAAAGACTATTGCATCCATACAATCCATATCGGATGCTGAAATTATTGACCTAAATTTACAACACATACCATATGAAAACATGCCAGAATTTTTGTCAAAGTTTGAAACTTATATAGATGTGAAGATAATGTCATGGGGAGATATTTTACCTGATTTAAGTACAACTGCATTACAAGCTTTGGCATGTGGCTGTAATGTATATCACAGTGGACAAATTTTAAAAGAATTTCCAGAAGAACATAGACCAGATAAGATTATTGAAAAATTAGATTTATTTTATAAGGAAATCCTATAATGCTAAAAATATAATATAAATTATGAAATTCTTTTAGATCTTAACTAAATTATATGATATCATTTTACCGCCCCACTTTTGTTTATATCTAAAAATTCCTTCTTCATGGGAATTTTTGTAATTGGGATTTGCTCCAGTAAGATCATAGTAATAAAAATTTTTTTCAATTCCCCACTCAATTATTTTCCATTTAATTAGATCCTGTGAATAAAATTTTTGAGAGTTGTCTCTATAGGTTCTAGCAACACCCCACTCATTTACATAATTGTTGAAATAGGAAACAGCAAGACCTCCAAGTGGTAATTCATTTTCCCATGCTAGAAAACCAGAAAAACCTATGTCATGAAGTAAATCCCATTGTATTTCTAAATCAGAAAGTTCAATGTTAATATGATTTGTGTCTTTTTTTGTTTCTGATAAAATTGAATGATAAGTTCTTAAATCATTTTTTGTGATTTCTTTAATTATAACATTTTTTTGAATAGATCTTTTAATATTTTTTCTTACAGAATTTTTATCAAAATTATTCCATAATTCATTTTTAGGTAATGAAAGATCGATTAAGAACGTACTCCAATTTTTAAGCTTATATGGAATATTAGAATTCAAAAATAATCCTGATGATAATGGATGTTCTGAGCCTGAAACGTAACCATTTTTTGATTTTAGGTAATAAAATAATTGTTTAATAATATTAAACTCTTGATTATTATCAAAAATTACTGGTCCATAGATCCACCTATAGAGACTTTTATTTTTAGATGATATTTTTGACAATATATTTCGGATTAGGTTTTTTTGTGAAATATCTTGTTTAGATAATAGAAGTTGTCCAACAATTTTTCCTGATTGATCTAAGAAATTCAAATATGAATTCTTGTATTTTGCTATTTTTTCAAAATATTTAGCTATTTCCTTGGTTTGGTAAATAGTTCCATATTTAGACTCTAGAAGTCTTTTGTTCCATCTTTGATCAGGTTCGCTTAAAGTTTCTATTGTAATCATTTTAATCACAAATTATATAGAGTGTTTTTTTGGCATAAATTCCACAACTATTGCTCTAAATAATATTCTAGTTTTATTATCAATCAAATATGTAATGCCTAGATATGTTAGTATGCATAATACAAATTCTATGATTGCTCCAGGAAGAAATTCATAGATACTAATTTTGTAAAATATTATGAAGTCAGATGTAAGCAAAAATACTATAATCATGCCAATGGTTCCCACAAGATATTTGAGTAATGTACTATAATGTAATGAAAAAGTCATATCTTTTTTCAATAATATTATAGAGTATATAAGAAAAGGAACTGAAAGAAGTAATGAGATGCTAGTCCATATAGTAACTAATTCTAGATCTGATATATTTTGTTCAGTTAACAAAAATGTGCTTATTGCAAGTATAATTATGTATGAGGAATGATGAATGAGATTTACAGTTGGCAAGTGGAATAGTTTACTTTTGATTAAGGATTTAAAATGATGAGTGTTTTCTTCATCTACTCGTTCAGTGCCAAGCAAGACTTGGTAAAAAAATGAAGTAATTACATAAAAGAAAGATCTAAAACCCAAGAAAATCACAGGGATGGAAAGATGTTCATATAACGGATTTAATAAAAATAATGCAGGTCTGGAAAATATGATAACAATTCCAAGAAGAGGAATTGCAAAATACATAAACCGAATAAAATTATCTTGTACATGAGTTTGACTTCCATTAGATAATAATTTAGGGTATAATGCTTGAGATATCATCCCAGCATGGCTTATTATTGCAGATATGGTAAGAGATACGGAATAATATGCAATCCCTATCACAGAATTTGTAATGATTGAAAAAATAACAACGTCAAGTGCCCAAATTACATGTGAAAGATTATGATAAAGTGGGATCCAAGATGTTTTAATCCATTGTTTTATTAGAGAAAATTTAAGTTGTTTTTTTAATTGTGGTTTGGCAAAATATAGCTGTGTTGTTAATCGTCCAACGTATGCTACAAAGGTAGCAAAAATAGCTCCATTAACCCCTAAATCAAATAAAACTACAAATAATATTCCTGCTGGGATTTTTAATAATTCAAAAGCCAAAAAACCATAGCTTGTAGCATGCGGCTTATGACCTTGATTTATACCAACTAATGTTTGACTTACAAAAGTTACTGGCAATAAAATAGCTGCTAGCATCAATGAGTAAGAATAATCAGGGTTTATCGATGGAAGATAGAAAGCAAGCGATAAGTAAATTGGTACTTGCCCAAGAGAAAACAGTGTACTATAGAATAATGATGTTGTTGCAACAGATTCGCCTCTTGCAATTTGACGTGTGGTCCAATAGGATAGAATTGGTTCTACAATCAAAAAATAACTAATTACGCTACCAATAAGTGCCCATACACCAAATTCCTCTGGACTTAATCTTCTTGTGACAATAAGTGTAAATACAATGCCAGTAATGACGCTGATCATTCCAATAATAAAACCCAGAAGTCCAGAATAGGTTACACGGATGTTACTCATTTGCATATTTTACTAATAGATTATTATAAAAAGAAGAGTGGTATCAAACATGTTTGCATATAAGAGATTAATGAAGTCATTTTTTAGTTTAAATTGATAAAAAATTTATCAATATAATAACATGAAAGTTTCAGAACAAGAAAGAATCAAATTAAAAATATTTTCTATTAATCGTGAAAAATGGTTTGGTAGTAACTTTGATGTGAGATTTTATTTAATCTCAAAACTACAAAATCAACAAAAAAAGAGAGTTCTTGATGTAGGTGGAGGTATAGGAATAATATCTTCAGAAATGCCAAAGACAAATGATGTTGTAAATTTGGATCTGAATTTTAAAGATTTGATGACGTGTGTTCATACTAGTCAGGATGTGAAATGTATATGTGCATCAATGATAAATATGCCTTTTTCTGACGATTCTTTCGATGTTGTAATTTCTTCAAGTGTTTTGCAATATGCCAAATTAGAAGATATAGAATCAAAACAAACGAAACAAATTAACAATGTTCAAGCATATCCTTCAGTTGAAAAAAGCATCAAGGAAATCCATAGGATACTAAAGCCAAATGGATTATTGTTTTTACTAACACAAAATAATTCATATTATAATTCGTACATGTTAGAATATGACGAATTAAAAAGAGCGTTGGATCTATATTTTTCATCTGTAAAGATATCATTTTTTAATACATATCCAAGACTGAGTAGAAAATCTAGAAAACTAGATCTAAATGTAGTTATTCCAAAAATCAAATCAAAAATTTATGGTATTGATAAAACTATAAATTCATTATTAAGAGATAATGCTAGAAATAATTATAGTGTTTCATTTTATAGTGAAATGAAGAAGAATGAATGATAATTCCAAAAAGATATGCGTATTTCCAAATGATTCCCTAAAATCATATTTTATTAAAGGTGAGATAAAGGAGAGATATTTTAATCCTGAAAACTATTTTGATGAAATTCATGTTATTTCTTTATTTGATGAAGAAGTTGATGAGGAGAGTGTAAAAGAGATTGCAGGTGATGCAATCATAAAAATCCATAAAATTGGCAAAGTCAATTTATCAAATTATAAAAAATTTTATGATAAGATCTTTCATGTTGTAAATGAAATAAATCCACTATTGATTAGAGCATATAATCCGTTAATTCAAGGTTGGGTAGCCACAAAAATTGCTAAAAGACTTGGAGTACCTATAATAATTTCGATTCATACTAATTATGATGAACAAAGGCAATTATTAAAGAAACAAAAGAAATTGTTCAGTTTCTTTAAATTGCAATTCACTGTAAAAAAAATTGAAAAATATGTTCTAGAGGAAGCTGACGCAGTAATCTGCGTTTATCAACATATTGTTCCCTATGTTAAGAGGATGGGTGCAAACAATATTCATGTAATCTATAACAGAGTAAATTTTGAACATTTTTCACCTGAGATTAAACAAAAAATCACAGGTAATAAACCGATAATAATTTCAGTTGGACGGCTTATGGATCAAAAAAATCAGATGTATTTGCTTGAAGCAATTAAAAATGTTGATGCAAATCTATTGTTGATTGGAGATGGTCCCAATTTTAGTATCTTAAATCAGTTTATTCAAAAAAACCATATTGAAGACAAAGTGAGTATTATCAAATCAATTCCAAATAAGGAATTGGGCGGATATTATACATCATGTGATATTTATGCTCAAGTTTTAGAAAATCTGGAGGGAGTACCAATTCCTGTTCTAGAAGCTATGGCATGTGGTCTACCAGTGGTAATATCAAATCACGATACATCTTATTCAGAAATAATTGATGATGCTGTGATTTTTTCTAAAAATTCAAAAGAGAGTTTTACAGAAGCTTTTGAGAGATTACTTACCAATCCAAAATTAAGCGAGAAACTAAAAAGAAAATCACTAGAAGTAATTCAGAACATAGATGGAAAAAAGATGGAAAAAAAGGAATTTGAACTATATCATAATTTGATAGAAACTAGAAAAGAAAAGACATAGAATTTGAAGTAATTTTATCAGGATTATTTTTCCAATATGTTGCCTGTATTGCAAACATAGAGCCCCAAGAATTTACTCGCTTCCTCATTTTCCATCCTAAAAGATCCTTGTAATATTCTTCGTAAAAACCACCGTTAACTCTAGTATCTTCATTTAAGGCTTGAAGTGATTCAAGAAATGAGTGAAGTTTTTCTATAGAATCGCTAAATCCGTTAGATTTCCTAGTAAAATCCACCATAATCATTAAGCGGATTAATTGAGCTATGTGATATGATGTCTTGGTTTTTTGATATTTACTATTATACCAAAGTAGTGTACTACCATCTTTTTCTATTTTACCCTTACACCACTCAAGACATTTAACACACTTTTTCAGATATTCTTCATTTTTTGTTACATGGTAATAATGAAGTAAGCCTTCTAATGCATAGCATAAAGAGTGAAGATGAATAGTTTTTTTGTTGGAGTGTAAAACTAAACTACCATCAGGTTTTTGATATTTTTGAATGGAAGCACATATCAAAGATGAACTAGTGAAAAAAATTTCGTCTTTAGTAAGTTCATATAATCTAATTAATGGAATGACTGTTTTTATGTGAAGACATCCTTTTTGTTTGTACCACAAATTTGTATCTTCTTCAAAATTTTTAGTGTCCAAATTTTTATATGGCTTTATTGTACCGTCAGATTCAAGTGCATTATCAATAATCCACTGTAAAAGAGATTTTGAATGATTTAGATATTTTTCATTTTTGGTTAATTGATAGCAATCAAGAAAAGCATTTGCACAAATTGCAGTATCAAAAGTATAAATTAAATTCCCGCGAGATTTATCATTGTCAATTCCTTGTATAATGCCACCAAATTTATTAATTATTCTTATCAGCCAATCAGCAGAATTTGAAGCATTCTCAATTGATAATGGGTTATGAAAAATTTCAAATAGAAATCTCTGAATGTTGATAAAATAACCAGTTATTTCAGGATAAAGAAATCCAAATTCATTCTTATTTTGGTCAAAATAAGAATGAATTCCTCCTTTGTGTTTTCCATCTTTTTCAACTAGACCAGAACCATTTATCCAGTTAGTAATTTTATTTATGGAATCTAACAATTCAACATAACATTTTAGTGGTTCTTTAAAAGCCTAAACTCATGAATATTTTAGTTGTTTTTTTTCATTTTCCACCGATTAGTGGAGGTGGAGTGGTCGTTGCAGTAGATATAGTTAATTCATTTGCTAAGATGGGTCATAATGTCACAGTTTTGACTCCAAATTTGGTATGGAATGGTCCAGAATACAAACCAGAAATGGATTCTAAAATAAAGATTGTTCGTGTTGATGTTCCCTCAAGTAGCAATCTCAAAATTGCTGCAAGAAGATGTAAGAACCCTTTAATCAACAAAGGAAAAGAATTAGCATCTAAAAATAAATTTGATTTTGTTTTTTCAATTTTTCATCCATTTCATTTTGCTCCAAATGCAGCTGTATCAATTTCAGAAATTCTAAAAATTCCAGTAATTATAAAAATTGATGATGCTGTTTATGAAAAATCCACTGGATTAAAATCTATCCAGAGAAAAATTGAAAGAATAATTAGTAGCAGAATGTTAACAAAAGCAGCAAAAATTTTAGTGGTAAATGATGAAACAAAAAAAATTGTAAAAGATTTTTACAATATACCTATTGAAAAAATAAGCATCATTCCAAATGGGATCGATGTGGATTTATTCCATGTGAGGAGTATAAAAAATTCAAAAATCGTTTTCTTTTCAGGAGTCATGTATTATCATAGAGGTGTAGATATTCTTTTAAAATCTGTATCAGATGTAGTAAAGAAAATACCAGAAGTCAAATTTTTATTAATTGGAGGTGGACCAGAATTAGATAATTTACAAAAAATTGTAAAAGATTACAATATAGACAAAAATGTTGAATTTAGGAATTGGGTGGAAAGAAAGAAGATCATAAATTTTCTATCAGAAGCATCTATAGGAATAGGACCATTACGTTCTACTACAGTAACAAAAGATGCTTTGCCGATTAAAGTTTTGGAATACATGGCAGCGTCATTGCCCATTATTGCTCAAAAAAATACTTTACCGCATAGTGTATTGATTGATGGAGAAAATGGGTTTTTTGTAAGCAATGAAGAAGAATTGGTTACCAAGATAGTGTATCTTTTAGAGAATGAACAAAAATCAAAAGAAATGGGTTTAAAATCACGTGAAATAGTTTCAAATTTTGATTGGAAGTTAATTGCTAGTAAAATTATTGATGAGTATAAGAATTTGAAAATTTAGATTTTTGTCACAATGAATGATGTATCTTTCATGCTGGTTTTATTTGAATAACCATATGCTACTTTTTTAATAATATTTTGTATTTTTTTAGGCATTCGATAAAATTGAAATTTTTTTAATTTTCCTTTTAATGCAAGCATTTCATGAGGACTAAATTTTTTAACAGAAAAACCAAATTTTGAAAAAATTTGCGCCCATTCTTCATATGTGTTTGTAAAAACATCAAATTGGTTTCTTCCTTCTTTACCAATATCAGGAGTTAGAAACCATGCAAACGCATTTGGTTTTAATGTTCTATGTAGTTCTTCAGCAAAAAATTTGAAATTATGTATATGTTCTATAACATAATATCCAGTTATACAGTCAAAAAAATCATCTTTAAAAGGGAAATTATTCTCATTAAAATTCACTTTGAATACTTTGGATTTAATTGATTTATCAGTTTGAGATAAGACATAATTAGAACCATCTAGCCCATATGCATCAACTCCAAAATCATTGAGGAATTGTACTAGCTCGCCATATGAACATCCAATATCTAATGTGGTAGATGGATGAAATTTTTCAATGATAAATTCTGCTCTTCGTTTCCATAGAGCAGGTCTAAATCTGCCAGAGAAATATTCTTCATCATAATGTTTTTGTAAATCTTTGTCATCATACATATCTAATTCACTTCCTTTTTTGTTATTTTATAAGAGTATAAATTATTTTGATTAACTGATGTTTTTCTTTATCAGCGATACAATTTTTTCTGATGCATGTCCATTTCCAAATGGAGATGGTTTATGAGGAACATTTGGATTCTTTGATGTACTTTTTATGGCCAAATCAATTTTTTGCGGATTAGTTCCTATCAATTTGGAAAATCCTTGAAATACAGCTTCTGGTCTGTCAGTTGTTTTTCTTAGAACTAAGACTTTTTTTCTAATCTTTTCTGAAGTTGCTTCTTCTTGAATACCTCCAGAATCAGTAATAATGAATAAACATTTCTTCATTAATTCTAGCATCTCAAAATAGCCAACCGACTCTAACAATAATACATTATCAGATTCAGTTAATTGTTCATAAAGTTTGAATTCTTGTAATTTTTTAATTGTTCTTGGATGTGCTGGGAAAATAAAATCTTCATTAGAATTTAGTATAGTTCTAATGATAGGAATTAGTGTTTTCTTGTCATCAACATTTTCTGCTCTATGTAATGTCATTAAAATAAAATTTGATTTGTCTATTGAAATTTGGGATTGTTTGGAAGAGAATTTTTCATAATTATTAATGGAATCTATTATAGTATTTCCAGTAATGAAAATTTTTCCATGTACCTTTTCATTAATTAAATTATTTTTAGCATTTTTTGTGGGTGCAAAAAGAAGTTCAGAGAGGTGATCCGTTGCTATTCTATTGTGTTCTTCGGGCATTCTCCAATCAAAGCTACGTAATCCTGATTCAACGTGACTGATTGGTATTCCTGATTTTAAAGAGCATACACTTGCTGCTAGGACTGTATTTGTATCACCTTGAACAATAACCGTGTCCGGTTTAATTTCAGTGAAAATTTTTGCTAGTTTATTTATTATTTGACTAATTTGTATTACAGGAACTGTTCGTTCTATTTTTAATGAATAATCAGGTTTTCTGATTCCTAGTTGTTCAATAAATTTTAATCCCATATGATAATCAAAATGTTGTTCTGTAAAGATTACTGAGTAATCCTTTTTGTGAAGTTTATTAATTACTGGTGCAAGTTTGATTATTTCTGGTCTTGTACCCATAACTATAGCTGTTTTCATGATAATTACATTTTGTATCTATTGTTAGTATTTTGATTAATTAAGAATAGATTTGTAGATATTCAAGTAAAGATTTCCAACATGATTCCAGTCATATTTTTCCACATTTTTTGAGGCTTGATTTACTAGTGATTCTCTTAATTGGGCATCGTTTAGAAGATTTGTTATTTGTTTTACAAAAGATTGAATTTCGTGAGGTTCAACAAGCATTCCATTTATGCCGTTTTCAATGATTTCCTTATTTCCTCCAACATTAGATGCAATTATAGCGGTTTTGCATACCATAGCTTCTAAAAGAGTAGAACTAATCCCTTCTTGTAAAGAAGGCTGTATAAGAATATCAGAACCACGAATCAATGATATTGTGTCTTTTTTGTTTTGATAACCCAAAAAATGAATATTTTTGTGGGTTTTTGTTAGATCTTTAATTTTTTGTTCTTCTGGTCCTGCACCTAAGATAATTAGATGTATTTCATCAGAGAGTTTTTGTGCAATTGATATTAAAGAATCAATTCCTTTTTCACTTGATAGTCTTCCTGCAAAAATTATTTGCTTAGGATATCTCTTATCTACATTAATTTCTAAAGAGGAGACATCTATTGCATTTGGAACTTGAAAAACATTGTATCCTAATTTTGAATAATAATCAAGTGCTTCTTTAGAAATTACAGTTATTGCATTTGCCCATTGCAGTGCATCTTTTTCATATTTTTTGAAAATATTTCCTGTTGCCTTACCATGGAGCTGATTGACTTGTTGTGAGAAAATTCCATGAAGAGACAGAACTTTTTTTCCTGCAGTATTTTTCATGGCAAGCGCTGATGGTATGTTATGAGCATGAACAATATCTTGATCTTTTTTCAGTCTAGCTTTTAAAAAAGATGAAATCATAAAGCTTGGATTCTTTAATCCTTTAATCGGAATTGTAAACGTGTTTTCTGATGATATAATTTCCACATCATGATCATGTTTTTCTAGGAATTTTGTTAATCCTTGTACATGTTGAGCAATTCCTCCAATTCCTGACTGGGTTGGAGAAATAATAAGAATTTTCACAAAACAAAATTAGTTGCAGATAATTTAAGGTCTAAGGTTTTACTAGTTTACATTGTTGCCTGAGCAGCATCATGGAACATCTGACTCTTTGCACAGCCAGCAGCAAGTTCATCTCCTGCTCCACGTCTCATTAGACCACGATAGAGACCGTCTTCTAGTTTGACTCCCTCTCTTTGCTCCCATTCTTCTACAGTAATGGAGTATTTCTTTTGAATTCTATCTCTGTACCATTCTGGAATTACATTAAATGCGCAAAATGGAACGATTCTAAGGTCTGGAGTCAAATAGTGAATATCACATCTTTGTAATCGTTCTAAATCTTCATTGTACTTGTCTTGGAAGTGCATCATACCAAGGAATAATCCTTTGACATGCCAAGAACCAATTGACTCAAATGATCTCTTCATTAGTATATTGCCAAACATCTTTGCCAAGTCTAATCCGGCTGGTTGTTTCTTTGTATCAACAAAGCCTTTTAGTTTTCTGACAACTTCTAGCATTGTAAAGTATTTGTTTTTACCAGAACGAATCTCTTCTGCTTTGTCTTCAAATAGTTCGAGCATTCCTTGAATGTCACAGAATTTAGTTAATGGAACAAATTTCTTTGTTTCTGCATCTTCAAAGATGTATGTTCCTGCCCCACAAGCAAAGTGGATCGATAACTCATATTTTGGTTTGCTAGAGAATGCTTCAA
>Ga0209640_10001814_pt1 | contig 18428 bp, 12 predicted proteins | sample RifCSP10_1_FD_184018 | JGI IMG/M metagenome (GOLD analysis project Ga0209640, IMG submission 184018) | Soil microbial communities from Rifle, Colorado - Rifle CSP2_sed 10_1 (SPAdes) (version 2) | ecosystem: Environmental > Terrestrial > Deep subsurface > Rock core/Sediment | place: Rifle... | reverse complement strand
GCATTGAGGGTAAGCACGAGCCACACGCCAGCGAGTCCGAACCTGGAAAGAAGCCCGCCGTGCCGGGTGTGTTTGTGGAAGTGTTCGACAAGGTTTCCGGCTTTGCAGTTGAACGCAGTGCAATTATCCCTTTAGCGAAAAGTGCGGATGGGTGGGAAAATGTCAAGATTGAGGTGCCTCTGCAAAACCCGAAGCTCTGGAGCCCTGAGTTTCCCGAGCTTTACCTAGTGAAGTGTTTTCTTGTAGAGGCGGTCGGAAAAGAATTTACCGTCCTTGACGAGTACGACCTGAACCACGGTATCCGGACTGTTGAGACAAAAGGTGGCAGCATCACTCTCAACGGGAAACGATACGTGTTGAAAGGCGTTGTTTGGCAAGAGGACCACCCCACCTATGGTAGCGCTGTAGGTTACGAAGATCTCGAGAAAGACATCGTGTTGATCAAGAACCTCGGTGCCAATGCAGTCCGGTTCGAGAATCATCCGCCGCATCCGTACATGCTTAACTTGTGTGACCGGTACGGACTCTTCGCCCTTGAGGAGCTTCCGGTGGTTGGTGTGCCCGCATCCATTCTCTCCGATGAGTACTTCGTCGAACTCGCCTCCACGATGATGAAGGAAATGATCGCACGCGACAAGCACCATGCGTCCGTTCTCGCATGGGGGATCGGCGATGAATTTGAATCGTCATCGCAAGAAGCGCGTGGATTTGTGGAGACGATGGTAAAATTGGCCAAGCATCTGGACACTCGGCCAGTATACTACGGATCGGTACTCCCTGAGAGTGATATATGTGTGGAACTTGTGGATCTTGCCGTCCTTAATGTCCATACTACTGACCTCAAGGTCTTCAAGAAGCAGCTGGGAGACTGGAAGTCCGCCCATCCGGAGAAACCCGTGATCGCGGGAAAGTTTGGAACAGAAGTGCAGCATGGCAACCGGAATGGCTACAGCGATCCGCTATCATATGAAGCTCAGGCGCGCTTCTTTATTCAACGGTTCGATGTTCTCAAGTCGCTTTCATACGACGGGGCGTTTGTCTGGGCGTTGAATGACTGGAAAGGAGACCGTCCGGCGCTCACTGTCAACTCCGGCGATCCGTGGATGCACACCCTGGGTCTCGTCAGCAGCCAGCGTGAGAAGCGTCTCGCTTACGAAGCAGTCCGGACCGTTTTCCGCGGCGAGAAGTTCGTTGCTCTCCCAATTGGGAATTACTCGACGAGTGCACCTATCATTTACGTCCTCACGGGACTGGTGGTTTTGATCGGGACCGCGTACTTCTACAATGCCAACCGCCGGTTCCGGGACAACGTCAACCGATCGATTTTGAATTCATATAATTTCTTCGCCGACGTCCGAGATCAGAGGCTCGTGTCGGTTCTCCATAGTACCATCCTCGGTTTTGTTGTTTCCATAGCGAGTGCCATTGTCGCGTCGAGCGTACTCTATCATTTCCGTGACAGCAGGGTGCTGGACAATCTCCTTTCATATCTCCTGGTGTATGATAACATCAAAGAATACATGGTCCAGCTGATCTGGAACCCTTTGAAGTTCATCGCGTATTTCTCGGCCATCTTTTTTATCCTCCTCCTCCTTCTCTCAAGTCTTGTTTATGTTGTGTCGCCGATTGTGAAGTCCCGGGTGTTTGCCTACCACGCGTACGTCATCACCATGTGGTCGACTCCTCCGCTTCTGCTGCTCGTGCCGGTGGGCATGATTGTTTATAGAATCATGGAGAGCCCGATGTATGTGCTCCCCTCGCTAATCCTGATGGCGGTGCTTCTTACCTGGGTTGTTCTCCGCTTGCTGAAGGGTATTTCTATTATGTTTGACGTCTATGCCGTCAAAGTTTATGTTGTTGGCCTTCTATCCATTGTGTCCGTCTTCGCTGTGGTCTATTTCTATTTCGACTACACCCAGGCGACGTCCACGTATCTGACGTTCATGTTTAACGTTATGAGTAGTTCGCAGTAACCGTTACAACCTAATGGCGCACTATGTATCTATCCAAGCTTGAGATAATCGGCTTCAAGTCATTCGCCCAAAAGGTGAATCTCACCTTCGACAGTGGCATTTCGGCCATTGTTGGTCCGAACGGCTGCGGGAAGACGAATATCGTGGATGCCATTCGCTGGGTGCTTGGCGAACAGCGGTACAGCGCGCTAAGAAGCGAGAAGATGGAGGACGTCATCTTCAACGGTACCAAAGCGCGCAAGCCTCTTGGGATGGCAGAAGCGTCTCTGCTCATTGAAAACACCAAGGGGATTCTTCCATCGGAATACACCCAGGTTACCATCGGCCGTCGCGTCTACCGGTCAGGTGAAAGCGAGTACCTACTGAACAAGGTCCCCTGCAGGCTGAAGGATATCCTGGACCTCTTCATGGACACCGGGATGGGGGCGGATGCATACTCGGTCATCGAATTGAAGATGGTCGAGACAATCCTCAGCGACAAAACTGATGAGCGCCGGCGATTGTTTGAGGAGGCGGCGGGTGTGACAAAGTACAAGCACCGACGAAAGGCGGCCTACAGGAAGCTCGAAAGTGTCCAGGCCGACCTTGTGCGGGTGAACGACATTGTTACCGAAGTGCAAAAAGCTGTAAACTCACTCGAACGTCAGGCGAAGAAGGCCGAGCAGTTCAACGAGGTTAAGGCACGGCTCCGCACACTCGAGATTGATTTGATGGAACGGGAGTACGCACAACTTGTTGGACGGACCGTCCCTCTCGAAGAGCGTCTCGCCGGGTTGCTTGAGGATAAGAACCGGATTGACACCGACCTGTCGCAAGAGGAAACCACTCTCGACGAACTCCGGAATAACATGTCCGATGTCGAACGCCGCCTGGCGGAAGCCCAACGGGACGCGGCAACTCACTCGGAACAAATCAACCGTGTCGAACAGAAGAACCTTGTCGCTGCGGAACGGATCAAAGCGCTGCAGGACAATGTCATCCGTTTCAAGAGCGAAAAGGACGAGCTCCACGCTGAGATGGGACAGCTTGGTCAGCTCAAGGATACGCTGACGACCAGAATTGTTGAGCTGAGAACCGAGGAAGAGCGTGTCGCACAGGATCTGGCACATCGTCAGTCGGCTCTGCGCGACCTCGAGCTACGGCTCGATGCAAAGAAGTCCGAGTTGCAAGGACTGAACGATCGGACTATTGCGCTGGTCCATGCGATTGCAGAGAAACAGACGGCGCAAGACAGAAAGAAGGGGCGCATCGAGAATCTCAACGGACGTGCCGCGCACGGAAGTGAGGAGATTGCTGCCTACCAGCACGAGATCGGCCGGGTCGATGGAGACATCGAAGCTCTGAGCAACGAGGACAAGCTGTTGCGCCGCGCCTTTACCGAGGCTGAGATGCAATACTACGAGGCTGAGGCGAAGAAGAGAGACCTGCGTGAGAAATTGGATCAGGTGCAGGTGAATGAAGTCGAACTCCGCGGCGAGATCGACCGGAAGACCGCCACAGCAGATTTCCTGAAGGGCTTGATCGAGACCAGGGAAGGTCTCTCGGAAGGCGTCCGCTTTCTTTCGTCCACCGACCGCTGGAAGCCTTCACGCAACCTGACGGTTGCAGATGCAATCTACGCCGACGAAAAATACCGTACGGCCATCGAAACCGCCGTTGGTGAGTATGCCGGACTCATCATTGTGGATTCGGTGAAGGATGCTGAGGCCGGGATCGCGCTGCTCAAAAGTGAGGAACGGGGGAAAGTAACATTCGTCTGTTTGGAGAGAATGCCGGAAATTGTTTCCCGGATGCCTCTACCGAAGATGCCCGGCGTCATCGGATGGGCGGCAGACCTCGCCAAGTACGAGAGGGCGTTTGCTCCTTTGTTTAGGTTTATCCTGAACCGGATTCTTGTGGTCGATACCGATGCCACCGCGGCAAAAGTCATTCAGGCGACATCAGGTGTCCGGTGCGTAACGCTTGCAGGCGAACTAGGCACTGGCGTTGGCATCACCAGAGGCGGGAGCCGCCGAAATGACGAAGGTGGAATGATTGGCAAGCAGGCGCAAATCGAGGATATTCACCGTTCCATCTCGACGCTCCAGGAAGAGCTCGCCGCCCTCCGGACTACGAAGGAGCAAATCCTCTCAGACCACGACGTTATTGACCTCAAGTCTCTTGCTGAAGTAGTGAAGGGGATCGAAAAGGAGATGAACGGCGTCGAGATGCGGATTGCGCAGCTCGAGTTCGAGAAGAAGCGAGCTGGCGACATCATCGCCAGAAACCAGGAAGAGATTGCAGGGATTTCCGCCGAAACGGCGGCTCTCACTGAAGAGATTACCGCGGAAGCGCCGGAGTTGGAACGCTTCTCGCTGGAGAAAACCGACGTCGAGCATAGCGTTGGCGCGGTGAGTGCAGAGCTTGCCTCGATCGAGAGTGAGTGGGGCGAACGATCGAAAGAGGTGAACGACTGTCGCATTCAATCGGTGACTGTAAAGGGAGAGCACGAGAACGCCCTGAACGACCTGCGACGCGCAGAGGAAGCGATCACCGACATCATCACAACGCTGGAGCGACGTGACGTGGACATCCGCCGCGGCCAGGAGGATATTGCCTTCGCCAACGCGTCAGTGGAGGAGAACGCCCGCGTTGTTGTCATGCTGGGTGAAACGATGGCCCAGCTCGAGGAACGCAAGACGGCAGTTGAGCAGGAAGCCACTCATGTCCGCGAAGAGATGCACCGGATCGAGCTAAAGATCAAAGACGAACGGCGCAGTCATGACGACTCCATGCAAGCCGTACACGACCTGGATGTGAAGATCACCGAGTTGAAGGGAAAAACGGAGCATATCCTTGCCCGCGCGCAGGAAGAATATGAACTCGCCCTCGTGCTGAAGTCGTATGCCGAGGGAGAGTTCGTTGATTTCGCGGCGCTGCGGGATGAAATCCAGGGGCTCCGCGATAAACTGAAAACCCTCGGCAACATCAACTTTGCGGCGTTCGAAGAATACACGACGGAAAAGCAGCGCTACGAATTCCTCTCCTCGCAGCGGACGGATCTTCTTGAGGCCGAGAAGACTCTTCTCGCGACAATCGAAGAAATCAACTCCACCGCACAACGAAAGTTCCTGGATACCTTTGCATTGATTCGCACAAACTTCATCGAGACGTTTAAAAGCCTCTTTGATCCCGGCGACGAATGCGACCTGAAATTGGAGGAAGGCGTCGATCCGCTCGAGGCGGGTATTGACATCGTTGCCAAGCCGCGCGGCAAACGGCCCACCTCTATCCACCTTCTCTCCGGTGGCGAGAAGACGCTCACCGCCACGGCACTCTTGTTTGCCATCTATCTTGTCAAGCCGAGTCCCTTCTGTATCCTGGATGAGGTCGATGCGCCACTGGATGACCCCAACGTGGATCGGTTTACACGCATCCTCCGGAAGTTCTCCAACAATACCCAGTTCATTGTCGTCACGCATAACAAGCGGACGATGGAGGCTGCCAACGCGCTCTACGGTGTTACGATGGAGGAGGAAGGAGTCTCGAAGCTGGTAACGGTCCGCTTCAACCAGAGTGCCCAGGTTCACTCCGCCTCGCTCGTCTCGGGGTGATGGCACTGAAACTCTTCATTGATTTCGACGGGACCATTACCCGCCAGGATGTCGGCAATGCGTTCTTCCGCAGGTTTGGCGGTGTGAGGTGTGATGAAGCGGTCCGGGAGTACAGGGCGGGCGCCCTTTCTGCAGCGGAATGTTTTGAGCGTGAGGTTGCAGCTCTCGGAAAGTTGGATGTGATTGAAGCGACAAGGTTTGTCCGGGGCCAGGAAATTGATTCGTCATTCAAATCCTTTGTCGAATTTTGCAGGAATCGGCATCTCGAGTTTTACATCGTCAGCGACGGGCTTGACTATTACATTCGAGAGATTCTCGAGGCACATGGGATCAGCGAGGTTTCATACTTTGCGAATGCATTTGATATAGGTCCCGTTGACGGGGATGGCAAAAGCAATACAACGATCCGTTTTCCCTTCCGGGATTCGGAGTGCACTCGTTGCGCATGCTGCAAGCGGAACGTCATGCTTTCCCTTGCTGGTGACGACGATGTTATCGGTTATGTTGGCGAGGGATACTCAGATCAGTGTCCCGCGCAGTATGCGGATCTGGTGTTTGCAAAGGATGAGTTGCAGAAATTCTGCCAGCGGGAGAACATCTCGTACTATCTTTATTCTTCGTTCAGTGAAATTGTGGACCGCCTCTCAACACTCCTTGAGAAACAAATCCTACCCAAGCGACGTCGCGCCGAAGTGATGCGACGAGCCCTCTTTGCGCGGGGATAGGCAGTGACGTCCGGAGACAGCGACATACGTCGATTGGTGTTCAAGTACCGGAGCTACGCACCAATACCATTCCTGCTTGTTATGCTGGTTTTTGCCGAGCCGACGATCTCCAGTATACTCATTGGCCTGATGATAGTACTCACGGGCGAAGCGATTCGGTTCTGGGGTGTCTCCATCGCGGGGAGCGAAACACGCACTACGGGAACGGTCGGCGGGACGTATCTCATCACGAGCGGCCCGTTTGCGTATGTGCGGAACCCGCTGTATGTGGGCAACATGCTCCTCTATGCGGGCGTCGGGGTGATGTCCATGGCGCTCTTCCCATGGCTGTTGATCGTCGCCGTGGGCTGGTTCTATCTCCAGTACTACCTGATCGTAACCAAGGAGGAAGAGTACCTCGCAGTGCGATTCGGCCCTGCATATGATCACTACCGGAAGCACGTCGGACGTTTCATTCCCCGAGTGACAACGTATGTATCTCCGAACCCGCCGCCAAAAGTGATGAGCACGCGCGATGGGATTGCTTCCGAGCGGCGGACGTTTCAAGCCATCTTGCTTGTGACGCTGCTCGTGGTTGCGAAATACGTGTACCTCGAGTGGCGGGGATGACGATGCTTTCGCGGGTGATGATGATCGCCGGTGAAGCGTCGGGCGATTTACACGGTGCCGGGGTCGTCCGTGAATTGAAACGAAAGCGTGCAGACATAGAAGTTTTCGGGGTCGGCGGCGACAGGATGAAGAAGGAGGGGATGGAGCTCGTCTTTCACATCTCGTCCGTTTCTTTTATGGGATTTGTGGAGGTGGTGAAGCACCTGTCGGTGATCAGGAAGGTGGAAAGGGAGCTGGAGGGCGTTCTTGATGCACGTCGTCCGGAGGTGGTGGTCTTGATCGATTATCCGGGGTTCAACCTCCGGTTTGCCAGAAAGGTAAAGGCGAGGGGAATCAAAGTTCTGTACTACATCAGCCCGCAGGTATGGGCGTGGCACAAGGGACGTGTAAAGAAAATGAAGTCTCTTGTCGATCGGATGAAGGTCGTCTTCCCTTTTGAAGTTGATCTCTACAGACGCGAAGGAGTGAATGTGGAGTTTGTGGGCCATCCCCTTGTAGAGTCCCTTGGCGAGGTGAGGACGAAAGAACAATTTCTCGATGCCTATGGTCTGGTTGCGGACAAGAAGGTTCTCGGATTGTTTCCGGGAAGCCGTGCACAGGAGATCGAGCAGATCCTTCCCGTCATGATCCGTGCAGCTCGGCGTGTCACTGCAATGCGAAGTGTGCAGGTTGCTATCGGTGTTGCGCCCAATCTCGGCGCAGGGTTTGTCCGCCGATTCATTCCACCGGAATCGGGAATTACCCTGGTTGAAAATGGGACCCACGATTTGATGTGTCACGCGGACGCTGCCATTGTGACTTCAGGGACGGCAACGTTGGAGACGGGATGGTTCGGGACCCCCATGGTGGTCGTCTACAAGACATCTCCCTTCACCTTTTTCATCGGGCGGATTCTGGTAGACGTGGAACACATCGGTTTGGTGAATATCGTCGCTGGAAGGAAACTAGTTCCGGAGCTTGTTCAGCACGAGATGACTGCCGAAAACATGGTACGGGCGATTGAACGGATGTTGGATGATGCTGACTATAGTGCAGCAATGCGATCAGATCTTTCTATTGTCAAATCGAAGCTTGGTGGTCCGGGCGCATCGATTCGTGTAGCCGATGGAATCATCGCTCTGGGAGAGGCGGCATGAGATCCCGCTCGAAATCAAACCTGCTCGTTGTGCTGCTCGGTCTTGTCGCCTCCTGTGGCCCGGCGCCTGAAACAGTGAAGCCGACACCGGCTCTTGAGACGAAGGAGGACATGTATCGAAGTGGCCATCAACTTTATCTTGAGCAGCAGTTCGACAGTGCACAGATCATGCTAAGAAAAGCTGTTGCCCTGGATGCCTCCTATGTACCGCCTCTTACTGATCTGGCTCAGATGCACTATGATCTCGGCATGCGGGAGACAGGAGAGAAGAATCCGAAACGGTTGGAGCAATTCAAGAAAGCACGCGATTATTTTGCAAAGATTGATGCGCTTGGTAACAAGGAGTCCGACCTGTATGAACGCCTTTGCGAGCTCTCATATGCGCTGGACGATGACCGGGCCTACGTGAAATACACGAAGAAGAATGCCGAAGCCTATCCTTACGACAGGCAGTACTTTAATCTCGGCTCGGCGTACTTCATGACGGGGGAGTATCAGAACGTCATCAAGACGCAGAAGGAGGCCATCGAGAAGTTCAAAGGTTCTCCGTATATCGGCAGCTTCTACCGCCAACTCGGAAGGGCCTATATGAAAATAGACCGTGATCAAACGGCAGAGCGGACGTTTGATACGGGCATCAGGACGGTGGATGCAACAATCGCCGAACTGAAGAAGACGAACACCCACCACGAGGCGACCGACGCATTCCGTCGGCTTATGGACGACAAGATCGGAATGCTTGTGTCGTTGAAAGGACTCCATCAAACCTACAGGGCCATGGAGAAGCTCAAACAGGTGGAGAGACAGTTGCAGGAGGCGGGGTACACAAAGTAGCCCGGCGGCCCCGATGAAAACACTTTTGCTTCCTCTCTCCTGGCTGTACGGTTCAGCGGTGGCCGGTCGCAACAAGGCATTTGACGGTGGATGGCTGAAGTCGGAAGACGTGGGCGTTCCGGTGATCTCCGTTGGCAATATGACAGCGGGAGGGACCGGAAAAACACCATTCGTTGATTACCTTGTCCGAAAATGTGAAATGCGCGGGAAGCGCGTTGCGGTGATCAGCCGCGGGTACGGGCGCCGCTCTTCCGGTGTGGTTATCGTGTCCGATGGAAAGCAACTGTTGGCGGATGCAGGAACGGGTGGGGATGAGCCCGTCTTGGTTGCGCGCAAGAACCCGAAGGCAATTGTGGTGGTTGGGGAAAAGAGGGTAGCGGCGGCACGCATTGCGACCGCGAGTTTCGGGGCCGAGGTCATTCTGCTTGATGATGGGTTCCAACACAGATATATCCGGCGGGGTATGGATATTGTGGTCATAGACTCGACCCAGAACCTCTTGCAAGAACCAATGCTACCGGCAGGCTTTCGACGGGAGCCGTTAGCAGGATTGCGAAGGGCCACCCTGTTAGCGTTCTCAAACCTGAAGGAAGATAGCTTTTCGACAACATCGCAGCGGGATTTCAACAAACGGTTTGCAGTGCCAATGATTGGATTTCGATACAAACCCGCTGGATTGTTCCGGTTCTCTGATCACTCAAGGGTGAATCTGGAGAGACTGCAAGGTTCGCGTGTGCTGGCGTTCAGCGGCATCGGGAACCATATTAGGTTTGTTGAGGGACTGAAGGAGCAAGGCATCGCAGTTGTAGGCGATGTCCGCTTTCCCGATCACCATGTGTACCGGGGGGCCGACCTTAGCCGGATTGCCGGTCGTATGAAAGATATCCGAGCAGAGGTGTGCGTGACGACAGAAAAGGATATAGTTCGTATGATGGGGGCGCAAAGGGTTGCAGAGTCGTCCATGACATCCCTGCATCTCCATTACTCCCGGATTGAGGTGGAGATCGTTGCCGGGGAAAATATTCTTAACAAAATGATAGATGCTTACGTGGGAGAGAAGTAATGGCTGTTTTGGGCGTAACAGATACGCTTCGACCGAGCTTTCAACACTACAATAACTGGGTCCACCTCGTGGCTGCCGGTCTGGAACTGGTGAAACTATCGTATGAACTCGAGAACTCGTCCGCCATTGAACGTTGCAATGGACTGCTGATCACCGGCGGGGGAGACGTCCACCCCAAATACTATGGCCGTGAAGAGGCCATTGGGCTGATGGACGGAGTGAACCCGAAACGTGATGAGTTTGAGTTCGAAGCAATCCGCAAAGCAATGGAGCTGCGGATTCCGATTCTTGGCATTTGCCGCGGGATGCAGGTCTTCAATGTTGCTGCAGGCGGTTCGATGATCCCGGATGTCCGGGCGGCAGGATTCGAAAATCATAGAAAGGGTGAGAACGAGGACAGGGTGCATCCCGTGACGGTCGAGAAGGGGACGTTGCTTCATTCCATAGTCCGGGATGAGCGAGGGATTGTCAACACCAACCATCATCAGGCGGTCGATCGCATTGGAGATGGACTGAAAGTCGCCGCCAGGTCGGACGATGGATTGGTGGAAGCGCTGGAATGGGAACACCATGAGGCAAAACCGTTTCTGCTCCTGGTCCAGTGGCATCCGGAACGGATGGCGAATGTAGCGAGCCCGTTCTCGCAAGGAATTCTCAAAGAGTTTGTGGGTGAAGTGGTTCGTTCCACAAAGATGAACACAGTACACGATTAACGCAACGCAGCATATCAAACCTTAGGAAGCTACCATGAGAAAATATGTTTACGTGTTTGGAAAGGGGAAGGCTGAAGGGAAAGCGGAGATGAAAGGTCTACTTGGTGGGAAGGGGGCCAACCTCGCAGAGATGACAAATATCGGATTGCCGGTACCGGCGGGATTTACGATTTCCACAGAAGTGTGTACGTACTACTATGCGAACAAGAGGACGTATCCCCGGTCGTTGGCAGGTGACGTGAAAGCTGCTTTAAAGAAGGTGGAGAAAGCGATGCACGCGACGTTTGGCGATCCCCGAAACCCACTTCTTGTCTCCGTTCGCTCGGGTGCCCGTGCATCCATGCCAGGCATGATGGACACAATCCTCAACCTTGGCCTCAACGACGTGGTTGCTGAGGGGCTCGTGAAGAAAACCAGGAACCCGCGTTTCGTCTATGATTCCTACCGCCGCTTCGTGCAGATGTACGGCGATGTCGTGCTCGGACTGAAACCGGTGCATAAGGATGAGATCGACCCGTTCGAGATGATCATTGAAGCAAGGAAAAAATCGAAAGGCGTTCACCTCGATACCGAGCTGACAGCCGATGATTTGAAGGACCTCGTATCGCTCTTCAAACAGGCGATCAAAGAGAAGACAGGCCACAGTTTTCCTCAGGAACCGATGAAGCAGCTCTGGGGTGCGATCGGAGCAGTGTTCGGGTCGTGGAGCAACGACCGGGCGATCGCCTACCGGAAAATGTACGACATCCCCGAATCGTGGGGGACCGCCGTAAATGTCCAATCCATGGTGTTTGGCAACATGGGGGAAGATTCGGGCACCGGTGTGGCATTCACGCGAAACGCCGCGACAGGCGAGAATGCATTCTATGGCGAGTACTTGATGAATGCACAAGGTGAGGATGTCGTTGCCGGCACCCGTACACCCCTTCCCATCTCCATGCTTGCGGAGGCGAACCCGAAGATCTACAAGGAACTGGATAAGATCAGGAAAATCCTTGAGAGACATTACCGCGACATGATGGACATTGAATTCACAATCCAGCAGGGGACGCTCTATATGCTTCAGTGCCGGGCCGGCAAACGGACGGCATTTGCAGCTATCAAGATTGCGGTCGACATGGTGGGCGAGAAACTCATTTCCGACAAGGAAGCATTGCAGAGGATCGAGCCGGATCAGCTGAACCAACTGTTGCGCCCTGTTTTCGACCTCAAGGAAAAAGAGACCGTTATCAAGAATGGACGTCTTCTTGCAAAAGGTCTGAACGCCGGTCCGGGTGCCGCGTCAGGTCGTGTGGTCTTCAATGCACCGGATGCAGAGGAGTGGAAGAAGCGGGGAGAGCAGGTGATTCTCACGCGTATCGAGACCTCCCCCGAGGATATCAAAGGGATGGACGCCGCGGAAGGCATTCTCACAGCGCGGGGCGGCATGACGTCACACGCAGCACTTGTGGCACGACAGATGGGGAAAGTTTGTGTTGCCGGTTGCTCAGCGCTGGAAATCGATTACGCGACCCATACTATGAGGGTGAAGGGAAAGGTCGTCCGCGAAGGCGACTGGGTTTCGCTTGATGGAACAACGGGCGAGGTGATCGAAGGGAAGGTTGCCACCAAACCGTCGGAAGTCCTGCAAGTTCTTATCGATAAGACGCTTGACCCGGTCCATGCACCGGTTTACCAGCAGTATTCCAAGATCATGTCCTGGGCAGATAAATATCGTCGGTTGAAAATCAGGACGAACGCTGACCAACCTGATCAGTCCTCGAACGCCGTTGCCTTTGGCGCCGAGGGGATTGGGCTCTGTCGTACAGAACACATGTTCTTCGGTGAGGGGAAGATTGGTCCCATGCGGGAGATGATCCTTGCCGATACCGAACAGGAGCGCCGCCTTGCACTTGCGAAGTTGCTGCCGCTTCAACGCGCCGACTTCGAGGGAATATTTGAAGCGATGAACGGCAGGCCGGTCACCATCCGCACCATTGACCCGCCTTTGCACGAGTTCGTTCCGCACGAAGAGCGTCAGCAGCGCGAGCTTGCCGGACAGATGGACATCAGCTATGAGAAAGTCCACCAACGTGTTGAGAGTCTGCATGAATTCAACCCGATGCTTGGGTTCCGCGGCTGCCGGTTGGGTATAATCTTTCCGGAAATTACAGAGATGCAGGCACGTGCCATTTTCGAAGCTGCGGCAAACGTCCAATCCCGCGGCATCAAGGTGGAGCCGGAAATCATGATCCCGTTGGTCGGGAACGTGAAGGAACTGGCGCACCAGGAGAAAATTGTCCGGCGTGTGGCAGCCGAAGTGATGCAGGAGAAAAAGGTGAAGTTCAAGTATCTCGTCGGCACCATGATCGAGATTCCTCGTGGTGCCCTCACAGCGGATGAAGTAGGCGCGGTGGCGGAGTTCTTCAGCTTTGGCACCAACGATCTGACGCAGACCACGCTGGGGGTGAGCCGCGATGATGCCGGGCGGTTCCTCATTCCTTACGTCGAGAAAGAGATCTATGCCAAGGATCCGTTTGAAGTGATTGACCGTGATGGCGTGGGGATGCTTATGAGGATCGCCGTGGAAAAAGGCCGCTCGGTCCGCACTGATCTGAAGGTGGGTATCTGCGGAGAGCACGGCGGTGACCCGTCATCGGTGGAGTTCTGCCACATGATCGGCCTCAACTATGTCAGCTGCTCGCCGTTCCGGGTGCCGATCGCGCGTCTCGCGGCAGCGCGTGCATCTTTGATGGAGGCGTCGCCGAAGGATTCACCGAGGAAATCATCGCGGAACTCTTCACGGGCCAAGCGTAAGGGCCGCAACTAGGATGGTTCTTTCCCCCGCCGGCAGTCTCTGGCTAGTGGGGGGACGTGTTTCACTCAGTTAAGAGGAGATGTCCAGCATGAAGCTTTCAGATTTTCGTTACCCACTTCCCCGTAACCTCATTGCGAAACACCCCGCGCACCCGCGCGATAGCGCGCGCCTCATGGTGCTGAATCGGGCGGATGAATCGATCACGGAAAAAAAGTTCTCGGAGATCGTTCAGTATTTCAAGAAAGGCGACTGCCTCGTAGTCAATGAGACAAGGGTGTTTGCTGCCCGCCTTTTCGGACGGAAGGAGAAAACCAACGCAAAGATCGAGGTTTTTCTCCTTCGCGAGCTGAACAAGGACGAGAATATCTGGGACGTCATCGTCGACCCGGCGCGGAAGGTACGCATCGGCAACAAAATCTTTTTTGATGACGGTAAACTATGGTGCGAGGTGATCGACAATACCACTTCCCGTGGCCGCACGGTCCGTTTCAACGTCACCGGCGACTTCTTTAGGATCATTGAGCGGATCGGCAAGATGCCGTTACCGTACTACATCAAGCGTGACCCGACCGACAAGGACAAGGAAACGTACCAGACAGTCTTTGCCAAATCGTTGGGTGCCGTGGCCGCACCGACGGCGGGACTCCATTTTTCCAACCGCCTTGTCACCACGCTTAAGAAGAAAGGGGTGAAGATCGTTCCCGTGATTCTCCATATCGGATTGGGATCATTTCGTCCGGTGGAAGTGGAAGACCTGACCAAGCACAAAATGGATTCTGAGTACTACGAGATTCCGGAGTCCACTGTCGATGCTGTAAACAGAGTCATCAACAACAAGGGAAATGTGTTCGTCGCGGGCACCAGCACTTGCCGGGCACTGGAGTCGAGCGTTACCACGGATGGCCATCTCAAGAGCAACAAGGGATGGACAGACAAGTTCATCTTCCCGCCGTACGATTTCAAGATTACGGACAGACTGATCACCAACTTCCACATGCCGGAGTCGACTCTCTTGATGCTCACCGCGGCCTTCGCGGGGCGCGACTTCGTCATGCGGGCGTACAAGAAAGCCATTAAAGAAGGGTACCGGTTCTACAGCTACGGCGACGCGACACTGATCACATGAGTAGGCAGACAAACCCTGCATGAAGCTTACATTCCTTACTCTGATAGTTGTCGTGGTGGTCGGGGTGTTCTTCTGGCTCTTCCGGAAGAAGGACCTCCTTTCGTATTTCAGCGGCGGTCGATGGTGGCTTACCTGGCTCTCCATTGGCGTGATCACACTGATGGACGAGTTGACGTCCATTTTCTATGCTCCGAGCGAAGCATTCCGCTTCATCGGGTCGTATGCAATTGCGTTCATCGCCATAACCTCCCTCTTCATGCGCTTTCTTTCCACGCGCATGGTCGAGATTGCAGAGATCCTCGAGCACCATAAGGTCAAAGGTGGAGGGGTCTATTCGTTCTCCTACCTTGTCCTCGGTCCCACGGTCTCGTTCGTTGCGGTGGCGTCGATTCTGGTGGTGTATGTCCTCACGGCCAGCATTTCCACAGTCAGTGCCGTCGAAAACGGCCTGACCTTCGTCTCACTTCCGTGGTATGGGAAGATTGTCTTTGAATTTGCCATTATCTGGGGCATTGCCTTCCTCAATATCCTTGGCATCAGAGAGAATGCCAAGGTCACGTTTGGAATCTTTTTTGTGGTGGGGACGGTCCTTCTGGTTTTGCTGGGCTCCGCCCTCTTCGAGGCTGATGGATCGTCATGGAAAGCTATCGGCGACAGCTTCAGTTATTCCGCTCTGCAGGTGGATGGGCTTGGGTTCTTCAAGGGATTTGGTTTTGTCATCATCTGTATTTCAGGCTCCATACTGGCGTATTCAGGGATCGAGTCAGTCGTACAAACCGCAGGATTGGTACGCGACTGGCACGACATTCGGCGGGCATATGTTTTTCTCGCGCTGACTATCGGCATCTTCACCCCGCTTATTACCGCGCTCGTCTTGAGTTCGGGGATTAGTCCTGCAGAGCATGAAACGGACTTGATTACCCAGTTCGCAGCTCGGTTGAACGGTGTTCCCTTTGGGGTCGTTGTTGCCGTCATTGCCAGCATTGCGCTGGTAATGGCAGTGAACACCGCGTTTGTTGCCGCGAGCGAGCTGCTCGAACGCGTTGCGCACCGGTACCGATTTGAGTGGTTCCTCAAAACTAATCGGCGACAATCGCTTGTGCGTCTCCACATTGTCAACGCCTTACTTTTCAGCACAATCATTCTTGTGACTGAGGGAAGTCAGGAGATCCTTGCCCAGATGTACGCATTGAGTCTCGTGGCCTCTTTTACCATCAACATCGGCAGCCTGCTGATTTACCGGTACTTCACCGGCACAAAAGAGATAAGAGCGTACCATACCTCCCGTGTAGGGACCGTTTTCATCTTCATCATCCTCTTGAGTTGCTTTGCGTACCTTGCCATCAGCAAGCCGTACGGTGTGGGGTTGTGGTCTGGCGCCACGGTATTTTTCCTTTTCGTTGGTCTCTTCATTGCCAGGAAGCGGGCTCCCGAGCGTCAAGTGATCGAGGCGACTGACAGTCCACTGCAGATGGTCTTTGCACTTGCGGATGCACAAGGTGATAACCTGGACATTTACTTCAAGAGACCGATGGAGGGAGGTAGTATTCCTGATCCGAATGTGGCATTTGTCAGTTTCTACTCTCCCCGGGCTGGCATTCCCGAGCGGGTTTCCCCCAACCACTATCGCTTTGCACAATCGGGACAAACCCTATTTGACAGCATCACAGAGCTCCTCTACGTTTTCAAGTACGAGCTGCCTCACAAGAAGATTACCCTTCATTTCGGATGGCCCCTTTCCTCGTGGATCGACCGGATTGCCACCGGCGTTATGGTCTTCAGTATCATGCGTCTTCCTAAGATGTTCCCCGAATTTACTTTCGTGATCGAATACTTCGGTAAGAAGAATGCCTAGTGTAGGCGTGGTCATTCCAGCAGGAGGAAGGGGAGTTCGCTTTGGAGGACGCATTCCGAAACAATTCCAAATCCTTGGAGGTTTGCCAATTCTCAGGACGACGGTGGCAATATTCCATTCGTTGAAGGAGGTTAGCGAGGTAGTCGTCGTCGTTCCTCCTGCAAATGTTGTATCCGTTTCAAGAGAAATGGCACGGGCGGGACTGACGAAAGTGGCGGCGGTGGTCCCGGGTGGCCGCGAACGACAAGGCTCTGTTCGGAACGGGTTGATGTCGTTCAAGAATAGACCTGATATCGTTCTTGTCCACGATGCCGTTCGCCCACTCGTTTCGCCAGCAACCATTCGGCAGGTCATCCGTTCGGCGCAAAAGGGAGGTGCGGCGGTGGTTGGAGTAAGGTTGCAAGACACCATAAAGACTGAGTACCCGCGCGGTTTCTACCAGAAGACACTTGACAGGAGCAATCTCTGGGCGGTGCAAACCCCTCAGGGGTTCAGGTATGACGTGCTGCTGAAGGCACACCAGAAAGCAAATCGGGATCGCTTTACAGGAACAGACGAGTCGTCGTTGGTCGAACGATTGGGGATCGCGGTCAGGATTGTGGAGGGGGATGAACGAAACTTCAAAATCACGACACGGAGAGACCTGGAACTGGCGAAAATTTTGATGAAACGGCGGAAATAGGCTGGTAGGAGCCCCCCCTTGCAATTCTTCAACGGTTTCCATATCTTTTCACCCGTGTTCTATCAAGACGCGGGTCGTTACTTAAGCGGAAAAAGGTCAGAATGCTACCCATTACCATCATCGCGATCCTGAGTTACCTCGTCGGCTCAATCCCGACGAGCATCATCGTCGCAAAGATGAGGCGGGGGATTGATATCCGTCAGCATGGCAGCGGCAACGCCGGGGGAACGAACGTCATCCGCGTCCTTGGCTGGAAAGCGGGGGTTTTCGTTATTGCGATGGATATGGCTAAGGGCCTTCTGGCAACGATGGTGATCGCCCGTCTGATGTACGGCCCCATTCCGTTTGAGAACAAGACACCCTTTGATGACTTCACCGTTGTTCAAATTATTGCTGGCTGCGCGGCCATCCTTGGGCACATCTGGACACTGTTTGCCGGGTTCAAAGGTGGGAAAGGGATTGCCACAGCCGGTGGCATGCTCATTGGGGTCGCCCCGGTGGAAGTGGCCGTATCACTTGGTGTCTTCGCTATCGTGTTCCTGATTTCACACTACGTCTCGCTGGGCTCACTGAGCGCGGCGGTCGCGTTCCCGCTTACCATGTTCTTCCGGGAGAACATTTTCATGGTAGAAGTGCCAGGTTACAACACGCTGATTTTTTTCAGCATCGGCATCTCGCTCTTGATCATCTATACCCACCGCTCCAACATCAAGCGGCTGCTCAAGGGGACGGAAAACCGGATCGCACGGATACCACTGTTCAACAAGTAGCATTCCTCTCGGTTGCAGTTCAGCCTGGCAGACACTGTTGGTCAGGCGCCCATTCTTGAAACTCGATTCACCTGTTTTCCCATCATGCACATTGCAGTTCTCGGAGCCGGGAGTTGGGGTACCACCCTCGCCATCCTGCTCGCCAACAACTCCCACAACATTTCACTCTGGTCCTATCGCGAGAGCTATACTGGGGACATCCGGGCTCTCCGACAGAACCCATCGTTCCTTCCCGGCGTTGCGATCCCTGAGAGTATTCTCGCTACCAGCGACCTCCGCGAGGCCGTGGCCGATCGAGAAATGATCGTTGGCGCGGTTCCTTCCCAATACCTGCTGGGAGTAATGGCGGAACTTCGGGAGATAGACCTCCGGAATGTGACTGTGGTAAATGTTGCCAAGGGGATTGAGAATGGCACACTCATGACGATGTCCGAGATGTTGCGTGATGCCCTTCCGGATCTCCCGTTGAGCAACATTGCCACGCTCTCTGGCCCGAGCCACGCGGAGGAAGTGAGCAAAGGCATCCCTACCACGGTTGTGGCGGCATCTCTCG